>WNFV01007063.1_pt1 | contig 13099 bp, 10 predicted proteins | sample 5400101 | NCBI WGS metagenome assembly WNFV01 (sample SAMN13153361, study PRJNA577476) | soil metagenome | isolation source: 115 cm soil or saprolite under grassland replicate 1 | place: USA:California | collected 2016-06-15
GCGTGCGGATCGCCTCGTTCAAGACGCCGACGGCCGAGGAGAAGCGGCATCACTACCTGTGGCGGATCCGCCGGGCGCTCCCGAAGCCCGGCGAGATCGGGGTCTTCAACCGCTCGCACTACGAGGAGGTGCTCGTGGTGCGGGTTCACCGCCTGGTGCCGAAGCGCGTGTGGGAGCCGCGGTTCGAGGAGGTCAACCGGTTCGAGGCCGACGTGGCCGCGGCGGGGACGACCGTCGTCAAGGTGTGTCTGCACATCTCCTTCGAGGAGCAGCGCGGGCGGCTGCTGGCCCGCCTGGACGATCCGACGAAGCGCTGGAAGTTCAAGCCGGGCGATCTCGACGAGCGGAAACGCTGGGACGCCTATCGCCGGGCGTACGAGGAGGCGCTGTCGCGCTGCTCGACCGAGGCCGCCCCCTGGTACGTGGTCCCCGCCGACCGGAAGTGGTACCGGAACTGGGCGGTCGGTCGTCTGCTCGTCGAGTCGCTCGAGGCGATGGACCCGCGGTACCCCCAGCCGGACCTGGATATCGAGGCCCTGCGGGCGCGCATCAGGGGGTCGTGAGGCGCAGGAACGCCTCCTCGAGCACGAGGCGCGGGTTGAGGTTCGTCTCGTCGGCCAGCGCGGCGCGCGCCTCCTCCATCGCCCCGACCGCCCGGGCCGCCTCGGCCGGCTCGAGCGCGGCGGCGAGCGACGCGACCTCCGGGGCGCGGTCGAGGTTGATCAGCTCCGGCGCCGGCGTCCCGCTCGCGGCGGCGAGCGCGTCGCGGAACCAGGCCTCCAGCGCCAGAAGCGACCAGTCCAGGTACTCACGCTCGGCGCGGCGGTCGCGGCGGTGGTAGCGCTCCTCGATGCGCCGGGCCACGGCCCGGTACGCATCGTCGACCTTCCCGGTGACCGGGTCCAGGACCGGCTGCATCTCGCCGGCCAGCTCCTCCTTCAGCCGCTTGCGGTAGGTGGCGGTGCCGGCGAGGAGCGCCTCGGCGGCGGCGAGCGCCCCGGCGCCACCGGCCCGCGCCGCGTCGACGGCCTGCAGGGCCTCGTCCCGGAACGCCAGCCCCTCGGGGTCCGCGGCCAGCCGGCGGGCCCGCCCCAGGTTCCCCCCGGCAAGCCGGCAGGCCAGCAGCGCCCGTTCCTCGGGGATGCCCTCGGCGACGAGCGCGTCCACAACGAAGCGCTCAGACAGCGGGTGGAAGGTCACCTGGTGGCAGCGCGAACGGATCGTCTCCGGCAGCTCCTCCGGCCGCGCGGAGAGAAGGAGCAGGACGGTCTCCGGAGGCGGCTCCTCCAGCACCTTCAGCAGGACGTCGGCGGCCGCCTCGTTCAGACGGTCGGCTTCCCGGACGACGAACACCTTTCGTCCGGGCTCGGGAGCGGTGCGGTAGGCGGGCGTCCACACCTCGTCTCGGATCGTGTCCACCCGGATGTCGCGGCCCTCCGGCTCGACCACGGCGACGTTCGGATGCCGCTCGGCGAGCGCCAGGCGGCAGGCCCGGCACTCGCCGCATCCGCCGTCCGGACACAGGAGCGCCGCGACGAAAGCGCGCGCGGCGAGCTGCTTGCCCGAGCCCTCGGGCCCGGCGAACAGGTAGGCGTGGTGCGGGTCGGCGGCGGCGCGGACCAGGAAGGCGATCGCCCCTTGCTGCCCCGGGACACGCTCCAGGACCGCGCTCATCCCGGTTCCTCGAGCCCCGGGGGTGGCGGGGGCGGCGGGATCTCCGTGCCGGCGGGCGGGGTGTCCTGCCCGGGGATCCAGGGCGCCGGCGAGTCCGGCCGGTCGGGGTCGTGGCGGCCGAGGCGCAGCGACCCGTCGGCGTCGACGACCGTGAACCGCTCCGGGTGCTCCTCGGCGAGCTGCAGGTACGCGTCGGACACCCTCGCGTGGAAGGCGTCGTCCTCGTCCTCGATGCGATCGCCCTCGCCCGGCTTGCGGGCCAGCCCGACCTCGGGCTCGAGGTGCAGCAGGATCACCAGGTCGGGGAACAGTCCCTGGGTCGCCCAGGCGTTCAGCTGCAGGATGTCCTGCTCCCCGAGGCCGCGGGCCACGCCCTGGTAGGCGAGCGAGGAGTCCACGTAGCGGTCGCAGAGCACGATCTTGCCCTCGGCGAGCGCCGGGCGGATCACCGAGACCACGTGCTGGGCACGGCTGGCGGCGAACACCAGCGCCTCGGCGCGCGCGTCCACGGATTCGTGGTCCTTGCGCAGAACGGCGTCGCGCAGGCTCTCCCCGAGCACGGTCCCGCCGGGCTCGCGGGTGACGAGCACCGGGCGGCCGGTGGACTCCAGGTACTCCTCCAGCAGCCGGATCTGCGTCCCCTTCCCGGATCCCTCGACGCCCTCGAACGCGATGAACATGCCCGACGGCGGCGCCTTGCGCATGCGCAGGTGCAGCCCCAGGGGCCGGGCGCGCGCGATCCGCGTGCGGTGCAGCCCTCGCCGGGAGAAGATGCCGGCCAAAAGCACGACGGCCCCGCCGACCATCAGCGCGATCCGCGTCCCCGACAGATCGATCCGTGCGTCTCCCACGGTGATCGAATGATCGCCCACCACTTCGGCCAGCAGCGGGAACCCGGCCAGGGACAGGAAGAGGCCCAGGCGGGCCAGCACCGTTAGCGTGGCGAACGTCCGGCCGCGGAACTCGTCCGAGATGTTCTCCTGGAGGAGCGTGTAGCCGGTCACCCACGTCATCCCCGCGCAGGCGCCGACCACCACGGTCAGGGCGGCCGCCGGCGCGATGCTCGGCATCGCGGCCAGCACGAACGCCGCCAGCGCGGCGCCGACCATGGCCCCCCCGAACAGCGTCTCCTTGCTCACCAGCCGCGAGACGATCCCCAGGCCGGCCATCCCCAGCCCCATCCCCACCCCGAGCGACGTGACCAGGATGCCCCAGCCGGTGTCGCCCGCGTTCAGGGCCTGCCGGGCGAAGATCGGCCCGAGCGACATCACCGAGCCGGCGCCGGTGAACGCCATGACGATCCCGATCAGCATCACCCGGGCCATGGCGTGCTCGCGCATGAACCGGATGCCGCCGGCGATGTCCCTGCCGGCGTCGGCCAGCCGGAACTCCTCGCGCCGCCGCGGCCCGCCGCGCAGGCGCAGCCTGCTGATCATGTACGCGGAGAACGCGAACGTCAGGCCGTCCAGCCAGAGGGCCAGGAACTCGCGGTTGTTCGCGAAGTAGTCGAGCCGGATCCCGATGGTCCCGGCGAGGCCGGCCAGGAACGTGAAGATGATCCCGCCGAGCGGGAGCGTCCCGTACGCGGTGATCAGGCCGACGGTGTTCGCGTTGCCGATTTGGCGCCGCGGAACCAGATTCGGCAGGCTCGCGTCCTTCGCCGGCACCCACAGCAGCGCGAAGCACTCGATCAGGAACGACAGGAGGTAGATCGCGCCGAGCTGTCGCAGGAACGGCATCGCCGCGTACATCAGCCCGCGCGAGATGTCGGCGGTCATCATCAGGCGCTTGCGGTCGAACCGGTCCACCAGGACCCCGGCGAACGGCCCGAAGAGCACAGAGGGCAGGAGGCGCGCGGCCATCACGCCGGCCACGGCGAACCCGGCGCGCTCGCCGCCGAGGCGGGTGACGAGCGCGGCGACCGCCACGAACCCCACCCAGTCGCCGAGCGATGACACCGCCATCGCCCGCGCCAAGCGGGAGAACTGCGGATGCCTCAGGAGGTCGCCGAGGCGGGCGGGCCGCTGGCCGCGGAGCGCGGCGATCTGCTCGGCGGCGGATGCCATCAGCCGGCCGGTGCCCGCCTCCGGGGCGCCGGCTTTCGCCGGCCCGTCGCCCTGGGCGTCCGCTTGCGAGCGGCCGGCGTGCCGCCCGACCCGTTCGCCGACGCGGCGTTCCCACCCTTCGGGGCGCGCTTTGCCCGCGGCTTCGGCACCAGCTTCAGGGCCTCCTCCTCGGGCAGCTCCTCGCCCTGGCCGTCCCAGGCCCGCGTGCACGCGATGCAGCGCACCGCCCCGCCCCGGGCCTCGACGCGCACGCCGCCGCAGGCCGGGCACGGCTCGGCGAGCGGCTTCTGGTTCAGCGCGAAGTCGCAGTCGGGGAAGCGCTCGCAGGAGTAGAAGAGCCCGTAGCGGCCGCGCCGCTGGATCAGCTCGCCCTTGCCGCACTGCGGGCAGGTCACGCCGGTGCCGACCCGCTCCCCCGCCTCCTTCTTGACGTAGCGGCACTCGGGGTACCGGTCACAGCCGACGAACGGGCCGTACCGTCCGACGCGCTTGACGAGCGAGCCGGGCGGGTCACGGCCCTCCTGGACGCACTGCGGGCAGGTCTCGCCGGTGGGCTCCGGCTCCGGGCGCTCGGTGCCGTCCACCTCGCGCGTGTACGTGCACTCCGGATAGTTCGAGCACGCCACGAACTTGCCGTACCGCCCGAGCTTGACGATCAGCCTGCCGGGGTCGCGGCCCTCCTCCGGACAGCGCGGGCACGTCTCGTCGAGCTCCTCCTCCGGGGGGGCCATCTCGTCGGCCGCCTTCTCCAGGGCCCGCTCGAACGGGCCGAAGAACTCGTCGAGCACCTGCACCCAGCCGAGCTGCCCCTCGGCGATCTCGTCGAGCTCCTCCTCCATCAGGGCGGTGAAGCCGACGTCCACGACGTCGGGGAAGCTCTCGACGAGCAGGTCGGTGACCACCTCGCCGATGTCCTCGGGGTAGAAGCGCTTGTCCTCCAGCCGGACGTAGCCGCGGTCGACGATCGTCGAGACGATCGAGGCGTACGTCGAGGGGCGCCCAATGCCGTACTCCTCGAGCGCCTTGACCAGCGAGGCCTCGCTGTAGCGCGGCGGGGGCTCGGTCCAGTGCTGCTCGGGCAGCAGGTCGAGGAGCCGCAGGACCTGCTCCGCGGTGAGCGGGGGCAGCATGGCCTCCGCGTCCTCGTGGAAGGCGTCGTCGCGGCCCTCGAAGTAGACGCGGCGGAAGCCGTCGAACAGCAGGACCTGCCCGGTGGCCCGGAGCAGGTAGCGCGGCCCGTCGTCTCGTGGCCTGGCCTCCACGTCCACCGACAGCTGCCGGAACCGGGCCGGGGCCATCTGCGACGCGATCGTGCGCTGCCAGATCAGGCGGTAGAGCTTCGCCTGGTCGGACGAGAGGTGGCGGGCGATCTCGTCGGGGTGCCGCACGGCGCTCGTCGGCCGGATCGCCTCGTGCGCCTCCTGCGCCCCCCGCTGCTTCTTCTTGTAGTGGCGCGGCTCGGCGAGCGCGTACTCCTTCCCGAACTGCCGCCGGATCACGTCGGCGATCTCGGCGAGCGCCGACCCGGCGATGTTCACGGAGTCGGTGCGCATATACGTGATCAGCCCGACCTGGCCCTCGCCGGGCAGGTTGACGCCCTCGTACAGCTGCTGCGCGGCGCGCATGGTCCGCCGGGTGGCGAACCCGAGCTTGCGGGAGGCCTCCTGCTGCAGGGTGGAGGTGGTGAACGGTGCGCTCGGGTTCCGGTTGACCTCCTTCTCCCGGACCTCGGCGACCCGGTAGGCGGCCTCGCGGAGCCGGGCGACGTGCGCCTCGGCCTCGGCCTCGGTCGAGAGCAGCAGGCCCTTCTTGTCCGGGGAAGCGGCGAGCTTCTCGTCGCCGACCTGGAACAGTCGGGCCGTGAACGCGAGGTCGTCGTCGCCGGGGGTCAGGCGGGCGTCGACCGACCACCACTCGACGGGGACGAAGGCGTGGATCTCACGCTCGCGCTCGACGATCAGCCGCACGGCGACGGACTGCACGCGGCCGGCCGACAGCGAGCGGCGGAGCGTCTTCGAGAGCAGCGGCGAAACCGTGTAGCCGACCAGCCGGTCGAGGATCCGGCGGGCCTGCTGCGCCTCCACCAGGCGCATGTCGATCGTGCGCGGCTCCTCGAAGGCGTCAAGGATGGCCTGCTTGGTGATCTCGGTGAACGTGACGCGGGGGGTGGTCGAGGGGTTCGCGCCGAGAAGCTCGGCCACGTGGAAGGCGATCGCCTCGCCCTCGCGGTCGAAGTCGGTGGCCAGCACGAGGCCGTCCGCCTTCCTGAGGGCGGACTTCAGCCCGGCGACGACGGGGCGGCTCTCCTCGGGGACGACGTACTCGGGCTCGAACCCCCGTTCGGTGTCCACGCCCATGCGATCCTCGGGGAGGTCGCGGATGTGGCCGACTGAGGCCCGGACCGTGTAGCCGTTCCCCAGGTACCGCTCGAGCGTCTTCGCCTTGGTCGGCGATTCGACGATGACGAGTTGGGTGGCCAAGGGTCCTGCCTTCTCCTGGAGCGTTTCTCCGCTGTCAACGCCCCGATATTCCCCGCAGAGGATAGAACCACCTCCCGACGGCGCCGGAAGAACCGCCCTCGAGGGCCGCGGACGCGCGTCCGGTTCGACCGATTCGACCGGGTCTATGACCGGCCGGAGACCCTCGCCAGCGTCGAGCGAAGGGATCGGGCCTCGTCCTCGGAGAGGTGGCGCCCGAACCGCTCCTCGAACGTACGCCGGAAGGCAGGGCCGGCCGCCCGCAGGGCCCGCCGCCCGTCGGGCGTGATCGTCGCGTACGTGACGCGCCGGTCGGTGTCGCATTCGGCGCGAGTGACCAGCCCCGCCTCCTGCAGGCGATCGACCAGGCGCGAGATCCCGCTCTTCGTCAGCAGCACCTCACGGGCCAGGTCGCGCATCCGCATCCGCCCCTCCGGCTGGGCGGCCAGGCGGGCCAGCACCTCGTGCCAGGCGAGCGGGATGCCGCCCTCGTCCTGCAGGGCCCGATCCAGGGCGTCCATCACCGCGGCGTGGGCCTCCAGGAGCGCCACCCACGCCTCGAACCGCTCGTCCATCGTCCCATTCTCCCAGACGCGGAATATGGTTGCGGGATCAACCGTTACGATGGGGCGAGAGGGCACGAAAGGGGACGGCGATGGGCGAGCGGCAGGTCATGGAGCGAACGCGGCGGCTGGACGGGATGGAGGTGCCGGTGCCCGGGACGTGGGTGGCGGACCCGGCACACACCACGCTGGGATTCGTGGCCCGGCACCTGATGGTGACGAAGGTCCGCGGGCGGTTCGGTGAGTTCGAGGGCGGGATCCACGTCGCCGAGCGGCTGGAGGACTCGTGGGCCGAGGGCGTGGCGAAGGCGGCCTCGATCGACACCGGGGTGCCCGATCGCGACGCGCACCTGCGCTCCCCGGACTTCCTGGACGTCGAGAACCACCCGGAGGTGCGCCTGCGCTTGACGGAGTTCGAGCGCCTGGAGGGTCCCCGCTTTCGGGTCCAGGGGGAGTTGACGATCCGCGGCGAGACCCGGCCGGTGACGCTCGACGCCACGTTCGAGGGTGTCGGCACCGATCACACCGGGCGGGCCCGGGCGTTCTTCTCGGCCACCGGCGAGATCGACCGCGAGGACTGGGGCCTGCGCTGGAACGTGGTGCTCGAGGGCGGCGGCGTGCTGGTGAGTCGCAAGGTCCAGCTGGAGCTCGAGGTCTCGGCCATCCTGCAGGAGGACGAGCCGGCCTCGCAGGCCGACTAGTTCCGAGGGGCTGCGCTCGACCCCGACGTGCGGCGCTTGCGCACCTCGCGGATCACCGGCGTCACCGAGATCAGGACGATCACGGCGATCACCGGCAGCAGGTAGCGGTCGATGTCCGGGATCACGCTCCCGAGCGCGTAGCCGAGCAGCGTGACCCCGATGCCCCACAGCGCGGCGCCGATCAGGTTGAACCCCACGAACCGGCGGTAGCGCATCCCGGCGATGCCGGCGACGACCGGCGCCAGGGTGCGCACGATCGGGATGAACCGTGCCAGCAGGATCGTGCTGCCGCCGCGGCGCTCGTAGAACTCGCGGGCGTGCTGGAGGTGCTCCTGCTTGAAGACCCGCGAGTCCGGCCGCCGGTACAGCGCCGGCCCGGCCCGGCGGCCGAACGCGTACCCGACGCTGTCGCCGGCCGCGGCGGCCACGAACACGAGCGGCAGCAGGACGAGGAGGGGCAGCGTGTCCGCCGCCGCCAGGATACCGGCGGTGAACAGCAGGCTGTCGCCCGGCAGGAAAAGCCCGAGCAGGACCCCCGACTCGGCGAAGACGAGGGCGCCGATCCCGATCAGCCCGAACGCCTCGATCAGCCGCTTCGGATCGAGCCACTCGAGCAGAGCCACCCCGCCCACCGCGCGAGTGTAGCGGCGCCCGAAGGCGGTTCCGTACGACCGTCGGCGCCAGCGAAGGCTACAGGCCGATGTCGGGGGCGACGAGCTGGAGGCCCTCGATGCCGGTGGCGATGAAGTCATCGAGGGGCATTCCGAGCGCCTCCTCGGCGCCGTAGACCTCGTCGCGGTTCACGCCGGGGGCGAAGGCCTTCTCCTTCAGCTTCTTCTTCACGCTCGAGACCTTCATCCCGGTGGCCTTTTCCGGGCGCACCAGCGCGGCGGCGACCAGCAGGCCCGCCACGGCGTCGGCGTGGACCACCGCCCGCGACATCGCGTCGGTGCGGTACTCCTTGTAGGCGTGGGCCAGCACCCCGTTGATCACCCGCTCGTCCTCGCCCTCGGCCCGGAGCCACTCCGCCGCCAGCCGGGCATGCTGTTCCACGTCGTCGCCGCCGCCGGTCTGGTCCTGGTCGAGGTCGTGGAACAGGCCGGTGCGCGCCCACAGCTCCACGTCCTCGCCCAGGCGGCGGGCAAGCGCGCGCATCACGCCCTCGACGCTGACCAGGTGCCGGTAGGTGGTCTCCTTCTCCGTCCGCTCGCGGGCGATGGCCCGGGCCCGCTGTATGTCCATCCCGCTCAGGGCTGCGTGGGGTTCTGCAGCGAGAAGAACCCGATCGGATGGAACCCGGATCGCGTGCGGAACAGGATCTTGCCGAGGTACACCCCGTCGCCGATCTGGACCAGCTCGTCCAGGATGCGGCGGATGAAGTCGACGTTCGCCGGGAAGTCGTAGTCGATCTTCAGCGTCGTGACGGCGGGGTCCACGGCACCCGGCGCGATGCGGTTGCGGAACGGGAAGACCTCCATCCGGCCATCGGGACCCGGCTCCGGCCGCTCCCCGAACAGCAGCCGCAACGGGGCGCGGGCGTCCGCGGTCATGATGTTGATCCCGGTCATCGTCGAAGGGTCGAACGCCTTGCCCTTCCACGGCATCCAGGCATCGGCGATCCGCCGCACCAGCGCGTCGATCGCTGGGGTCACCGACATCGTCAGCAGGCGCCCGGGCTGGAAGCCGATCGGCAGCGGGTCGGGCGCGCTCCCCGCGCGGAATAGCGCGTCGAGCTCGGCGATGGCGTGGGCGCGCTGGACCCGGCGATGAGCCCGCGCCTCGAGCTCCTGCAGGCGCGCCTCCGCGCCGGCCGGCTCGGCCTCTGCCATCCGTGTCGCCATCGCCTCGCCCCTCCCCGCCGGGCGCTCCCCGGCATTGTCCCGCGGGTCGGCCGCTCCGTCGACCTTTGCCCGGCTAGTCCAGGTGGTACGGCACGCTGACCAGGACCGTGCGCGGCTCGAACAGCAGCAGGCGTTTGATGAACAGGGCGGTGTTGTTGTGCAGCAGTCGCTGCCAGAGCTTCGGGACCACGAACTCCGGCAGCACGACCACGGCCAGCGAGTGGGGGGCGGCGGTGGCTCGCCGGATCTCCTCGAGCACCGGCACCGAGAGGTCGCGGAACGGCGCGCCGACGATCTCGAGCGGGATGTCGGCGCCGGCGCGGACCCAGTCCTCCTCGATCCGCTCGATCTCCTCGGGGTCGAGCGAGATGAAGACCGCCTTCGTCTCGGTGGCCTGCAGCGAGCGCGCGTAGTTGACGGCGCGAAGGGTCGCGTCGTGCACGGAGGCGACCAGCACGATGGTGGTCACCGACGTCGGGATCAGCGGCCGGGCGTCGACGCCGACCGGCTGCCCCTCCACCACCTGGACCGGCGCGTTCATCACGGCCACGCCGCGCTCCGGCAGCAGTCGGAGCTTGATCCGGGTCGCCGGGGACAGCGCCAGGAGGAACAGGATCGACCGGCGCGGGACCATCTCCGGGACGACCACGGTGACGAAGTCCTCTGCCCCCCGCTCGATCGTCCGGACGAAGTCGCGGATCGCGGCCCCGGGGTGGTCGCGGGAGGGGACCACCTCGAGCGGCGCGCCACCGCCCGAGAAACGGCGCCAGCGTTCCTCGAGATCAGGCGGAGTGTCTCCGGTCTCCAGGTACACGTACCGGACGGGTAGCCCGCGGAGCGACCGCACGTACCCCAGGGCCTCGGCGGCGGCGGCATCCAGGTCCGTCATCGCCAGGACGATCGTGTTCGCGGGAATCTCCCCGACGTGGACCCGACCCCGTCGGAGCTGTGCGGACCAGGACGCATAGTGCCGGTTCACGCCGAGCATCAACAGGATCATGACCGGCATGGCCGAGATCACGATCCACGCGCCGTGCGTGAACTTCGTCAGGGTGACGATGACCAGCACGATGCCGGTGGCGAACGCGCCGATCGCGTTGATCACGGCGCTCCGCTTCCAACCGGGCTCGCGGGTGCGCAGCCATCGCCGGACCATCCCGGCCTGCGACAGTGTGAACGCCGTGAACACCCCCACCACGTACAGCTGGATCAGCCGGGTCAGCTCGGCGTCGAACGCCCACACCAGCGCCGCGGCGACCAGGGCCAGCACGACGACGCCGTTCGAGAACACCAGGCGGTCGCCCCTGTTGCGGAACGGCGTCGGCATGAAGCGGTCGCGGGCGAGGATCGAGGACAGGCGCGGGAAGTCCTGGTAGGCGGTATTCGCCGCGAGGATCAGGATCAGGGCCGTGAACGCCTGCAGGACGTAGAACATCAACCCGGAGCCGAAGAGGGTCGCGCCGATCTGCGCGAGCACGGACTTCTCGCCGACGAGCCCCTCGCTGACGTGGACGTCGAACGCCCTCGCCAGGAAGGTGATGCCAAGGAACATCGAGATCGAGATGGCGCCCATCACGGCGAGCGTCTTGGCGGCGTTGCGGGACTGCGGGCGGCGGAATGCCGGCACGCCGTTGGAGATGGCCTCCACGCCGGTCAGCGCCGTCGATCCCGACGAGAACGCTCGCAGGATGAGGTAGAGCGACACGCCCTGGACCGACTCCACCGGCAGGCTCGCCGAGGCCGCCGTCGGGCACCCGTTCAGGCAGTTGACGAACCCGACGCCGAGCGTGACGTACACGCAGGCGACGAACCCGTAGGTCGGGACGGCGAAGAGGGTGCCGGCCTCCTTCACCCCGCGCAGGTTCGCCAGCGTGATCAGGGCGATGAACAGGATCGACATCTCCACCCGCAGGTGCGTCAGCCCGGGGGCCGCCGAGGTGATGGCGGCCACCCCGGCCACCACGGAGACCGAGACGGTCAGGACGTAGTCGATCAGCAGCGCCGAGGCCGAGATCAGGCCGGGGAGGGTCCCCAGGTTCTCGTGCGCCACGATGTAGGAGCCGCCGCCGCCCGGATAGGCGCGGACGGTCTGCCGGTACGACGTGATCACGATCGCCAGCACCGCGGCGATCACCAGCGCGATCGGCAGCATGAACGCGAACGCGGCGGTGCCGGCGAGTGCCAGCACCAACATCATCTCCTCGGTGGCGTAGGCGACCGAGGACAGCGGGTCGGAGGAGAACACCGGGAGCGCCAGGAACTTCGGCAACAGGGTGTGCTCGAGGTGGTGGGATGGCTTGGCCCGGCCGACCAGGATCCGCTTGATCACCCCGCCGACGCCGACGCGAGTGCGCTCCTCGAGCCTGGTTGCCACGGCGGGGATTCTAGGTCCGCCGAGCCACCCGCCTCAGCCGCCCGGCTCCGCCCAGCGGTACCCGACGCCCGGCTCGGTGAGCAGCCAGCGCGGCCGGCCCGGCTCCGCCTCGAGCTTCTTGCGCAGCGCGGCGACGAACACCCGCAGGTAGTGGCTCTCCTCGCCGTAGCCCGCCCCCCACACCCGGCCGAGGAGCCAGCGGTGGGTGAGGAGCTTGCCGGGGTGCGTGACGAAGGCCTCCAGCAGCTGCCACTCGGTCGGGGTCAGGTGGATCAGCTCTTCGCCGCGAGTCACCCGGTGCTTCGGGAGGTCGACCACCAGGGGGCCGAAGCGCAGCACCGGCTCGGTCGCCTCCGCGGTGCCCGCCCGGCGGCCGACGGCGCGCATCCGAGCCAGCAGCTCCTCCATGGCGAAGGGTTTCGTCACGTAGTCGTCCGCACCGGCATCGAGCGCGGCCACCTTGTCCGCCTGCCCCTCGCGCACCGACAGCACGATGATCGGGACCGTCGAGAACGATCGGATCCGCCGCGTCGCCTCGATCCCGTCGATCCCGGGCAGCCCGAGATCGAGGACGACGAGGTCGGGGTCGGCGGAGGCGACCAGGTCCAGCGCCGTCTCGCCGTTGGCGGCGACGAGCACCTCGTGGCCGCGCGCCGAGAGGCTGGTCCGCAGCGCGCGCAGGATCTGCGGCTCGTCGTCGACCACCAGCACCCGGGTCATCGAGGTTCCTCCCCGTCCCGGGTTGCCGGCAGCTCCAGCACGATCGTCGTCCCCCCCGCCGGGGTCCCCTCCGCCCAGATCCGGCCCTCGTGCACCGAGACCACGGCGCGGGCGATCGCCAGGCCGAGCCCGCTGCCGGGCGCGGCGCGGTCGGCGTCCCGCCGGTAGAAGGGCTCGAAGACCTGCTCCCGCTCCGGCTCCGGGATCCCCTCGCCGTGGTCGACCACGCGGACCTGCACGCCGTCGCGGAACCGGGAGGCGGTGACCTCGATCGCCGTCCCCGAGGGCGAGAACTTCACGGCGTTCTCCAGAAGGTTCGTCAGCACCTGGTCGAACTGGACGACGTCGAGCGGCAGGTCGGGCAGGTCCTCCGGGACGCGGACCTCGACCGGCCTGCCCTCCAGGACCGGCCGCAGCCGGGACAGGACCCCGCCGATCACGTCGGCCACCGCGACGGGCTCGCGCGCGGGCACCAGCGCACCGGCGCGCATCCGCGAGAGGTCGAGGAGGTTCCCGACCATCCGATTCAGGCGGTCCGTCTCCTCGAGGATCGTCTGCAGCAGCTCGCCGCGCTCGCCGCGATCGAAATCGACCGCCTCGTCCTGCAGGCTCGTCACCGAGGCCTTGATCGACGCGAGCGGCGTACGAAGGTCGTGCGTCACCGACGAGAACAGGGCCGCCCG
>WNFV01020367.1_pt1 | contig 13096 bp, 13 predicted proteins | sample 5400101 | NCBI WGS metagenome assembly WNFV01 (sample SAMN13153361, study PRJNA577476) | soil metagenome | isolation source: 115 cm soil or saprolite under grassland replicate 1 | place: USA:California | collected 2016-06-15
CCCTGACCTGACCCTATGAGGGCCTGGGCAGGGCGCGCCTCTGCGGGCCCTGGGCAGGCCCGGCGCCTCCCTTCCCTGCTCAGCGCCGGCGAACGTAGGTTCCCGATGTTCTATACGAGCTCGGGAAAGGAGGCCCGGGAATGTCTGTTTACGTCGGAATCGATGTGCACCGCAAGCGCTCGCAGGTGGCGGTGGTGGATCAGACCGGTGAGGTGCTGGTCAACCGGAACGTGCCGAACGGCACCGAGACCGTGTTGAGCGTGATCGGGGAGCTGCCGGCCGGCACGCCGGTCGCGTTCGAGGCCGCGTTCGGCTGGGGATGGCTGGTCGAACTGCTCGACGATTACGGGTTCGAGCCGCATCTGGTGCACCCGACGCGGTGCAAGGCGATCGCCTCGGCGAGGTTGAAGAACGACAAGGTCGACGCGCACATCCTGGCCCAGCTGTTGCGCGCGGATCTGCTGCCGGAGGCGTGGATCGCGCCGCCGGCGGTCCGTCAGTTGCGGGCCCGGCTGCGGCACCGGATCCAGCTGGTGCGGCTGCGCACGCTACTGCGCAACCGGATCCACGCGGTGCTCGCCGAGCACGGCCACGACCGGCCGGCGGGTTGCTGGAGCGGTCCGGGCCGCGACTGGCTGGCCGGGCTGGACCTTCCGGCCGCGTCCCGGGAGGTGATCGAGGACTGCCTGGGCATGATCGACGCGATCGAGCCGGTGGTCGACCGGCTTGACGGCGAAGTCCGCGACCAGGCCAGGACCGACCCACGGGTCAGGGTGCTCACCGGGCTGCCCGGGGTCGGGGAACTCACCGCACTGGTGATGCTGGCCGAGATCGGCGACATCGGCCGGTTCGGCTCGGCCCGCAAACTCGCCGCCTGGGCCGGGCTCACCCCGACCGTGCGCGGCTCGGACCGCACCATCCGGCACGGCCACATCTCCAAGCAGGGCTCGACCTGGCTGCGGTGGATCCTCTGCGAGGCGGCGCAGAGCGCCAAACGGTCACCGGAGTTCGCCGCCACCTACCAGGCGATCGCCCGCCGCCGCGGGAAGAAGATCGCTACCACCGCGATCGCCCGCAAGCTGCTCACCCGCGCCTACCACCTCCTCACCGAGGCCGACGCCGAGGCCGACGCCGAGGCCGACGCCGAGGCCGGCGTCGACGCGGACACCCTAGCCGAGGAGACCTGCACACCCCGCCGGACCCGTGCCGGCACCCAGACCGGGAGATCACCACAGCCCGGGCGAGCTCGCGTTTCCGCATGAGCCGGCCCAGCCGCGCTCGATGACCTGACTGAGCAGCCCGGGTCCCCGGATGCCACGGTCATGGCCGCCCGCCCCGGCGGGATCCGGATGGGTGCATGCGAGACCTCTCGCGACAACTAACGCGCCCGGGGACAAACACCGATCCCTCAACAAGACCCGAATACCGACCTGGCTTCCTCGCCGGCGATCATCCGCCGCCGCTCGTCGGCGTCCAGCTCGTTCGTCCTCGGCTCCGCCGCAAGCGGCTCCACCTGCGGGCGCTCCAACTGGACACCGCCCACGCGACGGCGAGAAACCGGCCAGCTACGAGGGAAGCCCAGCACAACAGTCAGCCCCTTCCGACCCGACTGCGACAGGCGTCACCGCACAGGGGCCAACACCACGTGCGCTCTTGACACGCCCGGCCCTCATGGGTGCGGAAACGCGAGTCAGGGGCCGTTCTGCGTTGTCCGGCTGCGTCCGGTCAGCCACGGCCGCTATGTGTGTGCCCAAGTTCCTCCGCCGCGAAGTCCTGGGCGAGTCGTGATGCCCGAGGTCGCGGAAATGCGCGTCCTCGGCATCACGATCGGGTTGCACGTGCTCGCCCGCTCAGCCCACTCGAAGCTTGATCGTGGGTGAAAGGGCCGACGCGTTCGTCTGGTCGCCCGGAAGGTAGATCCGATAGGCGTACGTCCCCTTCCGGGGTGCTACCGCGAAAGTCGCTCTGCTGGTGCTGGAGAGGGTCTTGCTGGTCACCCTCTTCCAGGCGCCGTCGACCAACCGCTGCAGGACAACCGTGTGTCCAGCCTTGTTGGGGCTGACTGACGTTGATAGGCGGAAGGTGGTCCCGACAGGTCCTTGCGTGCTGCTTGCCCACAGGCTCACCCGTGGCGCGACCATGATCCTGGTCGGGGCGCTGACACTGCCAAGCCTCTGGGTCGATCCGGCGAACCGCACCTCGTAGCGTGTGTTGACTCGGGGACTGACAGGCAGGGAGTAGGAGCCGTCGGCCGCGGTGGTGAGGTGGGTGAACAACGCCCACGTGGTCGCTCCGGGGCCCATTTTGTAGAACCTGAGTTCTTTTCCGGATAGGCCCGCGTCGGATTGAGCGTCAGTCAGTTTGCCGACCAGCCGGGTCGACTGGCCGTAGGTGATTCGAGAAGCTGCCGGCTGCACGGAGACTCGGCTCGCCGGAACGATTATCGAGTGTGCAGGGCCAAGATTTCCGGAGGTGTCACGCGTGAAGACGGCAAGGCTGTACGGGACCCCCAAGGAAAGAGACCCGATGTCGGCCGAGGTCCGTCGGCCGGTGTAAATCTCCCTACCGGAGGTCGGAGTCCTTGGGGGGCTGGAGCCCTGGACGCCGCGCACGACGACATCGACCCAGTCAGCATCCGCAGGACTTGCCCATGTGAGATGAGCCGATCGGCTTCCCACGAGAGCCGTCAGTTGAGTGACGCCGGCCGGCGGAGTGATGTCGAGCGGCGGAGCCGAAGGATCGCTCGCGCGCCAGGCGATCGAACCTGTGAGGGCGGGGCTGTTTCCCTCGCAGTGTTGCTCGAAGTCGACCGCGAACGACTTCAACGCGCCCGAGCCGTCGAACGTCGCTTCGTTGACGGTGAACTTTCCAGTGAGTTCGTTGCAGCCCCGACCGTTGCCGCTGACATCGAGTCCGGCCCCGGTCGAGTTGAACGGATATCGCGTGGCACCGGTGAAGGTCGTCCCGGGCAGGAGAAGGTGTCCCGAAGACGCCTCAAAGTCAGCAAACCACCAGTCGTCACCCGAAGAGACCGAGAAGGATGCGTAGGACTCATTGCCGTGCCCCGTAATCGTGGCGCCCGCCTGCGGCGTGTAGTGATAGTCGGCACCGCCACCGATGTAGTCGCCGGCTTGGCTATGCATGTCCCACGATGTCCGCCCGGCGATCCCGCTGCCGCTGAGGGGGACATTGTGGGAGCCGGCAGGCGTGGAGTCGGTGATCCGGAGTTCGCCGAGTCGAGTACCGCGGATGGACGGTGTGAATCCGACATAGATTGTGCAGCGCTCGCCGGGCCTAATGGATGAGCAGGTGTTGCCAAGTACCGAAAAGTCAGCGCCACCGGCGACGACCGACACCGACTCGATGGCGACGTTCGTCGCCCCGGTGTTCACGAGGTTCACGGGCACCGGCCGTACGGCAACCCCCGGGTATGCGGCCGGCCATGCGATGCGGCTGGGGGCTACGAGCAGGTTCGAGTCTCGGGGCTCGTTGATGCGGACCTCACCGAAGAGCGCGGACAAACCGCCCTCGCAGTGTTGCTCATACACGATCCACAGCCTGTTGAGATCGGGCGCGATGTCGAGCACGGTGAATCGACCCGAGATCACGTTGCAACCACGGCCTTCGCCGGAGATATCCATGCTGGGACGACCCGCGTCGGCGAAAGGATAACGCTGGGCACCGTTGTAGACGCCCGGCTTGAGGGCCTGCCCGGAAGGAGCGGCGAAGGTGAGGCTGTAACTTCCGCCGCCGCCCGATACGCCAACGTTCACCACCGAGCTCCACCCGCCTACGGACACCGAGTCTCGGCCCGAGTACCAGAGAAGGCTGGAGCCGCCTCCGATGTAGTCGCCCGACTCGCTCACCATGGTCACGGAAGACGTGTTGCTAGCCCCGGCCCCGGCAGGTGGTGCCGATGAGAGTCCCAGCAGAGCCGTGGGCAGAAGTAAGAGAACGGAGCGTGCGACCAACCTGAACATGGATCACCCCGAAGGTCCGGCGCTGGCGGCGCTCACTGCGCCCAGCGGGAGTCTAGACCAGCTCGGGGACAGGCCCGATGGCATTTGAGAACTCGACCACGACGAGATGACGGCTCTCTCAGGCGGGAGTGAGGAAGTCGGAAGTTAGCCACTCCTCAACGATGACCCACGAGCCATCCTCGACGATTGGCCGCAGCACCCGGCCCATCCAGGCCCCCTCGTGCTGACGCCAGCCGAGTAGGAGGGCCGGAACCCGGCCATGACGGTGATCGTTCACCCAGCAGTGCTTGAACTCCGCCGGCAACGGCGGAATATCTGCGGGCAGCTCGCCATCCAGGCGGGCTGCTGCCTGCGCCTTTGTGAACGCGACTCGCTCGGCGAGGGTGGGTCGCTTCGCCGCTCCTCGTCGTGTCATGCCGCCGGCCATGACACCCATCATACGAACATTTGTTCGATCCGAGTCTCGCCCCCGGCAATGTGGGTCGGCCGCCCGGTGGCGGACCGCCTGGTCCCCACATCTGTCCCCACACGAGTTGAGCGGTGGACAGTGTTGCCTGGACGCCCATGGACGGTGGCGGTCTGTCGTTGGGTCGTCTTGAGTTGGAGCGCGCTGGCCTCGTAATGATTAGGTCGTCGGTTCGATTCCGACAGGCGGCTCCACCACGCCCCCGCCCAACCAGCGGGGGCGTTTCGGCTGGTCAGAGAGACTTTCTGGTCTCTTGGGCGCCTTCTGTGTCGACGGTTCGCGTCGGCTCCTCGTCGCCGTCCGCGTCCGGGCGTGCATCCAACTGTGCATCTACGCTCGGCTTGTTCGCTGCAAAGAGGCTGTCCATGACCTCGGCCGCCTCCCGGACCAGGGGGCGGATCTGGTGGCGGTAGACCAACTCGGTAACGCTCGTGCCTGCGTGGCCGACCAGGCGCGAGATCCGATCGACCGGCATCCGACAACAGCGAGACGAACGAGTGCCGCAGCTCACGGGGTGTCCAGTCGGCAGGGTTGAGGCCATCGATCCCTTGAGGGCGACTCGGGAGTCTCGACGGGCGTTGTTCACGTCCAGCGCGTCCCCGAGGGTGGTGGTGAACACGTGACCTCGCCACCGCTTTCGCCTTCTCGGCTCGCTGGTGGGCTCGCTGACCTTGAGGCAGTAGCGGGCCCAGGCACGGCGAAGGCCTCTCGTCCGTAGCCCTTGGCCTGCCCGCTCGGGAACCGGATCGTGTCTGAGCGGATGTCATCGCCCAGCGCGATCAGGCGCCATTGCGACACACCGATCAGACACGTTTCATTAAGTCTTGTAAGTTGATACAGTTAAGACTAATAGTCGTGCCACACAGTCGTACGACCCGGAGGAGTCCTGATGACCACAGTCGCCGTCGTCGTCGGCAATCCCAAGCCGCAGAGCCGCACGCTCGCGGCCGCCACCTACGTGGCCCGCGAGCTCGCGGGCGAGCCGGACCTGGTCGTCGACCTGGCTGCCCTCGGTCCGGGGCTGCTCGACTGGTCCGACTCGGCGGTCTCCGACCTGGTCAAGCAGGTCGGCGCCGCCGACGTCGTGGTGTTCGCCAGCCCGACCTACAAGGCGGCGTACACCGGACTGCTGAAGCTGTTCCTCGACCGGTTTGCGGCCGGCACCGGGCTTTCGGGACTTGCCGTTCCGCTGATGCTCGGTGGCTCGCTCGCCCACTCACTCGCGCCGGAGCTGACGCTCCGGCCTGTGCTCACGGAGATCGGTGCCACCGTGCCAGGCCGCGCGCTCTACATCATCGACGACGCCTACGCGGATCCCGAGGCCTACGCCGACTGGCTCGACGCCACCCGCCCGACCATCGCTCGCTACCTGAAAGGCCTTGCCGCGTGACCGCACTCCCGACCACCGTGTTCACCACCAACCAGGATCTCGACCCCGCCCGGCTGCGCGAAGCATTCGGGATCTTCCCGACTGGGGTGGTCGCCGTCGCGGCCGAGGTCGACGGCCAGCTTCTCGGGTTGGCCGCCAGCTCGTTCACATCGGTGAGCCTCGACCCGCCTCTGGTCTCGGTGAGCCTCGCGGTCACCTCGAAGACCTGGCCCGACCTTCGGCGTGCTGGCCACCTCGGCGTGACCATCCTGGCTGAGCACCACAACGTGGTCTGCCGCCAGCTCGCCGGACCCGTCGAGCACCGCTTCGACGCGATCACCCACGCCGTGACCGACCATGGCGCGGTCACGCTCGCCGACGGCCTGGCACAGTTCGACTGCACGATCTACCGAGAGGTCGAGGCCGGAGACCACATCCTGATCCTGCTCCGGTTGCACGCCGTGCAGCACGTCGACGCGGCCAGCAGCTGGACCCCCCTGGTCTTCCACCGCAGCTCCTTCGGGACGCTGCAGCCGCTCGACTGAGCCGCGAGATGCTTCAGCCCGAGCTTCCGTACGCCCCCGGAGCCGCACTACGCGGCTCCGTGCTCAACGTCAGGTCTCGGCACATGAGCGCCTTCCCTGACATCCCCAGCGACCTGGTGGAGTGGGCGCGGCGCACCGGACGGCAGTCGGACGCGCAAGCCTTCCTGCCGCGCCGGGACTACGGGGCGTATCTCCGCGAGACCCTCGACCGCCTGCGTGATGATCGGTTCGGCACGCGCGTCGAGCGGGTTGTGGACCTGGTGCCCGGCGAGCAAGGGTTCGAGCTCTACGCGAGCGACGGCCACGTCTCGCGGGCGGCCTCGGTCGTGCTGGCGCAGGGCAACCAGCTTCCCGCGCCGCTCGCCCTCGGTCGCCGGAGACTGCCCCGCGCCCGGTGGCACCTGCCCGACCCGTGGGACCTCGCTCGGCTGGAGGGATTGCCGAGTACCGCGACGGTCGTCCTGGTCGGCACCGGCCTCACAGCCGTGGACGCGGCTATCACGTTGCTTGACCACTCGCCGGACCGCCGGGTCGTCATGGTGAGTCGGCATGGTCTGCTCCCGCGGCCGCACATCGAACAGAACTCGACTGCCTGGTTGAGCCCGATCCCCGCCGGACCGGTGACGGCCGATCAGCTCGCGGAGCTGGTCCGAGTCCAGATCGCCACGGCACGACGCCAGGGCGTCGACTGGCGAGCCGTGGTGGACGGACTCCGCCCAGCGACGCAGGGGCTCTGGCTCCGCCTGGACCTCCACGAACGACGCCGGTTCCTGGCTCGCTACGCGCGGGACTGGGAGGTCCGCAGGCACCGCACCGCCACGAGCGTCGCTGCCCGAGTCCAGGGCTATCGCGACGAGGGGCGGCTCCAAGTGCTGGCTGGCGGCGTGGCTGACCTCACCGATCATGGGCCGCGGTGCGAGGTTGAGCTGCCCGCCCTGCCCGATTCCTTGTTCGCGGACGCCGTTGTCAACTGCACCGGCCCGGACACAGACCTCAGCCGGAGCCGCGACCCGCTGCACCGGGCGCTCGTGCGGCGTGGGGTCCTGGCACCCGACGCGCTCCGGCTGGGCATCGCCTGCACGCCGGGAGGGGAGGTGCTCGACGCGAGCGGAACGGTCGTCCCGGGTCTGTATCTTGTCGGCCCGCCCCGCAAGGGCACGCTGTGGGAGAGCACCGCGGTCCCCGAGATCCGCGGACAGGCGGCCATGCTCGCCCAGCGCCTACCAGAGCAGGCACTCACGCGGGTTCGTGCGTGATCGCCCGAGCCCGCCAGGTCCGCCGTCATGTGACCTACCCCTCGTAAGAGGCGTGGCCGCCTGGCTTTGAGTCTCGACCAAAGTATAGTAAGTTGATCGAGTAACAACCCAAGACATGAGAGGAACACCGCATGGGCCGCCAGCTCCGTCTCAACGCCTTTCTGCACGACACCGGTCATCACGAGGCCTCGTGGCGTCACCCGCACTCATCGGTCGAGCAGATCGGTGACATCTCCTGGTGGCAGGGGCTGGCCCGCAAGGTGGAGGGGGCCAAGCTCGACGCGGTCTTCGTTGCGGACGGTCCGGCCTGGTGGGGCACAGGCCACCGGCCCAGCAACCAGTTCGAGCCGATCACGCTGCTCACTGCGCTGGCCGCGGTCACCGAGAGGATCGGACTGATCGCCACCGCGTCGACCACCTTCTACGAGCCGTACAACCTGGCCCGTCTTTTCGCGTCGCTCGACCAGATCTCCGGCGGCCGCGCCGGCTGGAACATCGTCACGACGTTCAGCCAGGACGCCGCGCACAACTTCGGTCTCTCCGACGTCCCGGACAACGAGGAGCGGTACGCGCGCGCCCAGGAGTTCGTCGACGTCGTCGACAAGCTCTGGGACAGCTGGGAGGACGACGCCGTCATCGCGGACCGCGCGTCCGGCATTCACACGATCGAGGACAAGGTCCACCGGATCGACCACCGCGGCCGCTTCCTCCGGGTGCGCGGCCCGTTCAGCGCGCCGCGCTCACCACAGGGTCGGCCGGTGCACATCCAGGCCGGGTCCTCCAACCACGGTCGTGCCTTCGCGGCACGGAACGCCGAAGCCATCTTCACCGCGCACCAGACCCTCGCGGACGCGCAGGCGTTCTACGCCGACATCAAGGCCCAGGCAGGTGGCTTCGGCCGGAACCCCGACCAGGTGCTGGTCCTCCCGGGGATCAGCCCCTTCATCGGCGACACCGACGTGGAGGCCGAGGAGAAGCTCCGCTACTTCAACCACCTCACCGTGCCCGACTACGGCCTCAACCAGCTGGAGAAGTTCGCCGGCGTGTCGCTGCGCCACCTTGAGCTGGACGAGCGCGTGCCGCTCGAGATCTTCGGCGGCGCGGGGAGCGTGCTCGACAACGACCGCAGCCGCAAGCAGGTCGTCGCAAACATCGTCGAGCGCGACCGTCCGACGCTGCGTCAGCTCCTGCACCGCCTGGCCGGGGGGCGCGGACACCACGTCGTCCACGGCACCCCGGTGCAGATCGCGGACACGATGCAGCGCTGGTTCGAGCAGGGCGCGGCCGACGGCTTCAACGTGATGCCGCCGCTGTACCCCCAGCTCCTCGACGACTTCACTTCCAAGGTCGTCCCGATCCTCCAGGAGCGCGGCCTGTTCCGCGCCGAGTACACGGGCTCCACACTGCGCGAGCACTACGGCCTGCCCCGGCCCGAGAGCCAGTACGCCGTCCAGCAGCCAGCTGCGGCCCTGCCCTGACCGACCACGCGGCTCTGCGACCGCAGACGGGAAGAGTCCCGACGGCGAGACCACCACGATCCGTTACCAGTCCTACGCAGGCCAGGTCGACGTCCTGCAGCTCGCGGACGCGCTCGGCTACCTCGACGGCCTCACTCTGGAGAAGGTCGGCGATGTCACCGGCGGGCCGCAGAGCGTGCAGGCGCTGACCAGCCACCAGGTCGACATCAGCGCCTCGTGCTTCTTCGGCGCGATCGCGCAGCTGGTCGCCACCGGCGCGCCCATCGAGGCCGTGGTGTCGACGTACGGGTCGAGCGACAAGATCAGCTCGGGCATCGTCACCCTCGCCGGGTCGCCGATCAAGGATGCGAAGGACCTGGTCGGCAAGAAGGTCGCGGTCAACACCCTCGGCGCGAACGCCGAGGCCGTGATCGACACCTGGCTGAAGAAGAGCGGGCTGTCGGACGACGAGATCAGGGAGGTCACGCTCGTCCCGCTGCCGCCGCTCAACACCGTGCAGGCGCTGCAGCAGCACCAGATCGACGCCGCCGACATTGGCAGCGGCCAGATCCAGGCGACCGAGGCGACCGGCGTCGAGCTCCAGACCCTGGTCAAGGACACCGACGTCGTCGGTCCCTACAACGGCGGCGGCTTCGCGATGACCGAGGACTTCCTCGAACAGAACCCGGAGACGTCCGAGCAGCTGGTCACCGGCGTCGCGAAGGCGGTGCGCTACATCGAGTCGCACAGCCGCGACGAGGTGCTGAAGGTGTACGACGCCTGGCTGCAGGACAACGGCTACTCCGAGTACGTCGAGGCCGTCGACCAGAACTGGGGCGGCAGCACCGGCGTCGCCACCCCGGAGACGGCGGCGATCTCCGACGGCGACATCTCGCTCTGGCTGGACTGGCTGGCCGACCGCGGCGACGTCGACCCGTCGAAGATCCAGCCGAGCGACGTCTACACCAACCAGTACAACGACCTGGCCCAGACGTCGGCGGGAGCGGAGTGATGAGCGCGCAGATCCACCTCGAGAACGTCGGGCAGGTGTTCCACGTCCGGGACGACGCCGACAAGCGCAGACACGAGTTCGTCGCCCTCGACGGCGTCAACCTGACCATCGCCGCGGGGGAGTTCCTGACGTTGGTCGGGCCCTCGGGCTGCGGCAAGTCGACGATCCTGGACCTGGTCAGCGGCCTCGCTCAGCCGACGTACGGCGAGATCAGCATCAACGGCCGCCCGATCACCGGCCCGGGCCTGGACCGCAGCGTGGTGTTCCAGCAATACACCCTCTTGCCCTGGCGGACCGCCCAGGCCAACGTCGAGTTCGCGCTCGAGGCCAAGGGCGGGATGTCGAAGGCCGAGCGAGCTCGTACGGCGATCGAGTACCTGCGGCTGGTCGGGCTCGACGAGTTCGCCAACCGCCTCCCGGGTGAGCTCTCGGGTGGGATGAAGCAGCGGGTGGCGATCGCCCGCAGCCTCTCGACCGAACCCGAGGTCCTGCTGATGGACGAGCCGTTCGGGGCTCTCGACGCCCAGACCCGCGAGCGGCTCCAGGAGGAGCTGGTCGGCATCTGGAAGCGGACCGGGACGACCGTCCTCTTCATCACCCACGACATCGAGGAGGCCGTGTTTCTCGGCCAGCGTGTCGCGGTGATGAGCGCGCGGCCCGGCCGGATCCGCGAGGTGGTCGACATCCGCCTCGACCGGTCCGGCGCCGGCGAGGAAGACATCCGTGGCACCGACGCATTCGCGCGCCACCGGCACCGGATCTGGAGCCTGCTGCGGCAGCGCCCCACCCGGGGCCGCCACGAGGAGGTGGCCTCCGTTGCCTAGCACCCTAATCGACGAGCAGACCGAGATCGGGCTCAACCCGCGCCAGCGGCAGGCAGCCCGCGCCACCGCGGTCCCGTCGTACGTCACCCGGCTCGGGAGCCTGGGGCGTGGCATCCTCGGTCTCGCGGTGCTGGCGCTGGTCTGGGAGGTCGTGCCGCGTCTCGGCCTGGTCGACGAGTACTTCCTGCCGCCGCTCCACACCGTGCTCCAGGCCTGGTGGGAGATGGCCCGGGACGGCCAGCTGGTCACACACGTGCACGCCAGCCTGGTGCGGTCCGCCAGCGGCTTCGCGATCGCCACCGTGGTCGCCATTCCCCTGGGTGCGGCCATCGCGTGGTACCGACCGGTGCGCGAGATCCTCACGCCGCCGCTCGAGGTCTTCCGCAACACCGCGGCACTGGCCCTGCTGCCTGCGTTCACGCTGATCCTCGGGATCGGAGAGACCTCGAAGATCGCGATCGTCACCTACGCCTGCTTCTTCCCGATCCTGCTCAGCACGATCAGCGGCGTCGCGACGGTCGACCCGCAACTGCTGCGATCGGCGAAGGTGCTCGGCCTGAGCCCCGTGGCCACGTTCCGAAAGGTGGTCTTCCCGGCCGCCGTCCCGACGATCTTCACCGGCATCCGGATCTCCGGCGCCGCCGCCATCCTCGTGCTGATCGCGGCCGAGCTCGTCGGCGCCACAGAAGGTCTCGGCTTCCTCATCAACTACTCCCAGATGAACTTCCTGATCCCCAAGATGTACGCCGCCATCCTCACCACGACGCTCCTCGGGCTGACCGTGAACTACGGCCTGGTCGCCCTGGAGCGCCGGTTCTCCCGGTGGCGCATCTGACCACACCCGACCCGCACCATCCCCGACAAGTTGAGGCCTCCGGGCCCGGAAGGAGCACGACATGGTCCAGATGAAGCACGAGCCCGAGGTCACTGACCGACACCTCCACGTCACCAAGGTCGGCGGCCACATCGGCGCCGTCGCCTCGGGGCTCAAGATCGGTGACGACCTCGGCCAAGCCGTCATCGACGAGTTCCGCGACGCCCTCCTCGAGCACAAGGTCGTGTTCCTGCGCGGCCAGGAACACGCGACCGACGCCGAGCAGTACGACTTCGCCGCCCAGCTCGGCGAGGTCACGTCGCCGCACCCGACCGTCAAGGGCGACGGCAAGGCCGTGCTGCCGATCGACTCCGAGCAGGGCAAGGCGAACTCCTGGCACACCGACGTCACCTTCGTCGACCGGATCCCCGCCATCAGCGTCCTGCGCGCGATGACGCTCCCGCCGTACGGCGGCACCACGGTCTGGGCGAACACGGTCCACGCCTACGAGACGCTGCACCCCGCGCTCAAGGCACTGGTCGGCGGCCTCCGCGCAATCCACAGCAACCAGTACGACTACGCCGGCGAGCACCCACAGCTGGGTGGGATCGACGTGCGCGAGGAGCGGTACCGCAAGGAGTTCGCCCACCTGCTCTTCCTCACCGAGCACCCGCTCGTCCGCGTCCACCCCGAGACCAACGAGCCGTCCCTCCTCCTAGGCCACTTCGTCCGCTCGATCACCGGACTGTCCACCCAGGACTCCCAGGACCTCTTCGCCCTCCTCCAACGCCACATCACCAGGCTCGAGAACACCGTCCGCTGGACCTGGCAACCCGGCGACATCGCCGTCTGGGACAACCGCGCCACCCAGCACTACGCCGTCGCTGACTACGACGACCACCCGCGCCTGATGCACCGCATCACCGTCGCCGGGGACATCCCTGTCGGCCTCGGCGGCGACACGAGCCGCGTCATCCAAGGTGACGCCAGCGGCTACTCGACCGTGGCGGGGGCGCACGCCGCCTGAGTCATCGCCTCCACGAGCAGGCGCCCGGCCGAGCACCCCGGCCGGGCGCCGTCACGTTCAGCGGGTCGGGCCCATTCCCACGCACGCCAGACGACTGGCAACGCGGGTCGCAGGGCTCGGGCAGGAAGGCCCTTCTCCTCTATGGCGGTGACACCGGTGGTCGCAAAGTCACAGATGCGGGAGCGCTTTTGGCAAGAGGGCGAGGCGTGGAAGGCCAATTTCTCGGCGAGGGACAAGGGAGGGACGGTTGATGGCTGCTCCGGGTGCAATGTGCCCGCTGCGTCCTGGGGATGCGTGCAGTCTGTGCGTGCCTGGTGCCACCGGACCGCAGGACTGCCCCACGGTT
>WNFV01008045.1_pt1 | contig 13095 bp, 14 predicted proteins | sample 5400101 | NCBI WGS metagenome assembly WNFV01 (sample SAMN13153361, study PRJNA577476) | soil metagenome | isolation source: 115 cm soil or saprolite under grassland replicate 1 | place: USA:California | collected 2016-06-15
CGCCCTTCGGCGAGACCGCCGACGCGCTCGGCGGGGCCGCGGTGTTCTTTGCGATGGCGGGAGCGGTGCTGGCTCCCGTCCAGGTCGTCGGCGTGGTCGGGAGCGACTTTCCCGAAGATCATCTCAAGAAACTGGCGGCGCGCGGCGTGGACTTGGCGGGGGTGGAACGGCAACAGGGCGAGTCGTTCCGCTGGAAAGCCCGATATTCGTACGATCTGAACAGCCGCGAAACGCTCGAGACGCGACTCGGCGTGTTCGCCGACTTTCAGCCGCGCATTCCGGACAAATTCCGGGACGCGAGGTACGTGTTTCTCGGGAATATCGACCCCGAGCTCCAGCTCAACGTCCTCGATCAGGTAAAGCAGCCGACGCTGGTCGCCTGCGACACGATGAACTACTGGATTCAGGGCAAGAAGGACCTGCTGCTCGAGCTGCTGCGCCACATCGACATCCTGATGGTGAACGACTCCGAGGCACGCGAGCTGTCGGGCGACTGGAACGTCTACCGCGCGGCGCATTGGATCCTCGGCCGCGGTCCCAAGATGGTGGTGATCAAGCAGGGTGAGCACGGGGCGCTGCTCGTGGACCCCGATACGACGTTCAAGGCGCCGGCGTACCCGCTGCAGGAGGTGTTCGACCCGACCGGCGCCGGCGATGCGTTCGCCGGCGGATTCATGGCGTACGTGGCCCGCACCGGCGACCTCGCGTTTTCCAACTTGCGCCGGGCCATGGTCTACGGATCGGCGTTGGGATCGCTGGCGGTGGAGGCGTTCGGCGTGCAGCGCCTCGAGCAGATCACGCTGCAGGAGGTGCGCAGCCGCGTCAAAGCCTTCCGCGATCTCGTCCACTTCTCGCTGGACGGCGAAGAGTGACCAAAGCGGACCGCTACGCCGCCGCCGGCGTCAGGCTGGATACAGCGGAAGAGGCAAAGCGGCGCATCGCCGAGCTGGTGCGGGCGACGCGCACGCCGCTCGCCCGCGGCGCCGTCGGTGGGTTTGGCGGCATGGTCCGCGTGCCCGAGGGCTACAAGAAGCCCGTCCTGGTGATGTCGACCGACGGCGTCGGGTCCAAGGTGCTCGTCGCCGCCGCGGCGGGGATTCACGACACCGTCGGTGAAGACCTCGTGAATCACTCGGTCAACGACATTCTGGTCCACGGTGCCGCGCCGCTCGCGTTTCTCGACTACATCGCCACGGGAAACCTCGTGCCGGAGATCGCAGCGCAGATCGTCAGCGGCGTAGCCCGCGGCTGCCGCGCGCACGAGATGACCCTGGCCGGCGGCGAGACGGCGCAGATGCCGGATCTGTACCAGGCCGGCCACTACGATCTGGCGGGCTCGATCGTCGGCGTCGTCGAGGAAGACAAGGCGCTGCACGGCGATCGTGTGACCGCGGGCGACCAGCTCATCGGCTACGCATCCACCGGGCTGCACACCAACGGCTACACCCTGGCCCGCAAGATCGTGTTCGAGGGGATGAAACTCGGCATCGACGATCCATTCCCCGAGACAGGGCAGTCGGTGCGGGAGGTGCTCCTGGCCGTGCATCGCAGCTACGCGTCGGCGCTACGGCCGGTGCTCGACGACGTGCACGCGCTGGCACACGTGACCGGCGGCGGGATTGGCGGCAACCTCGTGCGGGTACTGCCGCCCGGCGTCGAGGCGGTTGTGGACACGGGCAGCTGGCCGTGGCCGCCGTTGTTCCGGGTGCTGATGCGCGCCGGCCAGGTTAGTCGCGACGAGATGCGGCGCGTGTTCAATCTGGGAGTCGGGATGATCGCGGTCGTCGGGCGCGACGACGTCGAGACGGTTATGCGCGCGGCCTCGCGCGCCCAGGTGCAGGCCTGGCTCATCGGAGAGGTGCGCGCGGGCAGCAAGCCTGTGGTGCGGTTTGAAGAGAGATAATGGGGCCGAGCTGGCGGCCATGCGACACGCCCTCGAGCTCGCGTGGCGCGGATGGGGCCGCGTGTCCCCCAATCCGCTCGTCGGCGCGGTGGTGCTGCGCGGCGACGAGACGGTCGCGGAAGGATGGCACGCCGAATATGGCGGCCCGCATGCCGAGCTCGCTGCGCTGTACGCCGCGGGCGAGAAGGCACGCGGCGCGACGCTGGTGGTGACCCTCGAACCATGCGCGCATCACGGCAAGACGCCGCCGTGCACCGATGCGATCCGCGCGGCCGGCGTCCGGCGCGTCGTCGCCGCGGTGCGCGATCCCGATGCGGAAGCGCGCGGCGGTGTCGAAGTGCTCAAGCGCGCCGGTATCGAAACGCAGATCGGCCCGCTCACCGAAGAAGCCGCCGCGCTGAATGCGCCGTTCCTGTTTACTCGGCAGCAGACCGATCGGCCCTTCGTGGCCCTCAAGCTCGCGACGTCGATCGACGGCCGCATCGCGGACGCGGGCGGCCGCTCGCAATGGATCTCCGGACCCGAGGCGCGCGATCACGTCCATTGGCTGCGCGCGGGATTCGACGCGATCGCCGTGGGCGGCACTACGGCGTTGATGGACAACCCCCAGCTCACGGCACGCGGCGGGCTCACGCCGCGCAAACCTCCCGTGCGCATCGTGTTCGACCGGCGCGCCATGCTCAACCTCGGCGTGTCGCTGGTTCAGACGGCGCGCGAAGTGCCGACCTGGGTGATGGCATCGCCTGAAGCGCCGATATCGAACGTATCGGTGCTCGAGGGGAACGGCGTGCGCGTCTTCCGTCCCGAGACCTTGGCGCAAGCGTTCGCGCAGCTCCGGCTCGCCGGGATCCAATCGTTGTTATGTGAAGGCGGAGGCGCGCTGGGCGCCAAACTCCTGGCCGAAGGGCTGGTGGATCGCTTGTACTGGGTGCAGTCGCCCGTCTGGCTCGGCGAGGGCGCGGTGGCCGCTTTTGCAGGAATCCCGGCATCTCCCCTCGCCGAGGCGCCGCGCTGGGTGGTCGTGGAGCGGCGGCCGCTGGGCTCTGATACATTATTGGTCTTGGATCGGCGGCTATGTTTACCGGAATCGTAGACGCGGTGGGCAGGATAGACGCGGTGCGCGTCAACAACGGCGTGGAACTGCGTGTAAAGGCGTCATACAAAGGCGTGAAGAAGGGCGAGAGCATCGCGGTCAACGGCGCCTGCTTGACCGTCGAGAAGGTTGTGAAGGGAGCCTTTACCGTTCACGCTGTGGAGACGACGCTCGGCAGGACCCTGATCCGCGAGTGGCAAAAGGGTCGAGCCGTCAATTTGGAGCGTGCGCTGCGAGCCGGCGACCGGTTCGGTGGGCATTTCGTGCAGGGCCATGTCGACGGCGTGGGCACGGTGGAAGGGGTCGCCGAAGTCGATGACGCGATGCTCGTGGATATTCGCGTCCCGCCCGAAGTCGCGGAGACGACGGTGCTCCATGGCGCCGTCACGGTGGATGGCGTGAGCCTCACCGTGAACGCGCTGGCAGAGGACAGGATCGTGCAGGTGTCGTTGGTACCGGTCACCCGCGAGCATACGACATTGGGAAAGCTTGCGAGCGGTGATCGGGTACACGTCGAGGCCGATGTTCTTGGAAAGTACGTGAGGCAGCTATGTCGTTCAGCGCAGTAGAACAAGCGATTGCGGATATTCGCGCGGGCAAGCTCGTCATCGTAGCGGATGACGAGCGGCGCGAGAACGAGGGAGATCTGATCGGCGCCGCCGAAAAGGTTAGCCCCTCGATGATCAACTTCATGGCGACGCACGCCCGCGGGCTGATCTGCATGCCGCTGACGCCCGACCGTTGCCACGCCCTCGGCCTGCCGCAGATGACCGAACACAACAATGAATCGCACGAGACCGCGTTCACGATCAGCATCGACGCGGCGGCGCGGTTCGGCGTCACGACGGGAATCTCGGCCGCGGACCGCGCCGCGACGGTCCGCGTCGCGATCGACCCCGCGACGGTGCCGAGCGACCTGCGGCGCCCCGGGCACATCTTCCCGTTGCGCGCGCGTCCCGGTGGCGTGCTGCAGCGCGTCGGCCAGACCGAAGCGAGCATCGACCTCGCACGGCTCGCCGGGCTGTATCCCGCCGGCGTCATCTGCGAGATCCTCAATGCCGATGGCTCGATGGCGCGCCGCCCCGACCTCGAACGGTTCGCCCAAGACCATGGGCTGACCTTCATCACGGTCGCGCAGCTCGTCGCCTACCGCCTGAAGCACGAGCGGCTGGTCCATCGCGTCGCCGATGCGCGGCTCCCCACGCCGTTCGGCGAATTCCGGATCATCGGCTACCGCAACGACGTGGATGAAGCGGAGCACATTGCGCTCGTGTACGGCGATGTCGCAGGGAAGCAGCAGGTGCTGGTGCGGATGCACTCCAAATGTCTGACCGGCGACGTCTTCGGGTCGGCGCGCTGCGATTGCGGCTGGCAGCTGCACAGCGCGATGCGGATGATCGCGGAGGCGGGCGCCGGAGTCGTCGTCTATCTCGATCAGGAGGGACGCGGCATCGGTCTCTTGAACAAGCTCAAGGCGTACGAGCTTCAGGACCAGGGCCACGATACCGTGACCGCGAACGAGAAGCTCGGCTTCAAGCCCGACCTGCGGAATTACGGCATCGGTGCGCAGATCCTGCTCGACCTCGGCTTGTCTTCGATCCGCGTCCTCACGAACAATCCGATGAAGCTGGTGGGCCTCGAAGGCTACGGACTCGAGATCGTCGAGCGGCTGCCGATCGTACCGGCGCCGTCGGATGACAACCGGGCGTACCTCGACGTCAAGCGGGACAAGCTCGGCCACTTCCTCACTCACTGATCGTGCCACACCGAGCACCCTCCGCGGCGCGCACCTCCAACCGCCAGCGGCGTGTGGCGATCATCGTGAGTCGCTTTCACGAGAACATCACCGCGAAGCTCCTCGAGGGCGCGCGGGAAGCGCTGCGCCGCGGCGGCATCGCGGATACGAACGTCGAAGTCACGTGGGCGCCGGGCGCCTTCGAGCTCCCCGTGCTGGCGGAGGCGGCGGCTGTCAGCGAGCGGTTCGACGCGATCGTGGCGCTGGGATGCGTGATTCGCGGCGAGACCCCGCACTTCGAGTATGTCGCGGGTGAGGCCGCGCGCGGCCTCGGCAACGTTGCGCTGGCCCATCGCATCGCAGTCGGGTTCGGCGTGCTCACCACGGAGACCGAGACTCAGGCGTTGGCGCGGGTCAGCAAAGGTGCCGAGGCGGTGCAGGCGGCCCTCGAGACCGCCGACGCGCTCGAGAGGCTCGGTGCAGCGTCCCGAGACTAAGGCGCGCGCGCGCGCGCTCCAGCTTCTGTACGCGTGGGAGCTTTCCGGCAGACCGACGATTGAGACCGTGGTCGCTCGGGTCGCGGTGATCTACGGTGGGGCGCCGAGGGGTTACGATCGCGGCGCGGACCTCGCGGCCAAGGCCATCGCCGGCCTCCCCGAATTCGATCGACGGATCGCGGATGCCGCGGAGCACTGGCGGCTCGAGCGCGTCGGCGCCGTGGAGCGCAACATCCTGCGACTCGCCCTCGCCGAGCTGGACGAGGCGTCGACGCCGTCCCGCGTGGTCATCGATGAGGCGGTGAAGCTCGCCCACTGGTTTGCCGGATCGCGGGCGCCGGGCTTCATCAACGGCGTGCTGGATGCCGTGGCCCGAGAGACCGGCGCGCTGTGAGAATTCTGCTCGTCAACTGGAACGATCGGGAGAATCCTCAGGCCGGTGGCGCCGAAATCCATCTCCACGAGCTGTTCGGTCGGATCGCCCAGTGGGGGCACGACGTGCGCCTCATCGCGAGCGGCTGGCCCGATTGTGTGTCCCAGGTTCTGGTGGACGGGATCCACGTCACACGCATCGGCGGTCGGCACAGCTTCGCCTTGCGCGCCCGCGGCGCGGTGGGGCGGGCGCTGCGCGAGACGCCGTTCGACGTGGTCGTCGAGGACATCAACAAGGTTCCGCTCTTTCTTCCGACCCTCACACGGCTGCCGTTCGTGGCGATCGTGCCACATCTGTTCGGAACCACCGCGTTCGCCGAGGCCAGCGTTCCCATGGCGGCGGTGGTATGGGCGGCCGAGCGGCCGATTCCCTGGGTGTACAAGAACGCGGGATTTCACGCCATTTCCGAAAGCACGCGGGACGACCTGATTCGGCGAGGCATCCAGGCGGAGCGGGTAGTCGTCATTCATCCCGGCGTGGATTCCCAAGCGTATCGACCCGATCCTGCAACGCCGCGCGCGCCACACCCTACATTCTTGTACCTGGGTCGATTGAAGCGTTATAAAGGAGTGGAATTTGCGATCCGCGCGGTTGCCGCCGCGCGTACCGCACGCCCCGACATTACGCTGGACATCTGCGGCCAAGGCGACGATCGGCCCCGGCTCGAGCGGCTGGCCACAGAACACCGGGTGAGCGACGCGGTCCGATTCCTGGGTTACGTATCGGAGGAGGAGAAGCGGCGTTTGTTGCGCTGTGCCTGGGCGGTCGTATTCCCGAGTCCAAAGGAAGGATGGGGTATCACGAACGTCGAGGCCGCCGCCTGCGGCACGGCGGCGCTGGCATCGGACAGCCCAGGGCTGCGCGAGTCGGTGCAGAACGGTGAGACGGGGTATCTCGTTCCGCATGGCGACGTCTCGGCGCTCGCCGACCGGATGCTGGCGCTGGCCGCGGATCCGTCGTTAGTGGCGCGGCTGGGGCACGCGGCTCGCCGGTTCGCCGAAGGACTGTCCTGGGACTCGGCCGCTCGCGCTACGCTGGCGCATATCGAGCAAACAGTTGCCGAACGCGAAAGGAAACGTTGAATGCGCATCACCATCACCGCCCGTCACACCGAAATCGATGACGATCTGCGCGCGCACACCAAGGAGCTCGTCGAGAAGGTCGCGAAGCTGGCCCGGCGCCCCCATCACGCGCAGGTAATCTTCACGGACGACCATGGGGAGGCGGCTGTCGAGATCGCGGTACACGTCCCCCGCGGCCGTATCCACGTCGCGAAGTCCCAGGCGGTCGATCATCGGTCGGCGCTCGACGCCGCCATCGCGCGTATCAAGCGCCAGCTGCTCGATGAAAAAGACACGCCGCGCGCGCGCCGCACACGACGCTCCGGAGTACCCGGGACACGGTGAACGCCCCCCCCCCGCCCACCACGCCGCGGCTCAAGGTCGCCGATCTCCTCGCCCGCAAGGGTGATCCGCTGCAGCTCGAGCTGCTGACGGCGGAGGTCGGCCTCGACCGCGAGATCCGCACTCCGGAGGCGTCGAGTCCAGGCCTCGTGCTGGCGGGATACACGGCGCGTTTCGTCGGGACCGACCGCCTGCATGTCCTGGGCGAGACCGAAATCACCTATCTCGCGTCGCTCGACGCGAAGGCGCGCAGCACGGCGATTCAGACGTTTCTGTCCTACGCCCTGCCGTGCGTGATCATCACAAAGGGACAGGACGCGCCCGAGGAGCTGCTCGTCCTGGCGCGCGACAAAGGGATCCCGGTCATCCGCACGCGGCTCAAGACAGCCGAGTTTTACCGGCGTCTCAAGCCGTTTCTCGACGACGCCTTTGCCCCGCGCACGACCGTCCACGGCTCGCTCGCCGACGTGTTCGGCGTGGGCCTGCTGTTTCGCGGCCGTTCCGGAATCGGGAAGAGCGAGTGCGTCCTCGATCTCGTCGAGCGCGGGCATCGCCTGGTGGCGGACGACGTGGTGCACATCACGCGCCGGGGCCACGACGTCCTGATCGGCCGCGGGCACGAGATTTCCCGGCACTATATGGAGATCCGCGGTGTTGGGTTGATCGACATCAACGCGCTGTTCGGCATTCGGTCCGTGCGGCAGCAGAAGCGCATCGAGGTCGTGGTGCAGCTCGAGGACTGGGACAATACCCGCGAATACGACCGCACCGGCCTGGACCAGCAGCGCACGGACCTGCTCGACGTCGAGCTGCCGCTGGTGACCGTACCGCTCAATCCGGGAAAAAACCTGACCGTGATCTGTGAAGTCGTTGCCATGAATCACCTGCTGCGCTACAGCGGGGTGGACTCCGCCAACGCGTTCAACGAGCGGCTGATCCGACGCATGCGGGAGCAGGGCGGGGTCCAGTCGTACCTGGAGGAAGACTATGAGTGAGCTCCGTGGCGTCGTCGTGTCGCACGCCGCGGTCGCGCAGGCCCTCGTCGCCGCGGTCACCGCGATCACCGGCATCGAGGGCGCGCTGACGCCGATTTCCAATGAAGGCTGCGGCACGGAGGCGCTCGGCGAACGGCTGCGGGAGGCGGTGGGCCCGGGGCCCGCGGTGTTGTTCGTCGATCTGCCCGGTGGCTCGTGCTTCACCAGCTCCGCCCGCTACGCGAAACAGAGCGGCGCCGACATCGCCGTCGTGACGGGCGTCAATCTCGCCATGCTGCTCGATTTCGTGTTCAATCGCGACATCCCGCCGGCGGACGCCGCGCGCCGAGCCGTCGATGCCGGCGGCAAGGCGATCCGAGTCACGTCTTCATGACGCTCGCGCTATACCGCATCGATGACCGTCTGATCCACGGTCAGGTCGTTGTGGGCTGGGGGCAGCCGCTCGACGTCTCATTCATCGTGCTGGTCGATGACGAGGTCAGCAGCAGCGACTGGGAACAGGACCTCTATCGGATGGGCGTGCCGCCACAGATCGAAGTGATCTTCGCCTCCGTGGAGAAGGCGGCGGAGCTGCTGCCTGGCTGGGAGTCGGACGCGCGTGTGGGGATCCTGCTCGTCGGCGACATCGACACGGCCGTCGCGCTGGCGGGTCGCGTACCGCAGGTAAAGCGGCTCAACGTGGGTGGGGTGCACCATCGCACCGGCCGGAAAGAACGTCTGCGCTTCGTGTACCTGACGGACGACGAGGCGGCGAAGCTGCGCCAGCTCGCGGCGCGCGGCATCGAAGTGACCGCGCAGGATGTGCCGACGGCACGCGCGGTCCCGGTCGGGGAATTCACATGAACCTCCCAGTCGAGGTGTGGATCGCGCTGATCGTGTGGGGGACGCTGGTCGGCGTCGACCTCGTCAGCCTGCCGCAGATGATGATCGCGCGCCCGCTCGTGGCGGGCGCGGTGGCCGGCGCGATCCTCGGCGACATCCCGACAGGCCTCAAGCTCGGGGTCGTGTTCGAGCTGTTGCAGTACGACATCCTGCCGGTCGGCGCCGTCCGTTATCCCGAGTACGGGCCCGCCACGGTTGCCGCCGTCGCGACCGCTCACGCGTCCGCCGGCGTCCTTGGCCTCGGGCTCGGAGCGCTCGTCGGACTGGCTACGGGACTGCTCGGTGGCGTGACGATCAACATGCTCCGGCGGGTGAACTCTCGAATCGTCCACGCGGCCGCCAGCGAGCTCGAAGCCGGGGACCCGATTGCGCTGGTCCGGTTGCACGTCGGCGGACTGTTGCGCGACGCGCTGCGCGCGGCCGTGGTGACCGTTGTCGGTCTGGTGCTGGCGTGGCTGGCGCGGCCGCTGCTCGGTGGCGTGCTCACGGTGCGAGGGGCGGTGCTCCTCACCGTGGCGGTCGTGGCGACGGCGCTGGCGGCGGGCGCTGCGGGGACGCTGCGGCTCGTGGGCCGCGGGCCGAACCTCGCGTGGTTCGCTGCCGGCCTGGGCGGCGGCATTGTGGCGACGCTATGGCTACGGTGAACGGCGCGCTCGCACGCGCTCTCCTGCGGCTGTTCGCCGTCCAGGGCTCGTACAACTACGAGCGCCTGCTCGGCGTGGGCGTCGGCGTCGCCGAGGAGCCGTTGCTCCGCGATCTGGGCGACCCCAAGTACCGGCCGGCGGTGGCGCGCGGGGCGCACTTCTTCAATGCGCATCCCTACCTCATTGGGCTGGCGGTCGGCGCCGCCGCGCGTGCCGAGCACGACGGTGCCCGGCCCGATCAGATCGAGCGTCTGCGCGAAACCCTGTGCGGTCCCCTGGGGTCGCTCGGGGACCGGCTCGTCTGGGCGGGGTGGCTGCCGTTTCTCTCCGGTTTGACGCTCGCGGGCGTAGCGCTGGGTGCCGGGTGGATCGCCGTCGCGGTGTTTCTGATCGTCTACAACATCGGTCACGTCGCGCTGCGCTGGTGGGCGCTGAAGGCAGGATGGACGCACGGGACCCGCGTGAGCATCGCGTTGCATCATCCCGTCCTACAGAAAGCCCTCGCGTTGCTCGGCCCGGCGATGGCGTTTGCCGTCGGTGCCGCGCTGCCGCTGACGGCCGCCTATCTCTCGGCACCATTCGATTCGTGGGCTCGGGTGGCGCTGGCGATTGTCGCCGCCCTGAGCTTCCTGGCGCTGCGCCTGCGCGGTGACCGCATCAACGGGCTCCGGCTCTCGCTGGCGCTTTCCGCCGTCGCGCTCGTGGTGGGGCTGATATGGCCATGATCGAGCGGGACGCGCCCATCGTGAATCCCCTCGGCATGCACGTCCGGCCGGGGGCCGAGTTCGTCAAGGTGGCGAACAAGTTCAAATCGTCGGTCGAGGTCCACAAAGACGGCGCCGTGGTGAACGGCAAGAGCATCCTCGGCATGATGACGCTTGCCGCGGAATGTGGCTCCTCGATTCGGATCCGCACCGACGGTGAGGACGCGGAGCAGGCGATGGCAGCGTTGCTCGCGCTGGTGGCCGCGGGCTTTCATGAGATGCACTTGAAGGCCGAGGAAAAGGAAGACGCGTGAGCGCGGCCGACCGTTTGCTCAAGGGCATCGGTGTGTCGCCCGGCATCGCGATGGGGCCGACCGTGACAATGCGCTGGGCCCTGCCGGAGGTTCCGCATCGCGTCGTGCCGCGTACGCAAGTCGAAAAAGAGGTGCGGCGCCTGCGGGCCGCGCTCAAAGACGTGCGCGGGCAGATCTCCGAGCTTCGCGCCCGCGCCGAGGCTCGTGCCGGTGTGGACGAGGCCAGGATCTTCGACGCGCAGCTGCTGATTCTCGAGGACAAAGACTTCATCGGCGGGGTCGCCGAGCTGATCCGCGAAAACCACCTCACCGCCGAGAAGGCGTTCGAGTTCAAGACGCTCGAGGTGCGCGACCTGTGGACTGCGGTCGGCAATCCGCTGCTCAAAGAGCGGCTCGCCGATCTGACCGGTGTCGCGATCCGCGTCATCCAGCATCTCATGCACAAGCGCGGTTCGTCCGATGTCTGGGAAAGTCTTTCAGAGCCGTCGATCCTGGTCGCCCGGGAGCTGTCGCCCGGCCTCACGGTGCAGCTCGACCGCGACCACGTCGTCGGGTTGATCAGCGAAGAGGGAACGCGCACCTCTCACGCGGCGATCCTGGCCCACTCGATCGGAATCCCCGCGATCTTCGGCTTGCGCGGGGCGGTCGCGCGCATCCCCGGGGGCACAAAGGCCATCCTCGACGGCACGCAGGGCACGGTGCTCCTCAACCCGACTCCCGAGGAGATCGAGGAAGCCGAGCGAAGGGATGCGAGCCGGCGCGAGCTGGCAGTGCGTCTCGAGGAAGCCGTCACGCAGCCGGCGGTCACCGTGGACAAGGTCCACGTCGCGTTGCGCGGCAACGTGGATCTGCCGGAAGAGGTCGCCCCGGCCAAGGCCCACGGTGCCGAAGGGGTCGGTCTGCTGCGGACGGAATTCCTGATCACCGGCCATAGTGAGCTGCCGGATGAAGAGACCCAAACCAACTATTTCCGTCATGTGGGCGAAGCGTTCCCGGGCCAGCCGGTCGTCATCCGCACCTACGACCTCGGCGGCGACAAATTCCCGGCGCCGTTCCGTCATCCCCCGGAAGCGAACCCGTCTCTCGGATGGCGTGCGATCCGTGTGTGCCTCGACGAGCCGGAAATATTTCGCACCCAGATCCGCGCGGTGTTGCGCGCGGCGGTCACGGCGAATCTTCACCTCATGATTCCGCTCGTGACGCGGCTCGACGAGGTCGAGCGCACCCGCGAGATGATGCACGAGGAGGCGGAGCGCCTGGAGAAACAGGGCATGCCCGCGGCCAAGACTGTGCCCCTGGGCGTCATGGTAGAGACGCCGGCGGCTGCGGTGCTGGCGGATCGCCTGGTCGAGGTCAGCGACTTCCTCAGCGTCGGCACCAACGACCTCACGCAGTACACGCTCGTGGTCGCGGCAACGCCCGGCTGGCGGACCGTTTCACTCCGCACGATCCGAGCGTGCTACGTCTGCTCAAGCTGGTCGCGGAAGCGGCGCGCGCGGCCGGCAAACCGGCGAGCGTGTGTGGCGAGATGGCCTCGGAACCCCTCTCGGCATTCCTCTTGCTAGGGCTCGGGTACGACACGCTGTCCGTCGCGCCCCCGGCACTACCGCTCATCAAGTGGCTGATTCGCCAGGTGAGCACGGCGCAAGCACGGTCCGCCGCCGAGGCCGCGCTCGCCGCGCGCTCGGCGGCGCTCGCGCTCGACATCTTGCGATTTGCACTTGCGGAAGTCGTGGACACTTCACTACTCGATCCGGATGCGCGGTTGCCCGCGGGACGGCGCTCCGGTAGTTTGAAACTATAGGGAGCCAAAGCATGCCAACTCATCGCCACGTCTTCACTTCCGAGTCGGTCACGGAAGGCCATCCGGACAAAATCGCGGATCAGATCTCCGACGCGGTCCTGGATGCGATCCTGCTCGAGGATCCCTCGGCGCGGGTCGCCTGTGAAACCCTGGTCACGACCGGAATGGCCGTCGTGGCGGGCGAAATCACCACTTCGACCTACGTCCACATCCCTGACATCGTGCGCGGGGCGATCACCGCGATCGGCTACACCGACGCGAACTTCGGCTTCGATGCCCAGACCTGTGCCGTCCTGACGACAATCGACCGCCAGTCCGCCGACATCGCGCTTGGCGTGGACAAGGGGGGGGCAGGGGATCAGGGGATGATGTTCGGCTACGCCACGGACGAGACACCGTCGCTGATGCCCCTGCCGATCATGATCGCGCATCGCCTCGCCGAGCGCCTCGCCGCCGTGCGCAAGAGCGGGGAGTTCCCCTGGCTGCGACCCGACGGCAAGACCCAGGTCAGCGTGGCGTACGAGGGGTCCAAGCCCGTCGGCATCGACACCATTGTCGTCTCGGCGCAACACTCCGATATGATCGACAACGCCCAGCTCCGGGCTGGCATCCTCGCGCACGTGATTCGGCCGGTGGTGCACGACGCGGGGTTCGAGGTGAACGAGAAGACCGTACTCGTGAACCCCAC
>WNFV01007070.1_pt1 | contig 13094 bp, 10 predicted proteins | sample 5400101 | NCBI WGS metagenome assembly WNFV01 (sample SAMN13153361, study PRJNA577476) | soil metagenome | isolation source: 115 cm soil or saprolite under grassland replicate 1 | place: USA:California | collected 2016-06-15
CGTACCCGAAGGCGAAGTACTGGTCCGGCTTCTGATCCGGGGCGTACTGCTGTTGGTTCTGGATCATCTCCTTCATACCCGTGACGGCCTCGTCACCCCACGCCGGCCCCTCCGTCACCAAGAGGAAGTGATCGCGGTAGAACTCGCCGTTGTTGGCGTCGTTCTCGAAGCCGGACAGCCACGTCGGGCCCGTGCCGATGATCTGGGGCGTGAAGTTCCGCCCGATCATCTTGGTGACGATCGACGCGGTGTCGTTCGGCAACGACACCAGGACGACCGCATCGCACTTGGAGTCGGCGAGCTCCCCCACCTGGGCGCTCACGTCCGACGTGGTCGCGAAGCGGACCGTCTTGGCCACCTTGAACTTCAGGGTCTTGGAGGCCTGCGTCAGCCCGTCGAGCCCGGCGGCGCCGTACTCGTCGTCCTGGGCCATGGCGCAGATCTTCTTCCCCTTGCCGCCGTTCTTCAGGTAGTAGTCGACGCCGTTGGCCACCTCGACCTGGTACGGCGCACCGATCGGCACGAGGTTCTTCTCTTTCACCCAAAGGCCCTCGAGCGATGCGGGCGCGCCGGTCTGCTGCTCTTGCTTCAACCGGGGCAGGATCGTCTTCACGATCTGGGTGCCGAGGATCTGGTTGAACGCCACGACGTCGCCCTTGATCTTGTCGTAGGCCTGGAGAGCGGTCTCGACCTGGTACTGGCTGTCCTCGACGTCGAGGTCGACCTTGTACTTCCCGGCCACGCCGCCCTTGGCGTTCTTGGCGTCCCAGTACACCCGGTTGCCCTCGGTGAGCGGCTTGCCGACGACGCTGGCGAGCCCGCTCTCGGGCGTGATCACCCCGAGCTTGATCGTGGAGCCGTTGAACCCAGGAACGTTGGGCGGTGTCTTCCCGGCAGGTGCTGCACCCGCGGACACGCCCAGGCCGGTCACACCGACGGCCAGAGCCACCGCGAGCAGCACCCCGAGGAGTCGCCCGAGCTTCTTCCCCCTCATCCGCGTTACCCCCTTTTGGGCCGTCAGTACGAGAACGGCCACGTCCTGAAGTATGCCTGAATCCTTCTCCAAATCCCGGCCAGGCCTCTCGGCTCGAAGACCAAGAACACGATGATCAGCAAGGCATAGATGATCGTGCTCAGCGCCCCCTTCGTGAACCCGGTCGCGCCCGAGTCGTTGGTGACGATCGGCCAGCCCAGAATGGGCAGGTTCCAATTGTCGGGTACGAACTGCTCGATGATCTTGGGGAGGGCGCCGATGAGGATGGCGCCCAGGATCGAGCCGTAGATCGTGCCGATACCGCCCACCACGATGACGGCGAGGAACTGGATCGACAGCACGAGACCGAGCGACGTCTGGTCGGGGGTGAGGTAGCCGAGGTACAGCCCGTACAGGACACCGGCGAACGCCGCGATCGCGCTGGAGATCACGAAGGCGCCGACCTTGTACTTGAACAGGCTCACGCCGACCACCTCGGCGGCGACGTCACGATCGCGCACGGCCTGCAGGGCTCGACCCGGGCGGGTGCGCACGATGTTCTTCACCAGCAGCGCGGTGACGATCACGAACCCCCACGCAAGGTACATGAGTCCCTGTTTGGGGCCGAGCTCCTTGCCGAGCACGGTCGGCTTCAGGAAGTCGATCGACCAGAAGCCGAGGGAGATGTCGGCCTTGATCGGCATGGGGCTTCCTTCGTTGCCGCCGGTGAAGGTCGTCCACTTCTGCCAGAGGTACAGCGCGACGAACACGAGGCCGAGCGTGACGATGACGAGGTAGTTCCCGCGCAGCCGGAGCGCGGGAAGGCCGATGAGGAACCCGACCGCGCCGCCGGCGACGAGGGCGATGAAGAGGTACACGAAGACGTTGAACTCGTAGCCGATGCCGTCCGTGATCCTCCCGCCGCCGTAGTAGCCGGCGATGAACGCGCCCAAGCCGATGAACGCGGCCATCCCGAGGGACGGCTGGCCCGTGTAGCCCGTCAACAGATTGAGGCCGATCGCACCGATCGCCACGACGCCGGCGAGCGCGAGCACGCTGGCCCACTCGTCGTTGATCAGGTACGGGATGATCAGGTACAGCGCGATGAGCGCGACGAGACTGACCCGCTTGGCGGTGGTCGGGAACAGCCGCAGGTCGTCCGCGTAGCTGCGGATCATGGTGCGGTTCGCCCGGGCCATCAGACTCTCCGCACCTCGCGCGTCCCGAACAGCCCGAAGGGACGCACGAGCAGGATGGCGATCATGATCAGGTACGGAACGATGTCGCCGAACTCGGGCCCGAGGGCAGGGATGAGGTCGGGGATGTAGCCCTTCGTCATCACCTCGGCCACGCCGATCATCAGACCTCCGAGGACGGCGCCGATGGGCGAGTCGAGGCCGCCCAGGATGATCGCAGGGAACGCGCGCAACGCGATCACGGCGAGGCTCACGCTGAGGCCCGGTGCCGGACCGGCGCCGCCGGCGAGCATCATGCCGGCGACGACCGCCACGACGCCGGCGATGGCCCACGAGAGGGCGAAGATCCGACGCACGTTGATGCCCTGGGCGAGCGCGGCCTCTTGATCGACGGAAGTGGCGCGCATGCCGACGCCGACCTTCGTGTACTGGAACAGGAGGAAGAACCCGCCCATGACAATGGCGCCGAGCAGAACGGTCGCGATGTTGATCTGGAGGATCTTGACGTCACCCACGGTGACGTTCCTCAGGCCGAAAGGCGTCTGGACGCCGCCGGGCGGGTTGTGCCAGACGGTCGTCGTGATCGGCTCCACGAGTAAGAACAGGCCGATCGTGATGAGGATGACGGCGAAGATCGGCTGGCCGATCATGCGCCGCAATACGAGGGCTTCGAACGCGGCTCCGACGGCGGCGACGCACAATCCTGCGAACAGCGCACTCACGACGAAGCCCGGCCACGTCTGACCGCCACCGAGGACGTCCCACGTGGTTTGCATTTGGTACACGAGGAAGGCACCGAACACGACGAGGCCGCCCTGCGCGAAGTTGATCACGCCGGTGGCGCGGAAGATCACGACGAAGCCGAGCGCGACCAGTGCGTACACGGCACCGAGCGCCAAGCCGTCCGCGAGCAGGGAAAAGAACTTCGTCATGCGGCATACATCCGATCGATGAGGTGACGAAACTGCTCGGCGGCGATCCGGCGACGCACCTTCTGGGTCGCCGTGAGGGCGCCGGCCTCCTCGAGGTCGACGGGGATCAGCTCGAACCCTCGGATCTGCTCGGTCTCGGCGATGTAGTCGTTCACGTCGGCCACCTCGCTTTCGATGAGCCGCCGGACCTCGGGCTTCGCGACGAGGTCCCGGTGCGTCGTGAACGGGAGGTCGTGCTGCTGGGCCCATGCCCCGACCGTCTCCCCGTCGATGCCGATGAGCGCGGTGAGATACGGACGGCGATCACCGATCACCATCACCTCACGGATGAACGGCGACACCTTGAGCAGGTTCTCGATCTTGTTCGGCGACACGTTGAGGCCGCCGCCCGTGATGAGGATGTCCTTCATGCGGCCCGTGATCGTGAGGTACCCGTCGGCGTCGATCTCACCGAGGTCACCTGTCCGCAGCCAACCTTCGCCGATCGCCGCCCGCGTCGCCGCCTCGTCGCCGAGATACCCGACGAAGTTGCCGGGGCTCCGCACGAGGACCTCACCGTCGTCGGTGACGCGCACCTCGACGCCAGGCAGGGCCCGGCCCACCGTGCCGATCCGGATGTCCTCGACAGGCGCCGCCGTGGCGAGCGCGCTGTTCTCGGTCTGCCCGTAGACCTCGCGGACGGGAATCTTGAGTGACCGGAAGTACTCGAGGACCTCGGGCGCGATCGGAGCGGCACCCGAGAGCGCGACCCGGACCCTCGACATCCCGAGTTTCTGTCGGAGGGATCGGTAGAGGAACAGCCACGCCAGCGGTCCGCCGCGGCCCCGCCACGCCGCGTAGCTCCGGCGCTTCAACCAGCTCGCGTTCCGCATCCGAACCTGGACCGTCGCGGCGAGGCGCTCCCACACGCGAGGAACGCCGAGGAAGAACGTGGGCTGCACGTCGCGCAGGTCGTTCGCGAACGACTCGCCGCCTTCGCCGAAGTTCACGATGTAGCCGGCGCGCAGCGCCACGACGACCGACACGAGCCGCTCCGCGACGTGACAGAGCGGGAGATACGACAACACCTCGTCGTCGGACCGGGCGCCGTAGAACCTGGTGGCGATCTCGCCCGCCGCGGCGAGATTGGCGTGCGAGAGCATGACGCCCTGCGGCGGGCCGGAGACACCCGAGGTGTAGACGACGATCGCGACGTCCCGACCGCCGGGGAGGCCGCCGACGGCGTCGAGCCATTCTCCGGGCGAGCTGCGCAGCCGCTGCCGGCCGAGGACGTCGACCTCGTCGAGGCTGACGGTCATCGGGTCTTCCAGCGAGCGGATGCCGCGCGTGTCGATGACGATGATCTTCCGCAGCGCCGGCAGCTGGTCGCGGACGAGGAGTGTCTTGTCGAGCTGCTCCTCGTCCTCCACGATCACGACCTTGGCGGCGGAGTCCCCGAGCACGTGCGCCACCTCGGGCTCCGAGCTCGTCGGGTAGACGCCGACCGTGATCGCGCCGATGCCCTGCACCCCGAGGTCGGCAAAGAGCCATTCGGGCCGGTTCTCGGCCAGCACCGCGACCTTGTCACCCGCGGCGACTCCCAGCTCGCGCAGCCCGAGCCCCAGGCGCGCGGCGCGCGTGCTGTACCCCGCCCAGGTGATCTCCTCCCAACGACCGAACCGCTTCACCCGCAGCGCCACGGCCTTGGCGCGTGAGGACGCGTGGCGCAGCAGCATCGCGGGCAGAGTGGCGGGGGCCCCGGCGGTCGGGACGGCGCGAGCCTCGACCGCGGTGCTCATGCCGGTTGTCCCAGGTAGGCCTCGATGACCCGTGCGTCCTGCTGGACCTCCTCGGGCCGTCCGCTCGCGATCGGGCGGCCGAAGTCGAGCGCCAGCACGCGGTCGGCGATGTCCATGACGAGGTGCATGTCGTGCTCGACGAGGATCATCGAGAGCCTGAGCTCGGCGCGGACCTCGAGGATGTAGCGCGCCATGTCCTCGGTCTCTTCGAGGTTCATGCCCGCGACTGGCTCGTCGAGGAGCAACAGCTTCGGGTCCATCGCCAACGCCCGTCCGAGCTCGATCCGCTTCTGGATCCCGTACGGGAGCATCCCGACCGGCATGTAGCGGTAGGGCCCCAGCTCGATGAGCTCGATGATCTCCTCCACCCGACGGCGGTTCTCGATCTCCTCGCGCTTCGCGCGTCCCCACCAGAGCGCGCCGCCGAGGAACCCGGTCTTCATCAGGTGGTGGCGGCCGAGCATGAGGTTGTCGATCACGTTGAGGTTCACGAACAGGCCGAGGTTCTGGAACGTTCGGGCGATCCCGACGTCGGCGGTGACGGAAGGCCGCATGCCGATGACCTCGGTCCCCGCGAACCGGATCGTGCCCTCCTGTGGGCGGTACACGCCGTTCAGGCAGTTGAAGATCGACGTCTTGCCGGCGCCGTTCGGACCGATGATCGCGAACAGCTCGTTCTCGTTGACTTGGAACGTGACCCCCTGCAACGCGGTCACACCGCCGAAACGGAGCGTGACGTCGGAAGCTTCGAGCAGCGGGCGCGCGTCGGGGCGGACCGCGGTCACGCCGTCCACCGCTTCCGACGCCGGTAGCCCTTGAGGTCGCGGAAGGAGTGTTGCCCGGCGTCCCCGACGCCCAGGTAGAACTCCTGGATGTCGGAGTCGGCGAGCATGGCCTGGCCCGGCCCGTCCTTCACGATGGTCCCGTTCTCGAGCACGTAGCCATGGTCCGCGATCGAGAGCGCCATGGTGGCGTTCTGCTCGACTAGCAGGATGCTCGCCCCTTCCTTGTTGATCTCCACGATGAGATCGCGAATCTGCTGCACGATGAGCGGAGCCAGACCGAGCGACGGCTCGTCGAGCAGCATCAGCTTCGGCGCCCCCATCATCGCCCGCGCCATCGCGACCATCTGCTGCTCACCGCCGGAGAGGTAGCCCGCGGTCTGCTTGTGGCGCTCCGCCAGCACCGGGAACAGCTGCAGCACCTTGTCGTACGACTTCTTGACGCCGCCGCGGTCGCGCCGTGAGTAGGCGCCGGCGCGGAGGTTCTCGTCCACGGTGAGCTCGGCGAAGATCCTGCGACCTTCCATGACCTGAGCCATGCCGCGACGGACGATGGCGGCTGCGTCGAGCCGATCGATCCGTTCGCCTTTGAACTCGACCAAACCACGCGGGATGGAGCCGCGGTGGAACCGAAGGAGACCCGATACCGCTCGCAGCAGCGACGACTTCCCCGCGCCGTTGGCACCGAGAAGCGCGACGATCTCGCCCGGCTTGACCTCGAGACTGACGCCGCGCAGCACCTGAATTGCCGCGCCATATACGACCTCGAGGTTCCGCACGGCGAGGATCGGTTGACTATCACCCCCCGAAGCCACGGGCGGGACACTAATGACCGGATTTGCCCGGCTCAAGGGCGCGTGCGCTGGTCAGAGCGCCGCAGCATTCAGAGGTCGAGCAGCGCGTCGAGGCCGACGGTGAGCCCGGGCCGCTCGCGCACGCCGCGGATTGCAAGCAGCACGCCGGGCATGAAGGAGGTCCGGTCGTACGAGTCGTGGCGGATCGAGAGCGACTGGCCCGTCGTGCCGAGCACGACTTCGTGATGCGCGACCAGGCCGCGCAGGCGCAGCGAGTGCACCCTGATCCCACCGGGAGCGACGCCGCCGCGCGCGCCCTCCGCCACGACTGACTTGGTCGGATCGGCTGCCCACTCGCTCGACGAGTCGGCCATGCGCCGGGCGATCATCATCGCCGTGCCCGACGGGGCGTCGGCCTTGTTGTCGTGATGCAGCTCGATCACCTCGGCGGTCTCGAAGAACGGCGCTGCGAGCTCAGCGAGCCGCATCATCAGCACGGCGCCGATCGCGAAGTTCGGGGCGATCAGCGCGTTGGCTTCGGCTTCGTCGAAACGTTTGCGGAGGGCGTCGATGTCGTCGGCCGTGAACCCGGTGGTGCCGACGACCGTGTGGACGCCGTGCTCGGCGCACCATTCGAGATTTTCACGCGCGGCGTCGAGCACGGTGAAGTCGACCGCCACCTCGGCGCCCGCATGGGTGAGGGCTTCCGGCCCCGTCGACATCTGGAGTCCGGTGCCGTGGAGACCGAGCTGGTCCAGGTCGATGCCGGCGTGCTGCGGGTCCACGGCGGCGACCAGGTCGAGGTTCTCGTCGTCGATCACGGCTTGACTCACAGTCAACCCCATGCGCCCACCGGCCCCGAACACGCCGACCCGGATCACGGTCCCTCCTTGGTCGTTCCGTCTGGCGCCGTCAGGCTAAGTCCCGGCGGGCGAACTGGCGAGCGGGCAACAGAAGGCTCAGCCGAGGCTGTTGACCTTCGCCTCGTCGACCGGGCCGACCACCGCGAGCGTGCGTGGCTCCGAGGTGAACAGGCGCTCGACGATGCGGGTGATGTCCTCGACCGTGACCGCCTCGACGCGAGCGACGACCTCGTCGAGGGACAGCACGTCACCGAGGATCAGCTCGCTGCTCCCGAGCCGGTGCATGCGGCTGTTCGACGTCTCGAGCGAGAGCGCCATCGAGCCCTTGAGGTGACCCTTCGCCGCCGTGAGCTCGTCGCCGCTGATGCCACCATCGCGAGTCACACGATCGAGCTCGGCGCTGACCACGTCGATCGCCTCGTCGAGGCGGCCGGGCGCGGTGCCGAAGTAGACACCGAACGCGCCCGTCTCGACGTACGCGACGCGATACGAGTACACCGAGTAAGCGAGCCCGCGACGCTCGCGAACCTCCTGGAACAGTCGGGACGACACGCCACCGCCCAGCGCCTGGTTGAGCACGGTCAGCGGATACCGGTCCGGATCCTCACGCGGGATGCCCCGGGTGCCGAGGACCAGATGGACCTGTTGCGTCGGCAAAGTGAGCAGAGCGCGCGGCCGGGCCGCAGCCAGACCCGCGACCGATCGCCCGAGATCGAGATCCTCGCCGACCGCGAGCGCCTCCGCATGCGACGCAAGCCGCTCGACGACCCGGTCGTGGTCCAGGTTCCCGGCCGCGGCCACGACGATCGTCGACGGGAAGTAGTGCCGCTCGTGGAAGCTCGCGATCGCGTCGCGCGTCATCCCCCCGACCGACGACGCGGTGCCGAGCACCTCGCGACCCAACGGATGGTCGGGGAACATCGCCCCTGCAAACAGGTCGTGGACGAGATCGTCGGGCGTGTCGTCGCGCATGTGGATCTCTTCGAGAATCACGTTCCGCTCGGCGTCGACGTCGTCGACGCGCAGCGCGGGAGTCCAGATGACGTCGGCGAGGATGTCGAGCGCGAGGTCGAGCTGCTCTTCCGGGACGCGGATGTAGAACGCCGTCATCTCCTGGGCTGTGAAGGCGTTCATGTCGCCGCCGACGGACTCGACGGCGTGGGCGATGTCGGAGGCGGTCCGGTCGGCCGTGCCCTTGAACAGCAGGTGCTCGAGGAAGTGGCTGGCGCCGCGCTCGCCGTCGTGTTCGTCTCGCGATCCGACGCCGACCCAGAAGCCGACGCTCACCGAACGCAATGCAGGAAGCGCCTCGGTGACCACCCGGAGGCCGGAATCAAGCCGCGAAGTACGAATCCCCTGGCCCGCCGGTCCGGTGCCGGCCGGGCTCACCACAACGCTTACCGGTTGCCGCCCCGGCCACCCCGTCGTCGGCCGCCGCCACCGCCCCGGCGCTCCGGCCGCCCGGCATCCGCCGGGCCGAGGTCACCGAACTCGTCCTTCGCCTGAGTCTCCCAGTGCTGCTCGAAGGACACAGATTCTCTCGCTCGCCCTGACCCTCGGGTGCGCGCCTTCTCCGGCGCTCGGTCCTGATCCCGCCCACGCTCGCCGCGACCCCTGGAACCCGACTCGCGGTCGCGGCCTCTCACATCCGCGTCCGACGAACCGTCGGGGCGCGGTGGTCCACTCCCGTCGTCACCGTCGCTGACGAGAGACAACGAGAGCTTCCCCTGGTTGTCGATGTCGGAAACGCGCACTTCCACCTCGTCGCCGAGGTTCAGCACGTCTTCGACGCGGTCGATACGCCGGTCGCCTCCCAACTTCGAGATGTGGAGCAGGCCGTCACGGCCCGGAAGGATGTTCACGAACGCGCCGAACTTCGTGATGTTCACGACCTTGCCGTTGTACACGCCGCCGATCTCGGCCATCGGCGGGTCAAGGATCAACTCGATGCGACGACGGGCCTCCTCGACCTGGGAGCCGTCCTGCGAGCCGATCGTCACCGTCCCGACGACGCCGTCGTCGTTGACCGAGACGTCGGCACCGGTCTCGAGGGTGATGGCGTTGATGACTTTGCCCTTCGGACCGATGACCTCGCCGATCTTGTCGATCGGGATCTCGAAGCTCACGATCTTCGGCGCGCGCTCCCGGACGTCCGACCGCGGCTCGGGGATCGCGCCCCGGAGCACGGCGAGGACCTCGAGGCGTGCCTCCTTGGCCTGGTGGAGCGCCTGCGTGAGGACGTCTGCGGGGAGCCCGTCGATCTTCGTGTCGAGCTGCAGCGCGGTCACGAACTCTTCGGTGCCCGCGACCTTGAAGTCCATGTCGCCGAATGCGTCCTCGGCGCCGAGGATGTCGGTCAGCGTCGTGTACTTGCCGTCCGCGTAGACGAGCCCCATCGCGATACCGGCGACGGGCGCCTTGATCGGCACTCCGGCGTCCATCAGCGACAGGGTCGAACCGCAGACCGACGCCATCGAGGTGGAGCCGTTCGACGACAGCACGTCGGAGACGACCCGCATCGTGTACGGCCACTGCTCCGCGGTGGGCAGCACCGGAACGAGCGCGCGCTCGGCGAGCGCGCCGTGCCCGATCTCGCGGCGCTTCGGTGACCCGACGCGCCCGACCTCACCAGTCGAGAACGGCGGGAAGTTGTAATGGTGCATGTAGCGCTTGCGCTCGTCGATGCCGATGGTGTCGAGCATCTGCTCCATGCGCGGCATCGCCAAGGTCGCGACCGACAGCACCTGGGTCTCGCCCCGCTGGAACAACCCCGAGCCGTGGGCAGTGGAGATCACGCCCACCTCGGCCGACAGCGGTCGGATGTCGGCCGAGCCGCGGCCGTCGATGCGAACGCCTTCGTTGACGATGCGCTTGCGGACGACGTCCTTCTGCAGCGAACGGAGCGCCTTCTTCACCTGGCCGGCGCGGTCGGCGAACTGCCCCGGCGCATCCGCCGTTCCGCACAGCTTCTCGACGAGCTGCGCATCGAGCTCGTGCGTGCGCTCCTCGCGAGCGGTCTTGTCGGCGATCTTCATCGCCTCGTCGACGTCGGCGCGGGCGATGTCGTCGACCGCGGCGTACACGTCGTCGTCGTAGTCGGTGCGCACGTCGTAGGAGATCGCCTCGATCGGACCGCGCGCTGCCTCGTAGGCCTTGCGCAACTCGAGCTGCAGGTCGATCGCGGCGCTGATCCAGCGCTTCGACTCCTCCAGCCCGCCCGTGATGATTTCCTCGGTGATCTTGGGTGCGCCCTGCTCGTACAGCTCGCACGTCTTCTCGGTACCACCGGCCTCGACCATCATGATCGCGATGTCTCCGGAGTCGGTGCGCCGCCCGGCGACGACGAGCTCGAACGTCGAGTCGTCACCTTCCTGGTACGTCGGGTGCGCGAGCCACTCTCCGTTGTGGTGGGCGAGGCGCACCGCGCCGATCGGACCCTGGAACGGGATCCCCGAGACGGTCAGCGCCGCCGACGCGCCGTTGATCGACGCGATGTCGTGCGGGTTCTCGAGGTCGGCGCCGAGGATCGTCGAGATGACCTGCACCTCGTTGCGGAACCCTTCGGGGAACGACGGCCGCAGCGGCCGGTCGGTGAGGCGACAGGTCAGGACGGCCTGCTCACCCGGGCGACCCTCGCGGCGGAAGAACGACCCGGGGATCTTCCCCGCTGCGTACATCCGCTCCTCGACGTCGACGGTCAACGGGAAGAAGTCGATTCCCTCCCGGGGCTTGTCGGTGACCACCGTCGTCAGCAGCGTGGTGTCTCCGATCTGGACGACCGCGGCGCCGTTGGCCATGGGGGCCATCCGGCCGGTCTCGAATGACATGGTCTTGCCGGCGGCGTTGACAACGCCTTCGACTCGAATGGCGCCATCGGCCTGTGAAGCAGGCATCGAACGCGCTCCTCTCTATCTCTCCATCGCTTGGACGAAGTGATGAATTATGAGAGGGCCTTCGGTTCCCAGTGGTCACCGTCCGGACGTGCGGCCCGGGCGGTGGCAACTGACAACCGACTGCCCTGTCTCTACTTCTCTTTCCCTTTTCGCGGCGCCTTCGGCGCCGCGGACGGTTTCCCTACCGGCGAAGACCGAGCTTCGCGATGAGCGCTCGGTACCGCTCGACGTCGTTGCGCCGGAGGTAGTCGAGCAATCGACGCCGCCGTCCGACCAGCACGAGCAGGCCTCGACGAGAGTGATGGTCCTTCTGGTGGACCTTCAGATGCTCGGTGAGGTGGTTGATCCGCTCGGTGAGCAGAGCGACCTGCACCTCCGTCGAACCGGTGTCGGTTTCATGGAGGCGGTGCTCGGCGATCGTGGCGGTGGTGTCGGGCATGCGAAAGCTGCGGATTCGATCCGGTGTGGGGAGGCGTCAGCACCCTGCCGACGCGTTTTCAGGGTACCACGGCCTGTCATCTCGCCGAGATGCGACGTGTTGCCTCGATGTCGGCGTCCATCTGCTCCACGAGCGCCTCGGTGGACTCGAAACGCTCCTGGCCGCGGATCCACTCGCGGAAGCGAACCTTGACCTGCTGCCCGTACAGGTCGCCGTCGAAGTCGAGCACGTGCGCCTCGACGAGGACGTCCCCGTCCTCGTAGAAGGTGGGTCGGGTACCCACCGAGATGGCCGTCGTGCGCTCGATCTCGTCCTCGGCGACGAACGTGCCGGCGTAGACGCCGTCGGCGGGGAGGCAGATGCGCTCGGGGACGCGCAGGTTGGCGGTCGGGACGCCGAGGTGCTCGGCCCCCCGCTGGTCACCGCGCTCCACCACGCCCCGGACCTCGTGCGGACGGCCGAGCAGCCGCGCCGCTTCGGCGACGTCGCCCTTGGCGAGCAGCTCGCGGATCCTCGTCGACGAGTACGGGATGGCGGTCGGGTCGCCCTCGACGGCCACGAGCCCCAGGCCGAGCACCTCGAACCCGAGCTCGGCGCCCATGCGCTCGAGGAGCGGCACGTTCCCGCCCCGCCGGTGGCCGAAGTGGAAGTCGGCACCGACGACGACCAGCCGGGCGCCGATCCCGTCCACGAGGACCTCGCGCACGAAGTCCTCGGCCGACTCCTTGCTGCGGGCCTCGTCGAACGCGAGGACCCAGCACAGCTCGAGGTCGCCGGTCGCGTCGAGGAGCTCGAGCCGTTGCTCGAGCGTCGTGAGCAGACGCGGGGCACTCTCGGGGCGCACGACCTCGGCGGGGTGGCGGTCGAACGTGACGAGCGCGGCGTCGAGCCCGCGCGCATCGGCGAGCTCGCGTACGAGGCGCAGCACGGCCTGGTGGCCGAGATGCACGCCGTCGTATGCGCCGATCGTGACGACCGCGCCGTCGGTGCGCACTGCGGCGCGCGCGCCGTCGTCGATTCCGAAGACGACGCGCATCGCGCTCAGGTCGCCTCGACGGGCGCGAGGACGACCGCCGGTTTGACGCCGGCGCGGCGACGCTCGTACACCGCGAGCAGCTCGTCGTCGGGGCCGACGACCGCGAACGGCCCGGGGCCGGCGTGCGCGCCGGCGAAGACGGCGGCAGGGAAGGTCACTCCGTGCACGACGGCGCGTGCCTGCTCGGTGTCGACGTTCACCCGCTCGAGGTCGCGCACGGCGGCGAGCGGTGGGAGCACCGCGGCATCGGGATCGGATTCGATCGCGCCGAGCGTACGGGCCTCGTCGAGCGTGAACGAACCGACATGCAGGCGGCGGAGCTCGCCGAGATGGGCGACGCCTCCGAGACGCGCGCCGATGTCGGCGGCGAGCGACCGGATGTACGTACCGCTGCTGCACTCGACGAGC
>WNFV01008660.1_pt1 | contig 13093 bp, 15 predicted proteins | sample 5400101 | NCBI WGS metagenome assembly WNFV01 (sample SAMN13153361, study PRJNA577476) | soil metagenome | isolation source: 115 cm soil or saprolite under grassland replicate 1 | place: USA:California | collected 2016-06-15
GGCCACGTGCTTGCCAAGCGCCGGGGCCAGCTTGAAGCCGTGGCCGCTGGTGCCCGCGTCCACGAAGAGTCCCCGAGCCACCTCGCCGATCACCGGCTGCCAATCCGGGCTCACGTCGTACAGGCTGGCCCAGCCGCCGTGGACCTGGGAGCGCTCCAGGGCCGGGACCCGTCGCACCACGACGTCAGAGAGCGCGCGGATCTCCTCCTCTGTGACCCGCTCGGAGTAGTGATCCGGGTCGGCCTCGGGCGCGGCGTGAAGCGGGCCCACCAGGAACAGCTCCGAACCCTCGGGCCGGAAGTAGTACCCGCCGGCCAGGTCTGCGTGCAGCGGCATGGGATCGGCGCCGCCCCACCGGAACGTTCCCACGATGTGGCGCTCGACATGCAGGGGCAGGTCCGCGCCGGCCCGGAGGGCCAGGGGCCGCGTCCAAGGCCCCGCCGCGATCAGGACCTTGTCTGCCTCCGTCCGCTTGCCGTCGGCCGCGGCGATGCTCCATCCGTCCCCATCGGGTTCGATCGAGGCCACAGGTGACCCGAGCCTGGGCACGGCACCGAGTTCCATGGCCTTGCGGAACAGCGCGGTGGTGGCGGCCGCGGGGTCCGCATATCCCGCTTCGTCCTCCCAGGCCGCGACGGCGATCCCCTCCAGGTCGAACTGGGGAAAGCGACGAAGCACATCGTCGGTCGACAGCACCTCGGTAGCGATCCCGAGTTCGTTCAGCCGCGAGGCCGCCTCTTCCACCTGGGGAACGTCCTCCGGCGGATGCAGGAAGAGCGCTCCCGTCTCAACGTAGCCGGCGTCCTGGCCGGTGATCGACTGGAAATCCCTCATCATTCTGATGCTGTCGATGGCGCACTGGGCCAGGAACTCGTTCGTGTAGTAGGCGCGGCAGATCGCGCTGGACCGGCCGGTCGGGCCCGACGCCGGCCTCGATCGCTCGAACACCGTTGTCCGGACGCCGCTCGCCGCGAGGTGGAATGCGGCCGACGCGCCATGGATCCCGGCGCCGATCACGGCCACTTCGAATGTCGCCATCGAACCCCCTCCAGCCGTGACTCAGAGAGGCTATCTCCCCGCCCGAGCCCCCGCCAGGGCAGGGATGCTGCAATGGGACGACAGGGTGTCGTCCCAGCTCGCCTGGTAGAACGCCCCGGCCACCACGATGCGGGCGCCCCGGGCCGCCTGCTGGCGCATGTCCTCGAGGCACTCGTAGGCGCGATCCAGATAGGCCTGCTCCTCGGGCAGGTCAGGATGCATCGACTCTTCAGTCTTGGTGTCCATTACCGTCCAGGTTCCGGGCGTCGCGGCGGCGCTAAGGCCCTTCATTGTCGCGGATTGAGCGGACCACGACAGTGGGGGCGGTGCGGAGGCGGGCAGTTCTCGAAGAGGCCACCCCGTGGTGTCAGGCGAGCGAGAGTCCCCCATTCGGCCCATTCTCACGGAGCCCTGACACGGTTACGTTCGGTTAGCTTCGCAGTTCCGGGGGGGCGAATGCCGAGAACCTATCTGGACTTCGACCTGCTGGTCGATCGGGCCGCGCAGGGGTACCGGGCGAGGGTCATCGACTCGCCGGGAGGAGAGGCCACGGCCGACTTTTCCCTACCGTTCTCATCCCTGGAGTTGGAGAACTTCGTGCTGCGTCTCTCCGGGTCGTTGAGTGCGGCCCGGCGAAGGATCCGTCGGCTGGAGTCGCCGGAACGGGAGCTGGTGGAGCGGTTCGGGGGTCAGCTCTTCGGGGCCGTCTTTTCCGGACCCGTGCTGGGAGCCCTTCAGGCAAGCCTGAACCAGGTGTCCGGAAAGGACGCCGGCCTGCGTCTCCGGCTGCGACTGACCGATACCCCGGAGCTCGGCGAGGTGCCGTGGGAGTTCCTGTTCGACCCGGGGGCGAACCGGTTCGTGAACCTGACTCCGGATACTCCGGTTGTTCGGTACCTCGATCTCCCGATCCCAGCCGAGCCGCTCGCGGTCGAGCCACCGATCAGGGTGCTCGTGATGATCTCGAGCCCGGCGGAGTTCCCACAGCTCGACGTGGAGGGCGAGTGGGGGCGGCTGCAGGCAGCGCTCGGCGACCTCCCCGAACGCGGACTCGTCACGATCACGCGGCTCCCCAGCGCCACCCTCGCCGGCCTGCAACGGCCGCTCAGGTTGGACGAATACCACGTCTTCCACTACATCGGTCACGGGGGTTTCGACGAGCAGTCGCAAGACGGCGCGCTGGCGCTCGAAGACAGCCAAGGCCGAGCGCGGTTGGTGACCGGCCAGGACCTCGGGGTCATGTTGAGCGATCACGACTCGCTCCGGCTGATCGTCCTGAACGCGTGCGAGGGTGCTCGTGGTTCATCCTCCAACCCCTTCTCCGGAGTCGCCCAGAGCCTGATCCAGCAGGGAATCCCGGCGGTGATCGCCATGCAGTTCGAAATCACCGACGACGCGGCGATCACGTTCGCCCAAGAGCTGTATTCGGCCATCGCGGACGGTTACCCGATCGACGCGGCCCTCGCCGAGTCTCGCCGAGCCATCTTCGCCAGCGGAAACGACGTGGAGTGGGCCACCCCCGTCCTCTACATGCGCTCACCGAACGGACAGCTCTTTGACGTGGCCCAACCTCCGGCGGAGGTCGCCCGGGCCCTGGAACCGGTTCAGTCGGGGAAGGCGCCGGCGGCGCCGTCACGGGCGCCGAGCGGGAAGGTGGACAGGCGCTCAATCCCGATGCGATCGCTCAAACGACGCCTGCCCTGGGTCGTCGGGGCGATCGCCGTCGGCGTGGCTGTTTTGATCATCGCGCTCATGGCAGCCCTGAAGGGCAGTCCTGGCACGGCGCCCACGAGCACCGGACCCACCTCTACGGTCGCGCCGACAACCGTCGCACCCGGGGTGGCATCCGAAGGAACTGCTCGCCTCCAAGACCCGACGCAAGGATTCGACCTCGTAAGCGGCCGAGCCGTGCCCTTCATGCAGAGCCACATGGCCTGGAACGGCTTGGCGCTCTCGATCTTCGACGAGACGACGCTCGGCGCGGTGAACCTCGGGCCAGTGCAATTCGAGGACTACGTGCCCGCGAAGCTGCGCTCGCTCCAGTACCGGAGCAATCCGCCCTTGGGCCAGAGCGACATCCCGGTGGGAACCGTCCTCGCCATTCAAGTCGACCCGACGACCTACGCGAAGGTGCAGATCCTCAAGTACGACGCGGGCTCTCTCGAGTTCCGCTGGGTGACCTACCGGACTGCTTCCTAGCCCTGCTGCTCACCGCCCGGCGCCAGCTCCCCACACGCGTCGAAGGTCCTCCATGTCTGAATCTCGAGGCCCGCCTGACCTCAAACCACCCTACGCTTGCTGGGACGTTCGCATCACCGAATTTCGTTTGCGACCCCGCATGAGGGACATACAGCCGCCAGTGAAGCGCCGCGCTCGAGGCAGAACTTACGCTCGGCCCGGTTGTCGGTGCCACACCCGGAGCAGACCACGGGCTCCTCCTCGTCGCTGCTCCAACAAGCCCTCGGCTTGGATGCTCCTTCCACCCACGGTTCTGCCCCCAGGCGCTCGTGCCGCCGCCCGATGCAGAACAGGTCACCGAACTTCATGCCGGCCCAAGCTGAACAAGAGGGGCCCCCGTTACCCCCGCGTCCCGGTCCGGTCTAATGCGGTAGTTGCACGACTTGAACCTGGAAGGCCACCCCGGGGGGAGTGTCAAAACCGAAGAAGAAGTGGGTGTCGTAGTGACCGGCGACGGCTGGGATGCCGGTGTCCATCGGGTAGGGCGGGAAGGGGTCGGTCTGCGTGACCGGCGGCCCGTGTCCGACGAAGGTGACCTCCTCGCCCGTGATCCAGAAGTCATCCATCCCCGTTATCCCGGGGGCGATGAACCACCCCGTAGCCTCGTCGTGGAAGTGACCTGCCCCACTGGAACCGGGAGCCTGGCGCCCTTGCAGGTGACTGCAACCCGTCAGTTCGGCATCGGCGGTGTTGTCGCTGTCGAACTCGGCCCAACCCCAAAAGCCCCCCAGCTCCGGGCCGCAGAAGTCCGGGTTGTTACAGTTGAACGATAGGCCGATCTGCCACAGTGCCTTGTTGCCGTAAGCATTCACGGCCGGGGCCGTGAGGGTACTCCACGAAAGTGCAGTGGCCACCAAGAGTGGCAACGCAATGACGATCCCCATGCGCCTCATCAGCGCTCACCCCCTTCAGTGAAGGTTCTCTTCCCCAGCGCCCGAACGGTAGGCCGGATCACCACCTGAAGTCAATAGACCGCAGTGAGTGGTCAAGTGTTGTCGAACGGCTCGGCCACCGGAGCCCGCCAGTCGATCACCACCGGGTCCAGGTTCTGGTCGTGGACGTGGCGCCGCCCGATGTAGTACAGGTCGCGGTCCACGCGGTCGATCCGGCCGAAGCACAGCGCCGTCTCCTCCTGAAGGTCCGCCAGCCGGGACAGGAACATCTGGTAGATGCCTTCCTCGGCGTAGGGGTCCCCGGCCACCACGATCCGGGCGCCCCTGGCCGCCTGCTGGCGCATGTCCTCCGGGCACTCGTAGGCGCGATCGAGGTAGGCCGCTCCTGGGGCAGGTCAGGGTTCGTAGCGGTCTCGGTTGTGTCGGTGTCCATAACGTGGGTGCCCCCGGGCGACGCCGCTTGAAGGTCTCCCATTGTCGCCGGTCCAGGGGCTGGCGACGATTTGTCGTTCATGACTGTCAGTGGGCGCTGCTACGTTTCGTGCGTGGACGGAGTTGACGCTCGCAAAGGCTTGAAGTCCCTCGAGGTGATCCTAGAAGAGGTTCGGATCGACCGTGCCGCTCAGCTCCAGCACTTCGACGCCTTGGACTCGAAAGCCGGAATCGTTCTTGGGTTCTCGGGCGCCGTGGCAGCGCTCGCACCAAGTCGGGCAGTTTGCCGTGGGCATCGGTCGGCTCATCGTCGTGCTGTCTGCTCTCAGCGCCATCTGGACGTTCCTCCCGAGGACCTTCCAGCTCACGAACGTGTACAACCTCCGCGAGAAATACCTCGGGGCACATCCGGACTTCACCAGACTGAATCTGATGGACGCCCAGATCTCGATGATGAAGTCTGCGGAGGGCCTCCTGCAATCGAAGGCCTTCCGATTGAAGCTGGCTATGGGCTTCCTTGCTCTGGGGGTTATTCTCATTGCGGTTGGGATCCCGATTCGGTGAGGAGACAACCATGAGCAAGGATCAGGAACCGCCCTCGGGTGATGTGGGAAGCGAGTCCGGTGGGGAGGGGCCGCCCGAGCATCCAGGGATCGAGAAACCTCCTCCTTACAAGCCCGATTCCGATCTGATCACTTTTCTCGAACGCGAAGCCAAGCCTGGCGAGGCGAAGGTCTGGCATCCCGACGAAGCTGACTAAGTTCCAGGCGGGGCGAGCTCCGCCAGCGCTTTCCGAGCACGGGTCGCGCCGACGAGATTCCCTTTCCGTTCGAACCCCGTCAGCGCTTCGTTCATAGCCTTCGCCGCCTCGTCGCTTCGCCCGGCGAGAGTGAGGATCTCGCCGCGCTCGAACATGATCTCAGCCCTCTCATTCACGTAGTCGCTCGGCTCGAGCAACTGGACGGCTTCCATGGAGAGCCGGTCCGCCTCCTCGAACTCGCCATAACCGGCCAAGGCCAGGGGCGCGAACCCTCCGCCATCGTGACTGCGCGTCGACGTCCGCCTCAGACGCCCTCTTGCGACCCACCTCTGACCACTCCAGAGCTTCCTCCAGGCGCCCTGCCGGTCCAGCGCGAGAGCAAGCATTCCCGCATTGGTTGGAAGTGCCCAGCGTCATCCATCTCGATCAACACGAAGATATGCCGACGCAGCTCCCGTTCGGCGGCCTCTGGATCACCGGCCAGCATCTCAACCTCAGAGTCCATGTGGGCAAAGGACGCCATGATGGCCTTCAGACCCAACTCCTCCATCATTGCCAAGCCGGTTCGGTACAGCTCTCGAGCGCGCTCGAACTCTCCTCGTATGGCCTGAAGAGCTTCTCGCGGGTTCGTCGGCGCCGGGCGAACTCCAGCTACAGGATCGTGGCCACGGCGGTGATGAAAACGCCGCCCCTCCAGATGGCCAGGCCCGCCAGCACGACCGAACCCCCCACCCGAAGCACCCGATTCTCCCGTTCTCCCATCTACCGGCCGACAGCCCACATCAGGAGTGCCCCGGGGATCACCAGCACGCCCAGCCGGAAGAGGACGGGCAAGGCCGCCCGGGGCCTCCGAGCTGCCAGCTCGGCTACGGCGTGGAGACGTACAGTCCGAACGTCGTCCCCTGCGGGTCCTGGAACACCGCGATCGAGATGTGCTCGTCCACCTTCATCGGCGGCTGCGCGATCGTGCCACCCAGCGACTCCGCCCTTGACAGATACGTCTGGAGATCATCGACCCTGGCGTACATCATCACGTGCGGCTGACCGCTGGGCGAGCTGGAGATGCCGCCTTGAGCGCCCGGCCCTCCCGTGTCGACGTTGGCGTGCCGCAACCCGCCGCCCCCCGGCGCGGGCCCTCCCTCTATTTTCCAGCCGAACAGCTCACGGTAGAAGTCCCAGGCCTTCTCCGGCTCGGTGCAGGCCAGCAGGAACCAATCGACCGGCGGGTTGTCCCCCTCCGAGACCTTTACGGACCCGTCTCCCTGAACCAGCCCGACCACGTTGCCGAACGGGTCGGCGAACAAGGCGAAGGTGACCATGTCCGGGATCTCGGTGACCGGGGTGACGGTCTTCGCGCCGAGTGACTCGGCCTTCTCCAGAAGGCTCTGGATGTCGGGATCCTCCCCGTAGAACACCGAGGCGGATGGCTGCCCCTCCCGGGTTTTGCCGAACCCGCCGTTGATCCCCTTCCCCGCGTGGGTGTCGATCAGGGCATAGTCCGACTCGGTCATCCACTCCACGTGCCACCCGAACACTTCCGAGTAGAACTTGGCGGTCTGTTCGGGCTCGGGCCCATTGAGCTCAAACCACGTCACAGGGTTCCCCATCGATCTCCCCCTTGCTCTGGCCGCCGGCCCATCAGGAGCTACGGCGTATGCACCTACCCTATCGGTGTTGCAGGATGGCGTTGGTCAGACTCCGGCCGCAGCTTCGGCTAGTCTCAGCTTCGCGACGCGGTCCAGCCATGGCGTCGCCCGGAGACGCTCGAAGGTCTCCCGAGACTGATCGAGCAGCTCCCGGGCCCAGCCAACCTCACCCTGCCCGGCCAGCCATTCGGCGTGCTCCAGCCGGATCACAGCCAGGTCGAAGATCGTGCCGATCTCCTCGAAGATCGCCTCGGCAGCCCTGAACTCAGGCTCGATGCCTCGAGTCTCTCCACGGGCAGAGGCAAGCAACGCCCGGAATCGGGCGGCCTGAGCTTTCGTTCCCAGAGGGATCTCGCCGGGGGGGCGGCTTTCGACCAGCTCGAAGAGCTCGCGCGCACTCTCCAGATCGCCCACGTGGGCGGCGGCGGTCACGCTGCAGGCGAGAGCATGCTTGGTGTAGAGGTCGAATCCGAGCACCTCCAGGGAGAGGCTTACCGTTACTTCCGCCGCGGCCAGGGCTCCCCGATGGTCACCACGGCCGAGGAGCACCATTGCCCGCAACAAGCCCACCGTGGCCCGAGCTTGGGCGTCGTGCGAGTCACCGATGAGCTCCTGGACGAGGCGGAACGACCGTTCCGCCGCATCCATGTCCCCGCGATGTACGTGGATGCCGACCGTGCCGATCAGCGTCGCGCTGAATGGCCACTTCGAACCGGGGACTTCGTCTGGATCGGGCACGATCGAGACCGAACGGAGGGCCTCGTCCCACTCGCCCATCTCGACTTGTGTGAGCCCGATCTGCGCCGCGAACTGCCACTCCCAGGCACGTATCCCCAGCCTCCGGGCCAGAGCGAGCCCACGTTCTGACAGCTCCAGTGCTTCCGAGTGTCGCTCTGCCGCTCTCACTTCGACCGCGAGGTTGTTGTAGGCCCTCAAGGCGGCCTCCATGTCGCCGTGACGTTCCGCCAACGCAAGCGCATGCCGGACCAGCGCCAGCGCCTCTTCTGGCCGGCCGATCGCCGACAGGATGACGCTCTTGGTATTGAGCGCTTGCGAGAGGAGCCGGGGAAGCTGAAACCCCTCTGCCAGTCGCAAGGCTTCCTCGATCTGCTCGAGCGCCTTCTCCCGGTCCCCGTGGAAGAAGTACAGTCGGCCCAGCTCCGTCACGATCTCCGCCAGGCTTTCGTCCGGCGGCAAACGGGACAACACCTGGACGGCGGCTTCCATTCGCTGCAGGGCCTCATCGATCCGATCCTGATTCCAGAGCCATTGGGCCACCCGTGCGGAGGCCCGGGCGGCTGCGCGCACTCCGCCCTCAGACTCGAAGAGCTGGCATGCTCGTTCCCCGTATGCAAGTGCCTCGTCCGCTCGGCCGTCGTCCCACGCCATCTCACCGGCCCGAAGCATGAGCCGAGCCTGCTCCAGAGGCTCGTGAGCGAGGTCCAGGGCCCGCTCGAAATACCGACGGGCCTCCTCGCTCGCACCAAGTGACGCGGCCCGCTCCCCGGCCCGGCTCAAGCTCTGCTGAGCCTGCGTCCGGACCTCAGGGGCATCCGGCGCGTCGGGTGCCAGCCTCAGGGCCTCCAGGTAATGGGAGGCCACGATCTGGACGACCTCCTCTTCCTCGGGCCAGTCCGACTGGAGGAAGCGGGCAACGGCAAGATGGCGAGCCTTGCGTTCTTTCTTGGTGAGTGTCTGGTACGCCACTTCTCGCACCAGAGCCTGGAGGAATCCGTACTGACCCAGCTCGGGCGATCGCGGGTCGCTGTCGACCCCGAGGAGCTCCTTGCGCGTCAGCGAGGCGAGCAGCTCACTCAGCTCTGACGGGGTCCGGCCGGTCAGGGCGGCCAGAGCCTCCTTCCCGAATGTCCTGCCCAGGACCGACGCGTCCCGAAGCAGACCCCGCTCCCCATCCGAGAGACCGTCCAGGCGGGCCGCGATGAGGGATTGGAGCGTCTCCGGCACGGTCAGGGTGTCCACGTCACCGGCCACCACGTACCGGCTCTCCTCACGCCTGACGAGACCCCGATCCAGCAGCATGCGGATCGTCTCGACCGCGTACAGTGGAACGCCTTCCGCACGGTCGCGGATCCTTTCGACCAGGTCGTCGGGGAGCCCCGGGACCAGTCCGCGCACCAGCTCTTCCATGGCATCGGAGAAGAGCGGCTCCAGGAACAACGAGGTGAACGTGCGGCGCTCGCTCCCCACCCCGATCGGCGCTCGGCCAGCTCCGGCCGAGCCAGGGTGAGGATGAAGATCGGCCGGTTCCTCGCCCAGTCCCGGAGGTATTCGATGAAATCGAGCAGCGCGGTGTCGGCCCACTGGAGGTCTTCGAAGACCATGACCACGGGTGATGAGTGAGTCAGCCGCTCCAAGAACAGCCGCCAGGCTCCGAACAGCTCTTGCCGCTCGAAGCCCGCCGCCGCGTCACCGCCGAGCAGCTGTGCCAGGCGCGGCTCGACCCACTCTCGTTCTTCGATTTCAGGCACATGGGTGGCGACGGCTTCTCGCAGCTTCGCAGCGACGCTCTCAGAAGGCTCCTCCTCCAGGATGCCGGCTCGCATCCGGACCATCTCGGCCAACGCCCAGTACGTCACGCCCTCTCCGTAGGCGAGGCATCGGCCCCGGTGCCACAGCACGGGTTCGACCAAGCCATCCACGTACTTCTCGAACTCCCACGCCAGGCGGGACTTGCCGATCCCGGCGACCCCGGTCACGGAGACCAGCCGGGCCTTGCCTTCCCGCCCCGTGGCATGAAACAGATCGACGACCTGCCTGAGTTCCTCGTCGCGACCGACGAACGGCGCCTCCAAGCCCAGAGCCTTCCCTGATCCGCCCTTGCCGGCGACGACCCGAAGGGCTCGCCACACGGGGATCGGCGCCGACTTGCCCTTCAGCATCGGAGTGCCGGCTTCCTCGTGGGCGACCGCGGACTCGGTGGCCCGGCGGGTGACTTCGTCGACGAGTACCCATCCAGCGGGTGCCACGGCCTGGACCCTCGATGCCGTGTTCACGAGGTCACCGGCGACCATCCCCTGACCTTCGGCTCCGACAGTGATGGCGGCTTCTCCCGTGAGCACGCCGACCCGAATGGCCAGAGTGGCCTCGGGCAGCTGAAGTTCCTCGTTGAGCCGGTCGACCGTAGCGACCATCGTCAGTGCCGTCCGAACGGCCCGCTCGGCGTCGTCCTCGTGAGCCACCGGCGTCCCCCACAGGGCCATGACCGCATCGCCGATGAACTTCTCGATGGTGCCCCCGTGGCGCGAGACGACCTCTCTCATCCGGTCGAAATATGTGGAGAGGATCTCTCGGACCTCTTCCGGATCTCGTTGCTCGGCGATGGGTGTGAATCCCACGAGATCGGCGAACAGGATCGAGACCAGCCTCCGCTCCGCGATGTGCGAGGGAACTCTGGATAAGTCGGCTTCGGGCCCGAGGACGCCGCCCGGCTCCGGGGCCTGGACAGCTCCGCACTTCCCGCAGAACCGGGCAGTCGGCGAGATGCCACTGCCGCACTGAGGACACGTTCCGATCAGGGATCGACCGCAGCTCTCACAGAACCTGTTGTCCGGCTCGTTCTCGCTTCCGCAGGCGGGGCAGCGCACAGGATTCCCCTCGCAACGTGGCTGGTCGAAAGGCTATCGCAGCGCTCCAGACGCGTACAGGCGAGGGCGCTCTCTCGCCGGGCCGCCGCCCACGACGATGCGGATCGGGCTTGTCAGTTCCGCGGAGAGATTGGGAGGGTAGAGCTTTTCTCAGTCACCCCTAACCCCCCTTGATTTATTTCGGTTGGAGGAGTACACGGAGGATACGGAATGACCGGTCGCCTAAAAGGGGTGACTGCACAAGGAAAAGTCTTCTCCCATGGAAGGACCCCGGGCCCTCGTGGCCGGGGATTGAAGCAACCAAGGCAGCCAGTTTCGAGACTTCCCTGCGTCTCCAGTCTCCGGACAATCCGTTGCATCGCCCGGAATCCCGAAAGGAGTGCAGGTGTCTACGTGCCCAGTTTGCGGATGGCCGCCCGGTGCAGCCTGGGCTCATCATCATGGACGAGCCGTCTGCACGGCCTGTGGCTCCGAACTGATCCAGGGTGACGGCGACGGCTCGACGCACCCTCTGGCGGACACGATGATCGTGGATGGGCACCAGCCGGGCCTGGCGACGACGCTCGAGGACTCGATCGAATCACTGGTTCGCACTGCACACGATGAATGGACGCAGATCGAACGCGTCAACGCGGTTACTGAGGAAGCACAGGCATCCCTTCCATCACTAAATGATCACGGTGACGGCCAACCGCCCCGGAAAATGGTCACGTGGGCCGACATAGAGGCATTCGCCGAGGCCGCCACCGATATCGGCCCTCAGATCCGAACCGAGCTCGCCCGATACCACCTGCCACGCCCCGAGCTGGAGCCGCTCGGGGCCCGTCCACCCGTCCTCGCTCGCTCCTTCAGGCGTTTCCTCGGTCGCTCCCTCGGGTTCCTCCCATCGGAGCGCAGGGCGCCCCGCCCCGAGGCCGGGGTTGACGGCCACGCTCCGCCTCACATCCCGGTGCTGGCTCCGAGCCAGCGCGGACGGACGGGTGATCCGCCAGGAAACCCTGCCCGCCGGCCAACGGGTCACGTTCCACGCCAAGAAACGCCTCGAATTGGTGCTGGGCAACGCGGGCGGGGTCACCCTACGGGTGAACGGCAAGCTGATGCCGACGGGTAGCCCCGGCCAGGTCGTGCATCTTGCGTTCACCTGGCGCCACGGCCAGGTCATCAGTTCCTGACGACGCCCTCCCGCTGCCCGTGTTCTCGTTCCTGGCTACGAATGGCAGCACACACCCACGCCCGGGAGAAGCGCCTGTCTTGACGCCTACGGTTAGGCACCCTCACCGCCCGCCTTGCCGAGGTGATGTGGCAGTGAGGCAAGCTGGAGCAGGGCGTCGAGACCATGGATCGATCCTTCCTGATCCTCTCGAACGAAGAGCCCGACCGAGGATCTCGCCGGGTTGGCGGCCCAGGTCGGCCGGTTCATGTATTTCTCTGGAGACGCGGACCTCGGCGCCGCGCGCATACGCCCTCGACGTGGCGCTCGAGCATGACAAGCCCTCCGGGCGCAGCGCGCCTTCGTCAATCTCGCGGATCTGACCGCGACCGACGACCGATACCAGGAGGCCGATCGGTTCGTTCGGGAGGGCCTGACGCTGGCCCGAAAGGTCGGGAACCGATTCTGGGAAATGGTGTTCCTGGGTCCGTCTACCCCGGTTCATGCTGGGCCAGTGGAACGAGGCGCTCGACTCGCTGGCGGAACTCCCGGAGGAATGGGAAACAGCGAGGGCCGCCGTGTCCCAGGGGGTCGTGGGAGTTGGGACCGCCATCAATGCCCACCGAGGGAGGTTGGAAGCAGCCGAACGGCACATCCATCGGTTCGCCGAGCTGCAGTCCTCCGCCGATGTTCAGGAGCAGGCCGAATATGGCTTCGGCCGATCGGCGCTCTCCCTGGCCCAAGGGGACGCGGCAGAGGCCCTCCGGATCGCCGAACAGGCGCTGGAGATGCCATGGCTGGAGCGACTCGACCGATCCCGGGGCTCAGTTCGGGCTCTGGTAGATACCGCCTCGAGCTAAAGCCAGGCCGCCCCTCGGCCACCCCTCTTGCGCCCGGTAGCATGGGGGCATCTCCACGAGCGAGCGTTCCGAAGGCTGAGACACCCAGATGATGGCATCTGGGACCGATCACTCCGTGGCGATCCCCGTCGACGGCCTCGATGCGGTGATCTTCGATATGGATGGCGTCGTCACCGACACTGCCACTGTGCATGCTGCCGCATGGAAACGTCTCTTCGACGAGTACCTCGAAGAGCGTGGCAATCGGGAGGGCAAGCCGTGGGAACCGTTCGACGCGGACACGGACTACCGCCGGTACGTCGATGGGAAACCCCGATACGACGGTGTGCGCAGCTTCCTCCAGTCCCGAGGGATCACCCTGCCAGAAGGAGATCCCTCGGACTCGGGGGATCGGGAGACCGCGTGCGGGCTCGGGAACCGCAAGGACGAATACTTCCTCGAGCAGGTGAACCGAGGAGGGGTACGCGCCTT
>WNFV01007072.1_pt1 | contig 13092 bp, 10 predicted proteins | sample 5400101 | NCBI WGS metagenome assembly WNFV01 (sample SAMN13153361, study PRJNA577476) | soil metagenome | isolation source: 115 cm soil or saprolite under grassland replicate 1 | place: USA:California | collected 2016-06-15
ACGCTCCGTCCTGACGCGCTGCAGCAGGTTCTTTACGACGGATCGAGCTTCCATGCGCCCGACAGAATCTCCCACAGCGTGTCGGTGTACCGCTTCCAAGAGAAATCGCGCTCGATCGTCTCCCGCGCACGGCTGCCCAGGGAACGCGAGTCGGCAAGCGTGTCGAGCAGCGCTCGCTCGAACGCGTCCGCGTCGCCGGGCTCCACCAGCCGACAGTTCACGCCGTCTTGCAAGCCGTACCCTTGCGAGATCGCGTCAGTACGCGAGACGACGACGGGCTTCGCCATCGCCATCGCCTGCAAGAGCACGGTCGTCGCCCCGCTGTAGCTGTTCCGACGAACCGGTAGCGCGACGACATGAGCGGCGGCGAGCGTGTCTCGTACCTGCTCCAGCGAGAGGTCGGTCTCGAGCGTGACGTTCGGCGGCAGGCTCCCGAGCGAGCGGGCACGATCCCTCGTCGCAACGATCCGGAAGCGCAGCTCCGGGTGGCGCGAGGCGACGGCGCACAGCAGGTCGAAGTCGCGACGAGGATCGGCGCCGACCGAGACCACGTCCAGGTCCTCGCTGCGGCCTGACCCGGGCGAGAACGCCTCCAGGTCGACTCCGAACGGCACGAAGAGGACAGCCGGCGCACCGGGGGCCAGCCACTGCCGGAGCCATTCCGCCTCGCTCTCGGCATACGCGACGATCGCGCCGACGCGGCGAAACGCCCCCGCGTAGAGGCGCCGCATCGGACCGCTGCGCAGCTGCGCGAGGCGCTCCGGCAGGCCGATCGCCGCGTAGACCAACGGGGGCCGCAGCAGACCGGCCCGCTTGAGCAGGACCAGCGGGATGCCCACCGTGTCCGTGGTCGCGAAGACGACGTCCGCCTCGTTCGCCGTCCGCAGCGACGCCAGGACGGAAGCGAAGTCGCCACCGTAACCGCCGGTCAGCCGCAGCAAGCGGTTGACGATCCTCGCCGTCGCCCGCGCCCACAGCGGCCGAGCGCCTTCCCGCTCGAGGTTGTGCCGGACCTGAGCGCCGCGAGCGCCGATCTCGTCGAGCCCGAAGAGGCGGTAGCGGTCCAGCGCGCCTGGGGCCCGAAGCGCAGCCCGCCGGTCCGGCACGTCCCGGAAGGCGAAGAACACCGTTGCCATTAGCCCTCCTTTCGCAGCCGAAAGACGAGCCTTGCGATCTCCGTTCCCTGCTCGTTCGTCGCGGTGCGAGGCGGCTGCTCCTCTGCCAGCAGCTCTTCCGCGATCTGAGGCTGGAACGCCTCACGCAGCTCTCCGAGCCCCGAGAAGACGATCCTGTCGGCCGCGCTCGCCTGGGCGCGCACCGGGACCTCGACGCCGACGACCGCTCCGTCACGGGCGACTCGCCCGATCTCGCGCACGACACGGTCGACGTCGTACGAGTGCTCGAGCGCGTGCGAGGCGTAGACGACGTCGAACGAGTCGTCCTCAAACGACATCTCGTGCATGTCCATCACCAGGATGTCGGCGCGCTGCGAGAACACGTCGATACCAACCACGTCCTCGAATCCGCGTGCCCGGAACCGGTCGAGCTCGAGCGAGTTCCTGCAGCCGACGCAGAGAACGGCTCCGCCGGAGGGCTGCTGCTCGGCGACTCGATTGATCAGCGTCACTGCCCCTATACCCGGATCGGTCTCGCGTTTCGAAAGTGTTCGCCGTAGCTGGGTCGCGAGGTAGTCGCGGTACTCCGGAGACTGTCGCTTACCGAGCCCGCGCAAGACGAGCCAGTGCGGAGCCTCCAGCAGCCGGCGCGCGCCGGCTCGCAGGCGCGTCCGGACACCCGGGCGAGGGAGGCGCATGCGGCGATCGTACGCTTCGCGGCCCGACACGGGCCTCATCTAGCATCGCGTGCGTGACCCAGACGAAGATCGAACTGCCGAGCGAGCCGGTTGTCTCGGACTCGCCTGACGACCACGCACATCTGGAGCCCGATCGGCGGACGGTCGTCATCCGGCCCGCGAGGCGCTGGCCGCACCTCGACGTCCGTGAGCTGTGGCACTACCGCGAGCTCGTCTTCACACTCGTCTGGCGCGACGTGGTCGTGCGTTACAAGCAGACCTTCCTCGGCGTCACCTGGGCAGTGCTCGTGCCGGCGCTGACGACCACGGTCTACGTGATCGTCTTCGGGAAGTTCGCGAAATTTCCGCACGGCAACACGGCGTACGCCAGCCTCACGGCTGCGGGCGTGATCCCGATGCAGTACTTCGCCTCCGCGCTGTCCTCGTCGAGCACGAGCCTCGTGTCGAACTTGCCGCTCGTCACGAAGGTGTACTTCCCTCGTGTCCTGCTTCCGATGGCCGCGGTCGTGGTACCTCTGGTCGACCTGATCATCGCCTTGCCGCTGCTCCTCGTGCTGATGGGTATCTACGGCACGTGGCCCGGCAGCGCCGCAGTCGCGCTCGCGCCGGCGTTTCTCGCCTTGGCCGTCATCACCGCCCTCGGAATCGGCTTTCTGCTGTCGACAATCACCGCCCGCTGGCGCGACGTGCCCTACATCATCCCCGTCTTTCTTTCCATCCTGCCCCTCGTCTCGGGCGTGATGTACGCGCTCGATCAGATCCCGACGAAGTGGCAGTGGATATTCTCAGTCAATCCGATGTCCGCCGTGATCGCAGGCTGGCGCTGGGCGGTCCTCGGCGAGACGGCGCCGGATTTAGGTCGGACGAGCGTGAGCGTCTCGGTGGCCATCCTGCTGTTCGCTCTCGGCCTCGCCGTCTTCCGAACCTACGAGCCACGCTTCGCGGACACCATCTGATGTCGCTCGCGATCGAGGCGCACGAGCTCTCCAAGCGCTATCGCATTGGGCAGATGCAGGCGGCCTACGGCACCCTGCGCGATTCCTTGACGCGAGCCGCCGGTCGGCTGGCGGGTCGCGAAGAGAGCCAGGAGCGTAAGGAGATCTGGGCGCTCCGCGACGTCAGCTTCAGCGTTCGCGAGGGCGAGGTCCTGGGCGTGATCGGACGCAACGGCGCCGGCAAGTCCACGCTGCTCAAGATCCTGACGCGGATCACGACGCCAACCTCAGGCCGCGCGGTCATTCGCGGCCGCGTCGGGAGCCTGCTCGAGGTAGGCACCGGCTTCAGCGGCGAATTGACCGGTAGGGAGAACGTCTTCCTGAACGGGTCGATCCTGGGAATGAAGCGCCGCGAGATCCAGCGCAAGCTGGACGACATCGTCGAGTTCTCCGGCATCGAGAAGTTCATCGATACACCTGTGAAGCGCTATTCAAGCGGGATGTACGTGCGCTTGGCGTTCTCCGTCGCCGCTCATCTCGAACCGGAGATTCTCCTCGTCGACGAAGTCCTAGCCGTCGGGGACGCCGAGTTCCAGCAGCGTTGTCTTGGACGAATGGAGGACTTCAGCGGCACCGGCCGCACCGTGTTGTTCGTCTCGCACAACATGCAGACGATCAACCAGCTTTGCAACCGAGCCATCTGGATCGACGGCGGCACGATCGTCGACGAGGGCGAGCCGTCGGAGGTCATCACGCATTACCTGCACACCTCGCAGAGCAGCGGCTCGCACATGTCGTGGCCAGACGACGAGTCGGCACCAGGCGACGATCTTGTGCGGCTGCTGTCCGTCCGCGCAACCGACGAGAACGGGGAGACGATCGAGACGATCGACGTGCGCGACGCAGTCGGCATCGAATTTCGCTACCGAGTCCTTCGCGCAGGCCCTGCTGTGTTCGCAAAGATCAGAGTCCGCGACCGGCGGGGCGACATCGCGTTCAATGCGATGGACACTGCTGCCCACGCGCAGGATTCGTCGACGCCGGGCGTGTACACCGCGACGGGGTGGATCCCGGGCAACCTCCTCAACGAGGGGACGGCGACGGTCGACGTCGCCATCTGCAGCCTGCGCGCGCCGAAACTCTTTCAGCGTGCCCAGCGCTACGAGGTGGTGTCGTTCGGGGTCGTCGATCCCGGTGACGGAGACAGCGCGCGCGGACTCTTCACGGGCCAGCTGAGTGGCACCGTGCGACCGCTACTCGAGTGGTCCGTCGAACGCGTCGATTAAGCGGTTAATCGTCTTCCGATTTCACAAGGCGCCTCTGGTCTGCCGGTCGCGGGTCGCGCTTCTGCGCAAGCTGAACCCAGGCGTCCCGGTCTACGGACTCTTCGGCGGACGGCGTCGAGCCACAGGCGCGGGTCTCAAACGGGTTATCGGCCTCGACGGGCTCTATTCCTCGCGCGAAAGCAGCCTGTGGAATTGGCAGCACGGCGACCTCGTCCTCGCCGAGTGGTATCGCGACGTGGGCTCCCGGATCCCGTTCGACGTCGCCCACGTGATCGAGTGGGACCTGCTTCTCCTGGAGCCGCTGGAGTCGCTGTATGCCTCGGTCCCGCAGGACGCCGTCGGACTGACCGCCCTGACCCCGATCTCCGAGCTCGAGCAGGAGTGGACCTGGCTGCGGCGTGAGGAGAACCGCCGGGAGTGGGAAGCGCTGCTCGCTCGAGCGCGTGACGAGTGGGGATACGACGAAGCTCCGTACGGATGCCTCGCCCCGGGGCCCTGCTTTCCGAAGTCGTTCTTGGAGAGGTACGCGGACAGTGACCCGCCGGCCCTGTGCAACGACGAGCTCCGCTTGCCGCTGTTCGCCCAGATCCTCGGCTTCCCGCTGGTCGACACGCGCCTTCGCGATAGATGGCGTGGCGAGAGGGAGCACCCCTTCTTCCACTTCCGGAATTGGGACATCGAGTTGAGCGCCATCCAGGCCGAGCTGGCGAAACCGGATGGCTGGCGCGCGTTTCACCCGGTGCGCGCCAGGCTGGACCCGGAGACGGTCCTACGCGGGCGTGATCAGGTCAGCGCGTAGCGCTGCGCGTCGCTCGACGCGCTGTCGTTGGTGGGAACGAAGACGTAGTTCCGCTCGGACAGAGCCTTCAGCGACGCCGGCGAATCCCACGTCAGGGTCGCCAGCACCCGAGGCTTCCCGGTCGCAAAGCCGCCGCGATGGAACCCGGACGTGTTGCAGAAGATGATCGTTCCTTTCGGCGCGGTGAACGTGACCGACCGGCCGTTCACGCTCTCCTCGAACTGGTCCTCGGGCGGGTAGTTCTCGCCGAGCGGCCGCCACGGCCAGAGCCGGTCGAGCTCCCCTCCCGGGGCGCTCCGCGGCACGTACTCGAACGGGCCCGCGGCCTCGTCGACGTCGACGAGATAGAGAAATGCCTTGAGCAGATGCCGATCGTTGAAGTCGCGGTGCCAACGCTGCGACGCACGGCGCTCGTCGCTCCCGGCCGGAGCCGTGTACCAGACGTCGACGTACTCGAGCTTCGACCACATCTGGAGGTAGGCGTTCGCGAGGTCGAGGAGGCGCGGATGCGTCCCGAGCCGCAGCCACGGGTCGTCGAGCCCGAGCTGCACGCCCCACGAGTATTTGCGGACGAGGAACTCCTTCCCGGCCCGGCGTCGCAGCTCCGACTCGCCCCCTTCGCGCTCACGCGCGAGACCGGACTCCGTCTCGGCGACAAAGCGCTGTGCATCCGCCTCGAGCTCGTCCCAGACCGCTGCGTCGGGAACGAGCTCCGAGAACGGCAGCGACGCGTAGCCCTCCCCGCGCAGCCGCTCGACCACGCCCTGCTGCACGTCGTCCAATACCGGCTGTGAGCGCGCGTAGCGGCGCCTGGCGCCGCGGTTCGCGAGCAGCCGGTCGTGCATCTCGTACGTGGCGACGACGCCTCGGCGCTCGAGGCCGGTGGCGACGCGGTTGACCCGCGCGGCGAACTGCGTGCGCGTTCGATGCACGGCTGCGAACCCTAGCTCGCGAGGAAGGGCGTAGCGTCGATGGTGACGCGCTCGCCGCGGGCGTACCACTCCTGCTTCCAATTCTTGCCCTGGCGCGCAAGCTCAGCGATGTGCGGAGCGGGACGAGGCGGTTTCACACGGCGTTTGAGCCTGCCGAGCAGGCCGAGGTCGAACTCCGCCGACTCGGCGAGACTCCTGCGGCCGCCGCCCACGTCTTCGGGGTCGAGGCTCGAGCGACGGAGGAAGCACACGTGCAAGCAGCGCAGCGGATCCGTATCCCACGTCGTGCTGTCCGCGAGGTCGCGCCGCAATTCCCAGTGGTAACCGCGGCGAAAGACGGCCTCGCCGGCCTGCAGCGGCTCGGCAATGCCCTTCCAGGATTCGACAGCGCCGAAGTTGAAAAGCTTCGTAATCGGACGGGAAGGAGGTGCCAACCAGCCTGACGCCGTCCCGTTTTCGTCGTCGAGCTCGTTGCAGTTGAGGACGTGGGCCTTGAGCCTGAAGACGTCCGCGTGTGCGCCGCCGAGCAGGTCGTCGCGAAACCGCGCGAGCCCCGAGCTGTCGTAGAGCTCGTCACCGTCGACGCCGACCACCCACGTCGCCGTGCCGGCGTATGGCTCGAGCAGGTGATGTGCCAGCGCCGAGTTCTGCGAACGGTGGATCTCGACGTGGTCGAACTCGGCTGCGAGCGAGCGCAGGATCTCCCACGTGTCATCGGTCGACGCGTGATCGACGGCGTGGATCCGATCGCAGAACGAGGCGACGTTGCGAATCGCCCGCTCGAGGAAGCGGTCCTCGTTGCGGACCAGGACGCTGCCGACAATCTTCGTCACCGTGACTCGAGGGAGTGCAGCCGCTGCTCGAGCCCATCGAGCTGCCTCTGCGCGCGGACGGCATACGCCTCGCTGAGGGCGGCCGCCTCGACGGCGTACTCGGCGTCGTCGGCGAGTGTGGGCGTTGGGAACGTGAGCGGCTTGCCGCCGCGCACCGCGCGAAGCGCGTCTCGCAGCCGAGTGTCCAGAACGAGCGAGCCTTCTGCGAGCCCGCGCTCCAGCGCGTCGTCGTCCACAACGAGCGACTCGTGCTGCTGCTCGATGCGGCCGTCGCGCAGCGCGTCGTACCCCTTCAGGTGGTAGCCCGTGCCCGAGCGCTCGATGTGCTTCGTGAACGCTTCGCCCTGCAGTTCCACCTTCCGCATCCACTGCGCGCGCGAACGAAGCGGAAAGTGCAGGACCTCGATGGGGTGCCAGGTCGGCAGTGTGCGCAGCGGGCTGTCGGCGAGCGCGTGGTTCCCGCGGGCAACGGTGACGTTCGGGTCGGCGCGGTGCGCGACCTTGACCACGGGCCGGTAGAAGCTCGTGGGGTCGTTGATCGGCGCGTACTGCGTCAGACGCACGGTCATGCGCTCGGCGAAGAACGCCCCGTCGTCGGGCCGCGGCACGAAGGAGCGCCAGAACGCCTGGACAATCCCGTACTTCTCGGGCACTGCGGCGAGCACGTCTTTCAGCGAGCCGCCGCGCGGCCACCAGAACTCGTCCGCGTCCGTGTTGATCACCCAGTCCGCGCCGTGCTTCGTCGCCGCCAGCCGCGCCATGCGGGTGACCCACTCGCCCTGGCGCAGTCCCTCGGCGGGCTCGCGAATGAGTCGAAGGACGCCGTCGCGCTCGTACCTCTCAAGGAGCTCGGTCGTCCCGTCACGCGAATTGTTGTCGGTCGCGATCACGAAGTCGACCCCGGCGTTCAGGTGGAACGAGACCTGCGCGTCGATGACGTCGGCCTCGTCGCGCGCGAGGACGGTGAGAACGATTTTCACCGGCGCAGCAGCTTCTTCGCGGCGCCGCGCAGCTTGCGCTCGATGCGCACGCTCGGCCGCCGCTCGATCGTGAGCAGCCGCTGCTCCAGCGTGTCCAGTCGCCGCTGCAGGCGGACGACGTCTGCTTCGCCGAGCGCCGCCACGTCGACGGCGTACGCCGCCTCGTCGACGACCGTCGGACGTGGAAACGTGAGCTGCTTCCCCTCGCGCAGCGCGCGAAGCGCGTCCCGCAGCCGGGTGTCGACCACGAGCGACGCCTCCTGCAGACCGCGCTCGAGCGCGTCGTCGTCCACGACCAGCGACTCGTAGACCTCCTCGAGCCGCCCCTCGTCGATCAGCGCACGCACCCGGTCGTAGTAAGGGCTCGGCGTTTGCCCAGGCCCGGTCTGCTGATGCGCGTACTTCCGCTCGCACTGCTCGAGGCTACGGACCGGGAAGTGGAAGAACTCGATCGGATACCAGCCGCGGAGCGGCACGAGCGCCGAATCGATCAGGCGCTGCGCGCCGATGGAGACGTTCACGTTCGGATCGGCGCGATGGACGATCTTCAGGTTCGGCCGGAAGAGGCTCCGCGGGTCGTTGATCGGCGCCGAGGTCGACATGCGCACCGTCATCCGCTCGGCAAAGGGCGACCCGTCGTCCGGCCGCGGCACGAAGTGCCGGAGGAGCGCGCGCACGATGCCGTAGCGACTCGGTATCGAGGCGAGCACGTCCTTGAGCGTGTCCCCCCGTGGCCACCAGAACTCGTCCGCGTCGCTGTGGATGATCCAGTCCGCACCGAAGTCGGTCGCGGCCAGGCGTCCCATGCGCGTGATCCACTCCGCCTGCTGTAGGTACTCGCCGTCCTCGCGGATCAGGTGCAGCTCACCGGTCTTCGCGTACGACTCCAGGATCTCGGTCGTGCCGTCCGCGGAGAGGTTGTCCGTCGCGATCACGAAGTCGACGCCGGCGTTCAGGTGGAACCTGATCTGCTCGTCGACGATGTCCGCCTCGTCGCGCGCCAGGAGTGTCATCACGAGCTTCATCGCGAAGAAAGCCTAAGCCGCGGGATGCGTCGGAGCGACGGGCGCCAGTCGGGCCGGATCACGGCGGCGCCGAGAATCACCAGCGTCGCGACGAGCGCGAGGCCCAGCTTGCGCGCATCGCCCGCGGGCCATGCGGCCTCGCCGAGCGGCTGGAACGCGAACGGGACGAACCAGAGCAATGACAGGCGCGGGCGAATGAGCGCGAGCGGCACGAGCAGCAGCAGGAAGTAATGAATCCAGAGGATCGGCGAGGCCGCGAGCGCGGCGGCGAGTGCGAGCGACAACGTCGCGACGTCGCGGTCGCGTGGAGTGCGTCGCTCGTCGCGCGCCACCCAGGCGGCTCCGGCCAGCAGAGCGAGCGCCACGAGCACCGAGATGATTCGCGCGGCGAGCAACGGCAGGTGTGCGCGCACGCCGAGTGCGACGACCGAGTACGAGGAGGTGGACTCGTCGTTCGCGAGACGTCGGAGGACATTCGGATAGTCGCCGAGCCCCGCGAATCCGATCGCTGCCCAACTGACGACCGCGAGCGCGAGCGCCACTCCGATGCCGCTGACTGCAGTCCGCCAGCGTTTCGTGACGGCGAGCCAGACGGCCAGCGGCCAGAGGAGGAGCTTGAGCACGATCGCCGCACCCACAGCCCCCGCTGCCCGAACAGTGCGGTCGCGCCAGCGCCACGCCGCCGCGACTGCGAGCAGCAACAGGGGCTCGACCGTCCCGAGGTCGATCGAGCTGCGAGTGAAAAGGAAGACGTACGCGAGCGCGTAACAGCGCCAGTCGCGGAGGTCCAGGAGCCAGAGCGCGGCACCGACGAGCGCGAGGGAGAGAAGCGTCCACACGAAGCCCGCGACGGCGCCGCTGAATGGGTGCAACGGCGCGACGAACCACGCGAGGAACGGCGGGTACGCGAACGTCTTGTCGCCCTCGTACACGTATGGAGAGGCAGCGTCGAGAACCTTTCCCGCCGCCCGCAGGAAGATGGCCAGGTCGTTCGGCGCGCCTGCGCCTGCCACGAAGTCGTGCAGCCGCTCGACGTAGAGCCACACGGCCCACGCGGCCGCGACCGCCCCGACGGCGAGACCCGCGAGCGGACGCCATGAATCCTTGCGGAGCGCGTACCGGCGCTGCAGGGGCACGCCGACGAGCCCGACCGCCGCGAGCAGCACGAAGGCGGGACTGACAGGCGCGGCGTACTCGCCGACGGACGGCGCGACGAGCGCCGTCGCAACAATCACGACCAGCCCAGCGACCGCGGGCGCGAGCGCGACCAGGGCAGTGCGAGGACGGCGCAGGGCCAGCGCCAGGGCGCCGATCGCTAGAAACGCGAGCAGCGGCGGGAAGCGGTGCGACGCCTGGTTGAGACGGTGGATCACGGTCTGCGCGCCGTCGCGCGTCGGCAGCCGGTTCGAAAAGCGGCCGACGTCTTCGCCGAGCTTCTCGTAGCGCCGTTCGTCACGCGGATCGCTGAAGACGAAGTGATGCTCGGTCGGTGACGTCCAGACCTCCTCCGCCGTTCCTCCCGGCGTCCACAGCAGCGGCCCGATCTCCGACGCGGGGATCGGCTGTCCTTCCGACGGCTTCGGGAGGCGCCGCCCGTTGACGACGACGAATTCCGGCTCGCCGGCCCCAGAGGGTCCCTGAGCTTCGGACTCGCCGACCGCCTCGGGCGCGTAGACGGGACGGCTGGCAAGCTGCTCCCACAACGTGCGCGCGATGCTCGACGCGAACGTACCCGGATGCTCACGAATCGCCTCTCGCGTCGCCGCGGCGAGATCCGCGCCGCTGGCCACACCGGTCAGGTCGCCGAAGATGCGGTTGCTCCCGGACGAGAAGAACTCGTCGACGTCGATCCCGTACGAGCGGTATGGCTCCCTCGTGAGCAACTCTCGCTCGACGACGTGCGCCAATCGGCGCGACGCGGGGCCGTTCTCAGGCGCCATGATTCGGTCGAGCTCGAACGCGCGGTACACGAACTGGTTCGACTCATTGCGAATGACCGAGCGCGTGTACTCCGCCGGAGTTTGCCCCGGCAGCCCATTCACCGCCAGCGCGGCGACAACGATCACGGCGACCGCTGCACCGAGCCGGCCACGCCACGGCGAGGGAAGGAGCAGCGGGACCATCACGGCAGCGAGCGCCAGCAGCCCGGTGCTCGGTTCGAGCGTGACCGCGTCGCCGTAGCGAAGCTCTGCGAGTCCCTTCCACGCCTGTGAGAGCGCGACCGCAGGAATGAAGAGCGCGGCGACCCACGCGAGGCGGTCGCGCCATGGCGCGCGCAGGACAAGGGGCAGCAGCGCCATCACGAGCAGCACCTGGTTCGCGGGCCGAATGAGCACGAGCGCGCCCAGGACGAGCCCGACGAAGGTGAACGCCTTGATCGAGGGACGCTGTATCGCCCGACTCAAGAGCACCGCCCAGCCCGCAAATGCGGCCGCGAACAGCGAGTCGCTTGCGAGCTGGTGGAACAGGATCCCGTAGCTCGGGAACACAAGCAGGAGGGCGCTCGTCAGGACCGCGGCGCGTGAGCCGAACGTCAGCGCGACACGGCCCCACGCCACGATCGAGAGGCCGTAGAGGACGGCGAGAAAGATCTCTGCGGCCCAGCCGCCGATGGCGAGCGGGACGCCGACGCCGAGCGCCGACAGCGGGCCGCGCGTGTTGAGCACGGCCGGATAGACGGGCACGTCGTACCCGAGCTGGAAGAACGTCTCGAGGTAGCGCGACATGTCTCGACCCGGATACGCGGGCAAGAACGCGCTCTGCAGGGCGAAGACCGCCAGCGCGAGGCCGAAGAGCGCAGCAGCCGAGCTGCGCGACCCGACCCAGCTTTCGAGCGACCGCCACCGGGCGGCGAGGCGCGCGGGCGATGCCTCCGCGGTCGACACAGGGGACTAGTCTGCCTGCAAGGCCGGCGTTATCGTGCTCTCTCCAGTGGCGGCCTCCCGCTCGCTCCGACGCGAAGCTCCTCTCGCCCAGAGCTGCCGAGGCAGACCATCGAGCGCATCTCCAGCGCGAAGGGCCGTGACGTGATCGTGTTGTCCACCCAAACACGGCGAATCGCGATCGAGGCCGCCGTCGTTCTGCTGGTGAGCACGGCGTTCGTTTGCCTGCTCTTCTGGCGAATGGTGATCGCACTCGGCTCGACCCTCCTCGAACCGTCCACCGATGCACCCGGAACGATCGGGTGGCTGTACGCCCTCCAGCACGAAGGCGGTTACCACCTGTTCGGCACGACGCACCACACGATGACCGGCGCGCCGTTCGGATGGGACGAATCGAACGGGCTCAACATCCAGTGGCTGATCCCGTACTACCCCGCCTATCTCTTGACGAAGCTCATCGGGCCGCTCGGCGCCCACAACGTCGTCTTGCTGGCGGGCTACGTGCTGTCGGGCGCGGCGATGTATCTACTCGTCCGTTACCTCGGGTGCGGCCGCCTGGCCGCGGCATGGGCCGGCCTGGTCTACATCGTTTTCCCCTGGCACCTCATGCGCGTGCCGCACGCCTCGCTCGTTCACCTCGAGTTCTTCCCGCTGCTTCTCGTTGCGTTGGTTGCCGCGGCGCGCCGCCCGACCTGGAACCGGTTCGGATTCGTCGCGGCGACGACGCTGGCCTGCTGGCTCACCTCTGGTTACTTCGGGGTGATGGCCGCGACCACAACCGTGGCGTTCTCACTCGGCGTCTTACTCACGCGCGCGCCCGGCCTCCGGCGTGTCCGCTTCTTCGTGCTCGCAACTTCGAGCACTCTCGCCGGGACCTTGATCTTCGGCGCGTTCGCCCACGCGGCCGACGTTGGGCCGGAGGCTGGGTTGGACCGCCCGGTGGGAGACGTCCAGTCGTGGGGAGTGCAACTGCACGAACTCATCGTTCCGGCCGCCCGCAATTTCGTCTTCGGCCGCTGGACCGATCCGTTCCTGTCCGTGCGCCAGCATGAGTCATATCCGGTCGAGACGACCAACTACCTCGGCATCCTCACCATTGTGCTGGCCGCCGCGTGGCTCGCCCTCGCGTGGCGGAGGGGCGCGACGCTCGAGTTGCGCAAGCGACTCTCCACACCGGCATTCGCCGTTGTCGCCCTGGTCGCGTTCTTGTTCGCCCTCCCGGGTACCGTCTTGCTGGCGCCATCGCGGGTGCTGTGGGAGGTCGTGCCTGCGTTCCGCGTCCCTTCGCGGTGGAGCATCGTCGTGGTGACCGCACTCGTGCCGCTCGCGGCAATGGCGCTACAGGAGGCGGCTGCGGCCGCCTCTCGACATGGGAAGCGGTGGGGAGTTCCAGCGCTCGGTTCGGCGGTCGTCATCACGGCCATGGTCGTCTCGTTTCTCGAGCTGGGCTTCGATCCGACGACGTCGCGCCTGTCGACGCACGACGAACCGCCGGAGTACGCCGCACTGTCGCGGACGCCGCCGGGAGTCGTCGCGGTCTATCCGCTCGTTCCTCAGTTCGCCTACTTCCTCTGGCAGTCGGTTCACCATCGTCCGCTTCTCAACAC
>WNFV01007082.1_pt1 | contig 13078 bp, 7 predicted proteins | sample 5400101 | NCBI WGS metagenome assembly WNFV01 (sample SAMN13153361, study PRJNA577476) | soil metagenome | isolation source: 115 cm soil or saprolite under grassland replicate 1 | place: USA:California | collected 2016-06-15
CCTGGTCAATTATGCCAAGGCGTCTCAGTCCCAAAAACGCGGTGGCGGCGTGCTCAAAGTAGATCTGGACGCGGTCGCGCTGATCTCGCCCGAACAGACAACAGAGATTCTCGATGTGCATGAGGCGCTGGAGAGATTGTCGACGCTCGACTCAAGAAAAGCTCACGTCGTCGAGCTAAAATATTTCGGCGGCCTCAAGCATGATGAAATAGCTGAGGTCCTGAAAATCTCGACCGTGACGGTTCGACGTGACTGGGTTTTTGCCAAGGCATGGCTATACACGGAATTGCACAGCGGTACCTGACAGACACTAATTACACGAATTTACACTAATTCGAACGAATGGATGAGCTGCTTTACAAAGAGGACGTTTTTCAACTGGTGGGCCTGTGCATGGAGATTCATCGCGAGTTGGGAAAGGGCCACGACGAAATCATCTACAAGGATGCGCTAGTCGTTGAGTTGAGTCGCGCTGGAATTCCCTTTGTACGCGAGAAGAATTACGAGATCACCTACAAGGGAGTAATCCTGCCTCACTACTATTACGCAGACTTCGTGGTCTGGGATAAGATTCTCCTTGAGGCCAAAGCCGTCGAAAAACTGACAGAGTCGCACGTCAAACAAGTACTGAATTATCTCGCCGCCTCGAAACTTCGGCTCGGTCTGTTGGTCAATTTCGGTGGCGATTCGCTTGAGTGGAAAAGGGTTGTTTTATGAGACGCGAATTTTGTCATCGAGACACGAATTTCACTAATTCACACCAATTGGATTTAGTGGTTAGCTCAAGCTGAAATAAAATTTAGTGGCGATTCGTGTAATTCGTGTCCCAATTTCGTCGCAATTAGTGTAATTAGTGTCCGTGACGCCGGCGCGGTTAAAAACGGTTGAGGAAATCTTTCATGCAGCGCTGGAACAAGAGCCGGACCAGGTTAGCGCTTTCCTGGATAGGGCCTGCGAAGGTGATGCGGTTCTGCAGCGCGAGGTTGAAGCGCTTCTTGCTTCGGATCAACGAGCAGGCCGCTTCATTGAAACGTCAGCTGTTGGTCTCGCCGCGAAGATTATTCAAAATGGGCAAGCTGATTTGCTCGTCGGTCGCACGATTGGTCACTACAAAATTTCCAAACGGATCGGAACCGGCGGGATGGGCGACGTCTATCTGGCCACCGACGTTACAGCGGGCCGCAAAGCCGCGCTCAAACTTCTGCCCGAGCGCTTTACCGGCGACGCCGAGCGCCTGAAGCGGTTTCAACAAGAAGCGCACGCCGTAGTGGGGCTCAATCATCCAAATATCCTGACGATTTACGAGATCGGCGAGGATCACTCAACTCATTACATTGCCAGTGAACTGATCGAGGGCGAGACACTGCGTCAACGTCTGATGCGCGGGCGAATCGAGGTCGGTGAAGGTGTTGACATCGCGATCCAAGTGGCGAGTGCGCTCGCTGCCGCCCACGAAACCGGCATTGTCCATCGCGACATCAAGCCGGAGAACATCATGCTGCGGCCTGACGGGTATGTGAAAGTGCTCGACTTCGGGATTGCGAAGCTTGCGGAATGCGCCTTCGCCGATGCTACGGCGGACGGGGCAGGATCGGCGACACTTGCTGAGACCAATCTTGGGGCCGTACTGGGAACCGTTCGTTACATGTCGCCGGAACAGGCGTACGGCGCGCCGGTTGATAAAGGCACCGATATCTGGAGCCTCGGCGTAGTTCTTTACGAAATGGTAACGGGGCAAGCGCCATTCACCGGCGAAACGCCAGGAGAGGCGATGTCTTCGATTCTAGAGACGGAACCACCGCCGCTCACGAGTTATATCACGCAAACTCCGGCCGAGCTTCAGCAGATTATCAGCAAAACGCTGCGCAAAGAGCGCGGGCAACGGTATCAGAGCGCCCACGAACTGCTTGAGGCGTTCCAAAGTCTCCGTCGTAGCATGGAATTCAAGGCTGAGTTGGGACGCTCCACATCGGCTCGTTCATGGCTGCGCTGGACAGCAATGACGGCAGCGTTGCTTGCGCTCGCGGCAATCGTCGCCGGTATTGTGATGTTTTCCCGCAATCGCGTGAGATCAACGCTGGCTGTGCCTGAAAAAAGTATTGCCGTCCTTCCGTTTGAAAATCTGAGCCGCGATCCGGATAACGCGTATTTCGCAGACGGCGTTCAAGAAGAGATCCTGACGCGACTGGCTAGCATCGCAAATTTAAAAGTAATTTCCCGCACTTCCACGCAGCCCTATCAGAGAAAACCTAGGAACCTCGCCGAGATCGCGAAGCAGCTGGGCGTAGCGAACATTCTTGAGGGTAGCGTGCAAAAAGCGGCCGACCAGGTTCGCGTCAATGTTCAGTTGATTAACGCGCAAACTGATTCCCACCTTTGGGCAGACACCTACGACCGCAAGTTGACTGACGTCTTTGGCGTTGAGAGCGACATTGCCAAACGAATCGCGGAGTCGTTACGGGCCAAGCTAACCGGTCGCGAGGAACAGGCGTTAGCAGTTAAACCAACAAATAATCCAGAGGCTTACGATGCGTATCTGCGCGGCTTGGCTTTTGAAGCACGCAGCCACGCCCCTTCCTGGTTCACCTCTACCGACCTCGTGTGGAAGGCGATCGGTTTTTATGAGCGGGCGGTGCAGCTTGATCCAAATTTTACGCTTGCTTGGGCGCGGCTTTCTCGCATGGACGCCTTTCTCTACTTTAACCCCGTAGACCCTACTGCCGCCGCTCGGCGCGACGCAGCGGAACGTGCTTTGGAGAATGCGCAGAAACTGGAGCCGAACTCGCCTGAAACCCTGCTTGCCTTGGGTTACGATCAATACTGGGCGCTGCGTGAATACGGGCGTGCCAAAACCACGTTCGGTCGCGTCAGCAAAATGCTGCCAAGCAGCAGCGAGGTACCAAGGGCCCTTGGCTTAATTAGCCGACGCGAGGGTCACTGGGATCAAAGCATCGCGTACTTCGAGCAGGCCCTCGTCCTGGACCCACGCAATGTGGAGTTACTCATTACCGCGGCAGAGACTTACGGGATGCTTCGACAATTCGCGACGGCGCTAAAGCTCTATGATCGAGCGCTGGACATTGCGCCAAGCGATCCGGATGTGATGGCAGGAAAAGCCAGCATTTATCAGGCCCAGGGTAACCTGCGACAAGCCGCCAGCTTGCTATCAGAAATAAACGAAGAGACTCCTGCTGAGGAGACCTTTCACATCAAGATCACTCAGTTGAGACTTGAACGAAATTACAGCGAGTGCGTTCGACTGCTACAAGCGCGACAGGCTCAATTCCATTTTAATTCTCAGTACGAAAAGGCCCTTAATCCAGTGTGGCTTGCCTTCATGCAGCGTGTTGCCGGCAATACGGCTGGAGCAAAGATTACCGCTGAACGGGCGCGCAATACGCTGGAACCGCTGTACAGACATCAACCAGACAACTTCGTCTTTGCGGCGTCGCTGTCTCAAATTTATGCGGCGATGGGTCAGAAACAGTCCGCCTTAAAAGCCGCGGAAGAATCGATCGTGCTTCTGCCAAGTGCCAAAGACCGGGTGTCAGGACCTTCCTTAGAGCAGAACCTGGCCCTTATTCAGGCGATTTTCGGCGAGAATAGCCGTGCGATCTGGACGCTTACCCAGCTGTTACAAACGGCATATGGTAGCTGGCTTTATGACCCAGTGCCCATTACGCCGGCACTTCTTAGACTCGATCCGTTCTGGGATCCGTTGCGCACCGATCCGGCCTTCCAGAAACTCTGCGAGGAAAAACCGCACTGAAATAAGGAATATGCCGTAGCGGCTCGATCCGCGTTTCGAGAAAATTGTCGCCTCGCTCGCGCCGAAATCGGCGAACAAGTAACTCGTTGCCGCAGCCAAGGCTGCCAACAAATAGTTAGTTGCGGCGTCGAATTCCTATTGCCACCTGTGCGTTCAATTCGGGTTGGACCCATTCGACTTGCGCTCAGGGCAGGCTGTTGAAGGTTTCTTCTGTGAGATCCGACGACAGCGCGCTGCTCATCGTCGCGCATGGCTCGACGGTGAATCCGGATTCGAGTGCGCCGACGCTGGCGCACACGGCTGAGATTCGGCGTCGGAAAGTTTTCGCAGATGTCGGATGCGCGTTCTGGAAAGAGGAACCGAGTTTGCGCGACGCGGTGGGTCGCATTCCTTCCCAGAGGATTCTTGCCGGACCGGAGCCGAAGACTATTCTGACAGATAGATAACGGCGCTAAAGCTGAAGTCAGCGAATTGTCTTTTTTGCACGACGACTGGCAATAAGAGACCAAACGGCGACGCAGTTACGAATTCTAGATAGAGCGACTGCCTCACATTTTTCCGCTCATCCATTTGCATCTTACCGGATTTCTACCGCAGGGATAGCGGAGGACAGTATGAAAGGCTCCATCACAGCAGTCGCCTTCGCATTGCTTTTCGCATGCCAAGCGCTCGCCGACGGGCATTCGGTGCTCACGTGCGTCACCGTTTACTGGCATGGCGAAGGTTCGGGCGAGCATGCATCTTGGAACGGGGCACGACTGCGCGAAGGACATTGCGCTGTCGATCCAAAGAAAATTCCATATGGCAGCAAAGTCGTCTTTCCTGATGCGGCGTGTGTGGCCGTGGATAGCGGACCGGCGGTGGTGAATCGGAAAGCCGCGCGCTCGTGCGGGGCGGACTGCGGCGGAGCGCAACGCCATCGTCATCGATCGTTTTTTTGATACCAAACAAAAGGCGCTCGCCTGGGCAAAAGCGCATCCACGTTTCATGACGGTGCGAATTCTGACGCCCGGCACAAGGCAGGGTACCAACCTCGTCGCAGCAAGAAATCCAAAGTCGTCGCCGGCGAATATTGTTAGCAGCAGCACCGACAAGTTGGAGAGGACGGCCGAACGATTTCTATCAAAGGTTTGAATCTTCACTGGATGGTGCCGACGTCGCTGTCGGCAAATTCATTCTTGCAATTTGCCAGGTGCAGAACATAAGCGCCTACGCGCTCCTGTTTACGACCTGCGCGCTACTGGCCGCGGCGTTTCATTCTTCTATTTGTCAATCATTCTCTGGCCCGTCAGCCCGCCGCCACGGCGGCTAGCGGGCGTTGACTTGCTTCATCCTCTTTGTCGTTCCCAGATAGGCAATTATTGAGGACAAGGCGTAGGTGAAGGACAAGTAAATACTGGGCAATTAGGTGGCTGATCAGCGTCGATTCTTCGCGGCAGGCCCGCCGGAACAATCTGGATCACCATATTTACCGCGCAAACCGTCCCCTCGTTACGTATCAGGTGTACCTCCCCGCAGCCTAAGTCGGTGAAGCTCTCGCCTGCATGGTAGACCGTGGGCGTGGTGCAGGTGTCAGCCTCGTAAACCGTGAGCTCTCCAGATATAACCGTGATCAGGCTGGGTCCCGGATGCGTGTGCCACCCACTGTGAGCCCCGACTGGCCACGTGTTTCGGATGACATACACGTCGGAGTCCCCCTTCACCATCGTCTTGAGGTACCACCCATACTGATCAAACTCGTTGCACATCAAGTTGAGCAAGCCATTTGGAAAGTGGCCCAACGCCAGCGTTTGGCTGGCAAGCCCGCACGAGGGCGTTGCGCGAGCCGGCGCGACGACGATGAGCGACAGTGCGATGAGAAGTGGCAGAATTTGTATTTTTCTGAAGTGAGTTAGTGGATTCATTGTTTTTCCTTTCTTTGTTAGGGGCTGATTGTTTTTGGCATGTTTGGATTTCCGTATTGGTCTTGAAATGATGTTTGTCGTCGGTGTCATTGGACGGGTCGGAAGGCGTGGCTGAGGTCGAAGTTCGCGACCTGCCGGCCGATGACAACACCGGCGACACCGGAGAAGTGGTAGTGCAACCCTGCCCAGAGTCGGGCGTCGATGATATCTTGGCGGAGGTCGTTAGGCATGTCGAAGTGCCGCACGGCGTCGAAGTTCCCAGGCGGCCCGGCGGGGTCGAACCCGTGGAGATCGAGATTGATCTGGTTCGTGCCGAGGAAGGTACTGAACACCTCGGCCATCGCCGACGTAATCGTGGGGTGCGCGCCAGGGTATTCCGGGTGGTTGGGCGTGGTGAGGAGCGGCCGCCAGCCGGTTTGCTCGACCGTCGCCGGGTTGCCGTCGTCGTAGCCAGGTACGGGGCCGAAGCCGTCTGCGATCACGGCGGTGGGGTCGATCGCGCTGACCGGCCGCCAGAACAAGTGGTGGTACTTGGCATGAAAGGTGGACATCAGGGCATCGGCGCCGATGAGGTTGACCATCGCCGCCAGCCGTGCCATCTCGAGCAGGCCGACGCCGCGCGCGTCGGCAATCTCGCGCCCGACGCGGTTGAACTGGCGGATCACGTTCGCCGAGTAGAACTTCGCGATAGCAGTCTGCTCATCGGTCCGCGCGCTGCCGATCAAGGCACCGTAGGCCTTAATCTGGTTGAAGGCCTCGACCCACTCGCGGCTCTGAAGCGAGGGCGGCGGGTCCGGCAGGAACTGGTCCAGGCTCTGCAAGACAAATGGGCGCACGTCCCCCACCCACGGCGTCTGCGGCGCCGCGAACGGCGGCGTCAATCGCCACACGCCCGGACCGGGCGGTAGCGTCGGGAACGATGACGTCACATTGATCGGAGTCATCCGTCCGTCGCCGGTGCGAAGGGCGATGATGTCGTTCGCAGCCTGTAGCCCGACAGCGGTGCCCGCGCCGCCATCGGCGGTGCAACCGCCGAAGTTAAAGAGCGCCTCGGCGTAGTAGGCGTCGAGGTTCGCCACGAGACCTGAGAACGACGAGAAGTAATAGCGAAGCGTGCGGTAGGCAGCTTCGACTACTGCGCAATCGACCGACGCTCCCGGCGGTGCCGTGATCGGAGGACCGTATGGCTCGAAACCGCCCTCGATCGCGACCACGGCGTCGTACACCGCAGCCGAGGGGTAGGCCATGTAAATGAAGCCCTCCGGCTGGAAAGTGCCCGAGCCCACGACCGTGTCCTCGGCGATCTTGTTCCACTGCTGAACGGTGTTCCCCGGCGGCAGCGTAGCCGACGCGGGCGACGCGAGCGCGACGAGCATAGTCGCGATGAGAAGTGGCAGAATGAGTATTCTTTTAAACTGAGTGAGTGGATTCATTGTTGTTTCCTTTCTTTGGTTTTTCCCGGCGATTAGCCGGATTTGTTAAGCGTGAAGTTGTGATTTTTTGGTTTTCTTTTCGGGTTCGTACTTTGCCTTCCATCGCCATAAACGCGAAAGACCGATCAAAGTGATCATCTAAATTGAGATCTTTTCGGAGACGCTTCCGCGTGCAGAAACTTTCTTGGAGTGGTAGGGTATGAAAAGGAGGTTATGGATACGCCTTCGGTCTCGCAGCAAAGAGTGACCGAGCTCCTGGCACATTGGAGTGACGGGGATGATGCGGCCCTCGCGGAATTGACCCCGCTGGTCTATGAAGAACTCCGACACCTCGCGCATCATTTTATGGAGGGACAGCGTCCCGAGCACACACTGCAAACGACGGCGCTGGTCAACGAGGCTTATCTGCGCCTGGCCGACCAAACCAATCCACGCTGGCAGAACCGCGCCCACTTCTTCGCCGTGGCCGCCCGAGCGATGCGCCAGATCCTGGTTAGCTACGCCAGGGGTCAACGATCCCAAAAGCGCGGTGGCGGCGCGCTCAAGGTGGAATTGGACGAAGTAGCAGTTGTTTCACCGGAGGAATCAAAGGAAATTGTTGATCTGCACGAGGCACTGGAAAGACTGACCACACTCGACTCAAGAAAAGCTCAAGTAGTCGAGCTAAAATATTTTGGCGGGCTCAACTATGACGAGATGGCGGAAGTGCTCAAGATTTCACGTGTAACGGTGAGGCGTGATTGGGAATTTGCCAAAGTATGGCTGTATACGGAATTGCACGACGTGGACTAACCATTTTTTCCGGTGCCCGCGAATCACGCCAATTGACGCGGATGTTAAAATGACGAAGCGCGGAAGATTTTTGCCCACGAAACACACAAAATGACGCGAAAGCTGAAGCGCAAAAAATCTGACGCTGTTTACGCTCTCAACGTTTCGTGTTTTTCGTGTATTTCGTGGGCGAAGAGGTCCGATTCAATGTTGCAACGATTTAATGATTTAACGTAGGCGAAGCCATATGACGCCGGCGCGGTTACAGACGATTGAGGAAATCTATCGCGCAGCGCTGGATCAAAAGCCCGATCAGATCAGCGCATTCCTGGACAGGGCCTGCGGAGGCGATGAAGTTTTGCGCCGCAAAGTTGAGGCGCTCCTGGCTTCACGTGAGCGAGCAGCCGACTTCATTGAAACGTCGGCTGTTGGTCTTGCGACGAAGGTTATTCAAAATGGGCAAGCTGATTTGCTCGTCGGTCAGACGATCGGTCACTACAAAATTTCTGAACCGATCGGCACCGGTGGAATGGGTGAAGTTTATCTGGCGACCGACGTTACCGCGGGCCGCAAGGCCGCGCTCAAACTCCTGCCCTTGCGCTTTACCGGCGACGCCGAGCGGCTAAAGCGGTTTCAACAAGAAGCGCGCGCTGTAGTTGGGCTCAATCATCCAAATATCCTGACGGTTTATGAGATCGGCGAGGATCACTCCATTCATTACATAGCGAGCGAACTGATCGAAGGCGAGACGCTGCGCGAACATTTGACTCATAGGCCAATGCAGCTGGGTGAAGCTGTTGACATCGCGATCCAAGTGATAAGTGCGCTCGTCGCCGCCCACGAAGCCGGGATTGTCCATCGCGACATCAAGCCGGAGAACATCATGCTCCGACCGGACGGATACGTGAAAGTGCTCGACTTTGGGATCGCAAAGCTGGCCGAACAGGAAGTGTCGGTAACGACACCGAGAGACGAAGCGCTGTTACTCGTTGAGACCAATCTGGGGTCGATACTTGGAACAGTTCGCTATATGTCGCCGGAGCAAGCGTGCGGCGCGCCGGTTGATAAACGAACCGATATCTGGAGTCTGGGCGTAGTCCTTTACGAAATGGTAACCGGGCATGCGCCATTCACCGGCGACACACCAAGAGAGGTGATGTCTTCGATACTTGAAAAAGAGCCACCGCCACTAACGCATTACATCGCACACGCTCCTGCTGAGCTTCAGCAGATCATCAGCAAAACGCTACGCAAGAAACGTGAGGAACGTTATCAGAGCGCGCACGCGTTACTTCAGGCGCTCAAAGACCTTCGTCGGAAACTCGAGGCTGAATTGGAACGCGCTGCTGCCCCTTTATGGCTCCGCTGGGCGCGGTCGCCCGCTGCTGTCGTGCTCGGATTGTTGCTAGCCGCTTTCGCGGTCACGCTGCCATTTTATTGGCATCGGAACCTGCCAACCATCTCACCGTCCGAGAAAAGCATCGCTGTGCTTCCGTTCGAAAACTTGAGCCCGGATGCGGCGAACGCCTATTTCGCTGACGGCATTCGGGAGGAGATCCTGACGCGGCTGGCTGGCATTTCCGATTTAAAAGTCATTTCGCGTACCTCCACGCAGCGCTATCAGACCAAGCCTGCCAATCTCTCTGAGATCGCCAAGCAGCTTGGCGTAGCAAACATTCTTGAGCGTAGCGTGCAAAAAGCGACCGATCAGGTGCGGGTGAATGTGCAGTTGATTAACACGCAAACCGATTCCCACCTCTGGGCAGACACCTACGATCGGAAGTTAACTGACATCTTTGACGTTGAGAGCGAGATCGCCAAACGAATCGCGGAGTCTTTGCAGGCAAAGCTCACCGGTCGCGAGCAGCAGGTATTAGCACTTAAATCGACAAACAATCCGGAGGCTTACGATGCATATTTGCGTGGAATCGCGTACAGCGAACGCCCAGAAGCGACCGAGGCCGATATCTTGGAAGCGATTCACTCCTTGCGTAAAGCTGTGACGCTCGATCCGGCGTCCGCACTCGCTTGGGCCCGGTTGGCACACGCGAGTGGGCTCGGCTGTTTCAATCAATACGGCGAAGACTTTCGCGCAGCATGCGAACAAGCCAAACGCGCGGCTGACAAAGCCGTGAGCCTGCAACCGGATCTCGCCGAGTCAAAACTGGCGCAAGGCTACTGGCACTATTATGGCGAGCGCGACTACGATGCGGCGATCCCCTGGTTCGAAAAAGCTCATCAGCTGTCGCCAAACAATAGTTTAGCTCTCAAGGCTCTGGCCTTGGTCTATCGGCGCAAAGGCGATTGGCAGCACAGCCTCGAATATTTTGCCCGAGCGATCGAGCTCGATCCGCGCAATATCGAGTTGCTGGCGGACCACGGTGAGACACTGGCGGCAGTGCGCCGATATCCGGAAGCCCTCAAGGCTTACGACAAGATATTGGACATGGTCCCCAGCGCTCCGCTGGCGCTAGCCGACAAAATTGGTATTTATCAATCTGAAGGCGATCTGCCATCGGCTGCTGCCGTGCTCGCGCAGCTTCATCCAGTGCCACCCTCCGCCCTCTTTGAGGCGCAAATGAATCAGTTGGTTTATGAGCATCGCTACACGGATGCGATTGCAGCGTTGATGAACGCGTTGGGAAGCCCTGGTGCAGTCGAGGACATCTGGGTTACGATTGGGATCGACACTCGCATCGCATGGCTAGAAGAACTCTTGGGCGATATCAATGCCGCGCGAACCAGATACGAGAAAGTTCGCTCGCAAGGGGAGGAATTTCGTAAACGCCGACATTTTTTCCTGTACGACGTTTGTCTGGCGTTCGCACATCGTGCTCTCGGCGATAAGGACAAGGCATTCGTCATCATGCGCGAGATTGCCGTGTCACAATCCGCAGAACCAACGAACACAGCTCGGATCGATCGCCAGATTTGCGCTCTCACCATGCGATCAGGTGACAAGGCTTCGGCGCTCAAGCAATTGTCGAATCTGGCCAGCCGCCCGTATGGCGACGTCACTTACGGGGATCTCAAATTCAATCCGCTGTGGGATCCCCTGCGCGGCGATCCGCGTTTTGAAAAGCTTGTTGAAGAAGTAAGGAAACCAGTCGAGCTGAGATAGCTTCTGTAGCGGCGATCTCTATTTCAATCCGTGCTGGGATGATTTGCGCGGGGATAAGCGCTTCGACAAGATCGTTGCCGCAGCCAAAGCTGCCAGCAAATAGCAGACACGAATTTGAAACTCGCTCGCTGCCCTGCTCTCTCGCCGCTACCCTCGCGGCTTTGCCTTCTATGTCACTGATCCCTTCAGTTCCATTCACGAATTTACACCAATTGCCAGAGTGGTTTCCACAAGCAGTCTGAAATTTCGTGGCAATTCGTGCAATTCGTGTCCAGCAAATAGCGCTACAAAGGAAAGCTTGTTGTTTGTTGCGGCAGTTTGCTAAAAGGACGGAGGATTAGCGAGAGGAGCTTGTCATCAAGCGACCATTCATTTGCTGTGCCGGGAGCATAGCGGCACTGCGTTTGCTCCTGCCGTCAGTCGCAGTTGCTCAAGCAACAGCGCCTTCGCCCGCTGGTGTTGCCGAAGTGGAACGCGTCATCGTGACCGGTTCGATGATTCCGACCGCGGAAGAGGTCGGTTCCAACCCGGTGTTCAGCCTCAACCGCGACCTGATTAACAAGTCAGCTGCGGGCACCACCGAACAGCTGCTCCAGAGGCAGCCGGTGATGAATGGCGCCACTATTCCAGTCCAGAACAACGCAACCAGCGCGGTCGGTCCGGCGGGAACCGCTGCGCTGGCGCTGCGCGGTTTGGACCCTGGCGCCACACTGGTGCTAATTGATCATCGCCGCGTTGCGCCGTTCCCTGGCTCCGCCAACTCCGGGTATGGTTTCGTTGATCTAACTACCATTCCCATCACGGCGGTGCAGAGCATTGACATTTTGAAGGACAGCGCTTCGACCACCTACGGCTCAGATGCAATTGCCGGCGTGGTGAACCTTAACTTCTATAAAGATTATCGGGGCGCACAGGTGACCATCCAGTACGGCGACACGCTAGACAAAGACGCGGCCGAGTACAGGGGGGACATCCTGTTCGGAGCCGGCGATGACAAGACCAGTATTACCGGTGACATTTTCTATTATAGGCATCATGACATGTTCAACCATGACCGGGGGAACTCCATTAAGCCGCCGTTCTCGAGCTCGAACGCTGTGCCGTGGAATCTCGAGCTGCAAACGGAGGCCGTTTTACATCCGTTTGATGTCAATGGTAACCCGGCGCCACCCCCTCTGCTACCCCCTGACGTGATAGGGAGGGTAAGTTTTTTTGGCACGCCGCCGGATAACGCCAGCGGGTTGGCTCCAGCGGCCGACTACATCTTCCACCACAGTCGTCCAAGGTCCTCCTTCGGTATTCTCCCCGGATTTAACTTCAACCTCTATGCGGGCTCGTATCCGAAGCAGGAGCACTGGGGCGGGTACGCGGCGCTCGAGCACAAAATCTGCGATGATCAGCTACGGATTTTTGGCGACTTCTATTATGTGGATGCAAAAACGCACGATGAACTTGCGCCAACCGCCACGGGCCCTTTCGAGCTGCCTGGCAGGCTGGCGCTCTTCGTCCCGCCCAATCATCCGTTCCTCGGTGGTGTTCCGCCTTTTGGTGGGCCGCCTCCTGCGGAAGTTGGGATGAGTCCGGACGCATTCAACCCGTTCAATCCGTTTGAGCAAATCATCTCAGGCGGCACTTTTGCGCGCATTTTTGATTTCGGCCAACGCTTCGTGGACAACGAGAACATGGCCGAGCGTTTCACGGTCGGCGCAAAAGGCGACAAGCTGTTTAACGAAAGCTGGGGCTACGATGGCGCGTTCATGTACAGCCAAATCGTGCAGATTTCGCGGCTCCGAGGCATCAATATTCCGAACTTCGAGCGGATTCTAAACGCGGCCGACCCGCTGTTTGATCCCACGTCGAGTGAGTTCATCGGACAGACGATTCCATATAATCCGATGGTCGATAGCCAGCACGTCGCGTTTCCGAGCAACCTTCCGCTGATTGACTTCGCGAGGCTGCACACCAGGGACCTGTTTACGTCGAAACTCGCCACATTGGACTTGAACATTTATACCACGGACCTGTTTGATTTGCCCGCCGGCGGCGTAGGGCTCGCCTTTGGCGGTGTGTTTAGCCGGGA
>WNFV01008618.1_pt1 | contig 13077 bp, 9 predicted proteins | sample 5400101 | NCBI WGS metagenome assembly WNFV01 (sample SAMN13153361, study PRJNA577476) | soil metagenome | isolation source: 115 cm soil or saprolite under grassland replicate 1 | place: USA:California | collected 2016-06-15
TCCTTCGACTGCGCTCAGGATGAGCCGAAAGTTGATTCCGTTAAATGGAGTTTGGTCTGCCTTTTGGGTTGAGTGAAAGGTGCAACAAATTTATGCAGATGAAAAGAATGATCGTAGTTAGTTTGTTATGTTTGAGCATTTCCTCTTGCACAGGTCAGCAAGGTGCAATTACTGTTACGCCAACAAATACTCCTTCTTCATCAATAGCAACACTAGCACCTACCTTTACACCAACACCCAATGTTCTTAATTTGACGCCTGACTTCACAGCCACACCGAGCACTACTGGTGTTTTGACCACTCTTGGTCCTGAAGGTGGACTCTTTCGTAACCTGCTAATCGACCCAGAGACCCCGGCCACCATCTATGTGGTGACCTATGGCGGAGGCGTTTTCAAAAGTACGGATGATGGCGGGAATTGGCGTTCGATCAATATGGGCTTGACACGTTATATTGCAACGTTGGCAATTGATCCGCTGACTCCGACTACCCTTTATGCCACAACCGATTCCAACGGCGTGTTCAAAAGCATTGACGATGGCGAGAACTGGAACCAGACAAGCTTACCTAAGAGATCTGTTTTTTACGCTCTAGCAATAGACCCAACGACACCGAATACTCTGTATGCAGGAAGAGGTGCTAGTAGTGATTCCATCGGCGTGTTCAAAACCACAGATGGTGGACAAACCTGGAGCAAAACTAGTTTGCAAGGATTAGAAATTTTCGCTCTGGCAATAGACCCTAAAACACCTAGCACAATCTATGCAGGTACAGAGCGCAACGGCGCGTTCAAAAGCACAGATGGTGGTGAGCATTGGGTTGTGGCTAATACCGGGCTTCCGTACAAAGCTATGGTTTATAACCTGAAAATTGACTCGAAAGAGCCCAATACGCTATATGCGGCGACCACTGCAGGTCTATTCAAAAGCAAAGACGGCGGTGAATTCTGGCGCGCGGTCAAAAATGATTTCGGTGGCACTTTCATTTCCACTCTGGCAATGTTGACTCCAGACGGTTTGTACGCGGCGATATATCCTGTTGGCATATTCAAAAGTACAGACGATGGTGGAACCTGGCACGCGCTCGACTCCACTCCAATTAGTACGGCTGTTTATTCCGTTGTAGTCGATCCAACGACGCCAACCACTCTTTATGTGGCAGTGGATAGTGGCCATATCTTCAAAAGCACGGATAGGGGCAGAAGCTGGCGTTCACTAAATACCAGCACGGACATGGAGGCTGTTCATGTCGTAGCGATCGATCCATCGAAGCCCATGACTGTCTATGCAGGAGCGCGTAGAGGCATATTCAAAAGCGATGACGGCGGCGAAAGTTGGCGTGTGGTCAAGATTGGCTTTCCGCACAGTGGCGTTAATCTCATAAAAATTGACCCGACAGCAGCGACGACCCTCTATGTTGGAACTTACAGTAGCGGATTGTTTAAAAGCGTTGATGGTGGCGAAAACTGGCGCTTGCTCGACATCCCCCAAGTTGGACCAACGCCATCCTGGGCACAAGACTTAGTTATTGACCCAACAAATCCAGATATTCTCTATGTAGGGTCAAGTTATGGTTTCTTCAAAAGTATAGATGGTGGCGAAAACTGGCGTAACATCAACACTGACGGAAAATATACCAGTATTCATATTTTGGAGATGGATCCAAAAGCGCCCACTACTCTTTATGCAAAATCTGCTTTTGACTTGTTTAAAAGCATCGATGGCGGTGAAAATTGGGTTGCGATCACTGCTGGTCTTCCACCTTATACTCGGATTGAGGTTTTAAAGATTGACTCATCTACTTCATCTACTCTTTATGCAGGAACAGAGGACGGTTTGCTTGAAAGCACAGACGGAGGTGAGAGCTGGTTTGCAGTCAACATTGGGCTGCCTAATATATCCATTATTTCCCTGGCGTTTGACCCGTCTATGCCGGATACTCTTTATATTGGAACATCTGGTCGCGGTCTATTTTCCCTTAAGTTGAGAAAATAGATTTTTCGCCAAGCGAAGTGAGCCATCTGACCGACAAATAAAGGACATCACGATTGAAAAGGAATTATTTATGACAAATCATTACGAAACCATCATCATCGGCGCGGGGCAAACTCACAAGGTGCTTCGCGAAGCCCTTCGGGCTGGCGGACACGAGTCGGCTAAAAGCCGACTTTCATGAACTGAGGCATGACTTTAGTCCGACGAACCTGAGATAAGAGACGTTGCAATTGAAAAGGAATCGTTTATGACAAATGGCTACGATTACATCATCATCGGCGCAGGCCACAATGGACTGGTCGCCGCGGCGTATCTTGCCAAAGCAAAAAAGAAGGTGCTCCTCCTTGAGCGGCGTTCCATTGTGGGCGGCTCGGTTGTGACCGAATCGTTTGGCGAAGGATTCAACGTCGATTCCGTTTGGACAGGCGGGACTCTTCGCCCCGATGTCATCAAGGATTTGAATCTCGCGCTTCCAAAAGCCAATGAGAGGCCTGCGTTTATATCTCTTATTAGTCACGCTACAAGCGTGACCTACGGGGAGCATCTTGTCTTCGACGCTGACTCTGCCAAAGCGGTTGAGTCCATCAAACGCTTTTCCGAAAAGGACGCGGGTCGTTGGCCTGAATTTGTCCGCTTTATGAATAAGGCCGCGAGCATCCTAGATACCGCATATGCAACTATCATGCCGCGTTTGCCGAAGAATTTCAGCTTTGACGAAGGCTACGGCTTGTTTGAATTAGGTCTCGAGTTGCGCCTCGCAGGCCGCAAGGATATGCTCAACTTCATCCGCATGTTGCCGATGACCGCGACTGAATTTATAGAAGAGTGGTTCGAATCTGAGCAACTCAAAGCCGCGATTGCATCTGTTGCAATTCACGGCGTAACTTTGGGAGTCATGTCCGCGGGCACGGGCTACACTTTGCTCCATAATTGGCTGAATCGCGGCGGGCTGGCACATGTCAATGTGGGGAAAGCGGGAGAGATTACACAGGCACTTGCCAATGCGGTCAAGGCTTATGGTGGTGAAATTCGGTGCGAGGCGGAAGTAACGAGTATCCAAGTCGACAAGCAGCAAGTGACAGGCGTACTTTTGGCAAACGGCGAAGAGATTGCGGCACGAATTGTTCTTTCTGCCGTTGATCCTAAGCGGACCTGCTTGTCATTAGTTGGTCCAATGGAATTGCCTCCCGAATTTGTGTGGAAGACACAATCTATCAAAATGCGCGGCTCGGTGGCGAAGGTGCATTTGATGACGGATGGCAATCACGGAATCCCCACTGGGACAGTTGTCATGGCCCCATCCATCAAATATTTGGAAAAAGCTTACGATGCAGCAAAGTATGGCGAAATTTCTGAGAAGCCGTATCTCGAAGTCACAACTTCGGGGAACGTGGTGAGCATCCACTTCCAGTTTGCCCCGTATGCGTTGAAAAATTCTGGTGTGCAGGAGCAAGCTCCTGCGCCGACGGCGAGCCGTCGGACTCCAAATTTGTGGAATGAGAAACGAGACTTCATCGCCGATTTAGCAATCAAGACTCTTGCTGAGTATTTTCCAACTCTCAACCCATCAATCGTTTCTCGCCACACTATTACTCCTCTCGACCTTGATCAAACCTACGGTCTCACCGAGGGCGACTTGAATCACGGTCAACTTATGCTCGACCAGTTTTTGTTCATGCGGCCTATCCCTGGCTGGTCGAATCACAAGACGCCGATTGATGGGCTATATCTCTGCGGAAGCGGAGGCCATGGCGGAGGTGGAGTCAGCGGCGCGAGTGGGAGGAATGCAGCGCAAATCGTTTTGAAAAAATAAGCGATAGGGTTAAAATTGTAGCAATGAATTCTTTCCTGTGTGCGTTGACAAAAATCAACGCTGTCCCTGAAGTTTTGGTTGATCGTGATGGTTAACCACTCGGCGCGGAAATACCGTGACCGAGTTTATGGCCGTAGGCATCTACTAAAGGAGCCTGCGGTCTTTTTATTCGACCGTCAAAGGAGGAACCTATGGCTACGTTTTTCAAACCCGAGCAGACTTTTCTCACAGGGTCAAAAACCCTCAGCCGCGAATACTATCTTTCAACCGAGATATTTACCAAAGAGATTGAACAGATTTTTACTTGTCACTGGTTCTGTGCAGGACACGTCAGCCGCATTCCAAATAGGGGCGATTACTTCTTAGTAAATGCCTTCGATGAAGGTATGATCGTTCTGCATGACCAGATCGGTGAAATCCGCGCGTTTTACAATGTTTGCCGACACCGCGGCACTCATATGTGCGAAGAGACTGAGGGACGCTTCAGCAAAACTATCCAGTGCCCGTATCACGCATGGACATACTCCCTCGATGGTAAGCTTATCGGCGCGCCGCTGATGAAGGATGTGGCAGATTTCAATAAAGAAGATTTTCCTCTGCACGCGGTCAACTTGCATGTATGGGAAGGATTTATCTTTCTCAATCTGGCAAAATCACACGAGCCGTTTGAGCAGGCATTTGCCCCACTGCTGAATAAGTTCGATGGCTGGAATCTTTCCCTTCTCAAATCCGCGCGACGTATCACATACGATGTGAAAGCCAACTGGAAATTCATTTTCCAGAACTACAATGAGTGTTACCACTGTCCAACTGTTCATCCGCAACTGGCGAAGATCAGTCCCTATAACTCAGGCGAGAATGACTTGATCGCGGGTCCCTTTATCGGTGGCTATATGTCAATCGAAGGCGCAAGCAGCCTCACCCTGAGTGGAAACGTCTGCTCATTGCCTGTCGGTGATCTTAAGCAAGAAGACTATCAGCGTGTGTACTATTATTCCATTTCACCGAATATGTTGCTCAGCTTGCATCCTGATTATGTGATGTTCCATACCATCTGGCCGCAATCGCCAAAGCAGAGCATCATTCATTGTGAGTGGCTGTTTCATCCAGATAGTTTTAGCCATGCGGATTTTCATCCTGAAGATGGCATCGAGTTCTGGGATATTACCAATCGGCAGGATTGGCACATGTGTGAATTGAGCCAGATTGGCGTCTCGTCACGGGCGTATCAGCCAAGCCCCTATTCGCCCCGTGAAGCCTTGCCCGCCGCGTTTGACAAATATTACTTGCAAATTATGAATCAATAAGCTAAAGACTTCCGACACCGGGGCGTCGGAAGTCTTGTCTTAGAGATGATCTAGAGCGTTATTACTTTCTCTTGAAACCAAATATCGTTGTAAGAATTCCAGTGAAAAAAGATGCAGCCATTAATCCAAACAAAAAGCGCGCTGTTTGCTGGTTTTCTCTTTCGAGCTTGCTTCCATTCTCCGGCATAGAGGCTGTAACCGGGATCACAGGTTGCCTTCTCAAATCTTTGGCTCCTGTAGATTCAGGTTGTGATATCTGTGGGGTCTTTGCTTTTTCTGCATCTTCAGAAACAATTTTTGAGCCGTAGTTATTTGCATACACTTGCGTAAACTCCGCACCGAAGAAGAGAGTTTGGGCCGAATAATAGATCCACACCAGCAATAGCACCAACGAGCCTGCTGCGCCAAAGGAAGAACTAATAGCACTATTCCCCAGATACAGCCCAATCGCAAATTTGCCCAACGAAAACAAGATAGAAGTCACAAACGCTCCTATCCAAACATCCCGCCAGGCAATTTCAGCATCCGGCAGAATCTTATAGATCATTCCAAATAACAGGGTGATCGCGCCAATGGATATGACCAGGTTCACAATCTGTAGAAAAATCTCTGAGAGCGGAATCGCATTACCAACTGTTTGCTGGAAAGCGGAGAGACCTGTACTAATGACTAATGAAACGAGCAAGAGAAACCCGATCCCCAAGATCATAGTAAAGGAGAGGAAGCGGTCAACGATGACTTTCTTGACGGATTGAAGAAAACCCTTCGGCTTTTCCTCCTCTACATCCCAAATGATATTGAGCGAGTTATGCAGTTCATTAAAAACGCCTAAAGCACCTAATAGCAGGGTAATGATCCCAAGGATAGTAGCAATAATATCGCCAGTCGGATTACTAGCGTTGGATATCAGGCCAGCAATGAAATTTGCTCCCTGCGTTCCTACTAATCTTTGAATTTGATTCATCAATTGTGTCCGCACGACATCCGCTTGCCAGATCAGTCCTGTTATGGCTATGACGAGCACAAGTAAAGGGGCAAGGGAAAAAATCGTATAGTAGGCCAGCGCAGCAGACAGGCGTGAAGCGCGATCTTCCTTCCATTCTTGGTAAGTAAGCTTTAGGATCTGGGGCAAGTTAGATAAAAGCTTTCTCATTCCTTTCATCCTCAAGGGAAACTAACCCCCAAAGTGTTGCTTGATTGAGTTGTAGAATTGTTAGCTATTTGGTTAATAATCGATGTGTTTCTTCTTTGTAATGATCATGCTCGATGGGCGAGATCTAACGGTAAGGAATATCCATGACGAGGTGGGTAAACCGCCTATACGGGCTTTTGTATTCATGATTATGCTTGCAATCCATAAAATGATATTCATTTCAACATCCTTGGATGTAAAACATCCATTGTCTCATTTTGGTTTACGTAGATTCTGTATTTGCTTAATAGTTGAAACGAAATCCGTTGATAACTGTTACACAGATAGTGGGTGGGAATCATTAATTTCCTTTAAGATGAGAGAACATAGTATTGAAAATATTTCTCTGTGCCAGCGGCCTTCGACGTAGTTAAATGATAGAATAACAAGATAATAAACATTTATTTCTTACTTCTTCAAGTTGAGGTATAGGCTTTCAAGAAAATGGCAAAACCAGTCATCTTTACTATTGACGACGACCCATCCGTTTTGAATTCTGTCGAGCGTGATCTGCGCACCCATTATGGACAGGATTACCGTATCATCCCTATCAATCAGGGCAAGGCTGCACTCGATTATCTAAAGAAACTGGAACAGCGCAATGAAACCGTCGCTCTATTTTTGGTTGACCAGCGCATGCCCGAGATGAGCGGTGTGGAATTTCTCTCCGAAGCGATCATGACATATCCGCAAGCCAAGCGTGTTTTGCTGACCGCATACGCCGATACGCAGGCCGCAATTGACTCTATTAATGAAGTAGGTCTTGACTACTATTTGATGAAACCCTGGCATCCACCTGAAGAACGGCTGTATCCAATTCTGGATGAGCTACTCGAAGATTGGAAAGTGCATGTTCGCTTACCTTATGAAGGGATTCGTATTGCTGGTACCCTATGGTCACTGACCAGCCATGAAGTGAAGGACTTTCTTACACGGCATCAAATCCCCTATCAATGGCTGGATATCGAAAAAGATTCCGGCGCACGGGAGTTGGTAGAAGGCGTCTCTCCAGAAATCCCCAAACTTCCTGTCGTATTTTTCCCTGATGGAACCGTGCTGGTCCAGCCTAGTTTGAAAGAATTAGCCGAGAAAGTTGGATTACAAACTCGTGCAGGTTTGCCATTCTATGACCTGATTGTGATTGGCAGTGGCCCTGCTGGCCTGGCGGCTGCGGTATATGCTGGTTCGGAGGGATTGAAGTGTCTCGTCATCGAAAAAGCCGCGCCAGGTGGGCAGGCAGGCAGCAGCCCGAAGATCGAGAATTATCTTGGTTTTCCAACAGGTATCTCCGGGGACGACCTCACTCGCCGCGCGGTTTCGCAGGCAAAACGATTCGGCGTGGAGATCCTTTCAGCGCAAGAAGCAAAACGAGTCTTCGTCAAAGATGCGTACAGGATCGTGCAGTTATCTGATGGCTCCGAGATTTCCTCTCATGCGGTCTTGATCGCAACAGGCGCGTCGTTCCACACGCTTAAGATTAAAGGCGCGGCAGAGTTGACGGGCGCCGGAATTTATTATGGCGCGGCATACACCGAAGCGATGAATTACAAGGACAAGAATGTTTTCGTCGTTGGCGGCGCAAATTCGGCCGGCCAGGGCGCAATGTACCTGAGCCAGTTCGCAAAGAAAGTGACTGTTTTGATCCGTGGCCCGCAACCGACAGCATCGAAATATCTCGTCGATGCGATGTTAAGCAACAAGAAGCTAGAAATCTTGCTCAATACTGATTTGCTTGAAGTCAAAGGTAAAAACAGTCTGGAGCAGATTATCTTCAAAAACACGAAGACCGATGAGGTACAAACGTGTGATGCTTCTGCCTTGTTTGTCTTCATTGGTGTTAGGCCGCAAAGCCAGATGGTCACAGATTTGGTCAAGTGCAGCGACAAGGGATATATCTTCACAGGTCCAGATTTGATGGTGGATAAAAAGCCGCCTCCGGGCTGGACCCTGGAGAGGGATCCGTATTTGTTGGAGACCAGCGTCCCTGGCATTTTCGCGGCAGGTGATGTGCGTTATGGAACAAACCACCGCGTCGCCTCAGCAGTAGGCGAAGGCGCGATAGCCCATGCATTGATTAAGGAATATTTGAAGACATTGTAAAAAACATGTCACTCTGAGGGAGCGTTCCTCAGCGACCGAAGAGTCTCCTAGTATTAGGAGCAGAGTCTCTTCGCTACGCTCAGAGTGACATAACAAGTTAAATGAACCTCAACGACCTCCGCAAATCTCCTCTCTTTTACGGCTTGTCCGATGAAGAGTTAAAACAATTGATGGACATGGCCGAGCCGCTCTTTTTGCGCGCAGGTGAGATTTTGATCAAGCAGGGCGACCCGGGCGATTCCGCCTACGTTGTCATAAAAGGTGAGTTTGAAATTCAAAAGCAATCAGGTCAATCCTTGATAAAGATTGATGTGCGCAATCCAGGTGATGTAGTGGGCGAAATGGCATTGCTCGCCCGCGCGCCGCGTTCAGCAACAGTCGTCTCGAAGACGGATAGCGAAGTGCTGCGCATCCCACAAGAAGCTTTTGAAAAACTATTGGCGGCTAGTCCGACTGCGTCGCTGGCCATCTTGCAGTGGGTCATGGCACGCTTAGCTCAAAACGAGGCATTGCTTCACCAACAGGAAAAAATGGCCGCGTTAGGCACCCTCAGTGCAGGACTCGCGCATGAGTTAAACAACCCCGCCGCGGCCGCACAGAGGAGCGCGTCAGAGCTACACAAGACCTCATTGAAATGGCAAGTTTTGACTCATCAAATCGAGTCGCTGGCTTTCAAAGAAAATCAAACCGACTGGCTTAATAATTTTATGGAAGAAACTTCGCGTCGGCTTGAATCGCCGGTCAAACTTGAGGCGTTGGAGAAGATCGATTTGGTGGACCAGCTTCAGGCCTGGCTGGAGGCGAATGGAATCGAGTCCGCCTGGGAGCTTGCACCGGCCATGGTCAACTTCGGGTGGAATATCGAAGCGCTTGAAAAGATAAAGGCTGAGTTATCTCATTCAAGATCGTTATTTAACCTTTCTATTCAATGGCTGAGCGCGGGTTGTTTGATGATGGGGTTGCTATCTGAAGTTCAGCAAACAACCGACAGACTCTCACAGATAGTCCGCGCCATGAAGTCTTACACCTATCTCGATCAGGCGCCATTGCTCGAAGTAGATGTTCATGAAGGATTAGAAAATACACTTGTGATTATGCAGCACAAATTGAAACAAGGCGTCACGGTAAAACGGGAGTATTCACCCGATCTGCCGCGCATCGAAGCCTATGCCAGTGAATTGAATCAAGTATGGACAAATATTATTGATAATGCGATTGATGCAATGAATGGAAAAGGCGAAATCTCTCTACGCACGTATGCACAAGATGATAAGGTGGTAGTTGAAATTACAGATAATGGCCCGGGCATTCCCGCAGATATTCAAGCACGTATCTTCGAACCATTCTTTACGACCAAGCCGCCAGGCCATGGAACGGGATTAGGTCTGCATATTTCACACGACATTATTGCGAATCGGCACCACGGACAACTTCTGGTTGAATCACAGCCTGGTAAAACAAAATTTAAGGTTATTTTGCCGAAACAAATCAACATGTCACCCTGAGGGAGCGTTAAGAGCTCTTAGACGGGCTTCGCCCGTCGAATGCTAAGGCACAGCTCATTTTATCCATAAAAAATTTACACAGGAGAGAGAAAACATGAACAGTGATCAAATGATGAAAGATATTCTTTTATCTGCGAAGAACGTTGCCAGCGTAGGTCTGTCCTCCAATATGGAGAAAGAAAGTTATTGGATTGCCTCCTATCTGAAGGAACACGGATATCATATTATTCCCGTCAATCCTACGGCATCGGAAATTCTAGGCGAGAAGGCTTATCCCGACTTATCTTCTGTCCCCGAAAAAGTGGACGTGGTTCAGGTTTTTCGCAAGTCTGAAGATGTACCACCTGTGGTTGACGAAGCAATTAAGATTGGTGCAAAGGTCGTATGGATGCAGGAGGGAATTGTCAATGAAGCGGCGGCAGAAAAAGCCCGCGCGGCAGGATTGCAGGTTGTGATGGATGCCTGCATGCGCGCGACACATCGAAGATTGATTGGGGAGAGGCCAATAAAACTTTAGTCTTATTCGAACATGGAAGCGCCCGCTTTGCGATAGAAGATTCGTACACATAAAACGAGGGAGCTGATGGCTAGCTCCCTCGCTCCCCTTAAGGCGATAGACCCCAATTAAAGGATGTTACTTCATGGCCATCGGTCTAACCAAAAGTCCACATACCCTTCCAAGAACCATATACGCTAGATTACAAGCCAGATCGCAGAGTGATAACGCTCATAAATGTCTACGTAGGATTGGTTATTTTGCATTTATCTTTAATTAGGTGTCCACAGGGCGCGGGTTTATCAGGGACATCAGAAGCCAATAGACCTTTTGCGAAAGTCGCATGTAGGTCAGGCTTTCTAAGTTCCCGAAAGGGGGTAGTCGGACATTCCTTTCAAACACTTTTCCTCCCTTTCTTTAAAAAAAGAGACGGGCAAATTGCCCGTCTCTATGAGGAAAGGTTGAGATTCTCAACAGCTAGTTTATGAGCTCCGTTGATGGACAGCCCGGCGTCTCAAAACCAACCCAGCTCCGATCAAGAGCAGGATTGCGGCAGCCGTCGCTATATAGACAGGCTGGATAGACACGGGCGAAACAGAGGGAGCAGCAGCTACGGGTTGAGCGGCTGCAGGTGCCTCCTTTACCGGAGCCGCAGCTACGGGAGCAGCCAATACTGCCGTCTGGAGCTCAATGCCATAGACATCCATCAAACCGCGGAAGGCATCGTCCGCATCTGAACTTAACATGCTCCACTGGTCTACAGGTTTTAAAGATTCTCCATTGAGTCGACCCGTGTAATGTACATAACCGGGCTTGCCCTTTTCAACTGGGTAGTAAACCATCTGGACAAAGGGAACCATTTTACCGTCCAGGTTCAGATAGGCAGTAATATTGTAGCCTTCACCGAGATTCTCCGGTGGCTTAGTGAGGTTGGCCTGATCAAAGAACCCAGTTGATTCAAGCTTTCTCATACCACCTTGATGGTCAACGGTTACTGAGCCTTTGATGCCGGGCCCAGTGATGGTCAGCGAACCAAGCTCCTTTGCATCAGGTTCCACAAATTTGCACAGTTTAAGGCGGAATAATTGCATATACTTTGCCACTATTTCCAATAGGACCGATCCCCGGATCTTTGGTTAGCAAATACAGTTCCCTATTTCCGTCTTGGCCAATACCAAGCAATTGACCCATTCCAGCCTGATCATCAGGGGGTTCGAACTGGATTTCTGTGAAATTCCATATCCCCGCGCCGAACAATGGAGGATAAGCTACGAACAGATGTCCATTTCCTTTCCCCCAATCGCCAAAGATATAACCGCCATCCAAGGCAGGCAGCAATTTCCCTCGATACACCATGCCTCCAATGATCGCGGACAAGTCGCCTTGATGGGCGTAGGTAATAATCGGGTCGCTCAAACCCTTCGTGATGCAGCTTTCAAGTGGTTGGGCCCAATTTTGGGGATTGAAGCATGTCCTCCCCTCCTGGATTGACCAGCCGTAATTTCCACCTGCAATAACTAAGTCGACCTCTTCCATCATTGCCTGTCCTACATCCGCCACGAACAAGCGAGGATGCTTAGATGAATCCGAAATATCAAATGAAAAACGATAAGGATTTCGAAAACCATAAGCGAAGACCTCAGGGCGACCTTCGCCAGCGATAAAAGGATTGTCAGAGGGAATCGTATATTCTCCTCCGGAATCAGCTCTCCCGTTGACATCGATGCGCAGGATTTTTCCAAGAAGAGAGGAGGTATCCTGCGCGTACTTTCCCGCTTCGGCTGCCGGGTCACGGACACTGTCTCCTGTTGCAATGTATAAGGTTCCGTCTGGACCGAAAGCCAGATGACCAGCTTCATAGTTATAGCCCGGCTTGTCAATTGCCAGCAGGACGCGTTCGGAGGCGGAGTCAGCTTGGTTAGGGTCAGTTGAAGAAACCGTAAATTCGGAAATATAAGTAGTGTGATCCCATTCGGCTGGAGAAGAACCTTTTTGAAGGGGAGCGCTGTAAGAAACATAAAAGTGACCGTTCGTAATATAATCCGGATGGAAGGCCAGCCCCAACAACCCGCGCTCGTCATAAAATGAGTTTAACTTGACAACGCGTTCTCGCAAGTCGAGGAAGGGTTTTTCGATCCGCTCGCCTTTAGAGATGATCCAGATCAAACCGGTCTGATCCACTACAAACAACCGATAGGTTCCATCGTCAGGAAAAGTCAACGCAACTGGTGAAGTAAATCCTTCGGCAACCAACTTAAGCTTAACTTTTGGCGGAGTGTTTTCTCGTAGTCCACATCCCCCAAAGTTAACAAGTAGCAGAATACTTAGCAGTAGACTAATCCAGAAACTGTCAAAAATCCTGCGGTGAGGAATGAGCCTATTCTTCACAATCAGGCTGTTACCTATAAAGCTGACTAATAAATCCATTCCATTACTTTCTTGATACCTCAGAGGATTATAGCATTCTCATGGAATCAAATCCTTTTATGAAATCAAAGGACGACTTGTTTGGTAGTCGTCCTTTGATTTTTGCTTTATTTATCTTCATGAATAGTTAAGGAACAAAAGAAATATCTACATCGTTTATTCATATAATAAAGAATTGGAGAAAAGAATGAAAATAGCTGCTCGAATTTTATCGTTTACGCTTATGCTGCTCTTGCTCACGGC
>WNFV01026819.1_pt1 | contig 13075 bp, 8 predicted proteins | sample 5400101 | NCBI WGS metagenome assembly WNFV01 (sample SAMN13153361, study PRJNA577476) | soil metagenome | isolation source: 115 cm soil or saprolite under grassland replicate 1 | place: USA:California | collected 2016-06-15
AATTGCAAGGCGTCATCGATCGACGCGCTCGCGCGTTCGGCAGCGGCTTTTGCGGCGTCGGCGAGACTGCCGAGCTCCGCTTCGGCTTCGGTCGTGTTATAGGCGGTGGCTGCGCGGCGCATCAGCTCCGAAATCGATAATCCGAGTCGCTTCGCCTTCGCTGTAATGGCCTTCTTTTCCCGCGGTGTCGCCTGGACGACGATTCGTTCGATGGCTCCTGCCACGTGGACTCCTGCTGCGCTATGCCTATGTACATCGTATGTCCATGGCCGACGAACGTCAACGAGCGAGCTTCGTCGCCTCCTTCATCAGCCGTGCACGCCGCGCCAACTCGGCACCGTATTTCCTCTGGAGCTCTGTCAGATCGGCGCGGACAACCGGATCCGACGTGTCGCCGTACCACACAATGGCGTCCACGCTGTTGCCGACGGTCAAGGTGGGACGGCCAACGAACATCGCGTTGGCGGGCAGTTGTGCGTATTTTGTCCCGCGGACGACGACGTACGCGGGATTGTCGCCAAGACCGAACACCTCTCGGCCTGTGCGTGCGCCCTCTTCTCCGAGGAAGCCTGAGACCGACCACATGCGACTGGGATATTTGCTCGCGAGCTCGCCGGGAAATCCCATGCCGACGTTCAAGCAATGTCCCGATCCATAGATCGCAAGCGCCTTGATGTCTTTGTCGAGAACCTGCTGCGCGATCAGGTCCCGGATATTGCCGCCCCGATTCATAGATAGGCGATTCCCAGACCTCCGCGGCTGTCGCGTTGCGCCACACGACGGAGAGCTCGTCGCGCGACATCGCGGCGCCGTCGAGGATGAAACGATCGAGCACGGGTTGATAGGTGCCGTTGGCCATCTCGACGACCACTGCTCGGACGCGCCGGACGAAGCGTGGATCGCGCACCAGCGACAGCCGCAGATCCGAATCCTTCTTTCGAGCGTGACCCTCGCCCAGGCAGACGACGTCCGCGACGTTCCACGCCGCGAGAATACCGTCGATGAGGGGAGCGTACCGATCCTGCGCAAACACAGGCGCGGCGAAAGCGAGGAAGAGGAGAATCGACGCGAGGCGGTTCATCTGGCTTGAGAAAGCACAGGGCGGCGCGGACTTTCCCCTGCCGCCCTGCTCCGATGATTGAACCTGAAATCTGATCGCTGAAACCTGATCCCTGAAACCTGATCCCTGCCCCCTGCTACCGCGCGGTCGTCGTTGACCTGCCCTTGTTCGCGATCGCCTTCTTGATCGCTTCCGCGGTCACGTTCGCGCGGAACTCGACGATCTTCCTGGCGAGCTCGGCGTTTTTCGTCTTGTCGGCGAGCGACACGCCGTTGATCGTAGCTTTGCCGGCTTTCACCCGCTGCTCGTAACGGATCGAGTTCGGATCGGTGATGAACATGTTCAGCGAGATGATGGGATCGTCGTGCATGTTGTCGCTTTGGCCGTCCTTGATGAGGCCCTGGTCGGCCATGTACTTTGCGACGCCGGCGTAGTCGTAGTACTCGGGAATGTGCGCCACGACCGTTTTGCCGCTCCATTCGGCGTTGAGCTTTTCCGCGACGGCTTTCTGCCCCGCCTGATTACCGCCGCTGTCGCCGATGAAGATGACGTTCTCGAAGCCGTGCGCCTGCATGCTGCGCGCAACGTCTTCGAGAATCGCGCGGAAGGTTTCCTCTCTCATCGTGATCGTGCCGGGACTGGCCATGTGGCCGCTCTTGGTCGCGTAGTCGCCTTCGGGCACGAATTTGACAATTGGGGCGCAGAGCGCGTTACCCAGCTTGCGCGCGATCGCTGCACAATTCGCCTGCAGCACGTAATTGTGCTTGCCGAGCGCCAGCCAGGGTCCATTTGGCTCGATGCCGCCGGTGGGGACGATAACGGTCTTCTTGCCCGCCTTGATCGCGTCGCGGACGTCCATCCACGTCATCTCTTCCAGCCAGACCGTGCTGACCGACGGGAGCGGGTTTGGAGTATCCACGCAGTTGTATGGATTACGAGCACAGTCGCCGCCCCCCATCGAGCGCGGATCGGGAGCCGGCCGCTCGCCCCGGCCGCCGCGGCCCTGCGCGCCCGCGGGTGGTTGCTGCGCAGAAGCAAGCGCGCTCACGAGCAACATCACACCAAACGTCAGAACAGTTTTTTTCATGTGGCTTTCTCCGGCGGGGCTGAAGCCCCGCCACTACTCAGACGCCTTTTCCCTTCGGCCCTTCGGTTCCTTCGGCGACTTCGGCGCTACTTAGTACTACCAGGCTTGATGAAGAACGATCCGTCCTCACCACGCTCGCGATACACGCCGTGGCACCCGGCGCACTGCTGACCGAGCGTATTCACGTGCGTCTTCACATCGTCCCACTTGCCCGCGGTGGCGGCCAGCTCGATGAGCTCGGCAGCTTTGCGGGCTTCCTGCGCGAACTTCACAGCATCCGCTTTGCCGCGAGTCTTCCAGAACGTCTCGGCATCGACGAACGACTTCTTCAGAATGTCGGTGTTCGTCTTCACGAGCTCGGCGTTCGATCCTTCCATGCCTTTGCGGAGCGCGCCGTTGGCCGCGCCGACGCCCTTCATCAACTTGTCGTAGGCGGCTTCTTCCGCCGTCATCGGCGGCGGGATGAACTTGGCGAGATCGATCATCGCCGCGTTGATCACGGCGCTTGCGAGAATCGCCGGCTTGCCCTGGTACTTCGCGACGATCTCAGGTGAGAGATCGGGCGGCAGCGTCTTACCGCGTTTGGTGACTTCGGCGGGATCGAACTTGATCACATCGCCGATCACGGTCACATACGTGTTGACCTCGACGGGATCGTTGAGCCGATTGGCGATGACGAGGATCTCTTTGCCCGTGCTCTTCGTGCGGTCCTGATCCACGGAGAACGTTGTCTTGCCGAGACTTTGTTCCACGGTGCCCGCCAGCGTCACGTACTCACCGATGAACTTGTCTGGCGTGGCCGCGAGCGTGCTGGCCGCCACCGGTACGAGCGGCTTGGCCGGAGCAGCGCCGCGTCCTTCGCCGCGTCCCGCTGGCTGGTCGCCGCCACGACCGGCGCCGCGGCCCTGCGGCTCCTGTGGTTGCGGCGGTTGCTGTTGCGGCTGCGGCTGTTGCGGCTGCGGCTGTTGCGGCTGCGGCTGTTGGGGCTGCGGCTGTTGGGGCTGCGGCTGTTGGGGCTGGGCAGGCGGCTGCTGCGCCCACGGCGAGGCGATGGCCACGATGAGCGTAAGGGCCGTCGCGGCGAGCAGTGATCCGATGCGTGACATTGCAAACTCCTTGACGACGGCGGGGCAACGGCCCCGGCGGATCCTCGCATTCTAGCAGTCCGCGGCAAGACTGCCGGGGCTGGAATTACCGAGGCCCAAAGACATCCGGAGACAATCGGCGGCCATGAAACTCTCTGGCGCCTGGGGCCGCAGACGTAGTAGTTTTTCGTCACCTCGCACATTTTGAAGGGCACTCCCAAAGCCCGTTTGAAAGGATGTCCGTCTATGCGAACTGTCTTGCATGGAGTGGTGGGTCTGGTGCTTGCCTTCGGCCTGTCGACGATCGCCGTCGATCTAGAGGCGCAGACCTTTCAGGGTGGTCTTCGCGGCGCGGTCAAGGACGCCCAGGGCGTCATTCCCGGCGCGACTGTGACGCTCATCAACGAAGCGACAAACGTCAGCCGCGAGACGGTCAGCAACGAATCGGGCGAATATTCGTTTCCCGCTGTCGATCCGGGCAACTACGCCGTGAAGGCGGCGGTCCAGGGATTCAAGACCTTCGAGCGGCGCGACATCCGGATCGCGACGCAGACGTTCGTCACTCTGGACATCGTTCTCGAAGTCGGCGCCCTCGAGGAAACGATCACGGTGACCGCCGATGCGCCGTTGATTGAAACCTCGAACGCTTCCCACGCCGACGTGCTCGACGCCAAGACGCTCGAGACGCTGCCGAGTGTCGGCCGCAACATTTTTCTGATGGCGGTCACCGTGCCGACCGTGCAGAGCAGCGGAGATACCCACTGGAACCGCATGCAGGACCAGAGTGGCGCATCGACACTTTCGATGGGCGGCGGCGGTGTGCGCGCGAACAACTACCTGCTCGATGGATTCCCCGTCACCGACCTGCAGAACCGCTCGTCAACCAACCCCAGCGCGGAAATGGTGGAGGACGTTCGCGTGCAGGTGCACACCTACGACGCGGAAATGGGCCGGACTGGCGGCGGCGTTCTAAACACCACGGCGAAATCCGGGTCCAACCAATTTCACGGGTCGGGGTTCTATTTGAGCCGGCCGAATGCGCTCGTCGGGCCAAACTTCTTCAATGAGATTCGGGGAGTCGAAACCAACGATCAGTACTGGCGCAACGCCGGCGGCGGCTTTGGCGGTCCGATCGTCCGGGGCAAGACGTTTTTCTGGGGTGCGGTTGAGGGCTACCGCGACGCTCAATCGCAGAACGATGGCCTGCACGTTCCGACGGCCGCGATGAAGAACGGCGATTTCCGAAATCTCACCGATGCGCAGGGGCGGCCGGTAATCATCTACGATCCGCTGACCACCGACGCGAACGGTAACCGCCTGCCCTTTCCCAACAACGTCATCCCGGCGGGTCGCATCAACCCTGTGGGCCGAGCGTTCGTCAATGCGCTGCCGGCGCCGACGTTGCACCCCGAATTCGATGACGGCAACATCAATCTGCCGGGACAGGACATCATCAAATCGAAGGCGCAGCAGGCGTCCGTCAAGATCGATCACCACTTCAACGATGCCATCTCGTTGAGCGGCGTTTACCTGTTTCAGAACTCTTTCGAGCCCGACGCGAATTACTTCCCGAACGCGCGGTACGCTGCACCCGCATTCCACCTCGATCGCGACGTCAGTGTCTTCGTCTTGAACAACACGTACGTGGTCAATCCAAGCACGGTCGCGACACTGCGGTTTGGAATGAACACCTTCAGCGACGACAACAGCCTGCCAAATCCCTTCGACATGCGGACCGTACCGGGGATCAACCCGACCTTCGCCAACTCCATCGTCGTGCAGAAGTTCCCGACGCTGGACTTCACGGGTTACAACGACACCGGTCAGAGCGGTTTGTCGGACACCAATTACTATTCTTGGGGCATCAACGGATCGCTGACGAAGCTTGCCGGCTCGCACAGCTTCAAGGCTGGCGCGGACTACCGCATCCTGGGGGTCGATTCGCTGTCGTATGGCCAATCTGCCGGCACGTATGCGTTCACCGGCCGATTCACCGGCAGCAATGCCAATAACCCGAACGCGCTGAGTCAAAACGCGGTCGCGGACCTCCTTCTCGGCTATCCAGCATCGGGCAGCCTGACGCTTGCAAGTCCGTACAACGAGTACGTTCGCTATTACGGCGTATTCGTACAGGACGATTGGCGAGTGAACGAGAAGCTGACTGTGAACTATGGCGTGCGGCTGGAACACGAGACCGGCCTCGCCGAGCGCAACAACAATCTCATCGTCGACTTCGATCGCAACGTCGTGAGTCCGTTGAATGTCACCATTCCCGCGGATCCTGTGGCGGGTACGCCGGCGCGGCAGGTGATGGGCGGTCTTGTCTTCGCCGGACAAAACGGTGCGTCCGACCACGTGGGATCTCCCCCGAAGATCAAACCGTCTCCGCGCCTGGGAATGGCGTATAGCCTGAACTCCAGAACCGTGGTTCGCGCCGGTTACGGTATTTTCTGGGCGCCATGGCAGTCTGGAGTGCAGAGTGCGGCCGGCTACTCGCAGACAACGTCGTTGCAGCAGAACACGTTAATCCCGATTACGACGATCGACAATCCATTTCCGAGTGGGCTCACGCCGATTTCGGGTAATGCAAACGGGCTGCTCACCGGCGTGAGCACAGCAGTAACTCTCGTCGATCCAGACAGGGACGCGCCGCGCGTGCATCAGTACTCCGCTGACATACAGCGCCAGTTGCACGACTCAGATCAACATCAACCAGGTGGATCCGAAATACCTGCCGCTGAACAACGTCAATGGCGTCAACCTGCTGACCCAGACCGTGCCAAATCCGTTCCTCGGTGTGCCGGGTGCCGCGTCGTTTGCCACGCGCACGACGATTCAGCGCAATCAGCTGCTTCGGCCGTTTCCGCAATTCGACAACGTGTACCTGGCATTCGGCACGATGGCTCGATCGCAGTATCACGCCGGCGTGATCCAGGTGACAAAGCGGCCAACGGGTTGGTGGGGCGGTCGAATCAGCTATACGTACAGCCGTCTCGACGACAACCAGTTTGGCCAGGGCAACTACTATTCGAACGCACCCGGCATCCTGAACCACTACACCGCGATTCCAGGATCGCCGTATTTCAATCTCGACGCTGAATACGGCCGCAGCAGGCTGGACTCGCCGCACAAACTTGTCGCGAGTCCCATTTTCCGCTTGCCTTTTGGCGCGGGGCAGCGCTGGTTGAAAGAGGGTGTCGGCAATTGGCTGGCAGGCGGCTGGACCGTGTCGCTCGTGATTCAAATGCAGAGTGGTTTCCCGCTGGGCGTGAGTCAATCGACGAACAACACAAACCTGCTCGGTGCCAACCAGCGGCCGAACATGGTGCCCGGTGTCGCGGTACAGGTGCCAGGCAGCATCACTGACCGGCTGCGGAAGAATCCGGATGACAACCTCTATCTGAATCCCGACGCGTTCTCGCAAGCCCCAGCAGGCACATTTGGCGACGCACCGCGGCTGCTGGACGCGTACTCACCGTGGCGCAGCACGACCGACATGGCGATCAACAAGGATGTTCGAGTCGGTGGCGATCGGCGCGCGACATTGCGGCTCGAAATCATCAATCTGTTCGACAATCCCTGGTATGCGGCGCTGTTCAGCACCGCAGCCGGCAACGCGAACTTCGGCCGCGTTACCGCGCAAGCGAACTACTCGCGCACTCTTCAGGTGACGGCACGGTTCACGTTTTGAGGATTGCGAGGGCTTTCGAAAGCAGGCCGCGTTGTAAACATCACACCGGGCCCGACGGTAAGCACAAGGGCGGCTCGGACCGACTCCGTGCCGCCCTTCTTCGTCTATGGCTCAGCCGACGCGTCTTGCTGTGACCGCACTGACTGCCCTCGCCGTGGTCGCGGGACTCGGTGCCCAAGGCACTGCGCTTCCCTCCGCACGCCTCGTCGAGGCGCCTCGACTCGTCGTCCCGGACGATGTCGATTCGAACATGCCGATGACGTGGGATCTCGTCGACGGCACGCCGCGACTGTTTGCGTTGGCCTCATGGGGCGGTGTTCCATCGCTGCTCGCGGGCCGCGATTTGGACCGGCTGCGACGCGTCACTAATTCCGTCGAGTTCGTACCGCATCCTGGCTACGGAATCTGGATCGAAACCGTCATTGCTGACGATGAAGACACGTGGTACGGCTATTACCATCACGAAGTGCCGGCCGATGTCTGCGGCCGTCCCGACCGCGCGATTCCTCGAATTGGCGCTGCGATATCGGAGAATCACGGCAAAACCTGGCGCGACCTCGGACCGGTGCTGGAGGCTCCTCCGTCGAGCTACGCGTGCTCATCGACCAACCGTTTCATCCTCGGGGGTGTCGGCGATCTCAGCGCGATGCTGGACGAAGAGAAGCAGAATCTGTATTTGTTTTTCAGTCAGTACTCGAAGCCGCGCACCGCGCAAGGCGTGTCGGTGGCCCGGCTGGCCTGGACAGATCGCGACAATCCGACCGGCGCGTTCGCCGTCTGGCAGCATGGCGCGTGGATTCCGCCCCGCGAGGTGTTCGACGACGAAGACAGCGCGCCGCGGTGGGAATACCCGGCTGGCACGGCGCTCGTTGAAGTCATGAGACCCTGGCACGACGGCGACCCGCTCACCGATGCGTTCTGGGGACCATCGATCCACTGGAACAGCTATCTCGAGCAGTACGTGATGTTGCTGAATCGCGCACGCAACGAAAACTTCGACAACGAGGGGATCTACATCGCGTATGCGCGCACCCTGAACGATCCATCGGCGTGGAGCGCGCCGAAAAAACTGATGAGCGGCGGTGGCTGGTATCCGCAGGTGGTCGGACTCGACGTGGGCAGCGGGACGGATAAACTGGCTGGCCAGCGGGCGCGATTTTTCCTTACCGGCAAGTCGGATCAGATGATTGAGTTTTCCCGCTAGAAGTTTCCGGTTGCCAGTTTCCACTTCAGAGTTTAGTTTTCGAGTTGCAGGACGTCTGAGTTGATCTTCAACTTTGAATTGGCGACCGGTAACCGGCAACTGAGCCGCCTGACGCCTGTGAAATGGAAGGGCCGCGGAATGCGTCGAACCCTGAGCTCTGCATTCCTAGTCACGTTCGCGGCGACGGTTACCATCGTCGCTGGCGCTCGGCAAGACGCGCGTCCCCCTCAATACCGGCCGCAAGGCACGGCCCTCGAGCTCGGTCTCGCCGGGTATGCGAAGGTTCTCTGTTCCGCCGTGTTCGTCTCCGGTCGCGACCCCGCGGAGGCGGCGATGAACAGCGGCCTGTTCCTCATGCCCTCCGCCGAGCCGGCGCACAAAGCCACGTGGTCGATCGATCGCGAGCGCAAAACGGCGCGCATGTCGCTGGACGGCATCACACGCGAAGCAGGTTTTTACGGCGATCAGGGATGCATCATCCACACCCCCGATCGCAAAGGGTCTCAGATCTTTTTCAAACCCGTCGCCGTCAAGACAACGCTGCCCGACGCGGCGAGCCACGCCTGGCCGCTGGGCGACGCAGAACCGCACACGCCCTCCCTGGACATCGATCGAGCCAAGCTCGATGCAGCCGTGAACGCGGCTTTCGCGGATCCCGAAGCACTCACGGCGGCGTTCGTCGTCTTGTATCGGGGCTACATCGTCGCCGAGCGGTATATGCCCGGGATCACGAAGGACACGCAGCTCGAAAGCTGGTCGATGGGGAAGAGTATCGCGTCGACGCTCTTCGCGCTGCTGGTCAAAGACGGCGTCTACTCACTCGAGCAGCCGGCGCCTGTACCCGAGTGGCAGACGTCCGGTGATCCGCGCGTCAAGATCCGCGTCATAGATCTTCTGCACATGAGCAGCGGCTTGCGGTTTATTGCGACGCAGGATCCGGATTACACCCCCGACAAGGGTTATCCCGATCACTTTTACATGTATACGGGCGCGGTGAATTCGTACGACTACTCGGTGCACCAGCCGCTGCAGTTTCCGCCGAACACGCAGGGACGCTACCGCAACAGCGATCCGCTCACGCTGATGTATCTTGCGAAGCTTGCCGTCACGAAGCGCGGCGAGGAGTTTCTGACGTGGCCGCAGCGCGCGCTGTTCGATCGCCTCGGCATTCGACGGCAGGTGCTGGAGACGGATCCATACGGCAACTTTTTGATCACGGGTTACGATTACGGCACGGCACGCAACTGGGCGCGACTCGGACAGTTGTATCTGCAGGACGGGATGTGGCAAGGGGTCCGTGTGCTGCCCGAGGGCTGGGCCAAGTTCGTCAGCACGCCCGCGCCCGCGTGGTCGCGGCCGGTCTATGGCGGGTTGTTCTGGGTGAACGGCGATGGCGCGTGGAACCTGCCGCGCGACGCGTACTTTGCGGCGGGCGCGGGCGGGCAGAACACCTTCATCGTTCCGTCACATCAATTGGTCATCGTGCGCATGGGCCACGCGCGCGGTGAGCGCCGCGCGCGGAGCGCGACAAATGAGGCGCTGCGGCTGGTGATGGAGGCCGTACCTAATAAGGGCATGTCGCGCGGGGCTCCGTTCCGCGATCGGGGGGCGCATGACTAGATTGTTGCTGATCGTTGTCGTCGCATTCGTAACGCTGCCATCTGCACCGCTTGCGCAAGGCCGCGGCGGACAACCCGCCCAACAGCAGGCGCCGCCCACCGACACCGTCGCGCCGGACATTCCGGGTGTGGTAAAGGGCGGTACGCCGGTGAAGGTGATCAAGTCTGGCTTTCAAGGCACCGAGGGGCCAATCGCGATGCCCGACGGCAGCGTGATTTTCACCGAGACGCAGGCCAATCGCGTCACGCGTATTGGACCGGACGACACGACATCGGTGTTTCTCGAGAACACAAACGGATCGAACGGGCTCGCGTTCGATGCCAAAGGCCGCTTGATCTCCGTGCAGACGACTCCAGGACAGACCAAGATCGGTGTGCTCTATCCGAAAGGCAGCGAGGCCGTGCTCGCCGACAATTTCGAAGGCAAGCCGTTCGGCCGTCCCAACGATCTTGTGGTGGACAAGAAAGGCGGCGTGTACTTCAGCGAGCCGGGGCCGAACGCGCCCCCGGCGGGCGCGCCTGCTCCGCCCCCGGCGCCGCTTGCGCCCGCCGTGTACTACATCCCTCCTGGCGGCAAGGCGATCAAGATTGCTGAGGACATCGAGCGCCCGAACGGCATTCAATTGAGTCCCGACGAGAAAACGCTGTATGTGAACAACAGCAACGGAGAGTACCTGCTCGCGTTCGATATCAAATCAGACGGGACCGTAACGAATCGCAGGAACTTCGCGAGATATCAGACGCTCACCAAAAACGCGAGTGGCGCAATGGCCGCCGGCGCGGACGGCCTGGCGATTGACAACGAGGGACGTGTCTACGTCGCAACGTCCGGCGGCGTTGAAGTCTTCGACGCGAAAGGCAAACCGCTTGGCATCATTCCGTTGTCGCGCGCGCCGCAGAATCTGGCCTTTGCCGGCAAGGACAAAAAGACGCTGTACGTCGTGGGCCGCGGCGCGGCTTTCAAAGTGGAGATGCTGACGTCTGGATTCAAAGGGCGAGCCAAATAGGGGCGAGCCGTGCCTCGCCTGACGACCGGCGTTGTATCGATTGCAAATAGGGCGACGCGTGCTCGCCCCTATCTGGTTTTCTCGGCGCCCATGGCCGCCGCAAACCGGCGATCCGCGCGCAGGTCATCGAACAGCGGATCGACTCGGAGCATCGAAGGAAGTGTCGCTTGTGACGCCGCGAGAGCATCGAAGGCGGCGTCATAATTCCCTGTCGCCGCGTACCATTGAGCCGGCAGCACGTCCGACTGCGGCGCACTGCGCGCGAGTCTTTGATAAATCTCGTTTGCCTTCTCGCGCCGTCCAGCCCGTGCGTGTGCGATGCGTCGCTCGGACTTGACCGCCGCATCGTATTGACGGGCGTAATAAAGGACCAGGCCGAGCGCCTGATGCATCGTCCCATTGAGCGGATCCTCGTCGACGGCCTCGCGTGCGTGACGTGCGGCCTCTTGATGCTTTCCCTGCTCGGACAGCGCAATCGCGTACCACTGATGTGCGGTCGGGTAGTGGGCGTTCAATTGAAAGGCGCGCTCGAACTCTCGCGATGCGGCGGCAAAATCGTGTTTGCCGAAGAAATCCACCGCACCGAGCGACGTATGCGCTTCGGCGAGTCCCTCGTCGAGGGCCAGCGCCTTCTCGGCAGCGGTCCTGGCTCTTTCGTAGTTGTCGCTCGAGGTATCGCCGAGACTGGCGGTGGGGTACAGCACGTACGTGTCAGCGAGACCTGCGTAGCCGAGAGCGAACGCCGGATCCCGTCTTGTCGCCTCGGTGAAGTACTTGACGGCGTTCTCGAAACCTTCCGGCGTTCTGAGTGCCCACGCGTGACGGCCGCGCAGATACAGATCGTACACCGCGGGATCGACAGGCTTGCGAACCGCGGCCGCCGGCGCTGCCAGAACACCTTTGAGCTCGCTGGCGATGGCCGCGGCGACCGTTGCCTGGAGAGACAGAACATCCCGCAGCCTGCGATCGTAACTTCGCGCCCACACGTGCTCGTCGGTGCGCCCGTTAATGAGCTGCGCCGTCACCCGCACGCGTTCGTTCGCGCGAACGACCGAGCCCTCGACGACGAAGTCCACATCGAGCTCCTCCGCGACTTCGGGAATCGACTTCCGCTGCTGCTTGTATCTCATCGTCGACGTGCGTGAAATCACGTGGAGCCCGGAGATCTGCGCGAGTTCGGCGGTCAGCGCCTCGGTCATTCCATCAGCGAAGTACTCTTCTTTGGCGTCCGCAGAAAAGTTATCGAGTGGAAGAACAGCGAGGGCAATTTCTCCTGACGGGCGTGTTGCCATAGCGGCGCGCGGAACGACGGGTGGGCTGGTCGAGGCGGCCGCCGGAGCCTCTGCTCTTCGCTGCGCGTGCTGAACGACGACGATACCGAGGACGACGCTTGCGGCAGCACCAACAATTTGGGCAATCACACGCCCGCCAAACGAGATCCAGGCGCTGCGGACTTTCTTTTTCTTCTTTTTGGGTGCAGTCTCGCCCTTTGTGGGATTTTCAGGTGCGAGCTGAGCGATCTCGTCTGGCATTTCGAAACCGATGTGTTTGATTATGCCTCACCGGACCAGAACTCTGACCTGGCAGCCAAGAAGCCGTTGGTCGGCTGTTTGAGGGTCCACGTCGGCCGGCCGAAATGCGGTGGAGGATTGCACCGAGATAGGCACCCAGAGCACAGCTGCAGGAATGTCGAGCTCGATCTCGCGTGTTTCATTTACCGTCAATCGCATCTCGGTTGGCAACCCATTCACGCGGAGCAGCACCAACGCGCCGTCCGGGCCTGCGTGTACAACGAGGACGAGTTGTGAATTGCCGCCGGGGTTCACAAGCACCGTTCCACGCTCGGTACCTTTCGTCCAAAACACGCCACCTTCAGGATAGGTGTGATCGTCGATATACGCGACGACGACACCAGTAGCCACGCGCTCGGTGACAACTGCCGGCACCGGCGGATGCTCGGCGCTCGAACGATCGAGATCCGCGGTCAGGCTGCCGACGCGCAGCCATTCTTCCCGCGTGAGGGCTCTTCGCTGCGCGTAATCGAATGGCTGTCGTCCCGTCGCTTGGAACCTGTCCAGCAACGTGAGGCGTCCGCGGACAGCGATTTCCTGCCGAGTGCGTGCGTCGTAGCCGCGCGGGATCAGCGACTGCGGCCGCCATTCGTTTTCTGTGAACGTCGGCAGCGTGGCGGTCAGAGGCGCGCTGCCCTGGATGCTTGCGGCGAGGCGCGAGATGCCGTGAGCATCGCTGAACAGCAGCAGTTGGCCGGGCACGGCTGCGCTGACCAGCGCGATCGTGAGGCTGCTCGCGAGAAGTGTCCAG
>WNFV01014682.1_pt1 | contig 13072 bp, 6 predicted proteins | sample 5400101 | NCBI WGS metagenome assembly WNFV01 (sample SAMN13153361, study PRJNA577476) | soil metagenome | isolation source: 115 cm soil or saprolite under grassland replicate 1 | place: USA:California | collected 2016-06-15
CGACCCTCGAAGCGAGCGCTGTCGAGCTTCAGGCGCTCCGCCTCGGCGGGATCGCTCGCCAAGCACACGACCTCGATGACGGGAGAATCGTCTTCCCCGAGGAGGAGTGCGAGATCGTCGATCCCCTCGAGGCTCCAGATCGCGCTGGTGAGGATGACGATCCGTCGGAGCGGGCGGCGCCATCCCTGGGTCTTGAACACGATCACATCGCAGGGGGCGTTCTCGATCAGGTAGTCGATGTTGCTCCCGAGCACCCGCCGGTCGCCTTCGATCCGCGCGCCGCGCCAGCCCATGATGAGGAGGTTGACCGCCTCCTCCTGGATGGTGTCCAAGATGATCTCATACACCTTGTGCCCGATCTTCACGACGGGACGGGTGTCGACGCCAAGGTCCTCGCCGATCCGCGCGAGCGCTTGGAGTCCGCGGATTCGCTCGTCGACGAAACCGAAGCGGATCGCCTTCGGCGGCAGGTTCCGCGGGATTTCGACGACGTGCAAGAGGCTCAGCTCCCCGTTCCGCGCGCGCGCCACCCGAGCCCCCAAGCCCACGAGCGTCCGGTCCTCGAACTCCCGGAGCGGAAGGAAGACGCGGTACCGCTCGAGCTCGACCCGCTCCTCTCCCGGCGTGAGGATGTCGTGGACCTCCGTCACCGTGGCCGGCGTCGGGGAGAGTCGCGGTCGGTGGCGGCCGACGAACCAATGGTACGCGAGGCCGATCGCGAGCCAGAGGCCTCCCAGGCCGACCGCGAGCTCGCCGGGCGGGATCGGGGAATCCGCCATCGCCGGGAAATTCCAGAGGGTCGCTCCGAGGGCGAGGTTGAGCGCGATGGCGAGCATCGGGACGGCGGGGACGAACGGCACGCGGAATCCCGGCCCGCTCCGGCGCTCCCGCCGGCGGAGTGCGATGACGGACGCGTGGACGAAGGCGAAGAGGCTCAGGAACGCGAGGCTCGCGAGGACGGCGATCGTCTCGACGGTCAGGAACACGAGTACGCCCGCACCGAGGACCGTGAACGCGACCGCCGCGGGAGGCACCTCCCGACCGCCGATCCGCGCGAAGCCGGCCGGGAGGAGGCGATCGCGGGCGAGGCTGAACGACGTCTTGATGGCCGACGACAGATGGGCGTTGAGCGCACCATACATCGAGACGATCCCGACGAGGAGGAACGCGACGCGGATGTACGGCTGCCCGAGCAAGCCCGAGTTCCGGATGCTGGCGAGGAAGATGTCCTCGGAACCGCCACGACAAGCATCGCACGTCGGCCAGCCGGCGACCGCGCTCGGCGGGGCGTTCCCGAGGATCGCGACGAGGAAGGCCGCGTATACGAGGGACGAAAGCAGGAGCGCGACGAACATGGCGCGCGGCACGGTGAGCTCGGGCCGTTTCGCTTGGTCGCCGAGTTGGGCCACCACCTCGAATCCCTGAAACGCGATGAAGAGCACGCCCGCGCCGAGGACGAGGTCGAGGGAATTTGGCGGCGCGGCCGCCGGGGGCAGCGGGTTCGCGGGGAGGACCGAGGCGAGCCCGAACGCCGCGAGGACGACGATGAGGAGGACTTTCGCGAGGGTCAGCCGTCCGCGGGCACGGACTGGTAGGTGGATGCGCGCGAAATGGAGGACGGCGGAGAGGCCGAGGACCGCCAAAGCCACGAACCCCACCTGGATTGGGTTCGGGCCGAAGAACGACTCGACGCTGAATGGCTGGATGAGTTCCAGCAGGAACACCCCGAGGCCCAGCGCCCCGAGCGACGTGGCGGCCATGTGCGCTCCCCACGAGAGCCAGCCGCTCAGGAACCCCGAGGGCGACGGCAACGCGCTCCGCACCCAGACGTACGCCCCACCGGAGGCATCCGGTCGGCCCGAAGCGAGCTCGGCGTACGACATCCCGGCGAGCATCGCGACGAGTGCGGCGATCGCGAGGCTCAGGAGGACGAACGGGCCCGCGACGGTGTACGTCGCACCGACCAGGAGGAAGATCGCGGCGCCGACCATCGCCCCTACGGCGGCCATCGTGACGTCGAAGAGCCCGAGGTCCCGCGTGACGCGTACGCGAACAGAACCGGCGCCGGGTCCCCGGGAGGCCACGAGGGCGGAGAAAGCCTGGGATACTTGAGCCTATGGCGGACCGACGCGGCCACGGGTTGGACGTGTTCTCCGACGAACCTGGGAAATCGCGTTATGCGGCGGACTTCGATGCGGTCTGGGCGATCGTTTCGCCGAGCGTGCGGAAGACGAGTTCGACGTTCTCGCCGGATTTCGCCGAGCTGAAGAAGTAGGGCGCGTCGAACGCCTCGGTGGCCTGCTTCACCTGCTCCTCGCCGAACGCGGCTTGCTCTTTGAGGTCCGTCTTGTTGATCGCGAACGTGACGGGGATCTCGCCGACCGTCCGGAACACGGACTCAACCCAAGAGTCGAGATCCTCGAGGGTGTCGTATCGCGTGATGTCCGCCACGGCGAGGATGCCTTGCGCTCCGTGGAAGTACGCCTCGCGCAGCAGCTCGCGGAATCCCTTCGACCCCATGATGTCCCAGATCGTCATGTCCATCTGGACGGGATCGGCGCCTTTCGGGGTCAGGGCGAGTTCCTTCTTGGAAACCTTCGCGCCGAGCGTCACGATGTAGCGGTCGTCGTACTCGTTGAGGACGTACCGCTTGATGAGGGACGTCTTGCCGACCGCGTGCTCCCCGACGAGGCAGACTTTCACCTTCATCCGACGCGGTTCCATCATCGCGGACCCTCGGGAGACGGCGGAAAACCCTCCGATGTTCGCGGCTATTTGCTAGGCTCTATTTAGTCATTGCCGCAAGATTCGCACCGGCCCATCGCAATCGCAAGACACAACCCTTGAAATAACGACGCAGGAATTGCGGCGGCGTGGACGCGTTCGCGGCGACGCGGTTCGCGGTCGGCGCGGGCTGCCTCGTCGTCGCGGCGACGTCGGATATCCGCACACGCCGCGTGCGGGATCCGCTTTGGATTGGACTCGGGAGCTTCGGCCTCGTCCTCCTCGGAGCCCAGCTCGTCGGCGCGGGCTCACCGTGGACCGCGTGGTCGCTCGTCGGCTCCGCCGCGATCCTGTTCTACGCAGTGTTCCTGGGCAAACCGCTCTTCGACGATACCGGGTTCCACCCGCGGCCGCTCCGGATCCTCCTGTTTCTCGTCGCCGGGGTCTTGTTCTTCGCGTCTCTCGGGACCGGGTCGAGCGCCGCCGGCGGACCGGCCATGGCGGAGCTGGCGTCGATGCCGGTGATGCTCGTCGTGTACCAGCTCTTCTACCGGGTCCGGCTCCTCCATGGAGGGGCGGACACGAAGGGGCTCATCGCGCTCACCCTGCTCATCCCGACGTACCCCGACGCGCGCCCGTTCCCCCTGCTGACGGCCGACCCGCGAGTGGAGTCGGTCGTCCGCGTCGCGTTCCCCTTCTCCCTCGTCGTGTGGGTCGACGCCGCGATCGTTTCCCTCGCCGTCCCGATCGGGTTGCTCCTCTACAACGCAGTTCGGAGGGACCTTGCATTTCCGCAGGCGTTCCTGGGATACCGGGCGCCCCTGGATGCCCAACCCCGCCATACGTGGCTCATGGAGCGGATCACGGACGGCGGCGAGCACGTCCTCGTCCTCTTCCCGAAGCGGGGGGCGGATCCTGCCGCCCAGGTGGCCCGGCTTCGGGCGCGAGGCATCAAGCGGGCCTGGGTCACCCCCCAGATCCCGTTCATGATCCCCCTGTTCCTCGGGTTCGTCCTCGCCTTCGTGATGGGGAATCTGCTTGTCGGAATCTTGGGCCTCACCGGGTGAGCGGCGAAAACTATTCCCCTGAAGTTCGGGTTGTGGCTCGGTTTGTTCGATCGACTTGCCGGCGGAATCACGGGGTCGATCGTCGGCCGCGGCGTCGGAGGAGAGGTACCAATACGGCGGGAAGGACGCCGATCACCACGATCGGGAACTCGGGGATCGGGTAGAACACGTGCCCCCAGGTGTCGGGGACATTCTCGTCGACCGTAGGCCCGCCCCAGGTGTGCAGCGCGCCGACGTTGAAGTCGTAGGCGATAATCGCGAACCCCGCGGTTTGGCCGGGGGACGGGGTGAGGGTCGCCCACACGTCCGTGTAGCGCACCTTGAACTCGTAGTTCTCGATGCCACCGCTATATCGGCTCGCCCCGGCATCTCCTGCGTCGCAGCTGCCGCAGGTGAGGGTCCATCCGGCCCCGTTCCCCTGCCATTTCTTGACGGTCGTGTCGCCGTTTCCGAACACGTAGAGGAGCCGGTCGTCGGTCTGCGGGGCGCTCCCGCCGTCGTGGTTCGTGTCGAAGATCACCTCGCCCCAGTCGTTGTTGTGCTTCGAGGTATCGAGGGTCACGCGGATGCACACGTAGACATACTGCGTGTCGTCGCGCCGACCGATGGCGAAGCTCAAGGCCGGGTTGGACGCGACGCTCGCCCCCAAGTACTCGTCCGGAGACGTGGCGCAGATTCCGTCGATGACCGGCGTGTTGACGAGGGATGTCGCCGTGATTTCGTCCGGGACGGGCGAGTGCAACGGGGAAACCTGGGTCTTCAACGATGGCGCTAGAGCCGTGGTGGGGATGTCCGTGAGGTCGGTCCGGCGGCTCCAGTCCGTCATCGCGAACACGGCTCGCGGCCCGCTCATCGGCCCGAAGAAAGCGGCGTCGGCGGATGCCTCGAGTTCCGATCCGGCGAGGACCACATCGAACCGCCCGACGCTCGGATCCCACCGCCAGGTGACATCGTTCCACGCATACAGCGTCGCCGAGGCGACCCGCCCGTTTCGACCGCGGACCTCGAGGAACCGGTTCGCGACGATGCCACCGACCGCCATCCCGACGGAGTCGCGGTCGTCCGTGTCCACATAGATGTCCAGCAAATCTTCCGCGGCGTTCCGCCGAGGCGGTTGCGGTGCCGGTGGGGTGCCGTTTCCCGCCGCCACGGGGATCGTCCGCTGCTCGGGAAGGATCGCGCCCGCGAGGACGCTCCCCTCCGTGTGAACGTAGAAGAAGGCGTCGGCGGGGACCGCGAACGCTGTCCCGCGCAGGTCGATCGAGGCGGGGAGGGGATCGTCCGGATCCAAGACCGGGGACGTCCATTCGAGGAACAGCCCGTCGACCACATAGCCGGACGGCGCCGGGCCGACATACAGTCGCGCCCCTTCCCCGGTGATTGTCGCGGGGACCGGGTCCGAACCTCCCGCCGCGACCGCATCCGCGTCTACGAGCCGCAAGGTGGCGAAGGATCCGGCCGGCAGCCCCGACGGATCGAGGCTGATCCGCTCGACCCGCGGTGGTTGGCCCGCGACGACGACGAACGGGAGTGATGGGGCGAGGATCGTCCCTCCTCCCGTCTGGTTGAATCGGAAGCTGCGGACCTCGACGCTCCCTCCGAGCGCCTGAAGGTGCAACTCCAGGACGGACGTGGGCGACGCGATCGAGCTCGTCAGAGGGACTTGTTCGACGACGAGCGCACCCACGGCGCGCCCGACGTTCGCCCCGAAGTCCACGTCGTCGCCGGACCGGATCGCGGGGGCGACATGCAAGCCCGGCACGGACTCCAAGTCGACCTGGGAGCCCGTCAACACCAACTCGATCTCTGATCCGGAGGACACGGCGTCGAAAGAGCCGTAGCTCCGAAACGCCGTCGCATTGTCGCGATCCGGATCTCCGGTCCACTGACGGACCAACGTCCCACGGACCTGCCCGCCCCACCCCCACGCCTCCGCGAGGAAGTCGACGTCGCGATCCCCCACGGTGTATCCTCGTCTCGACGGATCGTCGATGAGGAGGTAGAGGCTCGACACCTCGGTCCCCGGGAACATCGGACCCTGCGTTCGAGCGTAGACGAGGAGGCGGCCCGGCTCCGTATGGACTTTGAAGGCAATCAGGTCCGCGCTTGGCGGGAGGCTCTCAAGCGGATCGTCGTACGTCGGGACGGATGTCCATTCGGAGAAGTTGCCGTCGATGACGAAGGGCGATCGGGTGGGCTCCGGGGTTCCGAAGAAGTATCCGAGGACGATCATGACGAGGACGCACGCCGCGATGAACGCCCCGACCCGACGGTAGTCGGACGGCGCGACGATGCCATATTTGCTCTGGCGGAGCCGGACCCCGTTCGTGAAGCCGATCCCGTAGGCGAGCCCGTTCGTCCGGCCGCGACTCTCCACCAGTCCGTTCGTACGGCCGCGGGCGCCGTTCGTCCATCCGTGTGGCGAAGTCGGAGCGCGGGCGGCTGTCGCGGGGCGGCTGACGAGGCCTCTCGATCCGTGGGATGGGTCCGCCATCTCAGCCTCCGGCCGCCTGCCGGCTCCGACGTCGGCCTCGGCGCGCAGAGGCCGCCATGGCGGCCAGGCCCAACGCGACGAAGACGGCGCCGAGTTGGGCGGCGAACAGGTTCAGCGGGCCGAACGCGCCATACGACTCGCCGATGAACGGAACGCGAAAGAAGTCGTGGAGGAACGAGCCGAGGAACAGGACAGCGCCGCCGAACGCCACGTTCACGCCGCCGGCGTAGAAGACCACACGATGGCTCCGGCGGGGCCGCGGCGGACGCGTGACCGGAGCCCGAACGGCCGCCTGTGCGCTCTCCGCCATGGCGATCGGGGGCGGCGGGACTTCCCTATACTGTGGCACGGCCTCGACGGGCTCTTCGATGAGGAGCTGCGGCCCTTGCTCTCCGTAGACCTCAACCTCAGGAGCGGCCTCCGCTTCCGGGGGCGGGGGAATCTCCTCGACCGTGACTTCGGGTTCCGGGAACGATTCCCCCGGCGTCTCCCCGGTCTCCTCGCCCGGAATCCCTGCGTCGGAGGACTCGGCCGCGGGCGGCTCGGGCGGCTCCTCCCGCTCTTTCCGTGGCGGCTCGCTGGCGGAGACGGGGACGGTTCCCGGAGGCTCGCTGAGAGCGACCTCCGGCCGCGGACTCTCGACAGAGGGAGCCGGAGGATACCGCTCCGGCGGCCCGGCCTCCAGCTCGACCTTCGGCTGCTCGTCTTCGAGCTCTTCCTCGTCGAGTTCCTCGGACATCAGGTGGTACTTCGCGAGGCCTAGGCGGTGATGGAGGCCCTCGGACACCGGCTCAGACGAGAGGCCCGACACCCCCCTGGGCCGCAAGATTTCGACGAAGATCCGGCACTTCGGGCACAGCGACTCGGGTTGGTCCCAGAACGACTTCAGCGGACCATCGCAATTCGGGCAGCGGTCCGAGACCAAGTCGGAGGCCTCATCCGGTGGTGCTTGCGCCTTCTGCTCGTCCGCCATCGAATCTCAAACGGTTCCCCTACTGGCCGGATAAACATGGGGAGTCGATTCGCGAGCGTGATTATCAGATTGCCCGTCGAGCCCACCGCTAGATCATGGAGCGAAGCCTGAATGGCGGGATTGCGGTGGCTCGGTCTAACGGGGAGGACCGAGACCAAGTTTCGCATTACGAAGAGCGAAAAGAAGAAGGTGCACGTCCGGGAGGACGTGCAGATGACACGCGTGGACCGTTCAGTGGGTCAGTCGGGGTCGCGCGCATCCGGCAATGCCGGAGATCACGGAGCCGATCCCGGTGCCGGGTTGCTGCTCTGCGAGCGCTTGGTGGACCGCCGAAGCGACACACGAGCCGTGATCGCCGCTCGGTGAGCGGGAGCCCGCGGCCTCGATGTTCACCGAGGCTGCGAACGCCGTCGTGCCGATCGAAAGGGCCAATACACCGAGGACCGCCACCAGGCGGAGGGCATAGGAGACCGTTGACACCTCATCACCTCACCTCACGGTGGCCCCCTGTGAATAACTCCCTTGTGGCGCAATAATCATACGTGATTGCCACTCTCCAGACCAGCGACAAGGACCCGGGCACGAAGGCGGCCACAAGGGTACATCGTAGCCCTCATACCGCCCTCATCGAAATGCTGATATATCGCGCGCCCTTTCGACGGGGACAGCAGTGGTTTGACGGCCAAAGCGGCGGGGATACACCCGGTCCCATCCCGAACCCGGAAGTTAAGCCCGCCCACGTTCCCTGCGGTACTACGGTGCGCGAGCCCGTGGGAAGCCTGCCCTCCTTTGAGGAGGGACCTAGGTACGCTAGCCGTCCATCCTTGTGGTGGACGACGAAACGTGCCGTTCTAACGGCCGCCGATCCATGGAACGCCGTCAGCCACTCTCTATTCGGCGCGGCGCTTCGCGCGGATTTTCAGCCCGATGATGAGCGACGGGACGGCCGCGACGAAGATCATGTCTGAGAGTTCCGGGATCGAGACGACGGCCGAAGAGCTGCTCCCGACCAGCGGGAATCCTCCGGGCGTCGTGAAGTTCAGGAATGCCCAGTTGACGAGTTGTGATCCGGAGAAGCTCGCGTTCACGCGCGCGACGAGGGAGAGGGAGTGGGCGCCCGGCGCGACGTTCGTGAAGTTCCAGTAGAACGTCCGGCCGTCCGTCCATGTCGCCGCCGGGCTCGCGCTGACGTAGTCGAGTCCGCTCGGGAGGCTGTCTTTGATCGTGACCGTCCCCGCCGCGACGGAGCCCGTGTTGTTGTAGTAGATCGTGAAGGTGACCAGGTCGCCCGGTTTCGCGTTCGATGGCGTCGCGATCTTGACGACGGTGATCATCGGTCGGACGACGGTCGTGTTTCCCCATCCGAGGCTCCGCGGAAGCGGCCGGCGCAGCTGATCCGTGTAGTCCAGCGTCGCCGTGTTGCGGAGCACCTGTCCGTCCGCCGTGGTGGCCGTGACCTGCACCGAGACCGTGAAGGAGTGGGCGCCGGGCATCACGTTCGTGAAGACCCATCCGTACGTCGAGCCGGAGACGGAGTTGTATGGGACGCTCGACGAGGAATACGTGACGCCCGCCGGAAGAGTGTCGTTCACCCAGACGAACTTCGCCATGCCTGTGTCCGTGTTGTTGTAGTACAACGTGTAGACGATGGAATCCCCGGGCGCCGCGACGGACCGGCTCGCGGTCTTCGCGAGGGCGATCGTCGGCCGGTGGCGGTCGTTCGCGCGACCGGACGAGGGCGCCAAGGAAACGTAGAAGTCCACCGCATCGTTGTTCGTGTCCGCAGGGACTCCTGACACGGGGTCCTTGAACCGCGCCCACGTGCGGCCGCTGCCCGAGTTCGACGAGTACGTTGTCGCATCGATCACCGTCGTCCCCTGCTGGAGGAGCAACTGCGTCTGGCCGTTCGGGAGGGAGTTTGCGGGCAGGAAGGCCGCGAGGTACTCTTGCCCGGATCCCCAGGCGCCGATCGTCCCGGAGAAGGAGTAGATGACCACGGCCTTGTTTCCGCGGTTGATCGCGAGGGTCCAGCCGTTCAGCGGGACGGGGCTCGCCGTCGGGTTCGCGATTTCGACCCATTCGATGTTCGGCTGGGGCGAGACCTCGTTGATGACGAGATTCGTCGCGGCCTGCGCGGCGATCGGGAATCGGCCGAGAGCCGCGTCCGGAAGGGCGACGTCGTATCCGAGCCGCCAGTCCGACGCGAAGTAGACGACCCGGTACCCGGCGACGAGGTTCAGCGCGCTCGCGTCGACCGCGAATTCCATCCGATGCGCGTCGAGCGCGACGGCGATCGGCCGCACGAGGGTCCAGGGGTTCGCTCGAGCCGGCACGAAGGCATAGAGACCGCTCGAGTTGACCGCCCCGTTCCGGCCGATGACCGCGATCGCATAGTCGAAGCCGTACGACCGGCCCTCGACGTCGGATGGGAGCCCCGTGCTCGTCGCGTTGTCGGCGTCGATGTACGCGTACACGACGTCCACACCTTCCTGGGGACGCTGCCCAATCGGGCAGATGAACCGCGTCACGCTTCGGCCCGCGTACGGGGCGGGATACCATGTCGGGATCGTCGTGTTCAACCAGCAGTCGGTGCCCGCCGGATAATCGAGGACGCCGTCCCCGTCCACGTCGCCCGCGGACATCGCGTCGGTGCGGTTGTCGTTGTTGAAGTCTTGGGACAAGCCTGCGCCCAAGACGGTCTCGATCGAATCCGGCACGCCGTCGAGGTCCGTGTCGACCGGCGCATTGTACGTCCGCTCGCGGGAGGTCGGGATGTCTTGCCCTCCGAGGATCCGGCCGTCCACCCGAACGTATCCGGTGAAGTTCGCTCCTACGTTCACCGCGGTCGCGAGCAAGTCCACGTTCGCGTCGTACTCCGCCGCGCCGGTCCGGTTCGTGACGTCCCCCAGGAGATCCTGGCCGTACATCTGACCGCGCCAATCGCCGAATGCGCCGTCGACGGTCAGCGTCGACGGTGAAGAGACCAGATACACCAACCCGATCTCGGGCGCTCGGAGGCTCGCGGTGCCGTTCGAGCCGAGCCCGGCCACCGTCAATCCGAACGTCGTCGTCGGGGTGGCGCTCGCCCACTGCGCCTCGACCCAGTAGACGGCGGGCCCGGAGAGAACCTCATTCATCGGAAGGCTCGCGGCGTTCGCCGTCATGGTCGCGTTCGAGAGGAACGCATCTGCTGCATCGAGAGCGCCGCTCCCGTCATCGCGATACAGGGCGACATCGACCGGGTCCGTCGAATTGCCGAGCCGGGTGAGATTCAAGGCGGTCGCAAGGGGTGCTCCGCCGAGCGGCGCGAGCGTTACCCGGAGGACCGTGGCCTGGGACGTCGTGATGATGTCCGGGGCGATCGTCTGCTGGCCCACGACGACCGTCGGGAGGTAAGGACGCACGGACCCATCGGCCGCATCTCGGCCGCCGATGTTGTCCGCCGCATAGACGAGTACCCGCGCCTTCGCCGCATCCCGCACGGTCGTTCGGATTTCGATCTGGGATCCGAGGAAGGCCGCGTCCGCGGAGCCGCCCGGGATGAACCGCCGGAAGTCGTTCGAGCGCATCACCCCCGTCTCGTTGAATACGAACGTCGAGACACCGTGCTGGATCGCGGACACGTCGCGCCATCCATACACCTCGACCATGGAATCCGCGCCGAGATCGCCGATCGGGTACCCGGTCGTGCGGTCGTTGTCTTCGTCGACGAAGACGAACACGCTGCCGGTCTCGTTTGCGGCAGGCCCCTGGAACAAGAGGCCCTGGACCTGCGCTTCGACGAACAGATTCCGGTCCTGCGTCACCGCCTTCACGGTGACGAGGTTGACATCGGGGGTCTGGAACGCGTCCGTGGTCGAGTCCGCGTACGCCGGGAACGTGGACCAATCGCTGAAATCCCCGTCAATCCGGATGATCGAGGTCGGACCGCCGGGCGAGGGAGAGAGGAAGCTCACGAGGATTGGGACGATCACCATGAGGGCGACGACCGCCGCAATCCCGACGACGGAGTGGGACCAGTGCGGCTGCGCCGGAATCCGTGGGGTGCCGTAGCGGCCCCGCCGGCCGTTCGTGAAACCGTTTCCGTTCACGAGGCCGTTCGTCGCCCCGTGCCCGAACGTCAGGCCATTCACCGCGCCGGTCATGAGGCCGTTGACGCGACCCTCCGACAGGCCGTTCACGCGACCGTTCGTGCGGCCGTTGGTGTGGCCGTTGGTGCGACCGTTCGTGTGACTCCCTTTCGTGCCGTTGACACGGCCGTTCACGCGCCCGCCTCCCGAGAGACCGGAGGACGCGAGGCCCGGCGCGCGGAGTCCTTCCGCCGCGGCCTGGAGGGCACGGCCTTCGTCGAGTTCGAGACGGTCCGCCCGCTCGAGGGCGACGCGGGACTCGTCCGAGCGACCGAGCCGCTCCAGGATCTCGCCCTTCGTGCGCCATGCGACCGCGAGGGACGGATCCGCCCGCAACAGGGATTCGTAGTGATCGAGGGCTTCGAGGAGTCGGGGATCGAGTGCTCTCGGCGCGGCCGTCGCGGCGGGCTCCTGCCACTTCGGCAATAGGACGGGCACGTCCTCTGTCGTCCGCGTCACATCCTGGACCTCGATGCGGCGGTCCTCCCGCGCCGGGTTCAGCTCGCCCGCTTTTGCGAGGGACTCCGCCGCCTCCGAGGGGCGTCCGAGTTTCTCGAGGACCTTCGCGCGCTTCGCCCACGCCCGATCCAGGGTCGGGTCCGCCTCCAGCAGGCGATCGTAGTGATCGAGCTCTTCCTGGAGTCGCTCCGCCTCCGTGGTCTCGGTAGCGTCCGCGACCCGCTGCCACCGGCTGAGGAAGTCCTTCACGACGCCCTTCTCCTTGCCATTCGTGGCCGGAGGCGTCGGGGCGTTCAGCGCGGTGCCGCAGATCGCGCACTCCGACTCGTCCGCAAAGAGGTAGGCGCCGCAGCGAGGGCAGAAGGGGGCCTCGTCGTCGAGGCTCGCATCGAGGCCGGGCAGGAGGGCGAGTTCCTCCCGACGATATTCGCGGCCGCACACGCCGCACCTCGCCTCCCCTTTCGCCATCGAGGCGCCGCACGAGAGACAGATGCGGGCGGGTGCGTCCTCGTCCTCGAGGAAGTCGTCGAGCTCCTTTCCGACCGCGATGTCCTCGGAGCCGCCGAACTCGACGCCGCACGACGCGCACTTCGTCGCGCCCGCGCCGGCGAAGGAACCGCACTCCGGGCACAGGAACAGCTGGTCCGACGCCTCGCCCTGGGAAGTCCCATGGACCAGACCGTAGAGGGCGTCCACCGCGGCCGACGTGAAGCCTTCGATTGCCGAGAGCTCGTCGCGGCTCGCCGCGCGCAGCAGCTCGTACGTGGGGAAGCGCTCCCCGACCTTCTGCGCCTTGTCCGCGGTCCATCCGGGGATCGAGGATAGCCACTCGCGATAGCTCTCGTCCATCTACAAGAGCGGGTGGGACGGGGGCTTAAAGGGCCTTATATCGTCCCTATCACAGAGTCTATACAATCCGTTAACACGTGTCGCTCAGGGACCTTTCCACGCCGTGGCGTACGGATCGAGCGTGACGTCGAGGACGACCTTCTTGGAACCGCTGCCGAACCGCACGAGGACCGTCGTCTCGTCCCGCCGCAGGAGCTCGGGCGAGAGCCCTTCTTCCATGAGCCGGCGCAGCAGGCCGTCCGCAAAGGCGTTCGACCGGGCGCGGTTCGATTCGCGTTTCCGCGCGATCAGGTCCGTCGGATACACGCGGCGGTACCGGCCGTCGTCGACGAGGGTGAGGAGCCCGAACTCCGCGAGCTCCGAGGCGACCTTGCTC
>WNFV01027453.1_pt1 | contig 13071 bp, 10 predicted proteins | sample 5400101 | NCBI WGS metagenome assembly WNFV01 (sample SAMN13153361, study PRJNA577476) | soil metagenome | isolation source: 115 cm soil or saprolite under grassland replicate 1 | place: USA:California | collected 2016-06-15
GTCGGCGTGCGTGTCGGCGTCGGCGTATTCGTGCGCGTCGGCGTGCGTGTCGGCGTAGCGGTCGGACTGGACGTAGCAGCTGGCCTGGGTGTTTTAGTCGGCACGGGTGTCTTGGTCGGCGTGTTTGTTGGGAGCGGCGTCGGAATCTTCGTCGTTTGTACCGCTGCATCTGTTGGCGACGGCTGTGTGTTGGGTGTATCAGTCGCCGGCGGCGAAGTTGCAGGGATAGGCGTGCTCGACGGGCTGCTCGGCGGTGAGCTACGCGGCGGCGAGGTTGGGCCAGGCGCCGGCTGCACGTGCACAGGTCGGGCCGGCTCTGGCGTTGGCGCTGGCGTGGGCAGGGCGGGCGACGGCAGAGGCGCTGATGTGGCAGTCGGCGCTACGGCGACCACAGCTGGGCGCCGAGTGGGCACAATCGTCGTCGGCGTAGTTCCAGTGGGCGTGCTGGTAGGCGGCGGGTCGGTTGGCAGCACAGCAGCAGGCACGGGGATGCGCTCCGGCACATCTGTTTGAGCGATATCCTGCTCGGCGGCCAGGGCGGCGGCTGGATTCAGCGCTGGAAGCGGAATCGCCGGCACTTCCCAAGGCTGATAGTCGGCGCTTAGCTGCGCTAGCAAGCTCTGCGGGTAGACTTCGCCATGCGGCGTCACCATGGATAGGATCAACCGGGCAACCAGATTAACGCCGATCAGCCCGAACAGCACAGCTAAGAGCACGCACAGTAACAACAAGCGCCTGTCGCGCTGCTGCCGTGTGATATGTAGGTTTGCAATCACCTGCCGCATGAGCCTCAGCCTTTATGCCGCTGTCGCCAAATTTGAATCTTGAATATAGGATTCGGCCTGGATGCAGGGCAGCGTAAAGCTGAATGTGCTACCTTGATCTGATGTGTGATCTAACCAGATCGCGCCATCCTGGCGCTCGATCAGCTCCCTGGCAATCGCCAGACCCAAGCCAATCCCGCGCTCGGATGAGTTAATGCCCTCGGAACCGCGCGCGAAGCGCGTGAACAAGTGCTCGCAGAAATCGGAACTAATCCCCCGGCCGGTGTCGGTGATATCCACGCGCACCAGATGTGATTGATGCGTCGCGCGTACTGCTACCCAGCCGCGATCAGTGTAGCGCCGGGCGTTGTCGAGCAGTTGATACAATACGATCCGCAGCTGCGGTTCATCGGCCACGATATCGGGCAGATCCTCTGGCAAATCGATCACAAGCTCCAGGCCTTTGGCAGCGAGCGCGGCGCGGATCGGCCAGATCACGCCGTCGAGCGCGCCGCTCAGGCCAACCGGCTCCAGATCTAGCGATAGCGTGCCAGATTCAAGGTTCGCGATGGTGATCACATTGTTCAACAGCGCGTTCATCGTCATCGTATGTTTGCGCATCGACTCGATCAATGTGCGCTGATCATCCGAGAGCTGGCCAACCATGTTGCGCAACAGCAGTTCTGATGTGCCGCTCAACACCGTTAGCGGCGTGCGTAGCTCGTGCGAGATCGTCGCGATAAAGTTGATCTTGGCGCGATCCATCGCCACCTCATCAGTCAGATCTTGCAGCACATAGACATCGCCCAACTGCGCGCCATCATCGCCCAGCACCGGCGCGGCCGCCACACGGATGATCCGCTCGCCAAGTAAAAACAGGTTGGCAGCACGCCCTTCACCGAAGATCGGCATGGCCTCGCCAAGCATCCGAAGCGGCATGTCCTCGAAGCGTTGCGGCCCCGGCTGGCCGTCGGCCAGACCCAACAGCGCGCGGGTGGTGCGGTTGAGCACCTGCACTTCGCCAGCCGGATTGCAGACGATCACGCCGTCGGTGATGCTGTCAACGATTGCGGCGCGCTGGCTAGCCTCGCCGCGCACCGCGCGATACAAATCGAGCAAGTGGCCGGTCATCTCGTTAAACGACTGCGATAGAATACCAACCTCATCGCGCACTGTCACATGGCTGCGCCGCTCCAAGTCGCCGGCAGTGACGGCCTGAGCCGTGCTGACCAATTCTTGTAGCGGAAGCGTGATCTGGCGAGCAATAAAAATACCCAGGCCGATGATCGCCAGCATCAGCGAGATAGTCAAGATCGTCAGCGGCACGCCTGCGTCGGACCAAGGGCCGGTCACATAATCTCTCGCAAGCGCAGCCGAGATCAAGCCGACCGAACTGCCACGAATCCGCAGCGGCGCATAGGCGAATTGGTAGTTGCGCTGATTGACGGTTACAACATCAAAGATGCTCTGTTTCTCGGCGAGCTGGAGGTCGCGAATAGCTGGCACCAGATCCTGGCGAATATTCAACTCGGCAATGCCGGCCGCAGGCGTGGTAGTGCTCGCGAAGGCACTGCCATCCTCAGACTGATAGAGCGCAATGATCGCCGCCTGTGACTGGGCGTTTAGATCTTGGAGCAGCGTATCGAGACGCGTCGCGATCAGCATGCCACCGACCACCCGATTGTTGAGTACCACTGGAGCCACGCTAAACAAGTAGCGCGTGTCGCTGCCGCCGAGATCGAGCAGGCCAGCGTACTTATCACCCTGGTCGTCGCGCTGGCCTTCCAGGATGCGGGGCACGAACCAGAGCGCACTAATATCTCGCGCATCATGGCTGATGCGAATAGTTTGATCGGCCTGGCCGTGCGGGCGCTCCCAATCGATCATCGATTGGCCGGCAGTGTCGAACACCATCAAGCGATCGACGCGCACACCGCTCCGCTGGAGACTGATGCGAAAATACGGATCTAGCGCGCTTTCGAGACCACGCGTGTCATGGCCAGCAAGCGCATCGACGACCGCGGGCGCCCCGGTCTTGGGGCTGGCCTGCGCGAAGACCAGCTCATGCAGGAACACCAGGTTATCGCTCTCCTGCTGAACCAACTTGTCGCTCAGATCGCGGGCGACCTGGGCAAGCTGATTATTCAGCCGCTCTTGCGCCGTCCCAACAATCAGCAGAAAAGAGACTGCAGAGCCAGCCAGCGCGACCAGCAGTGTCAGCAGCAGGAAGGGGAGGATAATCTTATAATGCAGGTGCGAGCGAAGCTCACGGATCAGGCGCATGGGCGGTACCCCTCAGTGGGCACAGTATCGATGTCGCGAGAATGTTCTAGAACGTTGTACATAGGGAGCGCCATTACCAGTATAGATCGCTCGCTTAACGCTATCAAGCGCTTTGGAACGATTCAGGATTACAATATTTACACAAACAAAGGTTTGCGCACTTCGGAAGGTCTGGCTTTGCAAGTTATACCGTCCATGCCAACACATGTGTTATGGTAATCGCTTGAGGGATCGTCACCAAGCGCACTACACAGCATCATTCTCAGGAATTGCGCGATCACTTTCTATATGCCTAATTCACCAAAATTTGACGTTTTGCCAAGAGCATGGTATTCTCCGCCTCCGTCGATAGCCCAGACTGCTATCGACGACGCATCCGTGACCGAGCAGCTGAACCAGGAGGTTCTATGCCCCGATCGCAAACCGTGCCACGACCGCACGACCTTCGCCCTACACTCATTCACCGCCGCGCGCCCCACACCTCCATCATCCACCTCTCGCGGTTGCTCTGCTCACTGATCGTCTGCTTTTTTATCCCAGCCGGTCCGGCGCACGCCGCTTCGCAGATCTGGCTGCCCACACCGGCTGGTGAGGCATGGAAGGTTGTGCAAGGCTACGGCTGCGGTAGCCACAATGGATGGGATCGCTACTCGCTCGACCTGGTCAACGCCGATGGTCGCACGCGCGGCGCGCCGGTTCGCGCCGCCGCCGACGGCCGGATCTGGGCGTGGACGAGCAAGAGCGGCACGCTGATCCTCGATCATGGCGCCGGCTTCTATACAATGTATTCGCACATGGACAGCGTTGTGACAACCGAACGCGATCTGCTTGTAACTCGCGGCACGGTGATCGGCACGGTCGGTGCGCGGGCAGCGCATGGCATGCCGCACCTACACTTCACCGCCTTCACCGGCGATGGGCCGGCGGCGTCACATCGCCGATCGGTGCCACTGGCCTTCGGTGAGGGCTACGACCTGCCCGAGATCGGCGGCTGTAGCCAACACGGTGGCGAGACGCTGGTGGCCGGCGGGCAGGCCCTCAGCGCGATCAGCGCCGGAGTGCGCTTCAACAGCGAAGCCGAGCTAAACCGCTGGTATAACGCCGACAAACAGGTCGCGTTCCACATGCCCGCCGGCGCGCGCGGCTTCAGCCAGGCCTGGGATCGCGATCCTAACAGTGATGCGCCAGAATTCGCCCATACTGATGCGGGTTACTTGCAGATCGCGCAGGCCGGCGAAGGGCTGCATATGGTCAAGGTGCGCTTCTGGGACGACGCCGGGCAGCCGGCTGTCGCGACCTACGGGCCGATCGGCTATGATGTGACGCCGCCGCAATCGGTACCCGCACATGCGCCGATCGGGTTGGCGGCCGGCGCACCGGCGAGGATTCAGTGGAGCGCGGCGCGCTGGCACCGGGCCAGTATCTGCTGCGCATCCAGCCGCTCGACTACGCCGGCAATGCAGGGATGTGGGCGACGGTGAGCCAGATTGCGGTGCAGGGCTGACAACGTGGCAAGGTGATAGCTGTACCACAGTCACCTTGTCATCTTGTCACCTTGTCATTTATAATGCAGCGCGTCCTAAAGGATGAGACAGGAGTCCATATGAAGTTTGGCGCGCACATGTCAACCTCGGGCGGGCTGTACAAGGCCTTTGGCCATGGTGAGCGGGCCGGCTGCGACACGATTCAGATTTTCAGCAAGAACCAGCAGCAGTGGCGCGGCAAACCGCTGCTCGATCAGGATATCGCGCAGTTTCGAGCCGAGCAGCAGCGCACCGGCTTCGGGCCGCTGATCGTCCACGACTCCTACTTAATCAACCTAGCCTCGCCGAACGACGAGCTGTGGGAGAAATCAATCGCCGCGTTTGCCGATGAGCTGGATCGCTGTGCTGCGCTCGGCATCCCGTATCTGGTCACGCACCCCGGCGCGCACACTGGCGCCGGCGAGGAGGCCGGCCTGCACCGCGAGGCCGAGGCACTTAACCGGCTGTTCGAGGCCGGCGCGGGCGGCGATACGCTGGTGCTGCTGGAGACCACCGCCGGGCAGGGCACCTGCCTGGGCTATCGCTTCGAACACCTGGCGACGCTGATCGAATTGGTTGGGCAGGCCCAGCGAATCGGGGTGTGTGTGGACACCTGCCACATCCTGGCGGCCGGCTACGATATCCGCACCCCTGCAGCCTACGCGGCCACGTTCGACGAGTTCGACCGTGTGATTGGAATCGAGCGGATCAAAGCGTTTCACCTGAACGACTCGCAGAAAGACCTGGGCAGTCGCGTCGATCGCCACAGCCACATTGGCACAGGCTATGTGGGGTTGGAGAGCTTCCGCGCGATTGTGAACGACCCGCGCTTCGTGGAGCTCCCGATGATCCTGGAGACGCCAAAAGGCGATGACCTGGCCGAAGATATCGAAAATTTGGCGAAGCTGCGCGGCTTGATTCAAACGTGAAATCGTCAATGGCCCTCACCCCGCCACGGCGGTGGCGGGGTGAGGGCCGACTTTGCGACAGACCTGCGCAGTTCCATGTTACACGTTACTCTTCCCTGTGGTATGATAGCCGCATCGCCATTACGCAATTCTCCGACTGCCGATGCCAGGTGGAGCCTATGCTATTCAAACGAATCTTCTGGCTGACATGCGCCGCCGTCGCGATCTGGCTGATCTGGATGCGCCTTCGCCAGCACCAAGATGAGTTCGCCACGACCACGCCGCACTTCGCGCCGCCGCGTACGTTCTCGCCACCTACACCGGCGGCGCCACCCGCACGCCAGCCCGACCTGGACGAGGCGTCGGCCGCCACGCCAGCGCCTCCGCCATCGGCCGCAGATACACCGCCAGCCAGCGTCGAGAGCGCCGATATGGCAGCTGATGTGTCCGAAGCCGGCGGCATAGCTGAAATAGAAATCAGCGGCTACTGCATGCGCTGCAAAACCAAACGACCGATTCAGAACGCGCACCGCGAGATAACCGAGAGCGGCCGGCCCGCCGCGCGGGGAACATGCCCGATCTGTGGCGCAAATATGTTCACCTTCCTGGCTACGAACGACGACACGTAAGATGGCGAGAAATGGAGTACCAGTGAAGAGTGACATCGACCGCCTGATGGCCGAGCGCAATCTGGACTGGATTATCATCGAGGGGCCAGATGGGTTCGCGGGCGCCAACCCCGACTATGCCTACTTTACCAACGGCCAACATCTGACCGGCACAGTCCTAAAGCAGCGCGGCGCGCCGGCGATGATCGTCTACCGAGCTATGGAGCGCCAACAGGCTGCAGATACTGGGCTGGTGATGGTGCCGCGCGAGCGCTGGAACCTGCGCGAGATTCGCCGGCAGTTCCCCGACAACTTCGCATCCGAGGTCGAGCTGCTGAGGCGGATGTATAGCGATCTTGGCATTAGCGGGCGGGTTGGGCTGTATGGCACCGTCAAAGCCGGGCCGCACTTCGCGGTGACGATCGCCTTAGGCCAGCAGCTGCCGGGGATCGAGTTTGTAGCCGAGTTCGAAAACGACCTGCTCTCAACGGCACGCCTCACCAAAGATGCCACCGAGATCGATCGCATGCGCGAGGTAGGTCGCAAGACCTGCGCGGTGGTGCAGGCGGTGGTCGATCTGATCGGTGCCGGACATGCCGATGGCGACACGCTGGTGGACGCAAGCGGTCGGACGATCACGATCGGTGACATTCGGCAGCTAATCTATCGCGAGAGCGCCGCGCTGGGGCTGGAAAATCCTGAAGGCACAATCTTCGCACAGGGCCGCGACGCGGGCATGCCGCACGCGCAGGGCGATGACTCAGCGGCGCTGAAGCTCGGCCAGGCGATCGTCTTCGACATCTTCCCGCGCGAGGCCGGCGGCGGCTACTATCACGACATGACCCGCACCTTCGCGATCGGCTACGCGCCACCCGAGCTCCAACGCACCTACGATCAGGTGCTGGGCGCATTTTCGCAAGTGGTGGATGAGCTGGAGACCGGCGCGCCAACCAAGCCGTACCAGGATATGGTCTGCACCTATTTCGAGACGCGCGGCCACCCGACGATCGGCAGCACCTTCCCGATCGAGGAGGGCTACATCCACGGGCTTGGCCACGGATTAGGGCTGGAGATACACGAGGATTTCGGCTTCCCAGCGCATCAGGATCGCGGCGATGTGATACTGCCGGGTGCGGTCTTCTCGGTGGAACCAGGGCTGTACTACCCCAGCAAGGGCTATGGCGTGCGGATCGAGGACACGATCTACTGCACGCCCGACGGCGAGTTCGAGAACCTGACGCCGTTCCCGAAGCAGCTGGTGATCCCGATACGGGAGGCGTGATTCGAGGACGAAAGACGAAAGACCAAGGACGAAGGATGGCAGCATTCGTCCTCCGTCCTTGGTCTTTCGTCAAATCAACGGCTGAAGCGCGCCAGCCAATCGCCCTGGAACGCGCCAATGAGACCGCCGGCCAGCGCCGCCGCCAGCGTGACCAGCAGCACCTGGAACTGAACTGCTACGCTCAGGCGCGGTAGATCGAGCAGCGGCCGGGCCAGCAGGAACTGCGCCGCCAGCAGCAATCCGAAGGCTGCACCGCAGGCCAGACCGAACCGCAGCGCACCCCAGCGCCGCCCGGCCCAGCCCAGCCAGGCCACCGCTAGCGCCGGCAGTGCCAGCGTAAAGGTCGAGATCCAGATCCCGACATCGTAGCTATCGTAGAACCAGTGAAAGCCGCCGTCGAGCGTCTGGCCGCGCCAGGGCAGCGTCAGGCCAAAGCCGATCGCGCTGACGATATACTCCAGCGCCCGCAGCGCCAGCGCCAGCGCGAACACCGCCAGCGGCAGCGCCCAGGCGGCGCGGCCAGGCAGGCAGCGCGCGCTCGCGGCGAAGATCCAGGCCATGCACAATCCGGCCCACAGCCCCCACCAGGGCGCCCACGGCCGCGCGATGGCGTAACGATCGAACTCCAGCTCCCACGACAGCAGAACCGTGGTTGAATTTAGAAACATGATCCACCGCACCGCCAGCGCCAGCAGCAGCGCCAGCAGCAGAAAGACCGCCTGCTCTTGGCGCGGTGATAGCGGCAGCGCGCGCCGCCGCTCGGATATCGTGGCGATAATCACGCCGCAGAGCATCACCACCGCGCCCGAGAAGCCGATCAGGTGCGGCGGGCTCCAGACGGAGACATCGACGCCGTAGCGCCGGTGCCACCAATCGTCGAATGGCGCCGAAATCAGCATCTGCAGCACGCCCAGGCCCAGGATGAAGAAGCCCAACGGCGCGCGGAACCACAGCATTGCCGAAAGTCCATCCGTGCGGCGTAGCGTATCGCCCAGCACCACCGCCAGCGCGCTCAGGCCGCTGAGCGCGACCGCCGCATACATCATTGTGTGCGGCGGAATCCAGAAGCTGTCGCGCCCGATCGTGATATGCCAGAACAGATCCCAGGCATTGCCGAAAGCGCCGACCAGCGCCAGCAGCGTCAGCGCGCCGATCGCGCGCCAGGGGCGCACGGCGCTCCGGGCACGACCGACGACATATGTTGTGGCAGGTTGCGACATAATCCACCTACCCGCGCGCGTCGCGCCAGGCGATCATGCGCTTGATTGCCGCCATATCAAACGGCGCGTGGAGCTCGAGGATGATATGCTCAGCGCCGACCGCCACATAATCGTCAAGCTGATCGATCTCATTGATGTTGATCGAGGCGGTGCGCTCGATCGCCGCCGGGTCGCGGCCGAGCTCGTGGCACCAGTTGGCCAGCACCTCGTTCTTGTGCTTGAACTTCTCGGGCGGGCCAAAGCCGTGCCATAGATCGGCATATTGAGCCGTCAGCTTAAGCGTGACCTTCTCGCCGCCGCCGCCGATCAGCAGCGGGATGGGGTTGCGCACCGGCGCGGGGTTGAGCTTCTGCCAGCGCTCCTTGATGATCGGCAGGTCGCGCGCCAGGTTCTTTAAGCGGCCGGGCGCGGTGCCGAACTCGTAGCCATACTGGTTGTAATCGCGCTCGAACCAGCCCGAGCCAATGCCGCAGATCAGCCGCCCGCCGCTAATATGATCGACGGTGCGCGCCATATCGGCCAGCAGGTTCGGGTTGCGGTAGCTGTTGCACGTCACCAGGCAGCCAACTTCGGCGCGCGTGGTTAGCGTGGCCATCGCGGTCAGCAGCGTCCAGCCCTCGAAATGCAGCCCGTCCTTCTCGCCATACAGCGGGTAAAAGTGATCCCAATTCCAGATCGTGTCGACGCCCAGATCCTCGGCGCGGCGGACGGCGTCAGCGAACTCGGCGTAGCTGGTGTGCTGAGGGTGTAGTTGCACTCCGATGCGAATGCGCGGCATGCAGGATCCTCTCTTGTAAAATATTGTGCATTATGTGGTGGCGGCGAAGCCGCCCCGCACCACCTCGAAGAATATTCCTCTGCTGTAATCCCATGATACTAGCCCTGGCGCATTTCGTCCAATTGCTCCCGTAGCCACACTCCCGGTAGGCCCGGCACTGTTACCCGCACACGGTAGAGCGAGGTGCGCGCGGTGATGTAGAGCGTCTGCCGGTCGGCGTCGCCCCAGGCGCAGTTGGCCGGCCGCTCCTTCGGCATCGATCTTCATACCGTCGGGCGAGCCGGGCTGCGGGTGATCCATATCGGCCAGCACGCGTGAGTTGGACAGTGTGCCGTCGGGGCGCATATCGAAGGCGCGTACATGCCGGCGCGGTGAGTCGTCGACATACAGCAATGACTCGTCGGCCGAAAAGGCCAGCCCGTTCGGACGGTCGAAATCATCGATCAGCAGCTCTACTACGCCATCCGGCATAATCCGATAGAGGCCGTTGCAGGGCTGCTCGCGCTCCTGCACCGACGGCCCATAGGGCGGGGTCAGGCCATAGGGCGGGTCGGTGAAGTAGATCGTGCCGTCGGATTTGACCACCACGTCGTTTGGGCTATTCAGCCGCTTGCCGCCGTAGATATCGGCCAACGTGACAACCGTACCATCGGCTGCCACGCGCGCGACACGCCGTCCACCGTGCTCGCAGGCGATCAGGTGGCGCTCGCGGTCGAGTGTCAGGCCGTTCGAGAAGCCGCTCGGCTCGCGCCAGATCGTCACCGCGCCATCGGGCGTCCACTTGTAGATGCGGCTGGCTGGAATGTCCGAGAAGATCAGGTAGCCATCGGGATGCCAAACCGGCCCTTCGGTGAACTGGAAACCAGTGGCAATCCGCTCGGGATCGCCCGCCTCGATCAGCGATTTGAGTTTCATTCATGCCCCTTACTAATGCCCCACCAGCGCAAAAATCACCTCGATCAAAATCAGAATAATCACCGTCCACTCCAGCACATTCGCGCGCTCGGCCTCGGCCTGATCGTGCAGCATGCCATAGGTTTCGCGCAGCAGCGCCAGCTTGTGATCGACACCTTCGCGCCAGAGCTGAACCCGCAGGACGCTCAGCATCGCGCTGTACAGCCGGTTCCAGTAGACATCGTCGGTGACTTTGAAGGCGTTGTCGACCCGCTCTGTTACCTCGGTGACATCGACGACCAGGCGCTGGAGATCGTGCAGCAGCCGGCTGTAGGGCCGCACCAGTGGCAGCGAGAAGCGCCGCTGCGCCGCGCCGATCCGCCGGTACATCTGCGGCAGCTGGGCGTCGAGCTGGGCATCGTAGGATCGCAGCACCAGCAGCTCAACATTCGCGAACTCGACCAGGTCGGCGGCGGTGGCGGCGGATAGCGGGTCGGGATCGATCAGCAGCGCGCCATTCCAGCTCAGCAGCGCCAGGTCGTCCAGATAATAACTCAGGCTGGATATAAGCCTGGTGGCGCTGGGGCTGAGTGGCCGCCGCTCGCCCAGCAGGGACGCCTGCGCGATCGGGTGATCGGCCAGCGCGGCGGCAGCGCCGGGCTGATCCAGCTGTTCGACCAGCAGCACGCTGTAATCTTCGATCAGCGGCGAGCGCTCGGGCCGATCGACCGCCGGTTGGATCAGTGCCGTCAGCTCCTCCAGCGCGACACTGAAGCGCCCCAACAGCGCCGGCGGCAGCGCCTGAGCCGCGCCGAGCAGATCGGCCACCGTGGCCCAGCCGATTGGCCCGGCCAGCGGCAGCTCAAGCGCCAGCGCAACCGCGCCCAGATCGTAGATGCTGGCGCGCAGCCGCCCAGCAAACGCCAGCCCACCCAGCGCGGCCGAGGTTGCCCCCAGCTCGATCCGCAGCGGCGGCTGCGCGATCTGAATGCTTTCAGACTGGCGCGCCGGCACAGGCGCGCGCCTGCGCGCCCCCGGCGCGGCCAAACACGCCTGCGCCAGGTCGAGGTCGATCGCGTCGCCAATATCGTACAGCTGGTAGAGCGTCAGCGTCCCAGACAGGAGCGCGGGCAGGCTAGGCGCGGCTGCAGCGCTCACACCAGGCAGAGTCGTTTGCACGATCGAACCCTCGCTTGGTATTGTACGCAGTTGCTAGTATTACAGCGCAATGTTGGACGAACGACGAATGACAGAGGACGAGGGACGAGGACGACCGACAATCGACCCTTCGACACCGCTCAGGGCAGGCGACCGACGACCGAACATCCCCAACGCCTACCACGATCTGGTTGAATGGTTAGGGGATGAGGGGCGAACAGGGCCTATTTGAAAGTAGCACAAGCTATACCGCTCGCTCGCGCAGATTGTCATCCACCAGCGAGTCCAGCAGGCGCCAGGCATGCGGGTCGGGCGTATAGATTTCGCCGCTGGTCATTACCTGGATGTAGCCGTTGCTATAGGTTTTTTGGCCGGACTGAGCGTGTGCCTCTTGATGCGAGAAGCGGCCATATTCGCCTGATGCATGCTGTCCATAGTATATGTAACCCTGGGATTCAAGCCACGTATGCAGTGCCGGAATATCGTCGGACTGATATTTTCGATTCGCCAGCCGCTTCAGCTTGGGTTGCTGTTTCATGATCCCTCCTGTATGAAGATGTATAGGAGAGTCACAGCAACAATGGTGCCCTGAGGCAAATAGCGTGACAAGGTGACGAGGTGACAAGGTGAGCTTCGCCAGACTAACATCACCTTGTCACCCTATCACCCCATCACCTTGTCACCTTGTCTGGAAAGCTCACACCACCACATTCACCAGCTTGCCCGGCACCACAATCACCTTACGCACTGGCTTACCCTCAATGTAGCCCAGCACGCGCTGGTTGGAAAGCGCCCACGCACGCAGCTGCGCCTCATCGGCCTGGGCCGGCACATTGATCTTGCCGCGCACTTTGCCGTTGACTTGCAGCACCACCTCAATCTCTTCCTGCACCAGCGCGGCCTCATCCCAGCCCGGCCAGCCGGCATCGTAGACACTGCCCTCGCCGCCGAACCAGGCGTTTAGCTCCTCGGCCAGGTGCGGCGCGAACGGCGCCAGCAGCCGCGCATAGGCGTGCGCCAGCTGGGCGAAGACCGGAGTGACAGCACCGGCCTTGTTGCGATAGTCGACCGCATCGTTCAGCAGACTCATGAGCGCGGCGATCGCGGTGTTGAAGTGGAACGACTCGGTATCCTGCGTGACCTTCTTGATCGTCTCGTTCAGCCGCCGGTACAGCTCCTTATCAGCCGGGCCAAAATCCGAGGACGAAGGACGAAGGACGAAGGACGAAAGCGACCCGCCCCCGTTCGTCGTTCGTCCTTGGTCGTTCGTCGCGTATGCGGCGATCGCCTGCCTGTCGGGGCTAAACAGGCCGACCAGCCGGTTCAGAAAGCGCTGCGCGCCAGCCACGCCTTCGTCGGTCCACTCCATGTTATTTTCGGGCGGGGCCGCGAACAGCACCACGACCCGCGCCACATCCGAGCCGTACTGGCGCACGAACGGGCCAACCGGGATGCCGTTGCCGGCGCTCTTACTCATCGTCACCGGCCCGCTGACCGCCTCCCAACCATCGCCCCCTTCGACACCGCTGCTCCCCTGAGCCGTGCCGAAGGGCAGGGCAGGCGCCTGCTCCAGCGTATAGCCGTGCTCCTTCAGTACCGCGCGAGCGTGCTCGATCTCTTGTGCCTCGGCCGGCAGATCGACCTTGCGCCGCA
>WNFV01007096.1_pt1 | contig 13069 bp, 15 predicted proteins | sample 5400101 | NCBI WGS metagenome assembly WNFV01 (sample SAMN13153361, study PRJNA577476) | soil metagenome | isolation source: 115 cm soil or saprolite under grassland replicate 1 | place: USA:California | collected 2016-06-15
GGACCGGAGATTACATTCTACAAAGACCTCATGCTGCGTTATGCACGGATTCGCGGACTCAAGCGTAGCATGTTCCTTTTACATAATATTCCCCTCTGGTTCATGGCCTCGGGCGTCGCGCTGATGACTCCCGTTCCACGCCCGATCGCATACGCGCTCATCGAAGGCCTGTCCGCGGATAGCATTGTTAAGCACGACGAAGCCCTGCGCGTATTTCCCGAAGTGAAGTTGATTGGTTTCGACGAAGCCACGCGTGATGCCTTGGATCACTTATCTCCTGCCCACATTGAGCGTGTTTGGGATGATGGTCATCACAATGGCAAGCTGATTAAGCACGAAGGCTTTTTTATTGACCATCGTGAAGTCAAAGTGAGCACTTCACCGGAGAATGTCTTCCAAACAATTATGCGCCTTATTCAACCCAGCTGGCGCATTGAGAAACAAAAATCGAATGAGCAAATTATTGTCTGTGTAGAGAATCAAATTGCGGGCGAGAAATGGATGGAATGGCGAGTAAGTCACGCTGAAAGCGTGACCTACTTAAGCCAAACTATTTTCTTTGCGCCGCGTGGCTTGGTTGGGTTCTTGTATTGGTATTTACTGTATCCATTTCACAGCATGTCGTTCCGCAGCTTCATCAATTCAATTGCACATAAATCACTGTCAAATATCACTTGACTGACTTTCTCCCGCGGCATACAATATCTTCATAATTACATACGGCCAAAAGCGGCGAAGTCGGTGTAATTCCGACACTGTCCCGCAACTGTGAGGTTCGTTGGATAGTTGCGTAGTTATATAGTTTGGTAGTTGAACTACCAAACTAGGAAACTACTGAACTACCAAACTAATCAAGTCAGGTCGCCCGTGATGGCCGGTTCTACCACACTCTCGTGGAAAGGAGGTGGAGGACGGCTCCCTTGGAATGCCTCTCCAACCTCCCCAGCACTGGCTGGGGATTTTGATTTCTTGTTTTTGCGGAGTCCGAAATCTCCCGATTTCGGGCCGACGTCGGGAGACATTGACTCCCAACCTAACTAAGGAGAAACATGATGATAAGGAAATCACTCTTTCTAACTTTACTACTCTCTTTCTTAATGACTGCGTGTAGTTCATTAAGTGCCCCATCCGGGAATTTGACATTCACTGATAGCCTCGGGCGCGAAGTTAAACTGGATAAACCCGCTCAGCGTATTGTCTCTCTTGCGCCGTCGAATACGGAAATTCTCTTTGCCATAGGCGCAGGCCCACAGGTTGTTGGCCGCGATGAACTTTCCGATTATCCCGAAGAGGCAAAAAGCCTGCCTAGTGTTGGCGGTTCCATGGGCGATTTCAACACCGAAGCGATTGTGGCGTTGAAACCTGATTTGGTGCTTGCCTCTGAATTGAACCCGCGTGAACTGGTCTCATCCCTCGAAGCGCTTGGTCTGACTGTATATTATCTTGGCAACCCGAAAACTCTTGAGGAGTTGTATACAAACCTCGATACGGTCGCCCGGCTCACAGGTCATGAAAAAGAAGCGGCGGATTTGGTCAAGTCGCTGAAATCGCGTGTGGCGGCTGTTGATCAGAAGATCGCTGGTGTCACGGAAAAACCACTCGTCTTTTACGAACTGGATGGCACCGATCCGACCAAACCATGGACCTCCGGCCCCGGCACGTTCATTGACCTGCTCATCGCGCGCGCGGGTGGTATGAATGCAGGCGCTAAACTCGAAAGTGAATGGGCGCAGATCAGCTCGGAGCAGTTGGTGGCTGCAAATCCGGAGATCATTGTGCTCGGTGACGCAGTGTATGGTGTCACGCCTGAATCGGTGAAAGCTCGACCCGGTTGGGATGTGCTTGAAGCTGTAAAGACTGATCAGATCTTTACCTTCGACGATAATTTGGTCAGCCGCCCCGGCCCGCGCCTTGTGGATGCGTTCGAGCAGTTGGCAATGTTGTTGCATCCGGAGGCATTCAAGTAGACAGTCGTACAAGTACACAGGTAGACAGGAAATGTGTGTACGTGTTTACCTGTCTACCTGTGTACATTCATCCCATGCGCAATCCCTACTTGCTCGCGTTTCTTTTCCTTATTGCGGCCCTCATCCTCAGCATCGCGATCGGTTCCGTATTCCTTCCTCCACAGGATATATGGAATTCGCTGATAGGGAACGGCCTGGATATATCCAATTCCATCTTGTGGAAAATCCGCCTGCCGCGCACTGTGCTGGTAGCGCTCACGGGCGCGGCGCTCGGCATCAGTGGCGCCTCATATCAAGGACTTTTTCGCAACCCGCTGGCCGACCCGTATTTGATTGGCGTGGCATCTGGCGCAGGACTTGGTGCGGTCATCGCTTTATCGATTAAATGGCCTTATTCGTTTTGGGGATTGATGGCTGTTCCACTTGCCGCCTTTTTTACAGCCTTATTGACCGTACTGATCGTGTATTCCATTGCTCGCATTGGCCATACTGTGCCAACAACAAATTTGATCCTGGCAGGCGTGGCTATCTCATCGTTTGCCACCTCGCTGACTTCTTTCTTGATGCTTCGTTCCACTGAAGAGGTGCGCCGCGCATTGGGTTGGCTGCTTGGCGGTTCTATCCAAACTGGCTGGCTTTCCATTCTCGCCGTGTTGCCATTCCTCATAATTGGCATTTCCGTCCTGCTCGTGAGTGGACATGCCCTCAACCTCCTGCAATTTGGCGATGACCAGGCTCAACAACTTGGCTTACATGTAACCCGCTCACGGACCATTATTCTTGTTGCGGCTTCGCTTGTCACTGCGGCGGCTGTCTCATTTTCAGGGATTATTGGCTTTATCGGTTTGGTCGTCCCGCATCTTATGCGCTTGTGGCATGGCGCGGACTATCGCCGCCTTTTGTCCCTCAGTCTCATTGGTGGTGCAATCGCATTACTCCTCGCAGATGTGCTGGCGCGTGTGGTCATTGCTCCGCAGGAGATTCCTGTGGGGATTATCACGGCTCTTGCAGGCGCACCGTTCTTTTTGTGGGTGCTGCGTCGCGCGAAAAATCAAGGCTATTGGTGAGTTGGAAGGTAGACGAATGGAAAAAGTGCTCTTTTCGTGGAGCGGTGGAAAAGATAGTGCGATGGCGCTCCATGAAATTCTTGCAAGCCAGCAATACCAGGTGATCACCCTGCTCACAACTGTGACAGAAGACTATGATCGTATTAGCATGCACGGCGTCCGACGCGTATTGCTCGAACAACAGGCCGATTCTCTTGGCATACCTTTGGAAAAGGTTCTGATCTCGAGACAGTCATCTAATGAGGAATATGAGACAAAAATGGGACAAACGCTGACGAAGTATAAAGAATCAGGAGTGACATCGGTTGTCTTTGGAGATATTTTTCTCGAAGACCTGAGACAGTATCGGGAGAAGAATCTTGCCAAGCTGGATATGAAAGGTGTCTTCCCGATATGGAAACGAAATACCACTGAACTGATGCAATCCTTTATTGCGTTGGGATTTAGGGCAGTTACAGTATGTGTGGACACGCAGGTGCTTGATAGACGATTTGTCGGCAGGACAATTGATCAGCAATTTATGGCTGATTTCCCCAAAACTGCCGACATCTGTGGAGAAAACGGTGAATATCATTCGTTTGTGTACGATGGACCGATTTTCAATCGAGGTATATCGCACAGATTGGGCGAAGCAGTGCTAAGAGAAAATCGTTTTTACTATTGCGATTTGATACCCGTCTAACGATAGGTTCCATATGGAAATCACCATCCGTGAAATTGACGAGCAAAGCATACGATACGTGAATCAATTCGATAACGCCTTCACTGTGGACTCACACTTAGTCTTGACGGTAGAAAACGGAAACATCAGCTATCGCATCTTTCCCGTAGAACCCTATGAAAAGCAATATCCAGTAGACGCTACTGATTACAGCAAGTATGTTTGTGATCCCGACAAAACGGTATTTTTCGCTGAAGTGGATGGTGAGCTTGCGGGGCAGATTAGGCTTATCACGTGGTGGAATGAATATGCCTATATTGATGATATTGTTGTAGAGCCCAGATTCCGAGGTCAAGGTGTTGGGCGAGCCTTGATCCAACGAGCCATCGAATGGGCCAATAATGGAAACTTCCCTGGCTTAATGTTGGAGACGCAAAACAATAACGTCCGCGCCTGCCAGTTGTATGAGAGTTGTGGCTTTACATTAGGAGGCTTTGATAAGTATTTATACAAAGGAATTAATCCTGCCACAGATGAAATAGCCTTGTATTGGTATCTTAATTTTTGAATAATAAATGGCATATTGAAAATCGTTTTCCCCAATGATACCCTTGCCGCCGGGGACGGCGGCTGGAGCAAACTTATGCTAAAAATTGAAAACCTTTCCGTCTTTTATGGGGATCGTGAAGTTCTAAAAAACATCGGGCTTGAAGTTAAGTCTGGTGAAGTCGTCGCTCTCATCGGGCCAAATGGCGCAGGGAAATCTACACTGATTCGCACAGTGAGCGGAGTGATTCCCATCCGTGGCGGACAGGTCCGCGTCAATGGCACAGACTTAACAACCCTCGCACCTATCCAGCGCGCACGTCACATCTCCGTTGTACCACAAGCTGTATCTTTGCCTCCGGCATTCACAGTTTGGGAAACGGTCTTGCTTGGCCGCACTCCCTACTTAAATTTTCTTGGGCAAACATCGAGTAAGGATGAAGACCTTACCCGTCAATGTCTCGAACAGGTAGACATGCTCCACTTAGCAGAGAGCCGCATGAACGAGATTTCGGGCGGTGAGCAGCAGCGCGTCCTGCTGGCACGTGCCCTTGCACAGGATACACCTATTCTTCTTATGGACGAACCCACTGCACATCTTGACCTGCGTCACCAGCTTGACCTGTTGAAACTCATTACGAAGCAAGCACGCGAGAAGAATCTTACCGTGCTGGTCGCGCTTCATGATTTAAATCTCGCCTCACTTTTTGCCGATCGTATTGCGATCATCGAGGAGGGTCATCTATGTATGGCGGGCAGTCCGAAAGAAACGCTCACGACTGAAATCCTGCGTTCGGTCTATAAAGTGCCTGTGCATATTGTCCAGCATCCCGAAAGCGATGTGCCGCTGATTTTGCCGAGTCTGGGTGATTGCTAGTATTCCGGTGATCGAGTAGCAACGAGCGTTCTTTGCGAGGAGCGTATCGAGACCAACGTTTTTAGAGATTTATGAAAAAAGGCCTGCTCATCGTCAATACGGGAGATGGTAAAGGGAAGTCCACGGCCGCCTTTGGCATGGTTCTGCGCGCCTGGGGACGAGGCTTTCGCATCTGTGTGATTCAATTCATCAAGGCAGAAACGGGTCAATGGGGTGAGATCAAAGCTGCGAGAAAGCTCGGTATTGAATGGCATACCACTGGCGATGGCTTCACCTGGCTTTCCAAGGATATGGATGAAACCACCGCCCGCGCGCTTCATGGCTGGGAGATTGCAAAAGAAAAAATCGCCAGCAATCAATATGATCTGATTGTGCTGGATGAATTCACTTACACGTTACATTACGGCTGGCTAGATACTGACGCCGCGCTGGACTGGCTCCGCCTCAACCGGCCGCCGAGCCTGCATCTTGTTATCACCGGCCGTTCCGCCCCTGAGGCCTTGATCGCGCAAGCTGACCTTGTCACCGAGATGCACCTCATCAAACATCCTTATGACCAGGGCATTAAAGCCCAGGCAGGGGTAGAGTTCTAAAAGGAGGCCAACGTCTCCCCTGGACTGTCCGCCAGGACAGGCAGACGTTGGAAATCGAAAGTCAGGCCCTTACAGGGTGCTTCGCGAAGACTTTCGACTCAGGAAATAAAAATCTTTCGGAGGGCACTATGGAACTTGACGAATTAATCAAACAAATCAAACCGTTAGACGATAAAGCTATGCAACTCGCCCGCGCGCGACAAGATACACTGACTAAACCTCAAGGTAGCTTGGGCCGTCTTGAAGAACTGTCCATTCAACTCGCGGGAATAACAGGCAATCCCATCCCTTCTATCAAAGATAAAGTCATCATCACCATGGCAGGTGACCATGGGGTTGTGGCCGAGGGAGTCAGCGCCTATCCGCAGGAAGTCACTCCGCAAATGGTACTGAACTTCCTGAATGGCGGTGCAGCAATCAACGTGCTGGCGCGTCATATCGGCGCGCGGGTAGTAATTGTGGATATGGGTGTCGCTTCAGATATCCCTACTGGTAGGTCACGCTTGGAGCGTGACATCCTTGTTAGCCGTAAAATTGCCTGTGGGACGGCGAACATATCCAAAGGTCCTGCAATGACTCGTGAACAGGCAATGGAATCCATTTTGAGTGGAGTCGAGGTCGTCGAAGCAGAAATTATCCGCGGCGTTGATATAGTCGGCACAGGCGATATGGGCATCGGTAATACGACTCCCTCTGCTGCGATTGCATGTGCTTTGATGAATCAACACCCCAAGGGGATCGCTGGCCGCGGTACAGGCGTTGATGATGAGGGACTCAAACGCAAGATTGATGCAATTGAACGCGCATTGAATGTAAACCAACCGAACGCAAACGATGGACTCGATGTACTTGCGAAAGTGGGTGGCTTTGAAATTGGTGGGCTGACTGGTGTCATGCTTGGTGCGGCCGCCCATCACAAGCCCATAATGGTCGATGGATTTATTTCCACTGCTGCAGCGATGATTGCGGTTACGATTGCACCGGCCTGCCGTGATTATTTGATCGCCGCGCATCGCTCCAAAGAACACGGTCACGGGCTGATGCTCGACTGGCTTGGCTTCAACCCATTGCTCGATTTCGATCTGCGACTCGGTGAGGGAACAGGTGCGGCGCTTGGCATTTCGATGGCCGAGGCTGCATGCAAGATCCTTGCCGAGATGGCAACATTTGGTGAAGCGGGTGTGTCAGAAAAAGGATAACTGTCATTGCGAGGGCACTTCGCGCTGAGCGGAGGGTCTGAGTGTTTGTCGAAGCCCCGAAGTCGAAGCGCCGCAGAAGCAATCTCCAATTTCACGAGGAGATTGCTTCGTCGCTGCGAACGCTCCTCGCAATGACGCAAGAAACATTATGGTCCCACTCATTGCCGCGTTTCAATTTCTCACTATCTTTCCAACGATCATTAGGCGCATGTTCACCTCGCAAGAGATGGGGCGCGCTGTCGGTTGGTTCCCGCTTGTTGGCGTTGCTTTAGGCTTTGTATTTTATGGCGTGAACTATGCAGCGCAAATGATCTTTCCAGCAAATGTGTCTGCTGCCCTCACGCTCGCCGCGTGGGTTATTCTCACCCGTGCCTTTCATCTCGATGGTTTCATGGACACTTGCGATGGACTCTTTGGTGGCTTCACGCCTGAACGTCGTTTGGAGATTATGAAAGACTCGCGTGTGGGCGCATTCGGTGTGGCAGGAGGCGTGTTGCTCCTTTTGACCAAATATACCGCACTGGCCTCTCTTTCTAATATATGGCCAGCTCTCATAATATCAACTACGCTTGGCCGGTTAGCAATAGTGTTTGCAATTTTTGCCTTTCCTTATACCCGTGAAACTGGAATTGGACGTCAAATGAAGGATAAGGTCGACTGGAAACAAATCGTTTTAGCGACAGGCATTGCTTTTATTGTTGTGTGGTCTACAGGCGGGTGGATGGGATTGCTCGCTTTTGCAATAGTGGGACTCGCAGTATGGCTTGGTGTCCGTTATATTTTGCGCTTGATACCCGGTCTAACGGGTGATAGTTATGGGGCGCTATGTGAAGGGATTGAATTGATCGTCTTATTGATGTTTATCATAAGAGGTATTGCATGAATTTTGATTTTCCTTCGGTCACTTTCAGTCTTGATGAGAAAGCGCTCATCGTGTACAGCCCTATGCCCATGCTGGCAATTAGTTCCGCCATAACTGGCGGTGGTATTATCCCAACCCGTTACATTCTGAATATGCACGTGGACAAAGATTACAACTGCATATCTCCTGCTGATGATCTTGTCTTTTTTGCTGCTAGTCGAGGAATTTCAGAACCCTTTCACGGATTTATGACAGCCGTGTCTTTGGATAAAATGAAATGTGTTACGCTCCACGAGCAAGATATCACGGTAGCAGCGTTTATAACGGCAGGTGTGAGCAATGCCACTTCTGCGGGCATTTCTGTGCCTGCTTCACTTGTCCCCGGAACGATCAACATCATTCTACTCCTGGATGCAAATCTCACTGATGCTGCGCTTGTCAATGCGGTGATCACTGTCACTGAGGCAAAAACAGCATCCTTGCAGGCTAAAAATATCCGAACCGTCGATGGTCATCTCTCCACTGGGACATCCACTGACGCGATCTGTATTGCCTGCACGGGACATGGAGAGTCGGTTAAATATGCCGGTGCTGTCACTGTGATTGGTTGGTTAATGGCGCGTGCAGTGCGTCAATGCCTGGAGTCTGCGCTTGCATAACGTGCATAATGAACATTCAACTATATTATTTCCTCGTCCCGCCTTTTGCCTTGCTTTTGGATTGGCTGTACGGCGATCCACCCAATCGTTTTCATCCCACAGCTTGGATGGGAAGCTTGATTCGTTGGTTAATTCGTTTTCGTCCTTACCATAACCCATTGACTGAGTTTATATATGGTGTTTTTATTCTTTTGATTGGTCTGATCCTGACAGTGGGTGCAGGACTTGCGCTCACTTACACTGCCTCATATCTTCCGATTTGGGCAGGGATTTTAATACATACCCTTATATTGAAATTAACCATTTCCCTACGCGGCCTTGATCGCGCAGCCAGAGAAGTACAATCTGCTTTGCAAGCCAAAAACCTGCCCGAAGCGCGTCGCCTCCTTTCATGGCACTTGGTTAGCCGCGATACGTTGCAATTGAACGAATCCCAAGTCTCCGCTGCCGCGATTGAATCAGTAGCTGAGAATGCCTCTGATGGAATTGTTGCGCCATTGTTTTTTTACCTGATTGGCGGATTGCCAATGACATTTGCTTATCGTTTTGTCAACACCGTCGATTCTGTGCTTGGTTATCGTGACCCTGAGCGTGAATGGCTTGGCAAAGCACCTGCACGGCTGGATGATTTGCTCAACCTGATTCCTGCTCGGCTCACTGGAATATTCATTGTTCTCTCTGCGTATTTTGTTGGGCTCTGTGGCAAACAGGCATGGAACATGATGTGGCGAGATGCGCGTCTGACGGCCAGTCCCAACGCGGGAGTCCCAATGAGTGCCATGGCGGGTGCACTTGAAGTGGAACTTGAAAAGGTCAGCCACTATGTATTGGGAAAGGGGTTGCAAACCCCTCAAACCGCGGATCTAGGACGCGCGCGTCGTCTGCTTCTATTTATGGCAGGCCTATCAGCTTCCATCTTTCTCATGTTTTTCATGCTCCGAACTTTTCTATTCAGCATTTGAACCTAAGAAACTCCTCCTCATCCACCTAAAACGCTCATTTTCGCTTGACAAGCAATAATTACGGTACCATCACAGAGTTTGTCGAAATGATTACGTTAACATTTTCATAATAAAATGACCCTAATGTTTTTTAGAATCAATCGTTATCAACTATAGAAAAAAGTTTTTCAGAGTATTGATAATATGCAACTCTATCTCGTCCGCCATGGGCAGACAGACTGGAACCTGCAACATCGTTTTCAGGGCCAGGCTGATGTTCCTCTCAATAAGACGGGAGAAGATCAAGTACAAAAAATTGCCCAGCGGCTTTCCAAAATCAAAATTGATGCGATCTATTCCAGTGACCTGAGACGTACGGTCCAGACAGCCGATCGTATTGCCAGCCACCACGAAGTGAATTGCGTGACAGACCTTCGCTGGCGCGAACTGAGCTTTGGTGCGTGGGAAGGACTCACTTATGATGAGATCAAGGCCAAGGAGCCGGAACTGCTCGAAAAATGGCAAACAGATCCATTGAATGCTGCCGCTCCGAGTGGTGAGACACTCCAGCAGTTAGCTATGCGCGTCGATTCCGCATTAGAGGATTTACGCGCAGATCATGAAGATCAAACTGTCCTGCTTACCGTGCACGGTGGGACGATCCAAGCCTTGCTTTGTCTTGCCCTCGGCATAGAATTGAACCATTACTGGCAGTTTAGTGTTTCTAGCGCGTCTCTTTCTGAAATTACATTTTATACAAGAGGCGCGATCATTAACCTGTTCAACGATACATCCCACCTTCCGAAGAAGACTTGAGATGGGGAAACTTACATTCATCATAGGTGGCGCGCGTAGCGGGAAATCGTCCTTTGCGCAGAAACAGGCTGAGAGCTCCGGTAGATCTGTGACTTTCATTGCTACTGCTCAAGCGCTTGATGAGGAGATGTCTGCCCGCATCCAGAAACACCAGCAAGAGCGCCAAATGGATTGGAGTACGCTTGAAATCCCGTTTGGCATCGTTCCGTATTTGCACGAACATCCCACGAAGACCGATCTGTATTTGCTGGATTGCATTACCCTGCTCGTAACCAACCTGATCATGCAATGTGCACAGGATGATATTGCAGATGAGCAGCAATCAACACGGGCTGTAGAGCACGAACTAAACGAACTGCTCATCTATATCCGTGAGCATGAACAGGACTGGCTCATCATCTCGAACGAAGTAGGGCAAGGACTTGTTCCAGCGTACCAGATGGGAAGGGTTTATCGCGATATATTGGGAATGGCGAACCAAAGAATTGCTTCAGTCGCTGATGAAGTTATTTGGATGGTCGCAGGAATCCCTGTACCGATACAAAAATTTAGACAATAGTCTTTGCAACCAACTAATTTTTCAAAACATACGCGCCTAAAATATTAGTCGAATCGATTGCCACGATGAGTTGACTAATGGCAATTGGTGCTTCCGCTATCGGTGAATGTCTGACCTGCAACAGGCACGAATTTCCAATCATAACTCGTAGAGTGTAAGGTCAAACTCAACACGCCATGTGTCTCACTATTGTGAACCTGGCTAGTTGGTAAGATCGTCCCGAAGCTGTAAAGGCCCGCGCCTCCTGTACCGACAACAAATTCGCGCAGACCCTGTGAAACCCCTGCACCAGAAGCATTCATCTCTGTAAAGCGCTCATATTCGTGGTCATGACCATTGATTACTACTTCTGCATTAGCATTGTAGAGTATTTGCCAAAATGTTTGGACGTTTGAGCTACTGCCATGCACAGAACCTGATGACCACCGTGGTTCATGCCAGTAGGCTAAGACACATAGCCTAGGATTCGCGGCTAGATCATTCTGCAACCACGTAGCTTCGGAACTCGTTGCGGATATATCAATCTCCGAATTCAAGGCGTAAATCCGCCAGCTACCTAAGTTATAAGCATAGTAGGCTGGAGGATTATTGAAGTATTGGAAATAACCTGCTGCACCTGAAGTGTGATAATCGTGGTTGCCGGGTATGGGTTGCGTCCGGCTTTTGTGCCGTCCCCAGGTAGGCTCATAACAGTTGATGAATTGGTCGTATGTACCGTCAGGATAAACGTTATCACCCACTGTGAATACAGTGCCTAGGATGTTATCCAGCAATTTTGCAGTCGCTTCGTCATCGTTGTGACTACATGAGGCGATATCTCCAGCTCCAACCAAGACCGGATCACCTCCTGAACTGGGAGGTACAATAGCGGTCTGAGAGGCTTTGCTAACAATAGTTGAAGTTTTAGTAGGCGAAGGAGTAGCTCCGAATGGAGTTGTCGTCTGAGTAACTGATTGAGTGGACCTGATTTGAGTTCCCGTTGGAGTTACCGTCTCAGATGGAGTGGCCTCGGTCGGAGTCGCCGTTGGTGTTTCAGTTGGGGAAGGTGTGAAAGTTTGGGTTGGGATAGGGAAACCATTTGGAATATCAGGATGGATTACAATGCCCTCAGCAATCTGTTTACCGCCAGGAACGTTGTTCGGAGCAATAATAGTCACGAACGCACCTGTAGCTAGCATACTGGCTCGGAATTCCGGAACAATTTTCAAGGGCGAGGCCAGTTCAAATGTGAACGGATTGCCATCCTGGTCAACAATCGTAATACTTTGTTCTGGGATATAGGTAACGACAATACCCACTCGTTGTACCTCTGCCTGTAATTGAATTTCTTTTTCGCTGGAGCTGGCTGGGGATGCACTACCGGTCATTGAGGTGATCATATTTCCAACGAGGGCAGCGGCAAGCGCAAACACAAGCAATACACTAAATTTTTTGTACATATTACCTCCTACAGAGTACCGCATAAATAGCTAAGCCAGAATTGCGATATTTACTCGTAATTTCTGTTCGAAAAGTTTAGTAATTTATACAACAAGTGGTAGTGACAGCACATGAGTGAAATGGTTCAAATATTATTTATTACCGCCGATGGAACTCTCGATGGTTCATGATATGGCAGATTCAATTTATCATGCTGACTGAGATAGCACGATATTGAAATCTTCATTAATGGTATTGTGCTTTGTTATATTATCAACAGGGCAAGCAGAGTCTACTCGAATTATTTGGTGATGTCTAGATTTTTACCAAAAAACCAACGAAGTATTTATCCCCGCACGAAATAAATGATTGAGATGATCAGGCCTATCACGACAACTGTCCAGCGAAGCGTTGAGGGCTTAATGCGGCCCGCGAGACGACCTCCAAGAGTCCCGCCGATCAGTGCGCCCACTGCCATTACCAGTGCCGCAGACCAAACGACCCGTCCTGAAAACAAGAAGAAAATTGCAGCGGCAATATTGACACTGAAAGCAACCGCCTGTTTCAGTGCATTGAGACGCGTAAGCGTATCTTCGAGTGTTAGTCCCAGCGCAGATAACACAATCACGCTCAAGCCTGCTCCAAAATATCCACCATAGATCGAAGCCAATCCTACCGGTAGCCAAGTCAATCTTTGCAGACTTGCACTATGATGTTCTCCCATGCGCCGTACCAGCCACGCACGGACAGGATCTTGAATCGCAAGCAATACCGAAGCAAGCAAAATCAGAACCGGAACTAAATCTCTAAATAATTTTTCGCCAGTTTGCAACAGAAGGTATCCACCAAGGACTCCACCCACAATACTGGCAGGGACAACTAACCACAACCTGCTCTTCTGTC
>WNFV01015804.1_pt1 | contig 13069 bp, 7 predicted proteins | sample 5400101 | NCBI WGS metagenome assembly WNFV01 (sample SAMN13153361, study PRJNA577476) | soil metagenome | isolation source: 115 cm soil or saprolite under grassland replicate 1 | place: USA:California | collected 2016-06-15
AGGCACATTGCTACCTGAGCGAGGCGAAGCGGGTCCTCGACTGGGACCTTGAGGGCGCGGGCACGGAGTTAAAACGCGCACTCGAGCTCGACCCTAACTTGGCACCAGCTCATTTCTTCCTGTCGTTGCTACCTCTCTTCCGAGGTGAATTACAGGAAGGGCTTCGGTTGGTGCTGGAGGCTGAGAAGCTGGATCCCGTTTCGCCTATCACTAGTTACGTTGTCACTGCGGCCTACCTGGCCAACGACCGCATCGATGACGCAATTAATGAGGGTCAGCGGACACTCCTGCTTGATCCGAATTACTTTTACCTGGATTCGAACCTTGCCGCTGCGTACCGAGAGAAAGGCAATTTCCCGGAAGCGATAGCGCTCTATATCAAATCCCAGGAGGCAACGCACCTCCCAAGTAGTGGCCTTGCCATCACCTACACGCGCATGGGCCGCCAAATTGAGTCGCGAAATATTCTTACTCAGCTCCTGCAAGCGAGAGAGAAGCGATACGTCTCGGCCCCCGTCATCGCCGCAGTTTACGTCGCTTTTGGTGATAAAGAAGAAGCTTTCCACTGGCTCGAACGCGCATTTGCCGAACACTCGGGAATCCTACAGTGGATTGCGTTTCTTCCCGAATTTCGTCCGCTCCATTCCGATGCGCGTTTCCCTCATCTTCTGCGGCGAATCGGCGTCTCGAACAACTCGGTTTTGGCGATCACGGAGACAACTCTGACAGAGACTACTGATCCGAGCGCCCAAAGCCACTTCACTCTCAAAGTTGGAGTAAGGCCACGACCAGGAACGCCGAATGGCCATGCTGTGAGAATTGTCGTCTCCTTCTACGACCTAACAAAAGATAACAAGATGATGCCAACTGATGCGCAAGTCGGTTATCATTGGCTTACCTCCGCAACCGGCTGGGCCGAAGCAGCCCCAAGGTTTCTCGAAGCCACTTACGTGCGTCCGAAAACTCAAACGCTTTCCGCTGATGTACGGCGATATGGCGGATTCATTGTGCGAGTGTATTTCGACGGCCAGTTACAAGATTCGCGAGCGAGTCCGCCAGATCTATTAACGCTCTTTTCGGCCGGAGATCAGCCTACGTTCCCTCCCAATGCGACCCCGGGACCGTAACTGTAGCTACGAAGACTCCAATCTGCCAGGCGTGTCGCCTGCGAGCCCCGCATCTGACCAAAGCTGTGAGTACTCCAAGCTTGTTAAAAGCCATCTCGTAAACGCGGAGCGTTGTAGCCAAGGCGCCCGGTGTCCATGCTTCAGGGAGCAACACCGGCGGAGCGCCTCGACAGAGCGAGGCGGCTACAGCGGTCTCGCGATCATCGCAGTAGTCCTGTTTTCAGTTATTGGCACACAGGCACAGGAGTCCACGCCCACACCGGCGCCGCAAACAGCGGGCCAGCCTGTTGCCACGACATTCGAGGTAATTGTGACTGGCTCGAACATTCCTACCGCTGAAGAAGTAGGCCCCCAGCCGGTCGATACCTATCGCAAAGTCGACATCGAGCGGCTCGGTGTGCGGAATGCCACCGACCTTGTTCAGAAATTGCCCGCCGCTACTGGACCGTCGCTCAATGAAAATCTAAACGCCATCGGGGATGGCCGAACGGAAATCGACCTGCGTGGCCTTCATTCCAAAGAAACCCTTGTGTTACAGGACGGACGTCGTCTCGCGCCTGACGGCTTTGCCGGTTATGAAGTCGACCTCAACTTTTTTTTCCATCCTACAGTTGACCTCAACTTGTTTCCACTTGGGTTGATTGATCACATCGACATTCTGAAGGACGGCGCTTCGGCCATTTACGGCAGTGACGCGGTTGGTGGTGTGTTTAACGTTTGGTTGATCCACAGGTTTCGCGGCCTCGAAATTTACGCCAGCTATGGCAACACCAATCTCGGCGCCTCCAACGATCAGGGTGAAGAGAGGGCATACCTCCTCGCCGGCACGGGTGACGACAAGACGGACATTGTTGTTTACGCTGAGGTGTACAATCGCGCCGCCATCTTCAGCCGTGACCGCGACATTTCGTCCAACGCTGACTTTACCCGCTTTAATGGTTCTGATGATCGGTGGGACGACCTTCCCGGGCGCGTTGGAGACTTCGTTTACCAGCCGCGCCTTAACCGCGGTGCGGGGTCACCCACGCGCCATGCATTTCGAGATGTTGCCAGTGACCCGCAATACGTGCCGCTCTCCAATCTTCCGCGCGCGCAACAGCGCTTTAACCCCCTCGCTTTCACACCGGCAATGGCCCCAGTGGACCGTGAATACCTCTACGGCTCGCTCGACCACAAAATTTGCGACCAATACTTGGAGCTTTTTGCTGACTTCAAGTACGTGCGCAGTTTCTGGGACGGCGCGCGGGCGCCGGCTCCATTTATCAGCGATGTATTCACGGATGCAACTCACCCCTTTAGGATAAGTCCTGCGGGCATTAGCGTGCCGATTCAGAATCCGTTCAACCCATTCACAGTCGCGGATTACACCTCCACGGGAGGAGCTGACCCGAGGGTTCCGGGGACTCAAATAAGTGCTGTGCCTCCCGGAACGCAGCTCACGACCGGCGTGCGTTACGCTGCCTTGGAAGCGGGGCTGCGTACCGACAAGATTACGACTCACAATTATGAGTTTACCGGCGGTCTCAAAGGTAATCTGGGTGAGTTCGGCGATTACTTTAAGACTTGGCAGTGGGAAAGCGGCTTCCGTTATAACGAAGATCGCCGCATCGAGCGCTTTGGCGGGATCGCGGACAGCAATGCGCTGCGGGCGGCGTTACTCGACACAGATCCGGCAACCGCCTTTAATCCATTCGGCCTTAACCAGAACTCGCCCGCTGTCATTAATAAAGTCTTTGCGACGACCCATCGCCTCGGCACGACCTCGCTAACACTCGAAGACCTCAAGTTATATGGCCAGCTCTGGAACCTTCCAGCGGGGCCCATCGCCTTTGCAATCGGCGGCGAACACCGGACCGAGCACCAAGCGGATCAGCCTGACGCGCTGACGGCTTCCCGTCAAACAAGTGGTACGGCTAGAGATGTTCTCTCAGGGTTCCAAAAGCCGGTGCCCAACTTCCTCCCGTCAAGGGGGAGCCGAGATGTCTGGTCCCTTTACTGGGAGGTTCGTGTACCTGTCACGAGCCCTGTATGGAACTGCCTTGGTCTCTACAGCCTGGAATTAGGGTACCAGGAAAGATATGATAACTACAGCGATTTCGGCTCTACGGAAAAGCCCAAGTTCTTCGTTCGCTGGCAGCCAATCGATTCGTCGCTGACGTTGCGCGCGACTTATAACGAAGCTTATCACGCTCCCTCCCTTGCCGAATTGTTTACTAAGCAAGCTCATGAGACCGTGCTCGTGCCTGACCCGGCCGGCTTGACTCCGCCGAACGTTGGGATCAAAGAAACGATTGGCGGCAATCCGAACTTGAACGCGGAAGTGGCGTATGAATGGACCTACGGCCTTGTTTGGACCCCGGCGAAATTTATCAGGGGACTCACCTTAAGCGCGGACTTCTACCACATCGATTTGCGCAACACCACCTTCGGTTACGACCCCCAAGAGCTGGTGTTTTTTGACTTCTTCCGTCGTACGGGGACTCTGCCCAACGGCGCTCCGACTGGTAGTGGATTGCCAGACCTGATTCAGCGCGATCCCGTTACCGGTGCGATCCTGAACGTTGACACTCTAGAGCAAAACCTGTCTCGATTTTGGACCGAAGGCCTCGATTACGAGGCTTTCTATCAACTGGATACCTCGATATTCGGCCGCGGCAACTTCGGAACATTCACGTTCACCTTCAATGGCAACTACCTGGATCGGTTTGTATGGCAGGCGAGCTCGGCGGCACAGAAAGAAAATTTGGACGGCAACTTCATAGGAGTTAGACGTGGCTCGTTCCCGAAGAACCGCTGGTATGCGAGCGTGTTTTACGATCTCGGCGGACTCGATACCGGTCTCATCGTTCACTACATTGGGCAATATTCGGACGCTGTCTTCACGGTTAACGGTAAACCTCGCAAGATCCGTGAATGGACGACGCTCGACTTCATTCTGAACTACACATTCAACTCGCCTGCAGCTGTGGCGCAAAACGAAGTCGCCGGACATACCAGGGACGGCGGCAAGAATGCGAACATGAAAGACGCCAAGGGAAAGAACGTCATGCCGGTCTTTACCGCAGATTACAATCCATGTGGCTGGCGGGCATGGCTAAATAACACGACAATCACTCTCGGCGTAAACAACGTCTTCGACTTCGCGCCGCCCTTCAGTGCCGGCGCGTTCGAAAACGGCTACGACCAGCGGCAGGCCAATATCAGGGGGCGAACCTGGTATGTGGCATTGACGAAACGTTTCTAAAACTGCCGGATCTCAAGGTTGAGCGGCACTCTGCTCCACGCGATCGCGTTTCTGTTTAGGAGTCGCCTAGCTCCGTTGAAGAGCTTTTCGGCAAGCTGCCGAAAAAACCCCGAAAGCGTTCGGGGTGCTCTCCATCCGTGATAGCTGCTGCCTGCCCGCCATAGCCTTTAAGACGAAGGTCGGTAATCCGCGGTTGGATTTCATCGCTCCTAATTATTTCAAAACTTCCCCTTTTGTTTCCTGTATAGACCAGTGAAACGCAAAATCCCTCACTTAGACAATCCGAACCTCAACAAAAACCCAACACCTATGAAAACAAAAATTATTCCAAAAATATTCGTTACACCGATTGTAGTCCTGGCCAGCCTATTGCTGCTGCAGGGCACAAGTCAAAGCTAGGCAGCCAGTCAGTTTGAGCTCGTATCCACAATCGCGTTCTCAAGCACACGCGACGGCCGATTACACATCTACCTGATGGACCCGGACGGCACGAATGTGCGGCAGCTGACGGAAATAGAGGATAACGCTTTCGCAGCGTTGTCGCCGGATGGGAAAAAGATCGTGTTCGACAGCAACCGCCTCCGATTGCCCACCGAACCCCTCAACACCTCCGACCTGTTCCTGATGAACACGGACGGCACGGAGCAGACCTATTTGATACGCGGCAGCTCTGCCACGTGGTCCCCGGACGGCAAATACATCGCATATCACGCGTCGGCATCGGGAACCGGCTTACCCACCACTACCGACCCCGGGGCTGCGACCAGTGATAGCGACATCTTCGTCGCGAACGTTGACGACCTTCTGGCAACTGTGGCCGAGCCACAGAACATCACCAACAGTTCCGACGTAATCGACAATGACCCGGACTGGTCGCCCGATGGCACAAAGATCGCGTTCACAAGTCACCCTCCATCGGACAATCCCATTAATCCGATTCATGCCGAGATTTACGTGATCAACCCGGATGGGACTGGGCTGACCCGCCTCACGTTCAACAACTATGAGGAACGGGCTCCTTCCTGGTCTCCGGACGGCTCGCGCATTGTGTTCATGGCCAGGGTCGGCACGCACGGCGGTAACGGCTTTGAGATCTGCGTCATGAATGCGGACGGAACGAACTTCGTTCAGTTGACTGACAATGCAGTGTTCGAAGGTACACCGACGTTCTCACCCGATGGTCAGAAGATCGTCTGGGGGAGGGATGTGGGGGCTGGTCAAGGCCAGGAGCTCTTTTTGATGAACGCCGACGGCACTCCATATCGCGCCTTAGTGTGGCAGTACTAGGTTCAAATAAAAAACATGGATTCAACCTTGGAGTGACGAAATCCGAATCAATAATCCAAAACTCATCTCATAAATACATAAATAGGAAGCGCGACGATTGCCGAAGCCGCCTCCCAAAAGGATTGCGCTACTCGCATCTGGTAAACCAGCCGATTTGGGACCCGTTGCGCGGCGACTTGCGCTTTGAAACAATCGTCGCCTCCCTCGCAGCAAAAGACACGCGCGTGACTTATTAAAAAGGTTACATGACGAGTAACATCGTGTTCTGACAAAAGGAAACGCACCTACGCCGAGGCTCCGGCGCGGCAGGCGAAGGTAACGGAGGTTTTTAGTGTTGGTAGAACAGAATCTTTGTTTCCTTTGCCTGCTCGCGAATGGAGCCGAGGGGATTCGAGCGACATAGATGGGCAAACCGACAGGTCGAACTGCGCGGGAGCGCATGAGTCAAAGCTTTCGGAGTTATCTTCTGTTTAGAAGTCACCTAGCTTTGTTGAAGAGCTTTTCGGCAAGCTGCCGAAAAAACCCCGAAAGCGTTCGGGGTGCTCTCCATCCGTGATAGCCGCTGCCTGCCCGCCATAGCCTTTAAGGCGAAGGCGGGTAATCCGCGGTTGGATTTCATCGCTCCTAATTATTTCACAACTTCACCTTTTCTTTCCTGTATAGACCAGTGAAACGCAGAATCCCTCAAGTAGACAATCCAAACGTCAACAAAAACCCAACACCTATGAAAACAAAAATTCTTCTAAAAGAACTTGCTCCACCGATTGTAGTGCTGGCCAGCGTGGTGGTGCTGGGCACGAGTCAAAACCAGATCCAATCCGCGCCACTACCTGGCCCCGTACAGGAAGCGTGGGTTGCCCGTTACAATGGCCCAGGAAATCTCGATGACGGGGGCCACGCCATTGTCGGTGACAACTCAGGGAATGTCTTTGTGACGGGAGGGAGCCATGGCTTAGGCACTGATCTTGATTACGCCACGATCAAGTACGACTCAGCCGGGGGAGAACAATGGGTTGCCCGCTACAACGGCCCGGGAAATGGTTGGGATCGTGCCGCAGCAATTACCCGTGACAGTTCAGGCAACGTCTACGTGACGGGACAAAGCTTGGGCTTGGGGACCAATTATGATTACGCCACGGCCAAGTACGGCTCAGCTGGACAGGAACTATGGGTTGCCCGCTACAATGGCGCAGGAAATGGCGAGGACGACGCCAATGCCATGGCCAGTGATGGCTCAGGCAATGTCTATGTGACGGGAGTTAGCTTAGGCTCAGGGACTGGTTCTGATTACGCTACGGTCAAGTACGACTCAGCAGGGCAGGAACAATGGGTTGCCCGCTATAACGGCCCGGCGAATGGAAGTGACTATGCCAGGGCCATTGCCGTTGACAGTTCAGGCAATGTCTATGTGACGGGACGAAGCCTGGGCGCAGGCACCAATCTTGATTACGCCACGGTCAAGTATAACTCAGCTGGGCAAGAACAATGGGTTGCCCGCTACAACGGACCGGCGAACGATGCTGACGATGCCTTCGCCATCGCCGTTGACAGCTCAGGCAATGTCTGTGTGACCGGAACAAGCTTAGGCTCCGGCACGTTCGATGATTACACCACGGTCAAGTACAACTCAGCTGGGCAAGAACAATGGGTTGCCCGCTACACAGGACCGATTGCTTGGGCGATTGCCGTTGACGGATCAGGCAATGTCTATGTGACGGGAGAAAGCGTAGAAAGCGGGGGCCGCCGAACCAACATTGATTACGCTACAATCAAGTATAACTCAGCCGGGCAGGAACAATGGGTTGCCCGCTACAACGGCTCGAGAAATGGCGGCTATGATCGTGCCCAAGCAATTGCCGTTGACGGCTCTGGAAACGTCTATGTGACGGGGTTCAGCGCTGGTGCACGTACTTTTGATTACGCCACGGTCAAGTACGACTCAGCCGGGCAACAACAATGGGTTGCCCGCTACAACGGACCGGGAAATGGTAATGAAGAAGCAGCGAGCACCATTGTCGTTGACGGATCGGGCAGTGTCTATGTGACGGGAGCGAGTCCTGGCGTTGGCACCGGCTATGATTATGCCACGATCAAGTATGTGCAGAATCCTACACCAACACCGCGGCCCCGCCCGACGTCACCGCACTAATAGAAAGATAAAACCGACACCTATGAAAACAAAAATTCCACCCAATGTTATCACCGCCGCGATTGCTATCGCTCTGTTCTGCGCTGTGGCATTTCTCGCGAATGCGGCGACCATCACAGTCACCAACACCAATGACAGCGGCGCCGGTTCGTTGCGCCAGGCGCTCATTGACATCAGCGACGGCGACACCATCACCTTTGCAGTGTCTGGCACCATTGTGTTAACCAGCGGCGAGCTGCTGGTGGACAAGAACATCACCATCGAGGGACCTGGGGCTGGAAGCCTGGCTGTGGATGGCAACGCCACTAGCCGCGTATTCCACTTCGGCTCCGGCAAAAACGTCACCATTTCTGGCCTGACCATCACCAACGCCGGCGCCAACGGGGGCGGCATCTACAATGAGGGTGCGACGCTGACCCTCAGCAACTGCGCGGTCAGCGGTAACTCCGGCGACGGCATCGACGGCTATTATTGGGATGCGACGCTGACCCTCAGCAATTGCACGATCAGCGGCAACTCCGGCGTCGGCATCTTCAATTGGGCCTTTAATGGAGGCAGTTATCTGCAGATCAGCGACAGTGTCGTTAGCGGGAACTCCGGCGGAGGCATCTCCAATGTCGCCGTAAATGAAGGGGACTTCGCTGGCCTCCAAATCAGCAATTGCACGATCAGCGGCAACTCCGGCGTCGGGATCGTCAATACCGGTTATGACGGCGGTGCTGGGGCCGAGATCACAAACAGTACAATCAGCGCCAACGGCAACGGCATCTCTAACATTGGCTCAGGTGTGGGGGGCGGCGCTGTGTTGACGCTCAGCAATTGCACGATCAGCGGCAACTCCGGCGTCGGCATCTATAACCAGGGTGGTTGTTGCACCTCAAGCGGGGCAGGTGCAGACATCAACAACAGCACCTTAAGCGGCAACTCCGGCGGTGGCATCTATAACGGGGGCGTGTTGCCTTCAGTAGGGATCGGAAACACCGTCCTCAAGGCCGGCGCAGTAGGAGAAAATATCAGGGGCGGGGTAACCTCGCGCGGGTACAATCTCAGCAGCGACGACGGCGGCGGTGTCCTGATCGGCCCGGGCGATCAGATCAACACCGATCCGATGCTTGGCCCATTGCAAGACAATGGCGGCCCCACATTCACCCATGAGCTGTTAACCGGTAGTCCAGCCATCAATGCTGGTGACCCGAACTTCACTCCGCCGCCTTTCTATGACCAGCGCGGCCCAGGCTTTTATCGCGTAGTGAACGGCCGCATCGACAGCGGCTCGTTTGAGGTGCAATCTGGTCCGCCACCTACACCTACACCGACACCTACACCCACGCCCACGCCGACACCGACACCGACCCCAACTCCTACGGTGACACCGACTCCTACCCCTACCGCTACACCTACTCCTACTGCAACAGCAACTCCAACATCGACACCGACTCCTACCCCGACGGCAACGCCGACACCAACGCCGACTGCGACACCCACTGCTACGCCAAAGCCCACTCCGACACCAAGGCCGCGCCCAACGCCGCCGCCTCGCCCAACTCCGCCTCACTAGCAGAAAGGTAAAACCAACACCTGTGAAAACAAAAATCATACCCAATATCATCCCTGCCGCGATTGCTATCGCTCTGTTTTGCGCTGTGGCACTTCTCGCGCATGCGGCCACGATCACAGTCACCAACACCAATGACAGCGGTGCCGGTTCATTGCGCCAGGCGCTCGCCATGGCGAATGATGGCGACACAATCACCTTCGCTGTGTCTGGCACAATTGTGTTAACCAGCGGCGAACTGCCGGTGGACAAGAATGTGATTATCGAAGGTCCAGGCGCCGCCAGCCTGGCAGTCGATGGGAACGCCACTAGCCGCGTGTTCCACATCGGACCGGGCAAAAACGTCACCATTTCTGGCCTGACCATCACCAACGGCCACGTGAGTGGGGGCAACGGCGGCGGTATCTACAACGACCAGGCGACGTTGACCCTCAGCAATTGCACAATCAGCGGCAATCTCTCGATCCTATATGAATGGTGCGGCTGCGAGCAGTGCGATTGCCTCTACGGTTTTGGCGGGGCTGGTGGTGGTATTTACAGTAATGGGTCGGGAGGCAATGCCACCTTGACGCTCAATAATTGCACGATCAGTGGCAACTCAACTGTCGGCGGGGTTAATTTCGGCTCGGAGGGCGGTGGCATCTCCAATGTGAATGCGACGCTGACGCTCAATAGTTGCGCGATTAGCGGCAATTCAGCGGATAGCGGTAGCGGCAGCGGTATCTTGAATAACGCCAACCTAGGGAGTTCGAGTGTGCAGATCAGCAACAGTGTCGTCAGCGGGAACTCAGCGGATGTCGGCGGCGGCATCCTTAATTATGCCTACTCTCCCAGCACTGCAGTGGTCGAAATCACAAACTGCACGATCAGCGGCAACTCGGCTTACTACGGCGGCGGCATCTATAGCTTTGGCGACTATAGTGGTGAGGCGGCGGTTGTTGTGGCAAGCACGATCTTCAAAGCCGGCGCAGCAGGAGGAAATATCGTCAATAACTCCGGCACGGTCACATCGCTTGGCTACAATGTCAGCAGCGACAACGGCGGCGGTGTCTTGACCGGTCCCGGCGATTTGATCAACACCGATCCGATGCTTGGCCCATTGCAAGACAATGGCGGCCCCACACTCACGCATGAGCTGTTGCTCGGCAGCCCGGCCATTAATGCGGGTGATCCGAACTTCACTCCGCCGCCTTTCTACGACCAGCGCGGCCCGGACTTTTATCGCGTAATGAACGGCCGCATCGACATCGGCTCCTTTGAGATGCAGGGGCCCATACCTACGCCAACACCTACAGCTACTCCCACACCGACCCCGACGCCGACACCTACGCCTACAGCTACAGCTACACCTACTCTGACGCCGACACCAACTCCTACAGCGACGCCGACTCCAACTCCAACTCCAACACCCACCCATACACCAAGGCCGCACCCGACTCCGCGGCCACGCTAGCAGAAAGATGAAACCAACACCCATGAAAACAAAAATTCTTCAAAAAACATTCCTTAGCCTTATCGCATTGGCCCTCGTCGGGATCGCCCCGGTAAGGACTGCAATCGCCCAGCAGCCCGGTCCTCTGGATATTTCGGGCGAGATCAACGGGGCACCCTTCCGGATCGTGGTCCCGGCGTACTCGGAACGGGACTCTGCTCTTGTTCCAACGCGGCTATACTGACAAAGCCGATCATCCCGGGGAGATCGACAACCGAAACCCGACCATCGCCCCGAGTGCGGCTGTCCGCGATGCCCTGCTCGCCAATGGCTACGCGCTTTCTGGCAGCGCCCGCAAAGACAATGGCTGGGACGTCGAGGAGGGACTTGATGACGTCGTGGCGCTGGCCAGCTACTTCAGAGAGAACGTGGCCAACCCTACGATCACCATCCTGTGGGGTTCCTCCTTCGGGTCGGTGATTGCACTGGAAACCGCGGAGCGCAACGGCGGCCTCTTCGACGGCTACTTGGCCGGGGCCTCAATGGGCGCCGGGGCGACGCGGACGGTGGACCACTTCCTCGTCCTCCGACTGGCCTACGACGTCACGTTCGGCATACCCACGTCGTGGGGAACGCCTGGCGACGTCCGCGACCTCCTCGACTACGAAACGGAGGTGCTGCCGATCCTCTCCGCCCAGGCCGGTGACCAGGCGAACTTCGGTCGGTTCGAGTTCATCAGGCTGGTGGCCGGCATCCCCGGCTCGGGGATCGAACCCCCGCCCGGGTACTTCCCCGGCCATCTGATCAGTCTTCCCTTTTTCCTTGCCACCGAGGGTGAGCAGGAGCTGGAGCGTCGGGCCGGGGGACCCGTCGCCCAGAACATCACCCACACCTATGCCCTGACCTCGGCGGAGAAGGTCTACCTGGCGAGCCTGGGTGTGGACGCCGATCCCCTCCTCGAGGCGATGAACGCCCGCCGGAACATAGCGGCTCCGCCAGAGCCGAGGAACTACGTCGAGCACTTCGCCGACTACAGCGGGTTGATCAAGCATCCCGTCCTGACTCTCCACACGAAGGTGGACGAGGTCGTCCCCGTGGCAAGCGAGTCCGCCTACCGGAACACCATCGCGGCAGTGGAGCGCGACGATCTTCTGGTCCAGGTGTACACAACGGAAATCGGGCACGCTAACTTCACCGTAGCGCAGCTGCGTAGGGCGATCCAAGCCGTCGACGGCTGGGCGCGGTCGGGAACGCCTCCCGCATCCTCGGCCTTCCCGGCCGAGCTCGGCTTCATCCCAGGCTACGTCCCGCCGGCCTGGCCGCAGCCCTGACGGCCATTCGAAGTAATGATGGTACGGCCGACTCACAATCTGCAATCCAGTCTCAACAAAAAAAGGAAAATGAAAGAAAAGGAAGAGGGGTCAAATCTAAACCTTTGACATTCGCGCGGCCTAATCGGTCGGCAAAAATCGGGTTTGTATTCAATTGGCTTATGCACTTGCTCGACGAATCGGATTCTGTCGGAGGCAGTCATAGCTACAACGAATCCGCAGCCGACAGGGCTGCCTCTACAGCAGATCCATCTGGGCGTTTTCTGGCGTGGCTTCGGCAAACCGGACGCCGACTCCAATCAGGCGCACCGGCTTCCCGGTGCGAGCAAATGCTTCGTCCAGAAGAGCGCGGAAATCCGGTAACGCAGGCGCAAGTCCGGCGCGCTCGGCAGTGGTTCGCGTGAAATCGTTGAATTTCAATTTCACGAATATTTTTGTGATGCCGCGGGTTGATTCCTTTTGCGCAAGATCAGCCATCAAATCCTGGAAGAGTTCCTCCAGCTTTTCTTCACACTGCTCGAGTGTCGTCAGATCAACAGCGAACGTTTCCTCAGTGCTTAACGATTTGCGTGGACGGTCCGGTTCGACCGGCCGGTCGTCGATGCCGCGGCAAAGATCGTAGAGCAAGTTGCAGCGCTTCTCGCGTCCGGAGCTTGTCGATCTTTTCGGCAAATTCGGTCTAGATTATCAAAGCGAACATCACAGCCGGTTTGCCTGATTTTCCTTTCCTGGATGGAAGTCATGGACTGGCGAGCAGATTAAACGTAGCACATGCCTTTGCGTTGCGGGCGACTGCGCCTTTGATTGTCATTCTGAGCGGAGCCATGAATCACAGGCAATAATCAGAGATGTTTCGCTTCGCTGAACATGACAGATTCAGCAAAGCATCCCGATCGAAATGTAGTGTTGTGGTTAAGCGAACTAGCGGAAAACGACGGCCAGCT
>WNFV01007103.1_pt1 | contig 13062 bp, 11 predicted proteins | sample 5400101 | NCBI WGS metagenome assembly WNFV01 (sample SAMN13153361, study PRJNA577476) | soil metagenome | isolation source: 115 cm soil or saprolite under grassland replicate 1 | place: USA:California | collected 2016-06-15
GCGATCGGCCAGGCGAAGTTCGTATCGGTCCGGTCGGGGAAGACGAACATCACCACGCCGGCCACCGCGGCGAGGAGCGTCCCGACGACCAGCACGACTGGCAGGACCCGGTCAAACCTCGCGTCCGACTCGCTCCTCCGTCCGGGCTGGGCCTCCCCGATCTGATCGAGCCTCATGACGCCTTCCCCCCTCTCGAACCGCCCCCGCAGGCTGATCGGCCGGGCGGATCATACGCCCGAGCGCTCGGCGGAACCGCCGCCCGCTGCCGGGTGAATTGGGTCCATCCTCGATGTTGAGCGAGGGAAGACGTTTCCCCAGGATTCGGTAGGGCCGGCGTCCACCGCCGGGACGGGGCGTAGGGTATTGGGGCGCGTCCACGCCCCAGGAGGGATCGATCGTCATGAACATTCTTCGGCCACCCATCGTTTTCGGCGTCGTCGCCCTGGTCCTCGGAGCAGGGTTGGCGGCTCCGGCCACGGCTGCGGCCGCCCCTCCCACCCTGACCGCCTTCCCGATCCCGACCCCCAACAGCCAGCCGATCGAGATCGCCCTGGGAGCCGACGGGAATCTGTGGTTCACCGAGCAGAACGCGAGCAGGATCGGCCGCGTCACTCCCGACGGTGCGATCACGGAGTTCGTGACCCCGACCTTCAGCTTCCCGGTCGACATCGCACCCGGTCCAGACGGGAACGTGTGGTTCACCGAGGGATCGGACGGCATGATCGGACGGATCACCCCCACCGGCTCGATCCAGGAGATCCCGTTCTCCGCCTTCGACTCTGCCGGCGGGATCACGGCCGGGCCCGACGGCAACATCTGGTTCACGGGCTCGGGAGAGAACAAGGTCTGGCGGCTCGAGCCGACCGGCGTCCTGACCAGCTTCGCCATCCCCACCCCGAACAGCTTCCCCAGTGGGATCACCGCGGGGTCCGACGGAAACCTCTGGTTCCTCGAGCAGGGGGCCGGGAGGATGGCTCGGATCACCCCGAGTGGCGTCATCACCGAATTCCCAGAGGCCCTGTCCCTCCCCTACGACATCGCAGGGGGTCCCGACGGCAACGTGTGGTTCGTCGAGCGATTCAACCAGCGCATCGGGAAGGTCACGCCCGCCGGGGAGTTCACGTTCTATCCGACGACCCTGCACACCCTGGAAACGATCGCGCCGGGGTTCGGACAGAGCCTGGTGTTCACGTCGTTCGGCGACAACGCGGTCGCACGGATCACCACGGGCGGCGTCGTCACGGCCTCGCCGACCATCGACACCAGCGGTCCGACCGGGATCACCCGCGGCCCGGCGACCTCCGTTTGGTTCCTGGGGTATTCCTCGAACAAGGTGTACCGGCTGACCCCCTGACGGGATCCGCCGGATCTACGGCCGCCGCCTGGGCACCACCAAGGCGTCGACGGCGATGCATCCCTCGGGGCCCGCGATCAGCGGGTTGACGTCGAGCTCGTCGAGGTCGTCGCCAAGATCGGCCGCGAGCCGGGACAGGGCGGCCAGCGCGCCCGCCACGGAGGCGACGTCGCTCGGCGGGACCCCCCGCGCTCCGTCAAGGAGCCTTTTGACCGCGAGGCTCGCCAGGAGCCGGGCGGCCGCTGCGTCGTCGAGCGGAGGAACCGCGAACCGACGGTCGGCCAGCACCTCGACCAGCGTCCCGCCCGCCCCGGCCATCACCAGCGGGCCGAACTGATCGTCCCGGACGACCCCGAGGGCCAGTTCCACCCCCGGCGGAGCCATCTCCTGGACGACGACCTTCGGGCCCAGCCGGCCGGCCACGTCCCGGTACGCCTCGCTCACGTCCTGGGGCGTGGACAGTCCGAGCCGGACTCCACCGCGGTCCGTCTTGTGCGGGGCTCCGGGCGACGCCGTCTTGACGGCAACCGGCCGGCCGATCCGCTCCGCGGCGGCCAGGGCGGCCTCCTCCGTGTCAGCCTCCCATGCTCGGATCACCGGGATGCTGTAATCCTCCAGGAGAGCCAGCGCTTCGCTCTGCCCGACGAGGTCGCCGGAGGTCAGCTTGGCGCGCCACCGCTCCCGCACCGCTTGCGCCACCGGTTCGGTCGGCTCACCCGCCGGCCGGGCCCTGAAGTCCCGGTAGGCGAACAGGTGGGCGAAGGCCGCCAGCCCGGTGGCCGTTCCCTCCAGCACCGGGATCCCGGCCGCTCGGACCGCCGCCGCGTCGCGGGCGTCGATCGCGCTGGACAGGTTCGACAGGACCGCGAACGGCTTCGTCGTGCCCTCGAAGACTTCCCGGGCCACGCGCACATAGCCCGCGTCGGGGCTGATCTCGGAGGTGAAGTCGACGCAGAAGGCCATGGCGGCGGTGTCCGGGTCGTCCAGCAGCGTTCGCATACAGGCGATGAAGATCTCGTCCGCGTCGTTGCCCGTCCCCCACGCGTCGAGCGGGTTGCCCGGCTCGAGCCCTTCCTCCAGCTCCTCGGCCAGCCGCTCCCTCGTCCGTGCCGAGATTCGAGCGAACCGCACGCCCGCCCGTGGAGCCAGGTCGACCACGTGAGCCCGCTCGCCGCCCGAGTCGTGGATCGAGGCCAGCCCCCCGGGCCCGGCGCGGCGCTCTGCCGCGAACAGCTCCAGGGTGTCGGCCATCTCGTCGAGCGTCTCCACCCGGATGACACCGTGGGCGTCGAACACGGCCTGGTAGGCCTCGTCCTCCCCGGCCAGGGCGCCAGTATGCGAGGCGACCATCCGCTTCGATTCGGGCTCCCGCCCGACCTTCAGGGCCACCACCGGCACGTCGCGCTCCGCGGCCCGGGACAGGGCACGCCGGAATCGGTCCGGTGCGCGGGCGGTCTCGATGAACAGCGCGATGGCCCCGGTGCTGTCCAGCGACAGGGCGTGCTCCATGTAGTCGGCGCCGGTCGTGACCAGCTCGAGCCCGGAGGACACGACCAGGTTGAACCGGAGGCCCCGGTCGTTGTGCAGCATCGCCGAGAACGCCGATCCCGAATGGCTGATGAACGTGATCCCCCCGGGCTCCAGGCTCTCCGGTTCGGGGAACCCGCAGGCTCGAAGGCGGCGTTCCACGTTCAGGAACCCCATCCCGTTCCCGCCGCACAGGGCCATCCCGGCCTCCCGGGCGATCCGCGCGAGTCGCTCGCCGAGCGGCGGGGCGCCCTCGCGCGGCGGCTCGTAGCAGCTCGCGAAGATCACGGCCGAGCGGGCCCCGGCATCGGCGGCCACCCGCAGCTGTGCCTCGAGCATGCCGTTCGGAACGCCCAGCAGCACCAGGTCCATGGGTTCGGGAACCACCCCCAAGGACGCGTAGGCGAGGTGCCCCATGACCTCGTCGTAGCGGGGATTCACCGGGTAGATCGCGCCGTCGAAGCCGCCGCCAACGAGCTGGATCATCAACTGCTCGCCGAACGATCCGGGCCGGGCACTGGCCCCGACCACGGCCACCGACCTGGCCTCCAGCATGGCCACGAGGGCCGGTCTCGTGCTGTGGGGATCCACCTCCGCCGGAGGTGTGGCGGTCAAGGCGCGAACGCGGCCCCGCGTCCGCGACGGCCGAACCGGGCTCGCCGGCGGTCCTTGAGGATCTCCCGCGCGGCGCTGTAGCCGGGGATCCCGCACACCCCGCCGCCGCCGTGAGTGGCGGAACTGGCCTGGTAGAGCCCCGCGATCGGGGTTCGGTAGTCCGCGTAGCCGGGAGCCGGCCGCATGTGGAACAGCTGCTCGGCGGACAGCTCCCCGTGGAAGATGTTCCCGCCGATCAGCCCGTGCTCGCGCTCCATCTCGTACGGTCCGATCACCTGGCGGTGCAGGATAGCCCCCTTCAGATTCGGGGCGAGCTCGGTGTACGCGTCGATCATCCGGTCGGCGTACGCGTCGAGCTCGGCGGTGTGAGGCTCGCCCGCCCATTCGAACGGGACCCACTGCGTGAACAGCGACATCACATGGAACCCCTCGGGGCACAGCGTCCGGTCGAACGCGGTGGGGATGCACCCGTCCGAGAACGGGCGGTCCGACCCGCGGCCCTCCTTCGCGTCCTGGAACGCCCGCTCGATGTAGTCGAGCGACAGGGCCATCTCCACGGCCCCGGTGTGGTGGTCCTGGAGGTCGGTCCCCGGGTCGGCCAGGAAGTCGGGCAGCTCCGCCAGCGCCAGGTTGATCTTCACCACGCCGCTCCGCGTCTTCCACCGCTCGATGTCGGTGACGAAGTCCTCGGGCAGCTCGTGCCGATCGATCTGCTGGAGGAAGGTGATCTTCGGATGGATCGCGGTGACCACCACCGGGGCGTACAGCTCCTCGCCGCCCTCCAGGGCCACCCCGGCGGCGCGCCCGCTCCGAACCAGGACCCGTTCGACCCGGGCCTCCGTTCGGATCCGGGCGCCGAAGGCCTCCGCCGCCCGGCGGATGGCGTCGGCGACCGCGCCCATGCCGCCCTCGGGGAAGCCCCAGTTGCCGAGGTGCCCGTCGCCCACGTCGCCGATCGAGTGGTGGGCCATGACGTAGGCGGTGCCGGGCTCGTCGGGGCCGGCCCACGTCCCGATCACGCCGTTGATGGCGATGGCCGCCTTCACCTCGGGGGATTCGAACCAGTCGTTCAGGAGGTCGGTGATGCTCATGGTCATCAGCCGGGTCACGTCCCCGATTCCCCGCACCCCAAGGCCGTGAAGCCGCCACGCCATCTTGAGCTGGTCGCGAAGATCGGACGGACGCGTCGAGCCCACCCTCGGCGGCGTCTGGACCAGGAGCGGTCCGAGGACGTCGGCCAGCCCCTTCATCCACGCGTCCCACTTCGGCATGGCCTCGGCATCCTTCCGGGAGAACTTCGAGACCTCCTCGTGGTTCCGTCTGGCGTCGTCCGCGTAGAGCTTCAGGGACCGGCCGTCGGGCCACGCCTGGTAGTACGGGCCCATCGGGTAGACCTTGTAGCCGCGCCGGTCCAGGCCCAGGTCCCGAATGATGGTGGGGGGCATGAGGCTCATCACGTAGGAGAGCTTCGTGACCTTGAACTCCGGCGCCTCCGGCCACGGCGCGTCGGTCGCCGCGGCGCCGCCCGTCTTGTGCCGGGCCTCGAGCACGACCGTGTCGAGGCCGGCCCTGGCCAGGTAGGCCGCAGCCACCAGACCGTTGTGGCCGCCGCCGATGACGATCGCGTCGTGGCGTTCCATTGGCGCCACCCCCACGCGCTCCTGCTGGAGTTTGACTGAACGTTCAGTTTATGATGGGCGAGCCCGGCCGGGCAAGGAGCTTGGAACGGAGGAACGCGTGGTCGAACGGCGCCATCTGAGTGAGGCCCGCCGGAGCCAGATCCTGCACTCGGCCGTGGCGGTGATCCGCGAGCGCGGTCTGTGCGACACGCGCATCGCCGACGTGGCGGAACGGGCGGGCACCAGCGCCGCCCTCGTCCTCTACTACTTCCAGACGAAGGACCGGCTCCTCGCGGAGGCCCTGGTGTTCTCCGAGGAACGCTTCTACGCCCAGACGGCCGCGGAGCTCGAGCGGCTGGACAGCGCGAAGGACCGGCTGATCCGGCTCATCGAGCTGAGCTGTTCGCCGGGTGCAGCCGCCACGGGCGAGTGGGTGGACGAATGGATGCTGTGGCTCGACCTGTGGGCCCGAGCCCCGCGTGATCCGGACGTGGCTCGAGACCGGGAGACCATGGACCGCCGGTGGAGGGACGCCATCGCGGACATCGTCCGCGACGGCCAGGCCCACGGCGAGTTCGCGGCCGTCGACCCCGAGGACCTCGCTCTCCGGCTCGCGGTGATGATCGACGGGCTGGCCATCCAGGTCGTGCTCGGTGACCCGGAGGTCCCCGCGTCGCGGATGCTCGCGATCTGCCTGGACATGGCGTCACGGGAGCTCGGGTTCGACCTCCCCCGGCGTTCGCGGCCCGCGGCCGGGCGGCGGACCGCGCCCTCCGCGGGTCGCCGTTCCCGGTCCCCGTCGCCCGCGGCTCCCCCCCGCAGGGCCAGGGGTGGGTCGTGACGCCGGGAATCCGAAGCCCGGTCGATCCCTCGGCCCTCCCGGCCGTCCTGGCGCCCCTGGACCAGGCACGATCCCTTCCGGGAGACGCCTACACCTCGCCCGAGGTCCTGTCGTGGGAGCGCGAGCATTTCTTCGAAGCCTCCTGGGTCTGCGTCGGTCGCGGCGCCGAGGTCTCCGATCCCGGGGACCAGGCAGCGGTTCGGGTGAGCGAGGAGGGCGTGCTCCTGGTGCGGGGCGAGGATCGGGTCCTGCGGGCGTTCTCGAACGTCTGCCGCCATCGCGGGCACGAGCTCCTCGAGCCCGGCGTCCGGTCCAGCGCCCGGATCATCCGGTGTCCCTATCACGCGTGGGTCTATTCGTTGGAGGGGCGGCTCCGGGGCGCGCCCCGGTTCAAGACGATGCCATCCTCGGACCCGGTGTACGACGGGCTGGTGCCCGCGGGGGTCGCCGAGTGGCACGGCTGGGTGTTCGTGAACGCCACCGCCACCGCGCCGCCGTTCGAGACCCACGTGGGCAACCTGGAGGACCTGGTGGCGCCCTACCGCCCCGAGCGGCTCGCGCTCGGGGGCTCGCATGCGTACGAGGTCGACGCGAACTGGAAGATCGTCACCGAGAACTACCACGAGTGCTACCACTGCACCTCCATCCACCCCGAGCTGTGCCGGGTGACGCCGCCCACCAGCGGGGGCAGCTCGGACCCACGGGGATGTGGGTCGGCGGGTCCATGGAGCTCCTGCCGCACGCCGAGACCATGTCGCTGACGGGCGTCAGCGCGGGCGTCCGGATCCCCGGGCTCGAGGGTCGGCGGCTTCGCGAGGTCCTCTACTACGGGCTGTTCCCGAACCTGTTGATCAGCCTCCACCCCGACTACGTGATGACCCACCGACTGGAACCGGTCGCCGTCGACCGCACCCGGATCGAGTGCGAGTGGCTGTTCCCTCCCGAAGCGATGGAGCGCGACGGCTTCGACCCCTCGTACGCCGTCGAGTTCTGGGACATCACGAACCTCCAGGACTGGAAGGCCTGCGAATCGGTCCAGCGCGGCGTGTCATCGCGCGGCTTCAGGCCCGGCCCGTTGGCTCCCGACGAGGACAACGTCCACCAGTTCCAGACCATGGTTGCGGGCGGGTACCTGGAGGGCGCTCCCGCCCGGCCCGCTCCGCCCGCTCGAGTTGGGCCGGCCGAGGCCGTCGGATCGGAGGCGGGCGCGTGAGCGACGCGGGGCAGGCCCGGGGCCAGGCACTCTCGAGCACGCTGTTTTTCGGCGCCTGGTACCGGAAGTCGCCGTATTTCGAGGCCACCCTCCGATACGGCTGCTCCGCCTACGACATCTACAACCACGCCTACCTGCCGGGCTACTACGACGACCCGGTGACGGAGTATTGGCACCTGCTCCAGCACGTGACGCTGTGGGACGTGGGCGTCGAGCGGCAGGTCGAGATCACCGGCCCAGACGCGATGCGGTTCGCCGGCCTCCTCACGCCGCGGGACCTCTCGGGGTGCGCGGTCGGGCAGTGCAAGTACGCCATCATCACCGACCAGGCCGGGGGGATCGTCAACGATCCGATCCTGCTCCGGGTCGAAGAGAACCGGATCTGGCTCTCGGCCTCCGACAGCGACTTGCTGCTGTGGGCCAGGGGGGTCGCCGCGTTCGCAGGGATGGACGTCGAGGTGGGCGAGCCGGACGTCTGGCCGTTGCAGATCCAAGGACCGAAGTCGAAGGACGTGATCCGGGTGCTGCTCGGCGACGACATCGTCGACCTCCGCTACTACCACTGCGCCCAGGCCGACATCGACGGGATCCCCGTCGTGGTCAGCCGGACCGGATGGACCGGCGAGGTCGGCTACGAGCTGTACCTCCGGGACTCGAGCCGGGGCGACGAGCTGTGGGAGCGGGTGATGGAGGCTGGGCGGCCGCATGACATCCGCCCGATCGCGCCCTGCGAGGCCCGCCGGATCGAAGCCGGCATCTTCAACTACGGGTCGGACTTGACGCTTGAGAACAACCCCCTGGAGGTGACCGGCCTCGAGCGGCTGGTCGACCTGGACAAGGAGGGCGGCTTCATCGGGCGGGACGCCCTGGCCCGGGTCGCGGCCAAAGGCGTCCGTCGGAAGCTGGTCGGGGTGGAGATCGGCGGCCAGCCGCTCCCGACGGAGCTCGCCGAGGCCTGGCCCATCCGGGGCGAGGACGGCGGCGTGATCGGGCGCGTGACCGTCGCCATCCACTCGCCGCGTCTCGAGCGGAACATCGGCTACGCCTGGGTTCCCATCGGACTGGCCGACGCTGGGACCGAGGCCCGGGTGGAAACCCCCGACGGGGTCGAAACGGCGACCGTTCGGGACCTGCCGTTCCTGGATCCGAGGAAGCGCATCCCGGCCGCCTGAGCAAGCCGGAAATACGTGCGTTGCGCAACCCAGGTCCGCGGTGCTACAGTCCGATTGAACGACCGTTCAAAGTTCTTCGTCGAGCGGCGACGCGAAGGGAGGAACCGGGACCGGTGGCCCACCCGCGCGGGGGCGGTTCGTTCCGACGCCGAATGACCCGGCGGGACTTCCTGCGCCGGTCGGCCGGCACCGCGTTCGCCCTGTCCGGCACCGGAGCCCTCCTCGCGGCCTGCGGCCGCGCCAGCAATCCCAACGTCGTTCCCACCGTTCGCTCCAGCGGCGGCGGGAGCTCGACCATCACCCCGTTCCCGCTGGCCAGGCCCGACAACCCCGTGAAGTGGCCGATCTACGACGACAACCCGCCCATCGAGTCGGGCCTCCAGCCGGAAACGGGTGCCACCCTCAAGGTCTACAACTGGGAGGACTACCTCTGGCCCCGGGTCATGAAGGACTTCGGGAAGGAGTTCGGCTGCAGGGTGGAACTGACCACCTTTGGTGGGGTCGACGAGGCGCTGTCGAAGATCCGGACAGGCCAGGTGGACTTCGACGTCTACTTCCCCGACCCGTCCCTGATCGGGAAGCTGATCGCGGCCAAGCTGATCCGGCCCCTCAACCTGGACTACATCCCGAACCTGCGGAACGTGTGGCCGAACCTCCAGGATCCCTTCTACGACCGAGGCTCGCAGTACACCGTCCCCTACGTCATCTACACCACGGGCGTCGCCTGGCGCGTCGACCACGTGCCGGATGACATCTCCGGGATGGGCAACCCCTACGAGATCATGTGGGATCCGAAGTACAAGGGGAAGATCCACATCTTCGACGACTACCGGGAGTCGATCGGGATGGGGCTCCTCAAGAATGGGATCACCGATCTCAACACCGAGGATCCAGCCCAGATCGAGGTCGCGAAGAAGGACCTGATCCGGACGATCGACCTGGTCAACTCCTCGCTGGACATCACCGACTGGACGGATCTTCCCGAGGGGCGCTCGTGGATCCACCAGGCCTGGTCCGGCGACATGGTTTCCGCCCAGTACTACATGCCCAAGGGCGTGTCGGCGGACATCCTCCGGTACTGGTATCCGCCCCAGGGGGGCGGGGCCATCGGGAGCGACAACATGGCTGTCCTCAAAGGAGGGAAGAACCCCGTCCTCGCCCACCATTTCATCAACTATCTGTTGGACGCCCAAAGGGGCTACGACAACTTCTGGAACTTCACGGGGTATCAGCCGCCGTTCAGCGACATAAACCCGGACCGGCTCGTCAGCGACGGGGTGGTCCCGGAGAACCTTGCAACGACGGTGGTCCGCCCCGAGGACTTCGACAAAGGGTACGTGTACCTGGAGCTCTCGCCCACGGGCGACGAGCTCTGGCATGCGGCCTACCAAGAGTTCGCGGCGGGTGCCTGAGGGGCCAATCACTCGACGCTTCCTCCGGCGTCGAGGGGAGCGCCCCGGGGCGTCGGGCGTCTGGTATCCCCGATGGTTCTGGCCCTCGTTCGCGGCTCCCGCCACCATGTGGTTGCTGATCCTGTTCGTCCTTCCCTTCTACGTGATCGTCGCGGTCGCCCTCGGCTCGGTCGACCCGATCTTCCGGAGCCCGGTGCCCCAGTGGAACCCGTTGAAATGGGACTCGACCGCGGTCCGATTCGTCCTGAACCAGACGTTCCTGCGAGGCGGCATCTACCAGCCCGCGTTCATCCGGACGCTCGTGTACGTGGGGGTCGCCCTCGCCCTGTGCCTGCTGATCGGGTACCCGGTCGCCTACTTCCTGGCCCGCCACGGCGGGCGGTGGAGGACCTTTTTCCTGGTGCGACTGATCGCCCCATTCTGGATCAGCTACCTGATGCGGATGCTCGCCTGGGTCAACCTGTTGGCGGACGACGGGCTCGTGAACCGGGCGCTCCTGGGCCTTCACCTGGTCCCCGAACCCAGGCACTGGCTGGAAGGCCAGGGGCTGACCGTCATCCTGGGCCTGGTGTACGGCTACATCCCGTACATGGTCCTGCCGCTGTTCGCCGCTCTGGACCGGATCGACCGGTCGGTGCTCGAGGCCGCGCGAGACCTGGGAGCCAGCCCGACCCGAACCTTCTTCCGGGTCACCCTGCCCCTGTCGAAGCAGGCCATCCTGGCGGGCAGCGTGATCGTCACCCTGCCGATGTTCGGCGACTACTACACCGCCGATCTGCTCTCCGGATCGCCCCGCACGACGATGGTGGGGAATCTGGTGGACGAGGCGATCAACAGCCCGTTCGTCACCCGAGCCGCCGGGCTGGTCCTGTTGATGATGGTCGGGCTGTTGATCCCCATGCTGTACTACCTCTCCACGACGGCCCGGGCGGCTCGGGAGGCCGCATGACCCGGCCACGCGAGTTGCTCCGCAACCCGTGGGGCAGGCCGCGGGCGCTCCCGGTCGTCGCGGTGCTGTACCTGGTGTGGTCGTTGGCTCCGGTTGCGCTGGCGGTCCTGTTCTCCTTCAACTCGGGCCGGTCCCGCAGCGCGTGGCAGGGGTTCTCGCTGCGGTGGTACTGGGGAGACCCGGAGCTCTCGGTGTGGCACGACCCGCGGCTCCGCACGGCCCTGTTTCAGAGCCTCAAGCTCGCCTCGCTCACCATGCTGATCGCGGTCCCCCTCGGGGTGGCCTTCGCCATCGGCCTCGACCGGTGGCGGGGTCGCGGCTCTGGGTCCGCGAACTTCCTCATGCTGTTCTCGTTCGTGACCCCCGAGCTGATCCTGGGCGTGTCGCTGTTCCTGGTCTTCGTCAAGCTGATCACGCTGGTCCATCTGGGGACCAACGCCCAACTGCTCGGCCTGATCACGTTCGAATTGGCCTATCCCGTGATCATCGTTCGGGCCAGGCTGTTATCGATCGGCCGGGAGTACGAGGAGGCCGCCATGGACCTCGGCGCCTCCCCCGTCAAGGCGCTGCGGATGGTCCTCCTGCCGTTGCTTCTCCCCGCGATCTTCGCGAGCTTCGCGATCGTGTTCGCCGACTCGATCGACGACTTCATCATCGTTCGCTATCTCTCGGCAGGAGCCGCAACGGAGACCATCCCCGTGCGCATCTACAGCACGGTCCGCGCGTCGCCCACACCGGCCCTCAACGCCCTGGCCAGCATCATGCTGTTCTCGACGATCGTGGCGATCGCGATCGGCCTGGTGGTGTACCGCGTGCTGACCAGGGGAGAGCGGACCGGGCGGGGCACCCCGATCACAGACTTCGCCGGTCAGCTCTGAGGCTCGGCGTCGGCCGGCTCGGCGTCGGCCGGCTCGCCGTCGGCCCGCCGCTCGACCAGCACCCGGAGCGCGGCCGCGGGGAGATGAACGCTCACCGCCGTTCCCGCCTGGAACGCCTGAGCCTGCTCCCGGCTCCGGTTCGCCAGCATGGCCTGGATGGACGCGCCCGTCGCCAGCCGGACGATGACCTGGGAGATGGGGCCCGAGTAGACCAGCCGCTCCACCATCCCGGGGATCCGGTTCTCCCCCACCGAGCCGTACGGCTCGAGCTCCACCCGCTCCGGCCGGATCACGACCCTCACCGGACCCCGCGACCCCAGGTCGCCCCCTTCGGCCTCCACCCGGAACTCGCCCAGCCGGATCCCGCACCGGCCCTCTCCCCTCGGCCCATCGGCCTCCGCCGGCATCAGGTTGGACACGCCGAGGAAGTCCGCCACGTAGGCGTTGGCCGGCTCGTCGTAGACCTCGCCGGGCGCTCCGACCTGCTCGATCCTGCCGTTCGACATGACGGCCAGGCGGTCCGACATGGTCAGGGCCTCCTCCTGGTCGTGGGTCACGTAGATGAACGTGATCGCGAGCTGTTCCTGGAGCGCCTTCAGCTCGATCTGGAGCGCCTTCCGGAGCTTCGCGTCGAGCGCCCCGAGGGGCTCGTCGAGCAGCAGGACCGCCGGGTTCAGAACCAGGGCCCGGGCCAGGGCGACCCGTTGCTGCTGGCCCCCCGACAGTCGGGAGGGCCGACGCTTCTCCATCCCCTCCATCCGCACGCGGCTCAGGACGTCCCGGACCATGGCGGCCGCGCCGTGCTTCGACACGTCGCGGAACCGCAGGCCGAAGGCGACGTTGTGGTACACGTCCAGATGTGGGAACAGCGCGTAGCTCTGGAAGACCGTGTTGACGTTGCGCCGGTGCGGCGGGGTGTGGGCCATGTCGACGTCGTCGAGGAGGATCCGCCCCGCGGTGGGCCGCTCGAAACCGGCGATCAGGCGAAGGGTCGTCGTCTTGCCGCAGCCGGACGGCCCGAGGACGGAGAAGAACTCCCCACCGGCGATACGGAGGTCGACGCCGTCGACCGCGGCGATCTCCCCGAATCGCTTGACCAGACCGATCAGCCGGACGTCGCCAGCGACCACGCTCAGGAGCGTAGCGCCGCGGCGAACCGGGCGAAGTTGTCGACGAACCGGTCGACGTCGGCTTCGGTGTGCTGGACCGAGAGCAGCCACTGCTCGGCCTTCCCCCACGGGGGCAGGAAGACGCCGCCGGCCAGCTGGGACAGCCAGTGGGCGTGGCTGAACCGGTCGTCGATCCGGAGGAACTGGCGATAGTCACGGACCGGGGTGGGCGAGAAGGTGATGCAGCCCTTCGCGCCAATCGCGACCACGTGCGCCGGGATGTCCTGGTCACGGATGGCCCGTTCGCATCCTTCGACCATCCTGGCCGAGAGGCCGGCGATGTGCGCGTAGGCCTGGTCCGTCAGGACCTCGG
>WNFV01013306.1_pt1 | contig 13053 bp, 11 predicted proteins | sample 5400101 | NCBI WGS metagenome assembly WNFV01 (sample SAMN13153361, study PRJNA577476) | soil metagenome | isolation source: 115 cm soil or saprolite under grassland replicate 1 | place: USA:California | collected 2016-06-15
CGGATTGATGGCCGACGGATGCTCGGTCAGGGCCACGCTGATGCCCGGCAGGTCGTCGGCCCGGGGAATGGCGTAGTCCATGAGGCTGCCAGTCAGGAGCTGGCCGGCGTCGTCGTAGACGACGTGCTCCATGAGGCCGGCGCCGATGGCCTGCACGGCCCCGCCCTGGAGCTGGGCTAGAACGATGGCGGGGTGAATGGCGCGGCCGGGGTCGTGCACCACCGCATAGGCGAGGAGGCGCACAGCCCCGATCTCCACGTCCACCTCCACCGCGGCCGCCTGGGTGCCGAAGGCCCAGGTGACGGTGTCCGGGTAGAAGTAGGTGCAAGCGTGAAGCCCGGGCTCGCCCGTGGCTTGCATGGCGCGGGACCGCACGGCGGCCTGGGCGAGGCGGCCGAGGGTGACGGCACGGTCGGGCATGCCCGCGACATAGGCGCGGCTCTCGGCGATCCGCACATCATCGGGGGCGCACTCGAGCAGCTCGGCGGCTACGCGCGCCGCCCGCTCGCGCACCTCGCGCGCGGTCTGCGCCACCGCGGGGCCCGCATTGGCCATGACGCGGCTCCCGCCCGTGCCCATGCCGAAGGGGGCGAGCGTGGTGTCGCCGGCGGAGACGATCACGTCCGCGAAGGCGGCGCCCAGCTCCTGGGCGCAGACCTGGGCCAGCGTGGTGGCATGCCCCTGGCCCTGGGCGGCCACGCCGATCAGGACATAGACCTTGCCGGTGGGGTCCACGCGCACCGTGGCGCCCTCGAAGGGCCCGAGCCCCGTGCCCTGCGTATAGCACGCGACCCCCACGCCGATGCGCCGCGCCCCGTCCATCTTCACGGCCTGGCGCCGGCGCCAGTCGTCATAGCCGACGAGTACCAGCGCGCGCTCGAAGGCTGCCGGGAAATCGCCCGGGTCATACGCGATGGGAACGCCGTCCTTATAGGTGAGGCCGGGGCGGTAGGGCATCTCCTCGGGGCGCACGAGGTTGCGACGCCGGATCTCGGCCGGATCGAGGCCGAGGCGGCGCGCGCCCATGTCCATGAGCCGCTCCATCACGAAGACGGCCTCGGGCCGGCCGGCGGCGCGATAGGCCGTGTTGAGCGTCTTGTTGGTGACCACGCTCGTGCCGGCATTGCGGTAATGCGCCACGCGGTAGGGGCCGGGCAGATGGTTCACCGTGTTGAGCGTGAGGCCATCGCCCTGGGCCGGATAGGCGCCCACATCGGCGAGGAAGCTCGCGTCGATGCCGGTGATGGTGCCGTCGCGCCGGAAGCCGATGCGCACCTGGTGGACCTGCTCGCGGTCATGGCCCGTGCTCGAGAAGTCCTCGCGCCGGCTCTCCACCCACTTGACCGGACGTCCCAGCCTGAGCGTCGCCAGGGCCACCAGAGCCTCTTCCGGGTAAGGCGCGCCTTTGGGCCCGAAGCCGCCGCCCACGTCGGGCGTGAGCACGCGCACCTCCTCGGCCGGGAGCCCGACGATGCGCGCGACGGCGTCACGGATCGAGTAGGGGTTCTGCGTCGAGGACCAGAGGACGAGCCGTCCGGACTCCGGGTCGCGATAGGCAAGCGCCCCGCGCGTCTCGATGGACACCGCGGCGAGGCGCGCGTGGCGGAGCATCTCGCTCACGACCAGGTCGGCCTCGGCCAGTCCGCGCTCGGCATCGCCCACCGCCCCGCGGGCCACCAGCGCGGCATTGTCGGGCCAGCCCTCGTGAAGGCGCGTCGGGGAGGCCAGCGCGTCCTCGGGCGTGGCGAGGGCCGGCAGCGGCTCGTAGTCCACCGTCACCCGCTCGAGCGCGTCGGCCAGGCGATAGGGATCACCGGCCACCACCACGGCCACCGGCTCGCCCACGTACCGGACCACGTCGCGGGCGAGGACGGGCGCGGCGAAGGGCCGCCCCTTGTGCGCGCCCTCGGAGCCTGCGAGGATCGGCCGCGCCGCCTCGGGCAGATCAGTGGCGCTCCACGCCGCGACAACGCCGCGCAGCCCAAGCGCCTCGCGCGCGTCGATGGTGAGGACACGCGCGTGGGCGTGGAGGCTCCGCACCACGCCGAGGTGGAGCAGCCCCTCGCGGGTGAGGTCGTCGAGATAGCGGCCCGCGCCCACGAGGAGGCGCCGGTCTTCCTTGCGTCGCGGCGAGGTGCCGATCAGGCCCGAAGGTCCATCCACGCCGGGCAGTGTACTCGCCCCCCCCACGTGGAGGGAAGGACGAAGGCCAGCTGCGGGACACTCCCGGCTGGGCCCCCCAGGGCGGGCGCGGCCGAAGAAGCGTGGGGTTGACGGAATGGCGCGTGGCGGTGCTATCGCTGCCGCGAGTGAACCGTCCGGGTCCAAACGATCGGCCGTCAAGGTCCATAGGGCGGCCGCCCTTGGTCTCCGCGGTCACGGCATTCCAGGCGGGTGCCAAGGACAACGCGGCGCGTGGTAGGCTGAGACCTCAAGGACAGGAGGGCGCGATGGCCAAGGGGACCACGGGTAGGACGTTCGAGATCGTCAAGAACGAGGGGGAATGGCGGGCGGAGCTCACGCGGGAGCAGTTCCGGGTGCTCCGCGAGCACGGCACGGAGCGGGCGGGCACGAGCCCACTCGACAAGGAGTACGGGCCGGGCACGTACCGCTGCGCCGGGTGCGACCTGCCGCTCTTCTCCTCGGAGACCAAGTTCAACAGCGGCACGGGCTGGCCGAGCTTCTCGGTGCCGCTCGAGGGCGCCGTCGAGACATCGAGCGACCGGAGCCTCTTCATGGTCCGGACCGAGGTCCACTGCCGCCGCTGCGGCGGTCACCTCGGCCACGTCTTCGACGACGGCCCCGCGCCCACGGGGCTACGCTACTGCGTGAACGGCGCGGCGCTCAGCTTCGGCCCGTCCTGAGAAGAGGGCCCCCTCAGGCTAATGGCGCCGACCTCGAGTGGGTGATGGGGCGCGGCGTGTGCGAGTGGCTCACGGGCCGCTGCCCGCCGAGTCCTAGACGGATGCGGAAAAACTCGCAGGCTGCTGAAAAAGGCCCATCTGCTGCGTTGGCGCCCTCGGCCGCACGCTCAACGTACAGAGAGTACGCCTCGCGTGCGGCCCTCGGGCGCCGCCTTGCATCTGGACCTTTTTCAGCAGCCTGCTAGACGTCCAGACCCTTGCTGCCGATCGCCCGCGGTGAAAGGATCAAGCGATGAGTGACACGCAGGACGAACACGAGCAAGACGATTTCGCGACCCTGTTCGGGCGCGAAGGGGCGCAGCAGGCCCTCGAGGTGGGACAGGTCGTCAAGGGGCGGATCCTCCAGATCGGCGCCGAGACCATCTTCGTTGACGTCGGTGGCAAGGGCGAGGCGCTGATCGACCGGGCAGAGCTGGAGGACGAGCACGGGCAGGTGAGGAGGCCCGGGAGGGGCTCGCGGTCGCCGCCGAGACCGGCCTGCCCGTGGAGGGCAAGGTCGCGGCGGTCATCAAGGGGGGGTACGAGGTCACGGTGGCTGGGCTGCGGGCGTTCTGCCCCTTCTCGCAAATGGACCTGCGCCGTGTCGACGCCCCCGAGGCCCTCGTCGGCCGCGTCCTCGAGTTCCGCATCTCGAGATACGCCGAGCAGGGCCGGAACATCGTTCTCACCCGCCGCGCCTTGCTCGAGGAACAGGCCGCGAAGGCCGCCGAGGAGACCATGAGGAAGGTCGTCGCGGGAGCGGTGCTCCCCGGCACGGTGACGTCGCTCACCGGCTTCGGCGCCTTCGTGGACTTGGGCGGCGTGCAGGGCCTGGTGCCGCTGTCCGAGATCTCGCACTCGCGCGTGGGCCGGCCGGCCGATCGCCTTCACGTCGGCCTAGCCGTCACCGTCAAGGTGCAGAAGGTCGACGACGCCAAGGGGAAGATCTCGCTCAGCCTGAAGGCTCTCGAAGGCGACCCCTGGGCAGAGGTCGCGGGCCAGCTGCGGGAGCGTCAGATCGCCCGCGGGCGCGTGGCGCGCATGACGGACTTCGGCGTCTTCGTCGAGCTCCTTCCCGGCGTCGATGGTCTCCTGCATCTGACGGAGATCCCCCGCAGCCGGCACGGGGAGATGAAACAGGCGGCCGAGACCGGCGCCGAGCTCATCGTGCTCGTGACGAGCATCGACCCCGACAAGCGGCGCGTCGGCCTCGCCCTGGCCCCCGAGGGCGCCACGCCCGGCGAGCAGCTCGCGTCGGAGATCGCGGTGGGCGCGGTGGTCACCGGCACGGTGGAGCGGGTCGAGCCTTTCGGCGTCTTCCTCCGGCTCGGCCCGGGTCAGGTAGGCCTGATCCCCAATGCCGAGATGGGGACGGCCAAGAACGCCGATCATCGGAACGACTTTCCGCCCGGCACCGAGGTCAAGGTCGCGGTGCTCTCCATCGAGGACGGCGGCAAGCGCATCCGGCTCTCGCGCGCCCAGGCGCTGCGCATGGAGGAGGAGGCCGAGACCAAGGGCTATATGCAGGACAGCGCCAAGAAGGGCGGGGGCTTCGGAATGACGCTCGGCGAGGCCCTGCGCCACAGCCGGCGAAAGTAGCAGGCCGCGAGCGGTCAACCGCCGGCAGAGCCGACCGGAAGCAGAAGGAGCGTCTCAGGCCGATTATGCGCTACAAGACGGTGGCGATCAGCCTCGGTGCCAACATCGTCCGGCGCGAGCTCAAGCTGCCCGAGGTGGAGATCCCGGCCGCCGACCCTCGCCACACCTTTTGGGCTGAGATTACCCGCGACCGAGACGACTACTCCGGCGAAAGAGCCTCCGCGCGAGCCCGGTCCTCGCGTAGCGCTGGGGCCGAGCTGCTGGCGCGCTTTCCCGAGAGCGAGCGCGTCGACGGCCGGGGCGGGGCGGTCCTGCCCGCTTCTGCCAACACGCACACACACTTCCTCCGAACCCCCGCGCGGGGGATCCACCAGGACCTCTCGCCGTCCGCGCCGGCCGAGGTTCAATCCCGCCCCGCCCGCCCCGCCCTGAGCCGCTTGCCCCTGGACGGCCGTTTGCGCTAGGCTGCCTGCTGCTGGCGTGCCCCCCGGCGCGGAGGAGGTGAGAGGTCGGAGCAAGCCCGAAGTGCGGAGGAAGCGAAACGTCGAGTCACGTGCGAAGAGGAGGGAGCCATGAGCGAACGAAGCAGACTGGTAGCTGTCATGGTCGGACTGGTGGTTGTCGGGATGCTCCTGATGGCCGGTGCGCGCGGTGCCGAGGCGCAGAACGTCGGCGATGGCATCGTCAGCGCGATGCGGAACGCGGAGGTCGTCGACCTCACCGTCTTGATCTCCGAGCAGCTCCCCGCGCACTGGCCGACCCACGCCCCGTTCCAGCGCTGGACGTTCAACTGGTTCAAGCCGGTGAAGAGCGCGTACGGCGACAACTACGCGCAGAGCGTGTTCCCCTACTACGGCCAGCGCTATCTGATCGACGAGCACACCGGCACCCAGCTCGACTGCCCTGCGCACTTCATCCCGCCCGAGGGCAGCGGGATGCCCTTCGCAGGGCCGATGGGGAAGATGACGTGCGACAAGATCGCGCCCGCGCAGTGGATGGGCCCGGCCGTGGTCATCGATGTGCGGAGCATCCTCGACCAGGCGCCCAACGGAAAGAGCCCGATCATCACGCCCAAGATGGTGCAGGACTGGGAGGCGAAGAACGGGGCACTCAAGTCCGGTGACGTCGTCCTCTTCTACTCGGGCTACTCGGACAGGTACTACAAGCCCTTCCCGGAGGGAAACCGGCTCGCCTTCGAGCCGCTCATCCTCCAGAGCAAGCCGGGCTGGCCGGCACCCGGACCGGAGACCATGGAGTACCTGAACTCCAAGGGGATCAAGCACGTCGGCACCGACGGCCCGAGCATGGGGCCGGTGGAAGGGGGGCAGGCCACCCACGTCGCGGGGCTCAAGTACGGGATGACCTGGGACGAGCTCCTCACCAACCTCGGCAGGCTCCCGGCGCGCGGCGCCTTCTATATCGCGCTGCCCATCAAGGTCGTCGACGCGAGCGGAGAGCCGACCCGCGCGGTGGGTATCAAGACGAAGGGCCAGAAGGGCATCGGCGAGTAAAGCATCGTGTCGTGGCTGGCCCGGGCGCAGGACGGGGTGACGATCTTCCTCGGGGTGGTGATCGAGGCCACCCCGTTCCTGCTGCTCGGGGTCCTGGTGTCGCAGGTGCTCGGCCTCGCGGTGCGGCGCGACCGGCTGGCCGGCTGGCTGCCACGGGGCCGGCTCTCGTCGCTGGCGGCGCTCGCGGGAGTGGGCGCGCTCTTTCCGGTCTGCGAGTGCGGCAATGTTCCGGTGGCGCGCCGGCTCGTCACCCGGGGCGTGCCGGTCGCGGCGGCGATGGTCTTCCTGCTCTCGGCCCCCGCGCTCAACCCGGTGGTAGCGCTGTCCACATATGCGGCGTTCCGTGAGCAGCCGTCGATCGTGGGCTACCGGCTCGTCTTGACCTTCGTGGTGGCGATCGGCGTGGGGCTCCTGCTGAGCCTCCACCCGCGGCCGGGAGAGCTCCTGCGCGGGGGTGGAGGCGATCCGGCGTGGGAGCCTGGGCTGCTGGCGGTCTCCTGGCGGGGGCGTGCCGGCCAGTTCGCGCGAGGCGCCCTCGGCGAGTTCGTCGAGATGGGAGCGGTCCTCGTGTCGGGCGCCGCCTTGGCCGCCTTCGTCCAGATGGCGGTGCCGCGGGCCGCACTCACCAGCATCGGTCAGGGGCCGGCGCTCTCGGTCATCGCGATGATGGCGCTCGCCGCGGTCCTGTCGGTGTGCTCCACCGTCGACGCGTTCGTGGCACTGGCGTACGCGGGCACGTTCACCGACGGCTCCCTCGTGGCCTTCCTCGTCTTCGGGCCGATGATCGACATCAAGAGCCTGCTCCTGATGCTCACGGTGTTCAGCGCGAAGACGGTGGCGCTCGTGGCGGTGCTGGTGGCGGAGGCGGTGTTCGTCCTCGGGCTCGGTCTCAACTACTTGGGGGGCTGAATGGCGAACCGCAACGGGCGAGCGGTGCTCAAGAATATCGGTGCCGGGCTTGCGGTGCCCGTGCTCGCCGCCGGGTACGGTGCGTACCTCCTCCAGGCCGCCTCGAGCGGCGCGCTCTACTTCTACATCCACCCGATCTACGTCGTGCCGACGGTGCTAACGGGTCTCGTCCTTCTCGCCCTCGCCGTTGCCTGTGTCCCCGGCGGTGGCGACGGCGATCACGAGCACCGACCGCCCGGGCGACTCACGGTCATCGCGCTGGCGCTCCCCTTGGCGCTGGGGTTCCTCCTGCCGGCCCAGCCCCTGAGCGCGGTCTCGGCATGGCAGCGCGGCGTGACCCTGGGCGGTAGCATGGGGCCGGTCGAGGGAGCCCCCGAGCTCGCCCTCGGAAGAAGGCCGGAGAGCTACACGATCAAGGACTGGGTGAAGGCCTTCCAGGCGGATCCCGAGCCTAGCCGGCATGCGGGCAAGCGCGCCCGCGTCACGGGGTTCGTGCATCGCGACGATCGGCTCCCGTCGGACTGGTTCATGGTGGCGCGCTTCGTCCTGAAGTGCTGCGCGGTGGACGCCCAGCCGGTCGGGCTCCCCGTACGCAGCGACGGCCGCGCGGTCGCGGAGCCCGGTGGCTGGGTCACCGTGGAGGGCGCCTGGGAGGTCGCCGAGGTCGCGGGTGAGCGCCGCGCGGTCCTCCGCGCGGCCCGCATCACGCCGACCCCGCGGCCCGAGCAACCGTACCTCTACTGACCGGTTGCCGTTGACCGAGCCCCCTTTCCCGAGCGCGTCGCGGCCGTTCGACTTCGTTGCCCTGGCACTGGTGCTGGCGCTGGCGACGGCCGGCGCGGCGCTTGTCCTATTCCTCGAGCCGCGGCCCCTCGCGGTGGTCGAGGTGAGCCCCCGGGACGGCGCGCACGGCGTGTCTTGGCGGGCGCAGGTTTCCGTGACCTTTTCCCGTCCCCTCGCGGAGACCCTCGACCGGGGCAGCCTCTCAGTGACACCCGACACCGACGGGTTCGTGAGCGCGGCTGGCCGGCGGGCGGCGTTCACGCCGCGAGCCGGGTTCCGCGCGGACACCTCGTACGAGGTGACGCTCTCGTCGGGCCTGCGCGACCGCGCCGGACGGTCAGCCGTGCCGGGTGTCATCTCGCGCTTTCGTACGCAGCCGCTCGGGCTGGTCCTCCGCGCACAGGATCAGGGACTGCTCAGGCTTCCCCGACTCGGCAGTGCGCCGGAGCCACTCGCCGTTCCGCGGATCGGGCCCTTCGCGGTGAACGGCGAGGGCGTCGCCGCATACGTGCGCTCCGGGGAAGCCAACCTCCTTCTCGAGTCGCCGGGGGGCGGCGACCCGATACGCCGCATTCCGCTCCCGGCGGGGGTGGACGTGCGCGAGCTCGAGTGGAGCCCTACGGGGGGCGTGCTGGCGTTCCTTGCAGCCATGCCTGGCGCGGCGGTTCCGGGGCCGGTCTACGTGCTTCGTCTCGAGGGTATCCGCGCGAGCATCGACCGGCTGAGCGGGGGCGGCGGGACCATCGACGTGGGGTCGCCGCTCCTGGTAGAGAGCCTCAAGAAGTCGCTCATCGAGGTCGTGTACCGGCGGGAGTCCTTTGCGCTCACGCCGGACGGGCAGTCGGTCATCGCGCGTGACGCGGGCTGGGACTTCGCGGTGTTCGGGCTCGATGGGACGCGGCGTTCCACCCTCGGGCCATACCTCGCGGTGGGCAACACCTCGCCGCGGGGCGATGCCGTCGCGGTGGTCGACGTGAACCCCGCCGATCCGCTCCTCCGCCGCCAAGTTCTCGTCCATGGCCGCGAGGGGGATGCCCGGCCCCTCTCGGATCCTCGGCGCGACAGCCACTCGCCGCGCTTCGCCAATCGGAGCGATCGGGTCGTGTTCGTCACCGGCGCGCCCGAAGGGCCGCCCGACAGCCGCCGCTTCGGGCTCGAGCTCGCGGACGTGCCGACAGGCATCCGGCGCCCGCTCGCGGGGCCCCCCGAGGGTGAGAGCGACGAGGAGCCGATGTGGTCGCCCGAGGATTCATGGATCCTCTTCCGTCGCGCGCCCGTCGGGCAGCCGGCCCGGGGACGGCTCTGGATCGTCTCGCCCGGTGGTGGGGCCGCCGTGCGGCTGCCCGTCGAGGCGATGCAAGGACGCTGGAGCCCGGGCGTCGACTCCCGGCCGGTCGTTGGTCACGATGGGGAGAAGAGAGGGTCAGTGACTGGCCGTGACGAGCAGGATCAGGCCCGTGGCGGCCAGGGCCACGGTCCAGAGTAGATCGAGATTGATCCAGCCGCGGCGCAGGAAGGCAAGCCCGACCCATTCGTAGACCACCACGGCGATCACGCCGGTCACGGCGAGCATCGCCAGGGTATGCACGCCGACGGCGGCCAGCGCGACGGGGAGCCGATGGCTCGCCATCAGATGATCGTGCAGATGGTTGGCCGGGGATCCGACCCGACCGAGAGGGAGGAGGATCGGCACCAGCATCAGCCCGGCGCCGTGCGCGCTCGCCATCAGAAACGACCACAGGGTGAGGCCCGCCATGCCGGTCCGCATGCCGACTCGCACTCGGTGACGCGAGCCGTAGGCCTGGTGGTAAACCGCCCAGCCGATCAGTACGAGGCCGGACGCAACGCTGATGACGCGCTGGTCGACCACGCTATCGAGGGCAATGACGGCGAGGGCGACCAGGGCGACCGCGAGGGCATGGCCGACCGCGATGGGGACCAGCGATGCCAGGACCACGGCGCGACGTCCCCGATGCAGGCCGAGGGCAACCGCAAAGAGCCAACCCATGGCGGGGTTGACGCCATGAAACGCGCCAAGTCCCGCCAGGGCCAGCCACGGCCAGAGATTCATCGGCCCCGCCCGCCGGCCGCGGGCGGGGCGATCCTACGCCGACCCTGGGGCCACACCTCGCCCTGACGCGGTCCGGGCCACCCGGTCAGCGCCGCAGCATCACGGATAGCAGTATGAGTCCGAGGACGCGTCGCCTCCCTGCAGGCGCACCTGGTGCGGCCGATAGCCGTCCGGCCACTCGATGAAGAAGTCCTTGCTCAGCTCGATTCCCCCTCCGGGCTTGGTATCGACCTTGACCATCCAGCCCTTCAGGCCCTCCGGATAGAACTGCCCGTCGATCGCCCCGTAGAGCGAGTTCGTGAAGTAAATCCGCTTGCCGTCGCGGCTGATCTCGACCATCTGCGGTCCGCCGTTGAGCGGCTGGCTGCCCCTGGGGTGCGCCGCGCGCGCGACGATGCCGCCTATCCTTACCTTCCCGGTGAGCTTCGGGTTGAACGGGTCCGAGACGTCGTACTGCTGCAGATCGCCCGTGCCCCAGCACGACACGTAGAGGTACTTGTCGTCGACCGACAGGTCGATGTCGGTGACCAAGGGCGGGCACGCCTTGAAGTCCTTGAGCGCCGGCGGGAGCTGGTCCGCCTGGGCCGGCTCGGCCGGGATGTCAATCACCTTGCGCACCGCCCACTTGCCGCCGTCGCGGTACCAGACCCAGATCGACGCCGACAGGTCCTTCAGGCACACGACGCAGTTGACGAAGCCGTACGCCTTGGTGGGGTCGTGCGCCGGGCGCAGCTCGAAGACGAGCTGGTACTCCGGGCCGAAGTCGATCTCCTGCAGATGCTTGCGCTTGTGCAGATCCCAGAAGTGCAGGCGGCGGCCGTACTTGCTGCCGAGCAGCAACTCGGGCACAAGCCCGTCCTCGAACATGTCGGGAGTGCCCCACTCGCTGGTCACCATCGTGTCGTGGCCCAGGTGCCACCACGCGTCGTAGGCGAAGTTCTGCGGACCCCGGTCGACCTCCCAGCGCCCGAGCACGTCGAAGCTCTCGTGATCCATGACGAACACGCCGCCGGGCCCCTTGCCATCGGCATTGCCGAGCGCGGTGAGGTAGATGCCCCCGGGCCCGCAATGCACGGTATGCGGCCGGGAGTAGCCGGCCCGGTCGGCCACCTCCTCGGCGGTGATCGTCCGGACGAGCTTGGGGTTCCTGGGGTCCGGCTTGGTGTCGATGATGTGAATGTTCGAGGAGCGCAGCCCCGGGGCGATGAGGTACCGGCGCTCGACATGGGGGTGCGGCGCGTTGGGGCAGAGGCAGGAGCTGCAGGCGTTCCAGCCGAAGTGGTGTAGCTCGTCGCCGGCGCCCAGCACGGGCACTCGGCCGACGATCTGCGCATGAGTCGAGGACTGGGGGTCGACGTCGACCACGGCCAGGCGATCCGGGCGCTTGCGCCCGGGGTCGAATTCCGCCACGTAGACGTGGTTCTCCGCCGGGGCTTTCACCGCCAGGCGAGGCGATGGATAGAACGTAGGATCGGGCGTCCAAGTCGCCATCTCAGTGTCCCTCCTTCAATGCACCTTGGTTGACTCACCATCCGCGGCGCTCGCCCTCATCCCGGGCCGCCGCGGGACACCGCAGGGCCGAGCAGGACGTTGTCCGCGGATCGTACTCTCCACCGTCGACTCGGTCAAGCGCGCGTGGAGAGGGGTGGAGGCTCGCCAGCCCTCACTCTGAGGGTCCCCCCGCCGACGCGGGTCGCCCCACCCCCCGTGAGCCAAGAAATTTCTTTCTTGCGGAATACCCGTGTGATTAGTCAGATGACTCACGACTCGGCGCACGCCCGCCTTGACTGACGGTGAGCGGGGCGGCACGATGGTCGGGCTGCCATGCTCCAAGGAATCCGCGTCCTCGACCTCTCGCGCGTCATCGCGGGGCCGTACTGCGCGGCGCTGCTGGGCGATCTCGGCGCCGACGTGATCAAGCTGGAGCGGCCGGGGCGGGGTGACGACCTGCGCGGGCTGCGGGGGTCCGGGCGGACGCGGGCTGCGGGGGTCCGGGCGGATGAGCGCCTCCTTCGCCGCCGTGAACCGGAACAAGCGTGGCATCGCCGTGGACCTGCAGAAACCCGAGGGCGCGCGCCTGGCCTTCGAGCTGGCCCGCCGCGCCGACGTGCTCATCGAGAATTTCCTGCCCGGCGTGGCTGAGCGGCTCGGACTGGGCTATGCCACCGTCCGCGCCGTCAACCCCCGCATCGTCTACGCGTCCATCACGGGCTTCGGCCAGACAGGCCCGCTCGCGAAGAAGCCCGGCTACAACACGATCGCCCAGGGCATGAGCGGGCTCATGGCCCTCACGGGCATGCCCGGCCAGCCGCCGACGCGCGTGGGCGGGTCGGTGTCCGACGTGGCGGCCTCCTACGTGGCGTTCGGCATGATCAACGCCGCCCTGGTCCACCGCTTCCGCACGGGAGAGGGGCAGCAACTCGACGTGAGCCTGCTGGCCGCCTCACTGGGGCTCCTGCCCGACCCGGTGGCGATCTACTTCGACACCGGCGAGCGGCCCCAGCGCGCGGGCAACCGCAATCTCCATCTGGCGCCCGCGGAGGCCCTCCAGTGCAAGGACGGCCTCCTCAACGTCGTGGTGATGAATCCGGACCAGTGGGGACGCTTCTGCGCAGCGCTCCACGATCCCGCCATGGAGACCGACCCGCGCTTCGCCACCAACGAGGCGCGGCTGGCCAACTACGCCGAGTTCAAGGCCCGCGTGGAGCGCATCCTGGCGACGGCGCCCACGGCCGAGTGGGTGATTCGCCTCGAGGCGGCGGGCATCGCGGCAGGCCCGGTCTACGAGTTTCACGAGGTCTTCGAGGATCCGCAGGTGCGCTATCTCGGGCTGGTGACGGCGATGGATCAGCCGGGGGCGGGGCGCGTGCGCATCCTGGACTTTCCCGGGCGCGCCTCCGGGACGCCGCCCCGGATCGACCGCCCGGCTCCGCTTCCGGGCCAGCACACCGCCGAGGTGCTGGGCGAGCTCGGGCTCTCACGCGAGGAGATCGACCGGCTCGCCGCCGGCGGCGTGGTCGGCCTCGGCGACGGCGCGTAAGCGCCAGACGATGACGACTTGTAGGCCTCTGAGCGTGTCGAAGACGTGCTGCCTCAGCGCAACCGCCAGCTCGCACGCTCGCTGGCAGATCTCGACCGTCCATGATAGGGCAACCCAGAAGCTTGTCGCGTTTGGAGGTTTCCACGGGGCGTGGTAGGTTGCCCGTCAATGGACACCATCCTCGTGCAACGCCTGCGTGCGGCAGCCGAGCGCCTGTTCCCGCGTGGCCCGCTGCTG
>WNFV01013761.1_pt1 | contig 13053 bp, 8 predicted proteins | sample 5400101 | NCBI WGS metagenome assembly WNFV01 (sample SAMN13153361, study PRJNA577476) | soil metagenome | isolation source: 115 cm soil or saprolite under grassland replicate 1 | place: USA:California | collected 2016-06-15
CAAGAAAGCCTCAGCCGCTGCGATGTAATGCTCGCGTGAAAATAGTAACGTGACGTTGATAGGCACACCGGCGAAAATCGACTCTTCGATCGCGGGTAGGCCTTCTTTAGTGCCAGGAATCTTGATAAACAGGTTTGGGCGCCTCGCCCGAGCGTGCAAACTCTTAGCCGCGGCGAGGGTGCTGGCGGTGTCGTGCGCAAGCAGAGGCGATACCTCCAATGACACCCATCCGTCGACGCCGTTAGTCCGGTCAAAGATGGGTCGAAACAGATCGGCCGCCCGTGTGAGATCCTCAAGTGCCAGCTCGAAGAACAGCCTCTCTCCGGACTTACCCTCATCAAGTTTCTTGCGGATCGCAGCGTCATACGAGCTACTGTTTTTAATCGCGTGGTCGAAGATCGTGGGATTCGAAGTGAGCCCCGTCACGGAAAGCTCGTCAATATAGCGCTTAAGTGTACCGCTATTAATCAGGTCCCGCGTAATGTTGTCGAGCCACAGACTTTGACCCAGGTTGTGGAGTAGTTGGGTTGCTTTCATTTTGTTATCTCGTGAGGAATTTGAAAAACAATTGAGTTGGAAGTCATAACACAGCCTCCGCCATCTCGATCGCTGGATTTGGAAACATACGCACGCGATTTGAGCTTCTTGTCAGGTCCCGCAGCGCATGAAAATCAGCAGCCGACAACAACTCTTCGGTGCAGCGCCAGCTCCAATTGCCTTCCGCACGCCCGGGGACGTTCATTCGACCCTCTGCCCCGAGATTGAGAAGATCTTGTAGAGGAGCGATGGCAAGCGCAGCCACAGACGACCACGCCAGACGCATCAAGTCCCAGGCGACCTCGCGACTATCACTCTCGGGTAAGTTGAGGTAACGCCACAGATTCTGTCGCTGATTAGGCGGCAACTCTTCATACCATCCGCGGCTTGTGGGATTATCATGCGTCCCTGTGTATACGACCGCATTTGAAAAGTAGTTATGAGGGAGGTACGGGTTATCTGAGCTGCCGTCGAAGGCAAATTGCAGGACACGGGTCCCAGGTATCTGAAACTGGTCGCGGAGAGCATAAACGTCAGCAGTGATCAACCCCAAGTCCTCAGCAATAAAGGGTAGTCCGCCTAACTCTTTCTTCACCGCGTTGAAGAAATCGGCGCCCGGACCCGGCACCCACTGGCCAGACTGGGCCGTAGGTGCTTCGACTGGAACATGCCATGCTGCTGCGAACGCTCGGAAGTGATCCAGACGAATCACATCCACATGCGCAAGCAGAGCGCGCAAACGATCGATGCACCATCGATAGCCAGTTTGTCGCAGCACATCCCAGTTGTAGACTGGATTACCCCAGAGCTGACCCTGCGAGCTGAAATAATCTGGGGGCACGCCCGCCACGAAGCGCTGCCTCCGTTGGTCGTCTAACAAGAATAGCTCCGGGTTGGCCCAAACGTCACTCGAGTCCGGAGAAACAAAAAAGGGCAGATCGCCGATCAAGCGCACGCCCTTAGCTTTGGCATGTTTCTTAAGCCGCTCCCCTTGGCGAAACAATAGAAATTGAGCAAAACACACTTGATCGATTTGATTCGCCAGATCACGCCGGACCTCGGCCAAAACTTTTGGCACACGCTGGACCAACTCCGTCGGCCACTCGAGGTAGTAAGCGCCATTGTACCGGATTTTCAGCGCTCGAAACAGTGCGTAATCTTCCAACCAGTGCACCTGCTCGTGGCAGAACTGTTCAAAGGCAATTCGTAGCTCCGCAGATCTCGCTTTGGTAAAATTGCTCCAAGCTTTCTCGAGCAATTGGTATTTGAACGGGTTAACCGTGTTGTAATCGACGGCGGATGGAGAGAATGAGGGCGCCGCGCAGTCACTGGAGTGTAACAAGCCATCCTCGATGAGCCAGTCTGGGCTAATCAGAAGGCCGTTGCCGGCAAAGGAGGACAGCGCTTGATAAGGAGAGTTGCCATAGCCCGTCGGGCCCAAAGGCAGCGCTTGCCACCAGCTTTGTCCTGCTTCGCAAAGTTGGTCGATCCACGCAATGGCAGTTGGTCCCACGTCGCCAATGCCGTAGGGCGAGGGCAACGACGTAACATGCAAAAGCAAGCCAGATGCTCGGTAGGACGATGGAAATGGAGGCAGTTTCGGGCTGCTGTCGTTACTCATCAGCGCACCTCCTGTTCCTGAAGAGCTGAAGCAGGCGATCCTAGCGCATCGGTCACAATTTCCTGAGCTTCCTGCACGATCGCGGCCAAATGACTTTGATCCTTAAAGCTCTCCGCATAGATCTTGTAGATGTTCTCGGTGCCGGAAGGCCGGGCCGCGAACCAGCCGTTGTTGCTCACGACCTTGAGGCCGCCGATCGGGGCTCCGTTACCAGGGGCAGAAGTCAGTTTAGCTGTGATCGGCTCGCCGGCGAGGGTATCAGTGGGAACCGCCGCGGGTGACAACTTTTGCAGCCGCGCCTTCTGATCTGGTGTCGCTGGCGCATCGATCCGCGTGTAGGATGGCGCACCGAACTCAGTTATTAGTTCTTGATATAACTCGCCCGGGTCCTTGCCCGTGCGGGCGGTAATCTCCGCGGCCAGTAGATCCATGATTGGGCCGTCCTTGTCGGTCGTCCAAACGGCGCCGTCCTTCCTGAGGAAGCTTGCTCCTGCGCTTTCTTCGCCGCCAAAACAAAGCGAGCCATCGAACAACCCCGTCACGAACCACTTGAAGCCTACCGGCACTTCACAAAGCGAGCGCCCTAGCTGATGCACCACACGATCTATCATGCTACTGCTGACCAAAGTCTTGCCGACTGCGACATGAGCTTGCCAGTTAGGCCGATGTGTCAACAGATAGCGAATGGCGACAGCGAGGTAGTGATTGGGATTCATCAACCCCGATGAAGGCGTAACAATGCCGTGCCGGTCGGAGTCTGGATCATTGGCAAAGGCCACGTCATAACGATCCTTAAGGTCCACCAGACGCGCCATCGCATACGGACTCGACGGGTCCATGCGTATTTGACCGTCATGATCGACAGTCATGAACGAGAAAGTGGGATCGATTGTTGAGTTCGCGACGGCGATGTCCAGGTGATAGACAGAGTCGATTGGCTCCCAGTAAGGCTCGGCAGCGCCGCCGAGTGGGTCTACACCCAGCTTCAGGCCGGCGCTGCGGATCGCGTCCATATCGATAACGTTTCTTAGATCCTCGACGTAGGGCAGCACGAAATCTTCCTGGTGTGTTGTGTTAGCCTTGATTGCCACACCAAATAGCACGCGTTTTATGCTAGAAGGGTCGTGTAACAACTCATTTGCGCGGCGCTCGACCCATCGTGTTACATCGGTGTCAGCCGGACCCCCATTGGGCGGGTTATACTTGAAGCCACCGTCCGCCGGCGGATTGTGCGAAGGCGTGATGACAATGCCGTCGGCAAGGTGCTCTTTACGATTCCGGTTATAAACGAGGATAGCTCGCGAGATGACTGGCGTCGGTGTGAAGCCGTTGTCTCTCTGGATGATCGTCTCCACGTTGTTGGCCGCCAGTACCTCTAATGCGGTGCGTTGGGCCGGTCCGGACACGGCATGCGTGTCCTTACCCATGTAAAGTGGGCCATTGTACCCGCGGCTGCGCCGGTAATCACAAATCGCCTGAGTAATGGCCAGAATGTGGGATTCGGTAAATGACCGATGCAGCGGCGAGCCTCGATGGCCGCTCGTGCCGAAGCTTACCAGCTGGTTCGGGTTTCCTAAGTCGAGGCGGCGCTCATAATATTCGTGTTCAAGCTGACTGGGATCCACCAGTAGCTCTTTTGGAGCCGGCTTGCCCGCAAATGGGGAGATTGGCATGAGTCTTAATCCTCCCTCTCACGAGTAGCCACTAGGAAACAGGGCACGCTTTTGCATCCCATATGTCGGCTGCATATTCGGCAATCGTTCGGTCGCTGGAAAATTTTCCGGAGCTAGCGACATTTAAGATCGCCTTGCTAGACCATGACGCTGGAAGGGCGTAAAGATCACATAGTTTCTGGTCTGCCTCCAAGTAGGACTTGAGATCCGCCAGATGCATGTAGTAATCGCCGTGGGTTAGAAGAGCATCCCGCAGTGGCGCAAAGACGCCCGGCTCATTGCGGCTGAAATGGTCGGAGAAGATGAGGTCCAAAGCGGCACGGGTCTCCGGGTCGTTGTCATAGTGAAACTGGGGCTTGTACCAGCTACGGCTGTCCGCTACTTGTTTAGCCGTCAGGCCGAACAGGAAAAAATTCTCTTCGCCCGCTTCGTCTGCCATCTCAATGGTCGCGCCATCGCGGGTGCCGATGGTCAATGCCCCATTCATCATGAACTTCATGTTACTGGTGCCACTGGCTTCGTAACCGGCTGTCGAAATCTGATTGGAGACATCAGCTGCGGGAATCAGCCGCTCTGCCATCGAAACACAGTAGTCAGGCAGGAATAGAACCTTCAGCCGTCCCCGGACGATCGGATCCTCGTCGATAATACTGGCGAGATTGTTGATAAACTTGATGATTACCTTGGCCAGCTGATAAGCGGGTGCCGCCTTGCCGGCGAAGAAAAAAGTTCGCGGCGTTACCTCAGAATTCGGGTTCTTACGCAGTCGATCATAAAGCACTAAGATCCGAAGCGCGTTCAGCAGTTGCCGCTTGTATTCATGTATGCGTTTGATCTGACAATCGAAGATACTGTCCGCGTCTACGTTCTCACCAGTAGCCCGCGTGAGCCAGTCGATAAAGTGCAGCTTCGCCTGGCGTTTAGCCTTTAGAAAAGCCTGACGTAGCGCCTGGTCGTCGGCACCCTCTTCTACAAGGCTTACGCGCTGAACACGTCCCTCATCTTTGGGAAAGCGTCTTCGGACGTCGTCAATGAGGCGGCGATTGATTTCGTAGATGATATCCAGATGGCGTGGCAGCATGCGCTCAAACCAGACGAGCGGCCATTTCTCAAGAGCTTCTGGCAGTAGCGTGTGATTAGTGTAAGCCAAAGTCCTTTGGGTAAGGTCCCAAGCCTCGTCCCAACCGAGATGTGCTTCATCAAGCAAAATCCGCATCAACTCCGGCACCGCCATCGTCGGGTGCGTATCGTTGAGTTGAATAGCAACTTTGTCGGGTAGTGTGCGCCAGTCTGTGTTAGTCTTGCGGAAGCGCCGGACAAGGTCCGCCAGTGAACTGGCGACGAGAAAATACTCCTGCACAAAGCGCAGTCCTTGTCCCTTGGCCGTGTGGTCGTCGGGGTATAGCACCCGAGTCAGCGATTCGGCCTGGAGTGTTTCGGCTAGCGCTCCGACGAAATCTCCGCTGCTGAATTCTTGAAAATTAAAATAATCGGATGCCGCTGCTTCCCAGAGCCGAAGGGTATTGATAGTCTTGCCACCATAACCCACCACCGGCCGATCGAACGGGACACCGATCAGGCTGGATGGCTGGCCGAGCACAGCGCGTAAACTTCCGCCACTTAGCTTGAACGAACAGTTGAGTGGCACCTCTACCGTGTCATGTTGACGACAGACCTCCCAAGGGTCAGGACGACGCAGCCAGTTGTCTGGGACTTCGTGTTGCCAGCCGTCCTGGATGGTTTGCTTGAACATACCGTATTGATAGCGGAGGCCATAACCCATGGCCGGAATTTCCATCGTAGCCATCGAATCGAGGAAGCATGCCGCCAGGCGCCCGAGTCCTCCATTGCCCAATCCCGCGTCGGGCTCCTGCTCAAGTAACTCGTACCAATCGAGCCTCTGCTCCTTTACGGCCTTTTGGGTAAAGTCATCAAGAAGAAGGTTCGTGACGTTGTTAGCCAGCGAACGACCGATCAGAAATTCCATCGAAAGATAGTAAACACGCTTGGGGTCTTTGCGCTCATAGGTCTTCTCGGTCTGAATCCATCGTTGCGAAAGGACATCACGAACGGAGCGGGCGAAGGCCTCAAAACGTTCGCGCGCGCCGATCGCCGCCAGCTCCATAACGTTGTCAAAGACGAGGTGCCGCTCATAAAGAGCGTCGTTCGTTCCGGTAAGTTGAACCGGCCCGCAGCCGTATTGCTCAATGAGCTTCGATCGCTCGTTGGACCCCGTTAGTCTTGGGGAAACAAGCCTAGTTTCTGTTTGGGTTTCCACAGTCATTCCTTTCTCAATTTCAGTTTTCCGCGGCAGATTCCCATTCTCTCAATCTGCTTGGACTTCCGACTCCGGCACCGTCTGATTTGTGGGTGACATCGCTGCATAACAAGGACAAGTCTTAAAAGGGCCATTTCCAATCCGTGAGCTCGGGAGGATCTATGCCGAACTCGTACGCGTGCTGTTTACACGCGATCCGTTGGTTGATGAGAGCCTCGCGTACGCCAGCGCCCGTAACACGAAAACGGGGCATCCGATCGATGGCATCGATAGCCAGACTGAAGCGGTCAGTCTGATTGCAAATGGCAAGCTCCAACGGCGTGTTGATGTTGCCCTGTTCCTTATAGCCGCGGACATGGATGTTGTGCTGGCCGGGTCTGCGGTAGGTGAGGCGATGAATCAGCCACGGGTAGCCATGAAAGTTGAAGACCACCGGCTTGTCCGGTGTAAAAATGGCCTCGAACTCACGGTCCGTCATACCGTGCGGGTGCTCGGTATGCGGCACTAGCCTGAATAGGTCGACCACGTTCACGAACCTGACCTTTGCGTCTGGCAAGTACTGGCGAAGCAAAGCGGTGGCAGCGAGGGATTCCGTCGTCGGCACGTCGCCGCAGCTGGCCATCACCACATCGGGCTCGACTCCCTGATCGTTGCTCGCCCGGCTCCAGATCCCGATGCCCTTGGTGCAGTGCGCGATCGCCAAGTCCATGTCCAGAAATTGAATGTGCTCCTTCTTGTCCGCGACGATGACGTTAACGTAATTGAGGCTGCGCAAGCAGTGGTCGGCGACTGACAGAAGTGAATTAGCGTCGGGCGGGAGATAAATGCGCACTACCTCTGGGCTCTTGTTCGCCACTACATCCAAAAACCCGGGATCCTGGTGAGTGAAACCATTGTGGTCTTGACGCCATACCAAGCCCGTGATTAAGAGGTTGAGCGACGAGATCGGGGCGCGCCAAGCCAGCTCCTTACACTTTTCCAACCACTTTGCATGTTGATTGAACATCGAGTCGACGACGTGAATGAAAGGCTCATAGCTGTTTATTAATCCATGCCGGCCGCTCAAAATGTAACCCTCGAGCCACCCTTCGACCGTGTGCTCGCTGAGCATCTCCATAACTCGACCGTTCGTTGCAAGCTGGCCGCCGTCACTATCTTCAGGGAAATACTCGCCGAGCCAGACCTTCTTACCAACTTCATAGATGGCTTGGAGCTGGTTGGACTCTGTTTCGTCTGGCCCAACGACCCGGAAGTTCTCCATGTTTCGCCGCATCACTTCTCGGAGAAACTTGCCGAGGATAGAGACACTGCTCGCCAGGGTCGTGCCGGGTTTCTTGACTTCAACGCCAGCGCTGCGGAAGTCTGGCATCTCCAGTGGCCTGCGTAACAAACCCCCGTTGGCGACTGGATTGGCGCTCATTCGCCGATGACCTTTCGGCGCCAGCGCTTTCAACTCGGGAATGAGTCGCCCATTGTTGTCGAACAACTCCTCCGCCTTATAACTGCGCATCCACTTTTCCAACACCTTCAAGTCTGCGGGATTGGTAGCAATATCTGCTATCGGGACCTGGTGCGCGCGCCAGTAGCCCTCGAGGTAGTGCTTGCCTACCTTCCGCGGGGCCGTCCAACCTTTCGGGCTACGCAGTACGATCATTGGCCATCGCGGCCGAACAGCTTTCCCGGTACCTCGCGCTTGCTTTTGGATCTTGCGGATCTCCAGAACGCATTGTTCCAAGGTGGCAGCCATTGCCTGGTGCATGCTGGCCGGGTCACTCCCTTCCACAAAATAAGGTGTGTAGCCGTAGCCGACGAAAAGCGACTCCAACTCTTCGTGGCTAATGCGGGCGAGGAGCGTTGGGTTATTGATCTTGTAGCCGTTCAGATGCAAGACCGGCAGCACCGCTCCGTCGGTGATTGGATTGAGAAATTTGTTACTATGCCAGCTTGTGGCGAGAGGGCCGGTTTCAGCCTCGCCGTCACCCACCATTACCAGAGTGATCAGGTCTGGGTTGTCGTAAACGGTTCCGTAAGCATGCGAGACGCTGTAGCCAAGCTCACCACCCTCGTGAATGCTTCCGGGCGTCTCGGGAGTCGCGTGACTGCCGATGCCGCCAGGGAAGGAAAACTGCTTGAAGAAGCGCTCCATCCCGGCCAAGTCCTCGCTCTTATCGGGGTAAACCTCGGAATAGGTTCCTTCGAGATAAGCATTGGACAATACGGCCGGTGCGCCGTGGCCTGGTCCGGAGATGAAGATCGAATTCAGGTCGTATTTGTTGATCAACCGATTGAAGTGGACATAGGTGAAAGCCTGGCCGGCGTCCGAGCCCCAATGGCCCAGTAGCCTTGCCTTGGTGTGCTCAAGCTTCAGCGGTTTCCGCAACAACGGGTTGTCTTTGAGGTAGAGCATCCCCACACACAGGTAGAGGCTGGCCCGCCAGTAGGCATCGATCTTCTCCAACTCGGAGCGACTCAGCGGAGTGCCTTTGATCGTTGAGCGAGCGGTCCCGTAGGCGGAGATTGCTCCATTTTCTCCGTTTTTACTGACCCTTGCGGGACTGCGTGCGCGATCTTTGACAGTGGACTTAGCAGCGCCGCGATCAAAGCGTGTTGCGTTACGAACTTGCTTTTTAATCTTAACAGTAGGTGTTCTCATTTTGTTCTTTCTTTCACGGGCGATGCCCGCTTTTGCCCAAACGGGGCTGACGTTTGTCTATTGTTTTCATCTATTGTTAAAGAGGGTCGGGTCTGTTCCTTTCCATGGCGCCCGTTGATCGACGAGCCGACCAACCGCCGAGTCTCGCGCATGATGGTCAAATCCTCACGCGTGGCGATAACCAGAATACGCGCCTTTGAGGCTGGCATGCTAATGTCAGCGTCTGGCTTGCACGTTTCGTTAGCAGCTTGGTCGAGCTCAAGACCTAAATAACCGAGCTTCTCGCAAACCCGCTTTCGGATTTCCACCGCGCGCTCGCCGACACCTGCTGTAAATACTAAAGCATCGATCCCGCCAAGCGTAGCTGCCATGGCCCCGATTGTTCGCACGATGCGATGGACATAAACGTCGACGGCCAGTCGAGCGTCCGGATTGTGTGGAAGTTGCGACAAGACCTGGCGCAGATCGGAAGAAATGCCGGAGACACCGAGCAAACCGGATTCATAGTTGAGAGCCTTGTCGAGCGTATTCACGTCCAGTTTCTTGTGCCGCAACAAATGAACAAGCATGCCCGGGTCAACCGACCCGCTGCGCGTCCCCATCATTAAGCCTTCCAGCGGAGTAAAACCCATTGAGGTATCGACACACACGCCGTGCTGAACCGCCGAGACCGACGCGCCATTCCCAAGATGTGCGATCACGATCCGCAAGTCCTGCCGGTCGATCATCTCGGCCGCGCGACCGGCGCAGTACGAATGGCTCAAACCGTGGAAACCGTAGCGGCGCATGCCCCACTCGCGCGTCCATTTTTGGGGGACCGGATAGGTTCGAGCGGCCTCGGACAAGGTTGAGTGAAAAGCAGTGTCGAATGCTGCCACCTGTGGTACGTCCGGGAGGACTTGCTCTACGGCGGTGATCCCATCCAAGGCAGGCGGATTGTGGAGCGGCGCAAGTTCCGCCAGTTCCTCGATCGCCTGCTTGACCTCCGGCGTGATCCGCACGGCGGAGGTGTAGCGCTCGCCGCCATGAACAACGCGATGGCCAACAGCCCGGAGATCTTCCAGACTGTCCAAAACGGCCGACGGGCTGGCTTGCAAATCGTCAAGAATGCGAACGATGGCATCCGCGTGTTTTTCCAGCTTCAGCTCCTCGCGGAGTTCTTCCTCACCCGTGCGGCGAAAAACAAGCCGCGTCGGTTTTCTTGACCAATCGACGCCACCCTCGGCCAGCAACAGCTCTTCTTCGGCTTCGAAGAGACTGAATTTGAGGCTGCTGGAGCCGGCGTTACAAACCAGAATCTTCATTTCTGCCTCGAACATCGGCGGTCGGTTTCGATTAGGTGCCAACATGATGTGTGTCATTCCACAATCGGATCACTGGCCGGGACAGCTCGTTCTCATAGCCCACCGCACTCAGGCTTGCTGTGCTAAGCATGAACCGCTTGGCGTTTACCGTGACTTCAAGCCCAATCCAGCGCGTCGCAAGTACCCGAATGAAATGCCCGCTGGAAAAAAGCACCACATCTCCCGGCACCGCGCGCACGCGGCTCACCACGCGATCGGCCCGCGCCGCGGCCTCGGCTGGCGATTCCCCTCCTGGACAGCCGTCGCGGAACAGTTCCCAGTCGGGGCGCTCCGCCCGGATCTCGGCGGTGCGGCGCCCCTCATACTCACCATAGTTCCATTCGACCAAATCCTGGTTGACTTCAGCCACAGTACCAAAGCCGGCCAGCTCACACGTCCGCTTGGCACGTTGCAACGGGCTGGTAAACACCTTGGCAAAACTCAATCCACGCAACCGTTCCTGGAGCCGGCGCGCGTTGCGCTCGCCACGTTCTGTGAGCGGCAGGTCGGTAAGTCCCGTGTGTTGGCCCGAGAGCGTCCAAGCGGTTTCCCCGTGTCTTGCCAAGTAAACGATCTGAAGCACTTGGTTCATGCCTTCATCTTTATTCGGCGCAACGGATTCTTGATTCTTGTTCTTGAGCACTGATGATGCGACATATCGCCGATTGACGGGAGCGTGTTCCGCCAATCTTGCGCCCTTGCCCCGACAGCATCCGTAATAGCAAAGATCTGCTCGAGGAGCAGGTGGTAACAACGGAAGTCCGGCTCCTTCATCTGTCGATGGAAATCCTTCGTCCTCGAACAAAGGCTCCCTGTATTCCCACCCACGCAAACGGGGCGAGTATAAGAACAAGAAACACCTTCCAGTGGGCTTGTCATGTGTCAATTTCGTTAATTTTCAGGCGGCTTGGCTCTTCGTTGGTCCTTCAGTTTCCCGCAACAGAGGCGACACCTCGTTCTTCTTTCGCTGATAGTCGGAATGCCTTCGAATAAAAACTGGACAACATATCGGCAGTCTCGATTCCCGTCGGTACATTGCTTGGATTGAAGACGAGTGTTCTGTCCTCTTCGGCTGTGTTTGCTGTTAGCCTCTTGATTTCGAGCCTGCCAAGAAGAACTCGTTTCCGATTGTCGGGCCACGCGATTGAAGGATCATTGATCTTGTCACCGTGCTCAGCGACTTGAGTATATAGCGCGAAACCAATGGGAGCGGCTGCCACTCGGGCCTTAATCTCATCCATCAGGTAGTTGGCGCTTTGTTTCTTTCGTTCCTCATCCGTGAGTAACTGTTCGCCTGCCTCAGGTACGAGCAGATAACGCACATAATGACTTTCACCTTTGGCGTTGATGAACTTGAACGAACCAACACCGTAATAAGAGATGGTGGCAAAGCTGGCCGGAGTCTTCTGCGTGGCAAGAAATGCTCTTGCCGTCGGGTGGAACTCCAAGAACCTATCGAGAGCAGTCGGAGTGGCCGCACACGGTCCGCTGGCAGCAATCGCGAGCATTAACTCGCGTAGGTCATCTGTGTCGGAAACGGGAAAACCGTTGAAACTGTGAGCTGCCAGATCGGTGCTCGCACCGCCGGGCAATTCGAATCTGATTGCCATACCTCGCGGATTGGCCATCGGGTCATTGTCTGGAATACTTGGAACACCGCTAAAATCGGAGAAACGCACCGTGACCTTGCTGCTTGGCCCTTGCAGATGAGGCGCCTTGGTAATTTCTTTGGCATGGGTATCCGGCGTAAACTCGCCTCGCAAAATAATCCCCTTGGCATGCACAGCTCGACAATGATTGTACCCGAACGCACTGTGCATCGACTCGACCAGTTCAGCCGGAGTGTGAATGGGATCGTCAACTTGCGGGCTCCAGTTGAATGGTTCGGCCGCTGCCGCGACGCCCGCCAAGAGCGATGATCCGAACGATGTGGTGCTAACGATGAAGGAAAGTAGCGCTCTCATATATATCACCTAACGGGACTTCGGTGGTTGGTCCATCGGCTACTTCTTTCTCAAGCTTTCGCAGGACGACATTTTAGAAACTTTGAGTTTTTCTGCGCCAGTCTTTTAGGGGCAGAGACGTAGGACTGCTCGCATGGTCCGTGACGAGCGCTTCGAAGGACGAATCCTTCGTTCGGATCAGCCGCGCGGGTGGGCAAATGTGGCGATCAATGCGATCCCGAAGATCACCGGGAAGATAACGCGGCAGTAGCGATCAATTCTTACCGCCCGCTTCTTCTTCTGGGTGTTATCGAGGACGATGGTCGCCACAACCTCGATGAGGGAAAAGAAAACGAGCAATGTGCTGGCTAGGATAAAGACATCCAGTCGCGTCATGTATGGTAACAGCGGTAGCTGGCTGTCGATAGAGAAACGATAAGCAATCAGCGTCAACATTGAAGTCATCGCGATGCTGACCTGAGCGCTGGCGTTAATCGGATCGATCCAAAAAACGGCCCACGACATGATCACGATCAGGACGAGTGGAAGAATTACTTTCAAGATGTAGTGCTGGACATTGCGCGAGGCTGTGAATTCAAAGGCGTAACCCGAATACTGATGGCGCGGCGCAAGCGCGTACACGATCGGCTTGAGCTCCCATTTCTCTATGGTCCAATCTGGCAGGGTAACAGATGGCGAGATCCCGCCAGCCCCTTTAAGCCCGTCGCGGATCCAAACCTGATCTGGTACGAACATTACTTCGTTGGACTGATACCGAACCGCGACCAGCTGGACGCGAAAAGTTTGCCGATCGAACGGGAATGATTGCAATCGCAACGGTTGCGTGAAGGCTCCGGCGTAACGTTGCCGAGAAGTAACCGTGCCATCGGGATCGACTTCGACAGAGTCCGGCATTTTGCGGCTGACGGAATTTGTCTCATTCACAATACCAACGCGCGGATGCCAAATTTGTTCGAGCGGGTAGCGCACAACTCCGTTGCCGGT
>WNFV01007114.1_pt1 | contig 13050 bp, 13 predicted proteins | sample 5400101 | NCBI WGS metagenome assembly WNFV01 (sample SAMN13153361, study PRJNA577476) | soil metagenome | isolation source: 115 cm soil or saprolite under grassland replicate 1 | place: USA:California | collected 2016-06-15
GCAGACCTGAACGCATCGACTCAGCCCTGCACGCTCGCTTTCTTCCACGAGCCCTACTGGACGAGGCCGACCTCCGAGCATTCGCGCGAGACCGCGCTACGACCCTGGATTCAGGCGCTCTACGACCACAACGCCGAGGTAGTTGTCCAGGCGCACAACCACGACTATCAGCGCTTCGCGCCGCAAGACCCGAGCGACAACCTCGACACGGCCAGGGGGCTCCGGGCCTTCGTCGTCGGCACGGGCGGGATCAGCCTCTACAACTTCACCGGCACCGTCCCCAACGTCGAGGCCTCGAACGACACCACCTACGGGGCACTAAAGCTCGTTCTGCATGCGAACAGCTATGACTTCCAGTTCGTTCGGGCAGCCGGTGGATCGTTCACCGACTCGGGCTCGGGAACGTGCCACTAGATCGCGTTTAGCTTCGCCGGGTCGGTCACTTTCGGCCCGGCTCGGGCACCGAGACCCACACCTTCTCGCCCTTGAACAACTTCCGTCCGGAATCCCACGGGAAGAAGATGACGACGCGGAACTCCACGCGCTCCCCGCTCGCCGGGTAATCGAGCCAGTCCGCCTCGTGCGTCCCCGTGACCCGAGCCGCCTCGCAGACGCCCTGCGGCCCGATGACGATCTCGGTCAGCTCGAAGTCGATGTCCGGGAAGGCGGCGAGCAGCGCTGCGTAGAAGCGGGCGGCACCCTCATGCCCACGCCAGACGTGGCTCGTGCCGACGAGCTCGTAGACGCAGTCATCGGTCAGCGTCGCGAGCAGCCCGGCGATGTCTCGCCGGTCCTCGGCGAGGGAATGACGCTTCCAGAGCTCTCGGATCTCCGTGTACTCGGCGGGGTCGACCTCGCGGCGCAGCAGCTCGCGTACGTCCGTCACTGAGGCACCGCTTGCGGTGCCGCCCTCAGGACACGCGGCCTAGGCATCGCTTGCGATGCCGTCTGTAGGCCATGCCGGCTTGCCGGCGTGGCCGTCTGCCTCCCGCGTGTCCGTCTGAACTGACCGGTCGATCCAATTGCAGTTACCACACCACCGCCTCTAGGCTCCACGGGAATGGCAGCAAAGGTTGCCCAGGACACGCTCTCGGCGTCGTGGCTCGCCTCCCGTCTCGCGGTCGAGCCTCTCCGCCTGGAGGCGATGCGCCGGGCCGGCGAGCTGATCGCCTTCCGGCCGGCGGGGGCGCACGAGCACTACTACCCGCTCTGGCAGTTCGACGAGAGCTGGCAACCGCTTCCGATCGTGCCACGCCTCGTGCAGGAGGCCCGGCAGCGCGGATTGCGCGAGAACCGCCTCTACGAAGTCCTTACCGCGCGTTCGGGCATCGCCGGCGGCCGCCGGGTCGCCGATGGGCTGCGCGAGGGCCGCTCCGATCATGTCCTCGAGGCGATCCGCCTGGCCCGTCCGTAGCTCCGACGCTAGTCCTCTTCGCGCCGACGCGCTCCTGCGAGCTCCTCGAGCGCAGCGGGGTCGATCTGGTCGGCCCCGATCTCGACGATTTTCGCCGGGGTGACGGCCCGGAGGGTCGCGGTGCGTTTTCCACCCTCCACAACGGCCCGCTCACCGAGGATCGCGCCGGGGCCGATCTCGGCGACGGTCTCGCCGTCGACCTCGGCGGCGAGCACTCCGTCGACGATGAGATAGAGCTCGTTGCCTGTCTCGCCCTGCTCGACGAGCGTTTCGTCGATCTCGAGTCGTCGCGGCTTCGACGCCGTCCCCTCGCGCATGATCGAGCGCGAGAGCTCACGTTCCAGCGCGGACTCGACCTCGGTCACGAACGCCGGCGAGTCCTCGTCGCCCCACGGCGTGTTCTTGCCGAACGACTCGCGGTACCACTCGTCGAAGTCGATCATCCCCGACTTCTGAACGAGCTTGTTCTCCCGGTCGTAGATCCAGTGCCGCGGGAAGGGACTGGCCCCGATCAGCTCGTGCTCTGACGAGCCGTCCGCCTTGATCGTCAGCGCCAGGGTCGTCCAGGCGATCGCCGAGTTGATCTGGAAGAAGGGCTTGCCGCGAACGCGCCGAGGCGCGGGCATGCCGGTGCGCCCGCCGGCCGTCTGGGTGAAGCGGATCCAGCCGTCGCCGACCTCGGGCTCGCCCTGGATCGTGGGCAGGGCGACGGCCGCAACGCTGAGCTCACGCGGCCCCAGCTTCATCCGCGTCACGCCGATGTGGCCCCGGCCGAGATGGCCGTAGTCGGTGATCTTCCCGTCCTCGACCTCGATGAACGCGCGCAGCTCGTTCGCCTCCCGGAACGCGTCCGCCTCTCTCAGGGCGTCGAGGTCGTCAATCACGTCGGGCGGCGGGTCGTCGTAGTGGGCGACGCCCATCGTGAACGGGATCTTCGGCAGGCCCTCAACGGCCTCCGAGGGAATCCACGAGACAGCGGTGACGGAAGACTCGATACGCATGGAGGCTCCTCTCGCTCCGGGGACCCTCAGGCTAACGCGCCGTTCGAGCCATGCCTAGGTGCCAGGCACCGGGACACGGCCCGTTGAGCCATGCCTGGTGCCAGGCACCGGTCCCAAAAGAATGGTTGGCTCTTACCCGGTCTTCGTCGGCACGGGTGTGCCCGGAACGTGGAGCAGGTTCTCGACCTCCTTGACGCCCCCAACCTTGCGCGTGCGCTTCTCGAGATCCTTGATCATCGTCGGCTCCTCGACCTCGCCGCGGAGGACGACGACGCCGTTCTCCGCGTTGACGTTGATCTGCCCCTTCGGCACGCCCTCGTCGCGGAAGATCTCGGTCTCGACCTTGCGCGCAAGCGTGACGTCGTCAGGCTGAGGCTTCTCCTCTTCTTTGAGGTGCTTCACCTTCTGCTTGGCGCCGTAGACCTCGGCCGCGGCCGCGCGGCCGGCGTGCTCGATCTGCCTCGAGCCGCGTCGGAAGAGTGCCGGGATCCGGTCACGCGCGAGCGCGCGACGGCGGTTTCCGCTCTCGGGATCGAAGAAATAGGCGATCAGGGCACCCAGGCCCATGTATCTCAGTAGGCGTAGCATTTCACTCCCTTTGACTCGCTGGCTGCTTTCGAGGGCCTACCCTAAACGGCCAGGGTCAAACGGGTGAAACGGTGACCGGGAGGCGGTCAGTCACCCCAGTCGAAGTCGCGCGAACGCCCCCAGAGGGTGTCGTCCTCGGGTGACTGCTCCGGCTCGATGACGAGGCTCGGCAGTTGCTCGGCCGGGATGGACTCTTCTCCGTCCATCGTCTCCTCGATTCGAGCCTGCTCCTCGGTCTTGAAGAGCGGATGGTTCTCGAACGGGTCCTGAGACTCGTACCGCTCGAGCGGCATTTGCGGCTCGAGCTCGGAGTTGCGGCGCTTCAGCTCGAGATGATCCTGAATCACGTGGGCAAAGACGGAGGGCGTCTCTACCGGCATAGGTTCCTCCCTGGTCGGTAGGTCGCGGTTGGCGGGGGTTGGTGCCGGATGATAGCGGGGTGCCGGGTCAGCCGTGGATGCTAACGGCTCCAACAGACGGATTTCCACCTTGTTCGACGGTTGCGACGCGATCCTTCCCATCCCGCTTGGCCCGGTAGAGGGCGGTGTCGGCCTCGGCCAGCAGTCCCGCGGCACGAGCCTCCCCGTCGAATGCGGCCACGCCGAAGCTCGCCGTGACCGAGAGCTGCTCTCCATTCGGCGCGATGATCGAGCGACGCTCGAGGCCCTCACGGACCCGCTCCGCGAGCTTGACACCGCCGGCGAGGCCGGTGCCCGGCAGGACGACAACGAACTCCTCCCCACCCCAGCGGGCGGCAAGGTCGATTTCCCGCACGCTCTCGCGCAGGGTGGCCGCGAACTCCCGGAGCACTTCGTCACCGGTCGGATGGCCGTGGCGGTCGTTCACCGACTTGAAATCGTCGAGATCGGCAACGATCAGCGCGAGCGGCTCCTCGAAGCGCTTGGCGCGAGCGACCTCCTTCTCCAGGGCTGCCTCGCACAGACGACGGTTGGCGAGGCCGGTGAGCCCGTCGACGAGCGCCTGCCGCTGGACGGTTCGGTGCAGCCGTGCGTTCCCGATCGCGACCACGGCGTGCCCGACGAGCCAATTCGCGGTCTCGGTCTGCTCCTGGCTGAACCCGTCGCCGCTGAGAATGAGCGTCCCGAACGTCTCTTCTCCGGCGACGAGCGGGACCTCGAGCTTGTGGTCGCCGGCGTCCGAATCTCCCTTGCGCACGATGACCTCGCCCCCGTTGACGAGCACGCCGCCGAGCGCGCCGGTCGCCTGGACGGCGGTCTCGACGACGACCCGCAGCAATTCCTCGGGGTCGTGCGTGGCCGCGAGCGCTTCGCCGAAGCGCATGGTCGCGTCCCGAAGGCGCCGCCGCTCCTGGTCGAGCTCGTGCAGCCGCGAGCTGAGCTGGTCGGCCATGTCGTTGAAGGCGACACCGAGCCGGCCGAGCTCGTCGCGGCCTTCGACCTCGACGCGACGGTCGAGACGGCCTTCTGCGATGTCGTTGGCCGCTCCGACGAGTCGACTGAGCGTCCGCACGAGCGCGCGCCCTTCGAAGTACGCGATCAGGAGAAGGATGAAGAGCGTGACGAGCATCGTCAACGTGAGCCGTTTCCCGATTGCGGCGGACGCCCGGTCGATCGCGCCCTGCGGAGCGAGTACCGCGAGCGACGAACCCTGGGAGTCGGGAAGCAGTTCGGACTCGAGCGCACGGTATTTCGACCCGGCCAGCGAGACTCCGGCGCTATCCCCCGCTCGAAGCCGGAAGGGCGCCCCGCCGGCCTTCCCAGCGACGACGAGGCCACCCCTGACGAAGAGGACGCGCTGGCCCGGCTCGAGGCCGGCGCGCGTCTGGAGCCGGTCGACGAGCTTTGCGTCGATCGGAAGGGCGGCGGTCACCTCGCCGAGCCCGCCGTGCGGGCCGCGGACGGAGACGATGCTTCTGGCCGAGCCGGCCGCAAGGTGCCCGACCGTCAGCCCACCTGTCTCGACACGAATGTTCGGAACGCCCTGGACGAGCTTCGCCAGCCGGCGGTGATCGCGCCGAGCGAGCGCCCGCTGGACCTGTGGCTTGCGTACGAAGTCGGCGGCGCGTGCCTGCGCACCGGCGAGCTCTTCCTGGTAGGCGGCGAGAGCCGAGCGGAGGCTCGATGCGAGCACGGCGTCGACGCGACTGGTCTCGCTGCGCTTGGCGAGTGAGTGGAAGCCCTGAAATGCGGCCGCGAATGGAAGTAGCGCGATGAGCGCGAAATAGACCGCAAGCCTGACTTTGAAACTGCCCACCCCTGGGTCCCCCTAAATGTTTTGGTGCTTCGGCCGATAGCTCACGTGAACTCTGTCGGCGAAAGAGGGGGTGGACATGAGGCCGACTTTCGTACATCTCATCGTTGGGCTCGGACTCGGAACGGCCCTGGCCGTCTCGCTCGCCTTGCCTGGTCGCCTCGTGATCGCCGGCAAGCAGCCCGTGCACGGGCTGACTCTCCCCCGCTCTGCTGCTCGCGTCGTCGTCGAGGCCGCCCCACCCGTCCGACCCGCGGCCGGCACGCAGGTCGAGCCTCGACCGGCTCTCGCCGCCAGGTCGAATCAGGCGCCGCGTCCGCGCCTGAAGCCGCAACTCGCGCACGGCCGTCCTCCAACTGCTGGCCCGGCACCGGCCGCGCAGCAGACGCTGGAGACGCTCGCCGTCGCGCCCGCCCCCAAGACGGACACCGAGGACGAGAACGCGAAGGCCAAACGGGATAAGAAGGGCAAGAAGAACAAGAAGAACAAGAAGGTCGCGAAGGTCAAAAAGGTCGAGAAACCCGACAAGGTGAGCTCGAAGCCCGAGAAGAAGGACAAAGCCGAGCGAGGAAACGGCAAGAAGGACGATCCCGACCGCGGCGGAGACCGCGACGACGAGGGTGGAGAAGGGCACGGCAAGGACCGCGACCACTAGGATGCCGCCGTGCCTCGCGTTCGCCGCCTATTCGTGCGCCGGATGGGCCCCGTTGGCGTCGTCCTGACGGCGTACGACGTCTGGCGCCGAATCCCACCGAGACACCGCAGGCGCATCCTCGCCGAGGCGAGGAGGCACGGCCCGCGCCTGGCTAGGGCTGCTGCTGACCGCCAGCGCCGGCGCCGGCGACGGCGGCGCTAGGCGGGCTCTCCAGGACCTCGCGCACGATCCGGTCCTGGGCTCGGGCATGGGCCGTCGGGTATCCCTCGCTCGGGCTCGCGCGCCACAGCCGGCCCACGTAGCGGAGCGGTCGGCCTGCGACTGCTTCCTCGAGCCGGTGCCGGATCGCCCGCCAGGCTCCCATGTTCTGCGGTTCTTCCTGCGCCCAGACGACCTCTTCGAGCGAGGGGTAGGACGCGACAAGACGGGCAGCCGCATCGACCGGGAACGGATAGAGCTGCTCGAGGCGGGCGATCGCGACCGCGGAGGACTGCTCTCTGAGCTCGTGACCGGCGATGTCGTAATAGAGCTTGCCGGAGGTGAGGACGAGCCTCGTCACGTGCTCACGAGCGACCGCCGGGTCGTCGAGCAGCGGCGCGAATCCACCCTCGGCCAGGTCGGCGAGCGTGGACGACGCCTCCTTCAGCCGCAGCAGCCCCTTCGGAGTCATGACCACGAGCGGGCGCGCGTTCGGATCGAGCGCCTGTCTGCGCAGGAGGTGGAAGTACTGGGCCGACGTGGTCGCATTCACGATCCGGATGTTCTCCTGGGCGGCGAGCTGGAGGAAACGCTCGAGCCGGGCGCTCGAGTGCTCGGGGCCGTTGCCCTCGTACCCGTGCGGCAGGAGCAGTGTCAGGCGTGAGGTCTGGCGCCACTTGGCGATTCCCGAGACGAGGAACTGGTCGACGACGATCTGCGCTCCGTTGATGAAGTCACCGAACTGGGCCTCCCAGAGGACGAGTACCTCCGGCGCGGTCACCGAGTAGCCGTACTCGAAGCCGAGCGCTGCGTACTCCGAGAGCGGGGAGTTGTAGACCTCGAACGAAGCGGCCGCCTCCGAGAGATTCCTGATCGGAGCGTGCTGCGCGCCAGTGTGCGCGTCGTGGAGCACGAGGTGGCGATGGGAGAAGGTGCCCCGCTCGGTGTCCTGGCCGGTCAGGCGCACGGGGATGCCCTCGACGAGCAGGCTCGCGAAGGCGAGCGATTCGGCCTGGCCCCAGTCGATCCCGCCGCTGTCGAGAGCCTCGACGCGCCGCTCAAGCATGCGCGCGAGCTTCGGATTGACCGTGAAGCCCTCGGGCACGCGCACGAGCTCGGCGGCCAGCTCGCGCAGACGCTCTGCGGGCACGGCGGTCTCCACGACCGCCTCGGCGGCGATGGGGGTTCCTTCGCCGGATACCGCTTGCGGCGCGGCGAGGGCGGTCTTCAGCGTCTCATGCGCGGCTTTCATCCGGGTCTGCATCTCCTTGGCGAGCCGGTCTGCCTCCTCGGGCGAGGCTTCGCCCGTCTCGGTCAACTGCTGCGCGTACAGCTCGCGGACGCTCGGATGGGCCGCGATCCGCTCCGCCATCAGCGGCTGCGTGAAGGCAGCCTCGTCGCCCTCGTTGTGGCCGTGCCGGCGGTAGCCGACGAGGTCGACGACGACGTCGCTGCCAAAGCGGCGGCGGAAGGCGAGCGCCAGGCGGATCGCCGAGATCGCCGCCTCGGGATCGTCCGCGTTGACATGGATGATCGGGACGTCGAAGCCCTTGGCGAGGTCGCTCGAGTAACGCGTCGAGCGGCCGTCGGCGGGATCGGTCGTGAAGCCAACCTGGTTGTTCGCAATCACGTGCAGCGTGCCCCCGGTCGTGTAGCCGCCGAGCCGCTGGAGGTTGAGCGTCTCCGCGACGACGCCCTGAGCCGGGAACGAAGCGTCTCCGTGGATCAAGATCGGAAGCGCGACGGCGGGATCGAGGGCGCCCGCGCGGGAGGAGCGGTCGGTCTGCTCCGCCCTCGTGATGCCCTCCACAACGGGGTCGACGGCCTCGAGATGGCTCGGGTTCGCAGCGAGCATGACCGTCGCCTGTCCGGCGCGGGTCGTGCGGCGGCCGACGGCTCCCAGGTGGTACTTGACGTCGCCGCTTGCTCCCTCGGCCTTGGCGGCGACGGCCTCGATCGTCCGCTCGCCCTCGAACTCCCGCAGGAGCTCCTCGTAAGGGCGGCCGATGATGTGAGCGAGGACGTTCAGGCGCCCGCGATGAGCCATCCCCATGACCAGCTCGTGAGCGCCTGCCTCGGCCCCGAGCTCGACCGCCTCGTCGAGCATCGGCACGAGCACGTCGAGGCCTTCGATCGAGAACTGCTTCTGCCCGAGAAAGGCGCGCCGCAGGTAGTGCTCGAAGCCCTCGACCTCCGTCAGGCGCTCGAGCATGCGGCGTCGCTCGTCCGGCGAGAAAGGTCTGCGGTAGCGCCCGGACTCGATCGCCTGCCGAAGCCAGACCCGCTCCTGATGGTCGGAGATGTGCTCCACCTCGTAGGCGATCGTTCCGGTGTAGATCTCGCGGAGCTTCGGGAGGACGTCCGCCAGGGTCTCGCCCTCGACGCCCACTCTCAGCAGCGAGGCGGGAATCTGCGCCTGCAGCTCGGGCGTCAGCTTCGGGACGAGGAGCTCGGGCTCCAGGGCAGGATCACCGACGGGCTCGGACCCGAGCGGATCGAGGCGGGCCGCGAGCGTCCCGTGGGTCCGGTAGGCCTTGATCAGCGATGCCGCGGCCGCAACGGCTCCGAGGAGCGTCGGGTCCGGGGCCGCCGGAGGCGGGGCAGGCGGGGCAGGAGGTGCGACCTCGGGCGCCACAGCGGGCGGAGCCTCCGGCGCGGACGGCGCGCCGTTCTCGGCCCGCAGGGTCTCGAGGATGCGGGCCAGGCCGGGCAGAGCATCCACCAGTCCGGCATCGCCGCTCTCGAAGACGGCGCGCCACTCCTCGGGCACGGCTTCGGGGTTCTCGAGGTACTGCTCGAGCAGTCCCTGGGCATAGCCCACGTTGAGGCCGTCGACATCGTGCACGCTCATCACGTTCGTTCTAGCACTCGAAGCCCCTGCGGGGGCAGGAGGGTTTGGCGAAATACGGTCTGTGCCGCCGGGCCGCGCTGCTCGCCCCGAGGCGGCGTCCCCAGTCGCCCCAAGGCTAAACAGCCTTGGGGCTCCCTGCGTCCTTGCCTCGGAACGACCATCGCACCCCGGCGACGAGCAGTATTCCGCCAAACCCTCCTATCAGTAGATCGGCCGGCTCAGAAGAACCGCGATCGTCATCCCGACGAGCCAGGCCAGTGTCGCGACGGCGACCGCAAGTGCCGGCAGTCTCGATCCGCGACCTCCCAGCGCGGCGGCCACGAGCCCGACGAGGATCGCAAACGGCGCCAGGCGAACCGGTCGGTAGACGAGTGCGATCGCGCTCGCGGCCAGCGAGATCGCCGCCAGGTAGCCGGCCGCGATCTCGGCCGGGCGCTCGCGCTCAACCGGCGTCGCGCTCACGCGGACGGACGCACGCGCACGACCCGACTCCTGCGCGCTTCGCGCCGAGACGGGCCGCCGTGCGAGCCCGACGGTCGTGGCCGGCGGCGAGGCGGCGTCCGCGGGCCCGGCGCAACCGGAACCGGCACGCGCGCGCCCTCGGACGGCTTCGGCTCGGCCTTGATCGCCCAGTAGCAGACTCCGGCCAGGTAGAGGATCGGCAGCTTCAAGATCAGCATCATGAACAGCAGCTCGACCACGCCGGAAGTGTAAGCGACTCAACCGGCTACGGAGCCCGTCGCCTGTCGCTCGCGGAGGGTACGGCCCCGATCGTCGAGATACGCCAGCTTGACTCGGAAGCGGCTCCCCTTCATCCCTAGGAGCCCGCTGATACGCAGCAAACGCGTCCCCCCGGTTCGGTAGCTCACCCAGTAGCCGTGGTGGTCGACGAGCACCCACGCAGCCTGCCCCGGCGCGGCGATCCACATGAACAGGCGGTAGCGGGGCCGCGCGTTCGGATTCCAGCAGAGGCTCAGCCCTCCGCCGGCCTGCTCGATCCGCGCCGGATCGCGAAAATGCGCGCTGCTTCCGCCACACAGCAGCCAGCGCCGGTTGACCAGCAGCCCGTCGCAGGCAACGAGGGGCGACCGGCCGACGGCGTAGGAGACGGTGAGACCTTCCGTCGAGATCCATGCCGTCGAGAACCTCGCCGGGCCTCGCGCGGCCGGACACCAGCGGCGACCAGGCGCGGATCGAGCCGGAAGCTCCTTCGCCGCAAGGACAGGTCGGCCGTGGAACCGACGAAAGGCAGCAGGAAGCTTTGCCGGCGCGTTTCCGTCGGCGAGCGTCCGTGGCACGGGCGGGAGGCCCGCCGCCGGCTCCGTCGACGATGCGTTCTCTCCGTCGTCGCAGCCGGCGGCGAGCGCCAGGAAGAGGGCGGAGCAGACGAGCCCTCCATGCACGTTCAGGCCCAGTAGAGCCTCCGCGCCCCGCTGTAGTCGGGGTTGCCGCGATACGTTCGGGGCCAGGTTCCGCTCCCGCAGGCCTCGCACTTCGCCTCGATGATCCGATCCTCGTTGTAGCCCGTGTGGGCCCAATAGATCATGCCGATGTGATAGGTCGAGGCGAACGCGTCTGCAAAGACGGTCTCCGCCTTGGCTACCGTGGTATTTGGAGCGCCGACCCCGTACTTGAAGTCCGCAGCCGTGTACGGGCCGTGGACGTTCTGCATCAAGTAGTGGTAGCGGAACCACGGATCCGGCGTCTCGGCCCGCTCGTACCAGGCCTTGAAGGTGAGACCCGAGCAGTCCGGCCCCTCGCCACGGGTGTACGGGTCCCCGGGTGGATCGCCCGGCGACTGGTCAGTGTTGTCGTTGTTCCAGCAGCCGCCGCCCCATTGGTAGCCCTCGGCTGCTGCGCTGTAGGCGTAGTTGCGGGACTCGGATCGAGTGATGGGCCCGTAGTTGAAAAACGAGTTGTTGCACTGGGATTGGAAGTCGGTGTGGTACGCCCCCGCAGGTGTCCCGAACACGAGCAGCGCGAGCATCAAGCCGCCGACGAGGCCCGGGAGAAAGCCGAAGAGCTTGGCACGTGTCCTCATTTCGTCCCTCCGATCTCGAAGGCCGCGACCTCGACGCCGGAGCGGTCGGACCGCAGCTGATAGAGCGTGTCACCGTGGAGCCGGAAGCGGCTGAGCGAGGCGGATTCCGCCCACTCGGCGCGATCGACCGAGAAGCTGTCCGCGAGCCCGCCGGGCGTCAGCCGCAGGACGCGGAACTCGGCCTGCGACTCGGTCCACAGCCGAACCACGACGAGGAGCCCGTCCGCGTAGGGCTCGGCGAGCTGCACCTCGCCCAGGCTCGTCGAGCTCGTCAGATGCCAGCTGTTCACGATCTGGGCGCCGCGCACGAGCGCGAACCTGGCCTGGCCCGGCGAGGCATGGACGACGACCTCGAGCCCGCCCTCGACGGCACGCCCGGGCCGGGCAAGCTCGGTCTGGCCGGCCGGCGACAGAGGGGGCTTCGCGGCCCCGGTCGGGAACCAGAGCTCCGAGGGATAGCCGTGCACAAGAGGCCCGTCGGGGCCGACGCGGATCATGTCGGCCACGGGCTCCGCGATGGGCGTCCCGGCGATCGGTCGCCCGTCGCCGTCGAACGACCGGACGACGGGGACCGGCGTCGCCGCGCCGCCGTCGTCCAGCACGTAGATCGTTCCGTCGCCTCCGACCGCGAGATCGCCCTCGCCGCCGTCGAAGGGAATCGGGAGATTCCTCTGCGCGCCGCCGCGCGGGTAGAGGGCGAGCCGCTGGTTCACCTGGTCGAGCACGACGACCGACCCGTCCGGCGCGACGTCGAACGCTGAGGGCCCGATCCTGGCCTGCTCGTGACCGCTGCTGAGCCCGAACTGCCGATCGCCACTGCCCCACGCCGCACGGGCGACGATCTCGCCGGGCGCTCGTGTGCGTCCGAAGAGGTGCTCCTTCAGGTCGACGTTCGTGTCGTCCGTGACGGTCCACACGTGCTGCGGGACGTCGTGGCCGGCCGCCGGCAGGCTCTGTGCGCTCCCGCGGCCGTCCTCGATGTCCACGTAGTAATCGAAGCCCGCGCCGAGCGTATAGCCGGCGCCAATCGTCGCCGACAGACGACCGCCGCGGCCTGCGACCAGCGGGACGTTGGCGAACTCCTGGTGCCCGACCCCACGCACATGCACGGAGCCCTTCGGCGAGCAGGCCGCTCCCGGCCGGTCGGCGCTGGGCGCGCAAACGACCTCATAGGCCAGCTCCACAGGCTGGCCGCGCGGAACGAGCAGCGGCGATGTGTGCAAGATCTCGCCGTTGAAGCCGCTGTCGACCTGGGGCCCGACGATGCCCGCCGGGTCACCGACGAACGCGCCGACGATGTTGACCGTGAGGAGCGTCGCCCCGACCAAACCTCCCACGACGAAGCCCGCGAGAGGCCATCGCCATGATCTCTTCATGCCTGCCTCCTTGTTGTCTACATCGACAACATAGATGGAGAGAGATCACGCGTTTGTGACGCCTTTGTGCCGAGTCTCTGTCTGGTTCAACGCTCGCGGAGACCCCAAACCAGACGCCGCCGGAGCCGGGCTTTGCCCGGCGGGAGGCTCAACTGCGCTCGTTTGAAGCTCGACCACGTGAGACGGCTCCTGAAACTGCCGCCGACCGGCTACGCCCGCAAGGAGGGGCTCGTGGGGGAACCAGGGGTTCCCCCAGCCTTAGCGGCCCTTGACCTTCAGGCGCAGCACGTCGGGCCGGTGGTAATGCCCGGCAGGATCGAAGCGCTGGCGCTCGGCCCGCAGCACCGCCGGGTCGAGCTCGGCGTAGAGCACGCCTTCTTCGTCGTAGAGCGGCCCCGCGAGGTAGGAGCCGTCCGGCGCGAGGATCGCACTGCCGCCGCGGGAGATCACGTCGTGGCCCTCCAGCTCGTCACGCAGCGGGAAGTCGTCGGGGTAGGCCGAGGCCCGCTGGAAATGCGAGGGCGAGACGACGAAGGCGCGCGATTCGCGGGCAATGTGGACGAGGGTCGCCTGCCAGGCATCCGCATCGTCCGCGGTCGAGGCGATGTAGATCTCGACCCCGGACTCGTAGAGCGAGAAGCGAGCGAGAGGCATGTAGTTCTCCCAGCAGATGAGGCCCCCCAGGCGGCCGAGC
>WNFV01007331.1_pt1 | contig 13048 bp, 10 predicted proteins | sample 5400101 | NCBI WGS metagenome assembly WNFV01 (sample SAMN13153361, study PRJNA577476) | soil metagenome | isolation source: 115 cm soil or saprolite under grassland replicate 1 | place: USA:California | collected 2016-06-15
GACGGGCGTAAACGCCCTCATGGCCCGCGAGACGGGCGTAAACGCCCTCATGGCCCGCGAGACGGGCGTAAACGCCCTCATGGCCCGCGAGACGGGCGTAAACGCCCTCATGGCCCGCGAGACGGGCGTAAACGCCCTCATGGCCCGCGAGACGGCCGCCACCGCCCTTATGGCTATTGCGCCCTGCGGCGGCCCATCGCACAGCGAGGCCTCCAGATACGCGGTCGCCGCCCGCGTGAGCTTCGGGTCGTCGTTGTAATTGCCAAGTCCGATATTGCAATTATGGCAAAGGAACCCACGGACCTTGTTGGTCGCGTGACAATGGTCGATGCAAAGTCGCCGGCCGGATTTTTTGCAGATGCCGCACGCGTTGCCCTGCCGCGCCAGGATGGCTCTGAGTTCCTGCACGGAAAGCCCGTAGCGACGGGCACGTTCTTTCTCGCGATGCTCGGGATCCGCAGCCCGTCGACGTCGCCGACGGGCGTTGATATTCCGGGTCCTCTGCAAGTTGCTTGGTCCATCGCGGGCGGGCGCTTCCTGGGCGGCCGGTCCGTGATTTTCGACCAGGCAAGACCATGGAGCACCGGACGGATGGACGCGCCGGTACGATGCGCGGAGGACGCGCGACGCCGGCGGCAGTGAGCGGTAGGGGTCAAGTGGTCGGGCCGCGCGCGCATGGCGCCCGCGCCGATGCACCCGCGCGAATCAAAAAACCCGCGCGGCGGGGGCCGGCGGGCGCAGTTCGTCGAATCGCATTTCGCCATCTAGGTGTTTCGCGCCCCTGAGTCAACAACCCCAATCCAACGTCGGGCTGAAGCGCGTAATGGGTCGGATGGGTCGAGCGCTCAAAGGCCGCCCTTGGGCCGCACGAAGCACTGAACCGTATTCGCCAGCATGAACAGGTAGGGCTGCCCATCCGGCGCATGGTCTTGAAGGATCTTTTCCGGCGGGATCGCAATCCACTTATCGTCCAGCCAAGCATACCATCGGTCTTCCGGGTACCTTTCGTCACCGCTTTCGACCTTGAACTTGGTCTTTACGACGTCCCCCGCCCCGCAGCAGGAACGCGAGTTATGATCGCGATACGGATGCTTGTCGTTGTCCGGGCGTTGCAGGCCCTGAAACCAGGTCTTGTTCGGCCCGTCCGGCCATTCTCCGCGCGCCAGGCTCGGCATCGGAAAGACGAGAGATAGCCCTGCCGCCAGCAAGGCCGCGGTCAGTCGCGCTGTGGCGGCTGCTTTATCGGGCACGGCTCGTCTCCTGGTCAGCAGATGACGTCGACCCGGCGCTTTGCGAATCGGGCTGTTGTCCTGCGTAGTTGGATTCTCGCCCCGCGAGTGTGAGCTACGTCACCTTCGGGACAGGCCGTGGTCAGCGGATGGCGGTGATCACGTGGGCCCTGATGCGGCCTTCGACGGGACCGCGTCCGAATCGCTGCGCCAGTGCTTCAGCCGATTTTTGCGTCGCCTCTTGCAGGCGCGTCGGGTCGCGCGCCTCGATTTCGTTGCGCAGCGGGGTCCCTTGACAGTAGGCGATCGCGGGATCGCCCGGCGAGGCGGCCTTGCTGACGTCATCGAGCGTCACGACCGAAATCGCCGCGAAGCCCGCCGTGGTCAGCTCTTGGCGGAGCTTTTCGACATCGTGATAGCCGTGCGGGGTGCGGGCCATGAAGCGCGGCGGATCTTGCGGAAACAGCGTTGCCAATGTCTCGGTCACGACATCGGCGAACTCATTTTCGGAGATTCGGTCCCACACGTTGAGGAAGAAACGGCCACCCGGCTTGAGAACCCGGCGCGCCTCCCGGTAGCCTTGGATCTTGTCGGGAAAGAACATCACCCCGAACTGGCACGCCACGACGTCGAAGCTTTGATCCGCGAACGGCAGCGCCAGCGCATCGGCCTGCCGCCACGTGATCCGGCTCTCGCCCGGCTGTCGCGCCGCGGCATGATTCAGCATCGGCTGGTTGAGATCGGTCGCCACGATGCGCGCGTGCGCGGGAAGCCTCGATGCGAGCGCGCGCGTGAGGACACCGGTTCCCGCCGCCGTCTCCAGGACATCCCGCGGTTCGACCTCGGCCAGCCGCTCGGCGAGGTCGCGCGCATAGGATTCGAAGATGAGAGGAACCAGGTACCGATCGTAGATCTCGGGGATCGATCCCGCGAACAGCTTGTCAGTCGCCACCATGGTGCTACACCTCAAACGGTCACCTTGTGCTTCGCCGGCGTGGTCATGGTGCCAATCTAGCGCTGCCGCCACCGCTGTCATCAAAATAGATAGTCAGGCCGCCGGCCAAGGCATGGTCTGGTATGCTTTTTGCGGCACCCGATCCCCGTTAACGAGGCCGACACCGTCACCGGCTAGGATCGGCTCGGGCCCACAACCCCGCCGATCGTCCAATGCAACGGTCACCCGCGTCCCCATTGGGTGCGGGTCGACCCTCGTCGACCGGCCCGCTATAGTGGCGCCCACGCGGCGCATCGGTGCGATGCGCCGCGCCCGAGCGTCGAGTAGGAGTTGGCCATGGCCCCGCGTGCGTATTGGAAAGGCTATTTGAAACTGTCGCTGGTCTCGTGCCCGATCGCGCTCTATCCGGCGTCGTCGAGCTCGGAACGGGTGTCGTTCAATCGGATCAACAGCAAGACCGGCAACCGCCTCAAGCAGCAGATGGTCGACGCCGAGAGCGGCGAGCCGGTCGACAAGGAAGACATCAGCCGCGGCTACGAATACGCCAAGGGCCAATACATCCTGGTCGAGGACGAGGAGATCGAAAAGATCAAGATCGAGAGCACCCACACGATCGAGATCGACAGCTTCGTGCCGCGCGGCGAGATCGACGACCGCTATTTGGCGAGCCCCTATTATCTGTCGCCGACCGACCAGGTCGGCCAGGAAGCGTTCTCGGTCATCCGCGACGCCATGCGCGAGAAGAAGATGGTCGGGCTCGCCCGCGTGGTGCTGACGCGCCGCGAGCACGTCGTGATGCTGGAGCCGTTCGACAAGGGCCTGCTGGCGACGACGCTGCGCTACCCCTACGAGATCCGCGACCACGCCGAATATTTCGAGGACATCCCGGAGCTGAAACTGCCGGCCGAGATGAAGAAGCTCGCGGCCCATATCGTGGAGACCAAGGCGGCGCATTTCGAGCCGAAGAGTTTCGAGGATCACTACGAAAAGGCGCTGGTCGAGCTGCTCAAGAACAAGCAGGCGGGCCTGCCGATCGAAACCGTCGGCGAGGAGACGGCGCCGCCGCGGGTGATCAACCTCATGGATGCGCTGCGGGCGAGCATCAACGCCGGCGCCAAGAAGCCGGCGGCGGCCAGCACCGGCGCCCGCCGGCCCGCCAGGAAGAAGGCGGCCGGGCGGTAGAGCATGCTCCCTCGCGCCTAATGCGCAACGGCGCCGCGATCTCGGCATAGCCGATGCTTCGCATCGGCGTTCCTAGTACTAAGACGGCGGCCGAAGGCCGCCTATGCCCCTCCCCCTTGTGGAGAGTTGGGGGTGGGGGTAGTGCGATTGTTCGCCGGAGGCGCCATGGTCATCTCACCGCATGACCCCCCTCCCCACCCCTCCCCCACAAGGGGGGAGGGAGCAGACCCAGTTTGCCGCCTGTGCTGATTCCACTCCGCCCGAGCGCTCCAGTGCATGGCACCTGAACCGAACAGCTCGCCGTTTGCGCGCACCGTCGCCTTCACCGGGCGGCTGGCCGCGATGAAACGGGAGGAGGCGTTCGCGCTGGTGCGACAGAGCGGCGGCACGCCGCGCCGCGGCCTCACCAAGAAGACCGACGTGCTGGTGGTCGGCGAGCTCGGATGGCCGCTGCTCCCGGATGGCCAGCCGTCGAAGAGCCTGGCGCTGGCGAAATCATACGGCGTGGCGGTCGCGAGCGAGCGGCGCTTTCTCGAGTGGGCCGGCAGAGCGGTCGCGGACAACCAGGTCAGGACTTACTCCGCAAGTCAGATAGCGTCTTTGAGCGGCCTGCCGCCCGACGTGATCGAGCAGTTGACCGCGTTCGGCTTGCTCGATTGCCGCGACGAACGCTACGGCTTCCGCGACCTGACCGCGGCGCGGCAGCTCGCCGAGCTGCTCGACCGCGGCGTCGCGCTCTCGACCATCACCAGGAGCCTCTCCGAGATCCGAAAGTGGCTGCCCGACGCGGCGCTCTCCAACCTGCGGCTTTATCCGACGTCGGCGGACGCCATCCTGGTCGAGCACATGAAGGGCCGCACCGACCAGCGCGGCCAGTTCATGCTGCCGGTCGCAGAGGCGCCGGAAAGCCCCGACGAGCTGTTCGAGCAGGCGCAGTCGGCCGAGGCGACGAACGACGTCGAGACCGCGCAGCGGCTCTATCGGCGGATCATGCGGATCGATCCCGGCGATCCCACCGCCGCGTTCAATCTCGGCAATCTGCTGCGATCGATCGGCCAGAAGATCGAGGCGGAGGCGGCGTATCGGGCGGCCACCAAATCGGACCCCCGCTTCGCCGAGGCCTGGTACAATCTGGCCGACGTGCTCGACGATCAGCGCCAATCCGACAAGGCGGTCGTCTGCCTCGAGCGCGCGCTCGACGCCGACCCGGATTACGCCGATGCGATCTTCAATCTCGGCCTGCTGCACCAGCGCCACGACCGCCACGCCGACGCGGCGGTCTACTGGCGCCGTTATCTCGCGCTGGACAACGCGTCGCCGTGGGCGTCGCGCGCCAAGCGGGCGCTGAAATACTGCGAGATGCGGATCGCCCATTCCTCGTAATCGGTCGGCGGAGCGGTCGTGGCAGCTCGCGATAAAGTTTCAAAGTCGGGATCGCGCCGGGACCCGCTCGCGGATTACGCGGGCAAGCGCGATTTCGGGCGCACGGCCGAGCCCGAGCCGAAACGCCGCAAGCCGAAACGCGGCAAGGGCGACGGCTGGCAGTTCGTCGTGCAAAAGCACGATGCCCGGCGGGTGCACTACGATCTGCGGCTCGAGCTCGGCGGCACGCTCAAGAGCTGGGCGGTGACGCGGGGCCCGAGCCTGATCGTCGGCGAGAAGCGGCTGGCGGTGCGCACCGAAGATCACCCGATGCAATACCTCGATTTCGAGGGCAACATCCCGAAGGGTGAGTATGGCGGCGGGGCCATGATCGTGTGGGATCGCGGGCGATGGGAGCCCGCCTTCGACCCCGAAAAAGGCCTGCAGAAGGGCCACCTCGACATTTCGCTCGACGGCACTCGGCTGAAAGGCCGCTGGCATCTGGTGCGGATGCGGCCGCGGCCGGGCGAGAAGAAAGAACAATGGCTACTGATCAAGGCCGACGACGAGTTCGCGCGGCGCCCCGGCGAGCCGGACATCACCGAGGAGGAGACGACCTCCGCGCTCAGCGGCCGCACCACCGAGCAGCTGGCGGCGCTCGGGGAATTGCGCAAGGACCACGCCGGCCGGGCCAAGGTGATCGCGGCGCGAAAAAATCCACCGCCCGACCCAAGCAGCGTGCGCGGCGCACGTAAGGCGATCCTGCCGGCGTTCCTGGAGCCGAGCCTGCCGCAAGTCACCGACCAGGCGCCGAGCGGCCCGAAATGGGTGCACGAGATCAAATATGACGGCTACCGCGTGCAGGCCCGGATCGACGGGCGCAACGTCCGGCTGCTCACCCGCAAGGGGCTCGATTGGACCTCAAGGTTTCCGACCATCGCCGCCGCGGTGAAGACGCTGGGTCTGAGCTCGGCGCTGGTGGACGGCGAGATCGTCGTGGAGGATTCCGCCGGCATCCCGAGCTTCACCCTGCTGCAGTCGGACTTGGCATCGGCCAGGGCGGATCGATTCCGCTATTTCGTGTTCGACCTGCTCTATTGCGAAGGATTCGATCTCACGCAAGCGACGCTCGCGGATCGCAAGGCGCTGCTGCAGCAGATCGTCGGCGGACTGGCCGCCGGCTCGCTCATTCGCTTCAGCGAGCACCTGGCGCAAGACGGGCCGACGATGTTCGAGCACGCTTGCCGGCTCGGCCTGGAAGGCATCGTGTCGAAGCGGATCGATTTGCCCTATCGGCCCGGGCGCGGCGAGCATTGGCGCAAGACCAAAGGCATGCTCCGGCAAGAGTTCGTCATCCTCGGCTACGTTCCCTCGACCACCGCCAGGGGGACGGTCGGCGCGCTGCTGGCCGGCTACTTCGACGGCGCGACGCTCTATTACGCCGGCCGCGTCGGCACCGGGTATTCCAGCGATCAGGCCAGACGGCTTCGCAGCGCGCTCGAAAAGATCGCCGCGGCGAAACCGAAGCTGGGGAACGCGCTGCCCGCCGGGGCCGAGAAGGGCGTCCGCTGGGCCGCGCCGCGCCTTGTCTGCGAGGTCGAATATCGCGGCTGGACCGCGGACAAGTTGATTCGGCAAGCCGCGTTCAAGGGGCTGCGGGAAGACCGTCCGGCCGAAGAGATCATCCTCGAGATCGCACCGGAAAAATCCAAACCGGAAAAAACCAAATTGGATCGCGGTCGCGCGCCGATCCGTGATCGCCTCACCCATCCGGAACGAATCCTTTGGCCGGAGCAGGGCGTCACCAAGGAGGGCTTGGCTGAATTCTATACAGATATCGCCGATTGGATCCTGCCGCACCTCGCCGGGCGCGTGCTGAGCCTGCTCCGTTGTCCGTCCGGGGTCAGCGAAAAATGTTTTTTTGCCAAGCACGGGTGGCACGGCCTGAGCAATGCGGTGCGCCGCGTCGATATCGGTGAGAAGGAGAAGATGCTGACCCTCGACAGCCTGGATGGCTTGATCGACCTGGTGCAAGCGGGCGTGGTCGAAATCCATCCCTGGGGATCGACCGTCGCGCGGCTGGAACAGCCGGACCGCCTGATCTTCGATCTCGACCCCGGCGAAGAGGTGCCGTGGAGCGCGGTGATCGAAGCGGCGTTCGATGTGCGCAGCCGGCTTGCAGCGCTCGGTCTCGCGAGCTTCGTCAAGACCTCGGGCGGCAAGGGCCTGCATGTGGTGCTTCCGGTCGCGCCCAGCGTCGGCTGGGAGGACGCAAAGAAATTCACCCAGTCGATCGCCGAAGCGATGGCCAAGGCGCAGCCGGAGCGCTACGTCGCCAGGATGACCAAGAGCGCGCGGCGGGGGCGCATCTTCGTCGATTATCTCAGGAATGGCCGCGGCGCCACCGCGGTGGCGCCCTACTCGACCCGGGCGCTGCCGTTGGCATCGGTGTCGACGCCGCTCGCTTGGAGCGAGCTCTCCGAAGGCATCCGCGCCGATCACTTCAAGATCGACAATCTGCGGCAGCGGCTCGACGTGCTCAAGGAAAATCCTTGGCCGGATTTTTTCACGATCCGGCAACGGCTGCCCGTGGGCGAGACGTCGCGTTAGGGGAAACGCATATCGATGCGCGCAGTCAGGTCGGAAAGAGGGCCCCAACCGTCAGCTCGACCCCTGGCGGGTCGAGCCGGAGCCTGCCTTCGCTGACGATCCTGGTGGCGATGGCGTCCCCCCCGCCGCGTGCATGATGGACGACGAGCCGCTTATCCGGATCGACGATGAGGTAATGCAGCACGCTTGCAACGCGGAAATAGCCCGCAAGCTTGGCCGAAGCATCGACGCGCCGCGTGGACGGCGAGAGTACCTCGACGACGATCACGGGATTCGGCACCTCGACGGCGGAGTCGGGGAGCTTCTGACCGCAGTAGACGAGCGCGTCCGGCTCGTGGGCGGTATCCTGATCGACACGGACCGTCATCCCATCCGGCAGCATGTGGCAAGGCAGGCCGGCCTGCCGGATCCCTGCCAGCAGCGCAGTCTGCGCGGCAAATTTGACATCTGCATGCCCCACCCGCTCGGGCGTCATGGCATAGACAACGCCGGCATAGAGCTCAAATCGTCCCGGCCGGCCCTCCGCCCAGGCAAGGTACTCATCAACGGTCATCTTGTGCTTCGGCAGCGCGGTCATGGTGCCAAATATAGCACCGGCGCCATTGCGACGCCAACGACCGCGCAGTTCGGCATTACAGCGACAGTGCGTTCACGTCCCAACCCCACGCCGCCGGCGGTACCGTTGTCACCTTTCTCTGGCTGGAGCGGAAACCCGTCGTTTGTTATCGTTCTCATCGCTCCAGGAGTTGTCTGGCGAATGTCGGAGCAATTGCGAAGCAGAATCCAGAACCCCGGCAATAACGCACTTCAACAATGGGGGAGGAGACCGCTGCACCGATCCGCAAACACCCGGATCGAGACCGCGAAATCCCAGGCTGCGCCGGTCGCAAGACTGTCGCGGTCGGCGAGAGTGTTCGGCCGGCGGCTTGATCTCCGCCGTGCTCGCCATCCCGCATGCGTCGGCAGCAATCGCAGCGCAGGCGTAGACACAAGACACCGCGATCGCGACACCCACAACAGAATTCAATCGCGGTCGCCTGCAGCAAGAGATTAAATTTTCGAGCAAGGTCTGCTGAGCGCGTCGGCTTCACTAAGATACAAGCGCGCCTATATACGAGGAGCGCGCTTGAATGCGTGCCTAAGACGGGCAAGGGGTTGTCAATGCCAGCATCGCGTCAATTAAGGCTGGGCGCCTTCATGCGGCCGGCGAGCATCCATACCGGCGCCTGGCGCTATCCCGGCGCCTTTCCGGACGCCAATTTCAACTTCGCGCACCTCAAACGCTTCGCGCAGAAGCTCGAGCGCGGCAAGTTCGACGCCTTCTTCATGGCCGACCACATAGCCGTGCTCAACATGCCGCTCGACGCCCTCAAGCGCAGCCACACCGTGACCTCGTTCGAGCCGTTCACGCTGCTGTCGGCCCTGTCGCAGGTGACCGAGCATATCGGCCTGGTCGCCACCGGCTCGACCACCTTCGATGCGCCCTATCACATCGCCCGGCGGTTCGCCTCGCTCGATCATCTCAGCGGCGGCCGCGCCGGCTGGAACATCGTGACCACCTCCAATCCGGACGCGGCGCTCAATTTCGGGCTGGAGGAGCATATGGAGCACGGCGAGCGCTACGCCCGCGCGCGCGAGTTCTACGACGTGGTGACGGGGCTTTGGGACTCCTGGGCGGATGACGCCTTCATCCGCGACGTCGACCAGGGTTTCTATTTCGATCCCGGCAAGCTGCATGTGCTCGACCACAAGGGCAAGTACCTCTCGGTGCGCGGGCCGCTCAACATCGCGCGGCCGATCCAGGGCTGGCCGGTGATCGTCCAGGCCGGCGCGTCCGAAGCCGGCCGCCAGCTCGCGGCCGAGACCGCGGAAGCGGTGTTCACCGCGCAAGCGAGCCTCGCGGTGGGGCGCGCGTTCTATGCCGACGTGAAAGGCCGGGCGGAAAAGGCCGGGCGCTCACGCGATCACATCAAGATTCTTCCGGGCTGCTTCGTCGTGGTCGGCGACACCGTGGAGGAGGCGCGCGCCAAGCGCGCCAAGCTCGACAGCCTCGTGCACTACGCCAACGCCATCGGCTCGCTGTCGATCGCGCTCGGCCACGATGCGTCGAAATTCGATCCGGATGGACCGCTGCCCGACATCCCCGAGAGCAATGCCTCGAAGAGCGGCCGGCAACGCGCGATCGATCTCGCCAAGCGCGAGAACCTCACGGTGCGCCAGCTCGCCCAGCGCCTCGGCGGCCATTCCGGCCTGGCGATGATCGGCACGCCCAAGACCATCGCCGACGAGATGGAGGAATGGCTGATGACCGAAGGCTCCGACGGCTTCACCGTGCAGTTCCCCTACCTGCCCGGCGGGCTCGACGATTTCGTCGACCGCGTGGTGCCGGAATTGCAGCAGCGCGGCATTTTCCGGCGCGAATACGAAGGCAAGACGCTACGCGAAAATCTCGGCCTGCCGCGGCCGAAGAACCGGTTTTTTTGACCGCCGGCGCATGCCGGACCGCGCGCTCAGTTCACCTCCGCACCCGACGCCTTGATGATCGGCGTCCACTTCGCCAGCTCGGCCTTGATGAATTCGGCAGCTTGCTCCGGCGTGCTGCCCGGCGTCGGATCGATGCCGACCTCCTGCAGGCGCTTGAACACCGTCGGGTCGGCCAGCGCCTTGTTCATGGCCTCGTTGAGCTGCGCGACGATCGGCGACGGCGTGCTCGCCGGCGCGAGGATCGCGTTCCAGGTATAGCACTCGAAGCCCTTCAGCCCCTGCTCCTGCAAGGTCGGCAGATCGGGCAACGCCCGCATGCGCGCCGCCATTCCCGCGCCGATCGCGCGGATCGCGCCGGACTGGGCCTGCGGCAGCGCGGTCGGCGTCGCATCGAACGCCATCGAGATCTGGCCGGCGATCAGGTCGCCCATCATCGGCGCGGAGCCGCGATACGGCACATGCACGATGTTGAGGCCGCCCGCCGACGCCTTGAACTGCTCGCCGCAGAGATGAAGGATCGAGCCGAGGCCCGAGGAGCCGTAGGTGTATTTCCCGGGATTCGCCTTGACCAGGGCGACGAGGCTCTTCGCGTCCGTGGCAGGAACCGACGGGTGCACGCCGAGCAGCGTCGGCGTGACCCCCACCTGCCCGATCGGCGCGAAATCGCGAACCGCGTCGTACGGCATTTTCTTGTACAAGCCGGGATTGATGGCATGCGTGGACACGGTGGCCATCAGCAGCGTGTAACCGTCGGGTGGTGCTTTCGCGACCAGGTCGGCGCCGAGGTTGCCGCCGGCGCCCACCTTGTTCTCCACCAGGAACTGCTGTCCCAAGAGCTCCGCCATCTTGGCGCCCATGACCCGCGCGACGGTGTCGGTCGGACCGCCGGCGGAGAAGGAAACCACGATCCGCACCGGTTTCGACGGATAGCGGTCCTGGGCGTTCGCGCCCCCGCAGGCGAGCGCGAAAACCGTGACAAGGCCCCCGCAAGCATGACGCTTGATCGACGTCAGCAAGCGTAGCGCGGAATAGCGGAGCATGTTCCGCCATGCGGCGAATGACTTGGCGCAAGACGCTTCGCTATTGCACCCTGCAGGCTCGCCTGTCACCATTTTCGAATCCTCCCCTCACTTCATGCAGACCGCCTGGTCCCGATCGGTCGGCGCCGGGCGGTCCAGATCGAATATTAGCCCGTTTGGCGCAATCGCGAAGCGCATTTCCGCCGCTGGCAATCGACGTGGCAATATGATGCGATACGCTTGCTTTTCGCACCATTCCAAGGACGCCGCATCGTCATGAACCGAATTCTGGAAATCCCGCCCGAGCAGCTCACCCCCGAGCAGGCCACGGTGTTCGACCAGCTCACCGCCGGCCGCGGCCGCATCCTCGGTCCTTACAAGATCTGGATCCACAGCCCGACCGTCGCCAGCGGCATGGAGCAGATCGGGACCTTTCTCAACAAGCGGTCGTCGCTGTCGAAACGCGAGGTGGAGATCGGCATCCTGGTGATCGCGCAGCACTGGCAGGGCGACTACGTCAAGCAGGCGCATATCCGCGAAGGCAAGGCCGCGGGCCTGTCGCAGGATACGATCGACGCGATCCTCGCCGGCACCGATCCGAAGCGCGCCGATCCGCACGAACGTGCCGTCCACCGGTTCGCCGCCGCGCTGGTCAGCAAATCGAAACTATCGGACGCCGAGTTCGCCGAGATCGAGACGGCGCTCGGCCGCGAGGGCATCGCCGAGGTGCTAGTTCTGCTCGGCTATTACACGTCGGTGGCGCTCGGGATGAAGGTGCACGACGTTCCAATTCCGCAACCGGCGCAGACGTAGGGCGGAATAGCCTTAAGCTTCGACGCGCTATGGCGTATTCCGCCGGCAACATTCCCAACAGCAACGCGGTGCGATACGCTTCGCCATCGCACCCTACGAACACCTGGACCACGCCGTGACGTCCGGCCAAGGAAGGTAACAATGAAAAGCACCAATCTACGTCGTGCCGTTCGGTTGGCATCGGTCGTCGTCGCCGGGATGGCGGCGACATCGTTTCTCGGCATCGAGGCGGCCGCCCAAACGGCGCAGGCGCGCAGCGTGCCGATCTTCGAGGTCGACCCCTCGTGGCCGAAGATTCCGCCACAGTGGAAGCTCGGCGACGCCTCCAGCATCGGCATCGACGCTCAGGACAATGTCTGGGTGCTGCACCGTCCGCGCACGCTCAAGCCCGAGCAAGCCGGGACGGCGGCGCCGCCGATCCTGGTGTTCGACGCGGCGGGCAATTTCATCAAGGGCTGGGGCGGAGCGGCGAGCGGCGGCGAATGGCCCGAACGCGAGCACGGCATCCATATCGACCACAAGGGCTTCGTGTGGGTCGGCGGCAACAATTGTCCGGCGCGCGCCTTGCTCGGGCTCAAGCCGCTCGGCGACGACCAGCTGGTGAAGTTCACGCAGGACGGCAAGTTCGTGATGCAGATCGGCCGCAGCACGCAAAGCAAGGGCAATGCCGACACCACCAATCTGCACCAGCCGGCCGACGTGTGGGTGCATCCCAAGACCAACGAATTGTTCGTCGCCGACGGCTACGGCAATCACCGCGTCATCGTGTTCGACGCGGATAGCGGCGCGTTCAAGCGGATGTGGGGCGCGTTCGGCAACAAGCCGGTCGACAACGACCAGTGCCCGCCGCCGAGCCTGAACAGCGTGCCTGACGGCCCGGGTCCCGACCAATTCCTTTGCCCACCCTACTCGGCTCAGAACCGCAGCATCCGGAACCAGCGCGCGACGTCGAGCAGCGTGGCGAGCGCCGCCGCCACATAGGTCCAGGCCGCGGCGCGCAGCACGCTGCGGGCGGCCGGCAGATCGGAGGCCGCAAGATAGCCGCCGCGCTCGAGCACCGGCAACGCCTTGCCGAAGCTGGCATCGAACTCGACCGGCAAGGTCGCGACATGGACGACGATGCGGATGGTGAGCAGCAACAGGCCGATCACGAGCTGAAGCGCGAGCAGGATCGGCGCTTTGACGGCGATGAACACGATCGGCGCCAGCAGCAAGATGGCGCTGCCCAGCCGCTCGATCCAAATCAGGTTCTTGACTAGCCCAACTTTCTCAACTCGCAGAAAAAAGTGAGTTAGATCAAGGGCTGGATTGCCAAGGTCTCCACTACATTGCGGTGGTTGGGGAGTGCGCGCGCTTTCCCGGTGCGGTGATGCGTGGGGGCGGCTGCGGTGGCA
>WNFV01014905.1_pt1 | contig 13046 bp, 13 predicted proteins | sample 5400101 | NCBI WGS metagenome assembly WNFV01 (sample SAMN13153361, study PRJNA577476) | soil metagenome | isolation source: 115 cm soil or saprolite under grassland replicate 1 | place: USA:California | collected 2016-06-15
CACATTGCATGTACGTATGCCCGCCTGGTGCGAGCGATGGCAAATCGCAGTGAACGATGAGCAGGTAGCGAACGATGAACTGTCAACGGAGAATGGTTATATTCATTTGAGGCGCGAGTGGAATCCCGGCGATGTGGTCAAATACAGGATGGAAATGCCGATACAGGCCATTTGGGCGCATCCCGCCGTGCGCGATTTGCAAGGACGCGTGGCGTTGGGGCGCGGTCCACTCGTTTACTGTCTCGAAGGCATAGACCACCCCGGAACGGTTTTAGATCGCATCGCGATTGATCCACACAATGTATCCAACGAATTTCAAGTGGAGCAGGACGACAAGCTGCTCAGTGGAGTCAGCATCCTGCGCGGCAAAGGAACTGTCGCGGATGAGAGTGGATGGGAGAACGTTCTGTACCGCAACCAACAACCATCCTCCAAAAGCATAGACATCACGGCCATACCGTATTACGCTTGGGATAATCGCGCGCCGGGTCAGATGCGTACCTGGATCCGAGCCAGAGGAGAATAAATATGCGCGTCGTGATTATTGGCGGAAGTGGTCATGTGGGCACCTACCTTGTCCCACGCCTCATCGCAGCGGAACACGAAGTGATCAATATCTCGCGTGCCCAGCGCGAACCGTATCAAGCGCACAGCGCCTGGCGTTCCGTTCAGCAAGTGAATGCGGATCGTGCGGCGGAAGACGAGCAAGGCATCTTCGGTCAGCGCGTGCGTGATCTCGAACCGGATGTCGTGATTGACATGATTTGTTTCACCGTCGCCAGCGCGCAGCAGATCGTTGAATGCCTGCGCGGGGGTGTGCAGCATTTTCTCCATTGTGGCACGATTTGGGCACTGGGACACAGCGTCGAGGTACCTGCAACCGAAGAGACGCCGCGCCATCCTTTTGGGGAGTATGGCATTCAAAAATCCGCGATCCAGGATTATTTGCTGGATCAGGCGCGGCGATATGGGTTTCCGGCGACGGTGCTCCAGCCCGGACACATCGTCGGCCCCGGCTGGATTCCGATCAACCCGGCGGGCAATCTCGACCCGCAAGTGTTCACACGGCTCGGGCGCGGCGAAGAAGTGGCACTACCGAATCTTGGCATGGAAACGCTGCATCACGTTCACGCCGACGATGTCGCACAATCGTTTATGCAGGCGATGGCGAATCGTAGTGTGAGCATTGGCGAAGCTTTTCACGTTGTTTCGCCTGCCGCGCTGACGCTGCGCGGTTATGCAGAATCCGTAGCGCGTTGGTCCGGTCGCGCCGCCAATTTGAAATTCCTGCCATGGGATGAATGGCGCAAAACCGTTTCAGACGAACATGCCGCGCAAACGTGGGATCATATCGCCCATAGCCCGAACGCGAGCATCGCCAAAGCGCAGCGCTTGCTCGATTATCGCCCACGTTACTCCTCGCTACTCGCCATCTATGAATCAGTGCAGTGGCTCATCCGGCAAGGTGTTGTCGAAGGTTAAGGATAGGCATATTCAAGTGTTCTATTTCAAATTGATTAACGACTAAAGTGGACACCTTGTATTTGGTTGGCTGATCTCCTGTTTCAGCTGGCATTTTTGATTGGAAGACATGCTTCTCCACGCAAGAACAATGGGATATGCTCCAAGGGTGCTTCCACGGTTACTCACTGACCGTCTGGATAAACCTTCCCAGTGCGGGTATTGGGCAGAGACTTGCGATCGCTCGTGCCGTAATTCATCTCATGGCAGGCTGCGATGCTGCGTGTGGCTCCTGTACTAAGCGAGCTGGTCTCCTAACTCAAAATAGTCAAACCAATCTTTATGCGGTCGTAGCGTGGCTTCCTCGATCGCTACATTCGAAATGTTGCCTGTCCCCCAGCATTAAAGAGCACGTTCATAATGTATCTAGAATAGACTCGGCTGGCAGGGTGACTGGCTTCTCTCTGCGGCTGTTTTTGCGTATACTACATATAGACACTAGCAGCAAAAGGTTCCGCCGTGAGCGAATATCAATATTACGAATGGCAAACCCTTGAACGTCCGCTGACCGCGGCCGAGCAAATGGATGTGAACGGTCTTTCCAGCCATATTGACGTCACATCCACCCAGGCAATTGTCACCTACGAATGGGGCGACTTCAAACACGATCCCGTCCACGTGCTCGCAGAGTATTTCGATGCCCATATTTACATCGCGAATTGGGGCACGCGCCGACTGGCTTTTCGCTTTCCAAACGGGCTGGTAGATGTTGGCGCCATTGAACGCTACTGCGATGAATATCATGCACACATCCAAACCATCGGCGATGTTCAAGTGCTGGAATTCGAAATGAACGAAGAAGAAGGTTTCGATGAGTGGATCGAGGAGCGCGGTCTGCTTTCCACACTGGCCCGTTTGCGAGATGATTTTGTGCAAGGCGATTACCGGGCTCTGTACCTTGCTTGGCTTAAGGCTATGAGTTTGGAGTCCGATAATTACGATGAAGACGAGGATGACCCTGAAAACTTTTTTAATGATCCCGAACCCCGTCTGCCTGCCGGATTGAAACAACTGACACCTCCACTGCACAGCTTTGCCAGCTTCTTTGAGATTGATCCGTTTCTGATCGCTGCCGCTTCTGAACGAAGCCCGAGCCTGTCTTCCGCGCAACAGGCGGACTTCGCCCCGTTGATTTCCCGCCTCACCCGCCAGGAATGTGACGAATTCCTTCTCAAAATCGTCAGCGGAGAGGCAGGAGCAATTATGGCATTGCGTAAAAAACTGCTTTCGTTTGAAAAATCCATGCCTAGGGTCGAAACCAATCTACGCACCTTTGGCGAATTACTCGAAACAGCCGAAAAATTACGTCAGGCTGAATCCCGTCGGCAGGCAGAAGAAAAACGTAAAAAGCATATCGCTGAAATGCAGGAATTGGCAAAACGTGAAGCGCAGACCTGGCAGGAAATAGAGAATCTTCTGCAGAGTGGCTACACTGCCAGAAACTACGATGATGCTACAGCCTTGTTGAGCAAACTTCAGCAGTTGTCCGAATTTCAGGGAACACAGATCGATTTCCATAGCCGCCTGCAGGCGTTGGCGGAACGATATAAGGGGCGCAGCGCGCTGATCGAGCGGTGGAAAAAGAAGGGCTGGTTGTAATTTCCGTGCACCGCGCCGCTTCCCATAAAAAGGAGCCTCCATGTCCACCTCAAAGACAGTCTACCAAATCAAGGTGACGCTAATGGGCTCAAAGCCGCCGGTTTGGCGCAGATTCCTGGTTGCAGATACGACAACGCTGAATCGGCTGCACGACATTTTGCAGATCGTCATGGGATGGACCAACAGTCACCTGCACATGTTCACGATCAACGGGCAAATCTACGGCGACCCCGAAGACGATGAGTACGGAGATCTGGGAACCAAAAATGAAGCCCGCTTCAAACTAAATCAAGTTGCTGGGCGCGAGGGATCTAAATTTCGCTATGAATATGACTTTGGGGATAGTTGGGAACACGAGTTAATCCTGGAAAAAATCCTGCCGGCAGACCCTTCGACAGGCTCAGGGCGCATGCGCTATCCGCTTTGTGTCGCAGGCAAACGCGCTTGTCCGCCGGAGGATGTGGGCGGTGTATGGGGATATAAGGGGTTCTTGGAAGCGATGGCAGATCCGGAGAATCCCGAACACGACGAATACGTTCAATGGATCGGCGGAGAATTCGACCCTGAACACTTCGACCTGGATGAAGTGAATGATCGCCTGCGTCACCCGCGCAGAAGCAGGCAGGATGAAGGGGATTATTACCAGCCTCCACAATTGGAGGACCGCGTTCTTGAAAGAATAACTGCCTGGTCGCAGGGATTGGACAGGGAGCAAATTGCTTTGGTTGAGTCGCTGGCTATACGGCAAGATATGGTTACACTCCTGAAATACTTCAGAGAGAAGCATCCTATTGGCACGCAGTCCACGGGCAACCTGCAACTCAAAGCCGTGCGCGAAGTTTGCGCTCAATTTGTCAACCCGCCTGAACTCGACGAAAAAATTGACGACAAAGTTTATAAATTACGAAGCGAAGAGGATGTGTGGTGGTTGTTTTACCTTCACATGCTTGCCAACACTGGCAGCTTGGTGAGTGGTAGGCAATCACGCGTTTGGAAGTTAACACCAGTAGGCGAAGCCTTTCTGAATTTTCCCGCCCCGGTGCAACTTGGCATGATGCTTTCCATTTGGTGGCATCTGGAAGATTGGAGGATCGCCTTTCCAGTCTCTGGGCTTGAGCGTGGATTGCCAAGTGGTTTCAGAGATACATCCCTAGCGCACCTCCTGCACTTACCAGTGGGAAAATCTATCCCCTTTTACCCATTTGCCGATCGTTTGGTTGAAGCGACAGGCCTGATCTGGCCGATCGCTGACCAGGTCTCTGCAAAACACATCTTGCGTTCAGTTGTTAATCGTCTCATCATTTCACCCCTGGTTGAATTTGGGATTCTGGAAAGTAAATCTGGAACCGAAAACATTGCCGGTCATGAATTTTCCAAGCTCTCCAAAATCCGCCTGACCCCGTTTGGAAAAGGATTGCTGGAAACATTGTAACGCGACGTTCACGTCGCACAGCAACAGAATAACGATATAAATATCGTGGTACGAGGAGGCGCTACCATGGATTTGAAAGTTTTCATCACCACAAGAGAATCTGTTTGTAGTGAATGCGGGGAAGAACTGGGACGCCATGCCTGGATCACGCTAGTTGAAGGCAAAGGCGCTCTTTGTCTCTCGTGTGCAGATATGGATCACCTCATCTTTCTACCATCGGGTGATGCAGCGCTGACTCGACGGGCGGGCAAGTACTCAACACTCTCTGCAGTTGTCTTGAAATGGAGCCGCGCTCGCAAACGCTACGAACGGCAGGGATTGCTGGTGGAAGAAGCCGCGCTGCAGCGCGCCGAGCAGGAATGCTTGAACGATCAGGATGCGCGTGCCCGCCATCGGGAGCGTGAAGCTGAGCGACGCGCGGAACTGGATCAGGAATACGTGTTACGCTTTGCAAAACGAGTCAAAGAGTTATTCCCCAATTGTCCCGTTGGGCGTGAACAAGTCATTGCCGAACACGCCTGCCAAAAATACAGTGGACGAGTAGGACGTTCCGCGGGCGCCAAAAGCCTGGACGAAGAATTTATCCGCCTGGCAGTGATTGCTCACATCCGTCATACCGAAACAAATTACGATGAACTGCTGTCGCAGGCGATGGATCGCTGGCTGGCGCGCGACGAAGTGGCAGAGGAGATTGATAAAATATTGGATCACTGGACGGATGAGTGATCTTCCGGCAAGATTTTATTGAGGTGTACAATTCGCCGGTCTAAACTTATACCCGTATACCAGATTTATACCACTTAGGACAACTCATGGTGCAAATCTGAAGCTCAACAAATCTTTATCGAGTGATAACAATGCTTTTCAAGGTTTGACCTCTGACATATCTTGCCGGCCGGCTCCAACGGAATTAACCGAGAGCAAGGGCATCCCTAAATCACGCACTTTCTTTAGCAATCCATACAGCGCGGCCTGATCGATCACTGTGCCAGTCAGAAGCGTATCGCCATCCTCCTCCAGCGTGATGGTCAATCCCTCAAACCAGTCTGTCCACTGGCGACCCAGATGGCCCTTGATCCTGATTTGATAGACCACTGGCTGGCCTGCATCACGTTCCGGGCTGCGTTTGTTCGACATTCTTCTGTTCCACCGTGATGACAACTTTTCCCTGGACGTGTCCTTTTTCAAGATAGCGGATCGCTTCAGGGACCTCGCTTAATGGGTAAGCTCTATCGATCACTGGGACTACTTTACCGGCCTCAAGAAGTTCCTTGATAAAAAGCAGATCTTTTTTGTTTGCTTTCGCTGTCTCCATCAGACCGATTTTCTTGCCTCCCAGTAACATAATCTGAAACAAACGAGACAGGCTTGTAAACCCCGCAACGGCACAAATTCCATTGGGACTTAATGCGCGTTGATAATCTGAAACCGAACGATTTCCCACCGCATCAAAAATCAGGTCATAATGCTGACCGTTTCGAGTGAAATCTGCTTGAGTGTAATCAATGACATGGTCTGCGCCAATCGAGCGCACCATGTCCAAATTGCGCGTGCTACACACCCCAGTGACTTCAGTTCCATACGATTTGGCAATCTGTACTGCAAACGTACCTACACCACCAGAGGCACCATTGATCAGAACTTTTTGACCTTGCTGGATCTGTCCTTTATCGCGCAGACCCTGCAAAGCAGTGAATGCCGCTAAAGGGACAGCGGCTGCCTGCTCGAATGTCAGCCTGGTCGGTTTCAAAGCCAATGCATCTTCATGAGCACAGACATACTCGGCAAAACCGCCCAACTCATTTAATGGCATACTCCCAAACACCCCATCGCCTACTTGAAACTGCGTTACGTTTCTGCCAACCGCTTCAACGCGCCCGGCTACATCCGCGCCGAGCTTTGTGTTTTTGGGTTTGAGCAGTCCGTTCTCCAAGCGTGCCAGGAACGGCTCTGCTCTCATAAGATGCCAGTCCGCTGCATTTGCGGATGCCGCGTAAATTTTGACCAATACTTCATTGTCCTTGGGCGTATGTTTTTCCACCTCTTTGAGTTGAAGAACATCCGGTGAGCCGTATTCTGTATAAACAATCGCTTTCATTTTCATATCCTTTCTTATATGATCTTTTATGTGTAAAAATGAGCGGCAATTCGTTAGTTTCTATTGGCTAAAGTCCTTATCCAATCGGCATGGGAACTAATGATGCAGATTCAAGAGCACGTTTTTTCCACTTTTCGCCGTTTACACCTTTAATCAAAAGCCACAAGGGAAATGCAATTTCCGCAATTGCAATAGGAAGGGCGAGATAAATCGGGCCCGTTTTGTAGTTGGCTATCAGAACGTGTGAAAAACTATCGATTAGATAGCCGAACGCGGCAATCATAAACAGGACGCCTAGAATTTTGGGAAAGTAACCCGACTTGAAAATTAGATAGGCAAGGGTAAAGGTATGAAGGGTGAAAAATACGATTCCAATCGTATACCCATAGCTGTATGAATCGAGAAATAACGTCACGAGTGCCTGCAACTGATTGGGTTGGAATACAGTCAAGTAACCAGCCCCACCTAAAAGCAGCAAAACAATAAAATGATTGAGCAGATTGACTCCATGAATCGTGGTCATGGCCAGCCTGGAAACCGCTGCAACCAGAGAAAGTGTTTTGTTTACCGGTTTGAGTAATGCGTAAAGAAGTACGGACAACGCCATTTCACTCAACAAGATGACTAACTCGACACCTATACTCATACGGAATAGCCCCTGAGAAGCCATAATATTAGTGGCTGTTGTCCCGGCATTGCCGGACACGATAAGTTTGCCGGGAACATAAAAATGAACGAAGCCAGCCAATACGGCGATAAGTAGGTACAGGATCCCCGCAACTTTTGCGTTCTTTTGGATTGAATTCATTTCTTCCTTGGTAGTCATCGTTCTTTTCCTTTTTGACTGCGCCGAGGTCGGCGTCATCTATGCCACTCGTTCATGTAAAAGGAGCATAGGTACAGTACGGTATTCGATCAATGTAGTAGTAGGCGAAAAGTGGAACGTTCTCCGGGTTTTGCATCCCCTACCCGTTGCGCGGGTTGTCTACACATAATACAACAAACACCCCCCAGCTACATCCCCCTATCGGGGAAGGTTTGCCTCCCCCGCTTGGGGGAGGAGAAGGGAAGCATCGCCTAGAGCGACTTTTCCGCCCGTCTTTTTATGCCAAGCATGGATTTGCGCATCATCAGGATGTCGAAGAATTCGGTGAGCAGGTTGAACAGGACCGCCGATGAAAACAGTCTGTATTTCACACGCACACGGGTGATTAGGCGGAATTGGTTTTCCCCTTCGGGGTGGATCTCCCAGACCCAGGTCGTATCGCCTTTCTTATCCCACCACAATATCCATTTATTTTTCCTGAAATACTTCACCCACATGCCCTGCTTGCCATCTGGGCTGATGGGGATCAGGTCGCCAATCTGGATGTTTTGATGTTCAAGGAGGATTCTTTCCGCGCTCCGCCTGCCTACATTATCCAGCAGGTCGTAGCTATACCAGCCCGCCCGACTGACGCCCATTTGGACGATCCAGGGATAGATATTTTGAGCGGGCGCATGGATGGTGACCGCCCGCGTGGCATTGAAGGAAGGTTGGCTCACAATCTCATCCCCAGGCATGGAGCGTTTGACCTCGGCGTCTGTCGCTCCCCAGCGCAATTGCCAGGGACGGAAGAACACCAGGTAAAGGAACACCAGGACGATGAGACTGATACTGATCGTAATCGTGGAGGCTTGCATTTCAAAACTCCTTGTTGGGATGGGGTAACGTTGAAAGAGGGATCATATACGTATCCTAACATAAATACTCCCCAGCCACATCCATCAACCGGCAAGTGTTTGTCTCCGCCACTTGGGGGATCGCGAAGTATACCCGAAGCGAAGCGAGTGGTAGGGAGTACCTGTTCTTCATTTGTCGCGTAAGGGCGAGTCGTCTTGATGGGCAAATTGGCGCAGGTCAGAGACCATGCGCCAGCGGAGAGCAAGCTACATGCTTGGCACGGTGAGGCCAAGTTGACCCAGGATCCCCATCAAACCTCCGCCTTCGATCGGCTCTACAATCCATGAAGCGACCTTGCTATCCTTGATTGTCACCTTGACGTGTTCACGCGGCGTTGCAAAGGATTTGTCCGTGGCTGGAGACACACCTAATCCTACCAGGCTCAGGTCGAGGACGCAGCTCTGGGTTCCCTTCAGTTCTGCCGAGATCTTTACAAGGTGACCATTCAAGCCATCCACGCGATCGACGTGGAAATGATAGTCAAGGTTGGGACAAGCTTTTTTCAGATTCTTGTTCATTCCCATCCATGCTTCGCGTTTGAGGAGTTCAGGGACAGGTCCGCTGAATTGACAATCCTTGCTGACCAGAAATCTTGCCTTCTGAAAATCCCCCCTCTGGACAGAATCCAACAGGGCTTGTACGATTTCTCTCGGATTCATAATATTTTTCCTTTACTTTCCATTGAACTGCTTCTGAGCAAATGGGCCTGGGTATTAATGAATGTTCCCTCTGGAACATCCTCCATTTCCCCCAAATGATAAACACCTTGTTTATTTATAAGCCGAATTCAGTGTAACACACTAACGAGCCAAAATACGCCACGTGACAAACTGGTAGGAGTAAACGATCCCGCATGAGGGAATTGCACGGCTTTTCTTTCGGCACTCGTGAGGAGTGAGGAGGATGGGTCAGTGACTACCTGTCCTCCCATCACCTTCCTATCTCTCAGCAACTGCTCAAATGGCTTTTGGATATTTATTCTTTTTCTTTGTCCAGGAAATCTTTCGCTGACCTTATCTGCGACTCCTTCGCCTTGATGAGCCTCAGCTCATTATGCTTTTCTATCGCGGGATCAATAATCGCTGGTTTTAGTGCCTTGATCAACGTTTCAATCGAGTCATAATATAGCGTATCCATGACCCAGTTATATTTTTTCTGGAGATCAACCATCCTGGCAAAAGGTTGTTCCCCCTCCTGAACGATTGGCACAAAGGGAATTTGATAATCAGGGATGGTTGCCTGCAGTTCAAGCGGGGAGGATTTCGGGTTCGTAATATCTGCGATGACAAATAGCGAGAGCCTCGCCAGTATGTTGATCGTTTCTGTGAAATCCTTATCCGTCGGGTGATCAAAATCGAAAACGATCGGTAACAAGTCGTATTCACGCAGCTTGTTTCGAAGGGCATCCAGGATCGACTTGCGTTCCGGGATGGAGAAGCGCCCCAGAATGAGAACAGATTTAGAGGTGAGTGTGTGGATTACATCCCGAATTTCTTCATTATTCAAGATCAAATGGATAAATTGAGCAACTTTAATATTATCGACCGTAATCGTTGCGGTTTTAGAAGGTGTAATAATCAAATCTTTTTGTTCTTCAAATTCACCTTTTAAATCCAAAACATTTATGGCGTAGACCAAACTTCCAGAAATTTTTGCCTTATCAATGACAGTCCTTATTAATGACGTGCCGCGCAGATCGGCTTCGCTGAGATCGGCCCCACTGAGATTGGCTCTCTTCAGATTGGCTCCCATGAGCAGGGCTCCCCTGAGATCGGTTTCATTGAGATTGGCTTCCCTGAGATCGGCCGCACTGAGATCGGCTCCCCTGAGATCAGCCCCACTGAGATCGGCCCCAAAGAGATGGGCTCCATAGAGACGGGCCCCACCGAGATAGGCTCGACTGAGAGCAGCGCCCATGAGACTGGCTCCACTGAGATCAGCCTCACTGAGATCGGCTTTCCAGAGGTCGGCTTTCCAGAGATCGGCTTGCCTGAGATCGGCCCTACTGAGATTGGCTTCCCTGAGATCGACCCCACTGAGTCCGGCCCCAAAGAGGTCGACCTGAAAACCGAGGTTCCTGGCTCGCCACCTATTCCAAACCTGGACTCCCTGCTTCAAAATCTCTACCTGTTCTTGCTTAGCCATGGTCTCATCCTTTCTAGACCTGTTTCACCACCAGCACTTCCTCGCCCAGCATATCCGTCACCTTGACCGCGACCGTCGCGCCCTTTTTGGCTTCCATCACATACTTCCCTTCGACATGGTCATTCTTCCGCTCAGGGATATCTGCCAGGGTGATGTTGAAAACCTTGCTTGGTAATTTGAATCAATCATTACACTATTCAGCATGGAGGGGCCAGCGCAATTCCTCTTGCATCTCAGATTGCGAACGCCGTCCCTGCGGGCGGCAGTCCCCTGAAGGGGACTGTAATTGTCTCGATGAACTAAGCCTATTCTACTCCAACCAGCGTGGGCGAAGTCTGAACTGATACGCAGCGCAGGCAAGACAAAACCCCGCCGTGAGGCGGGGTTGACTTTCCAAACACGAGCAAATTTCTAAGCAGACTATACGGTCGGCACCTTGACGCCAAGTTGACCAAGGATCGCCTTCAGGCCAGCGCCTTCAGTTGGCTCAACAATCCAGGAAGTGATCTTATTCTCTTTGACAGTTATCTTTGTCTTTTCAAGCTTGGCAGAGAAGGCTTTCTTTGTGGCAGGGATGATTCCCATATGCATGTTCGTCAGGTCGAATGAGCCGGTGTGGGTTCCGCTCAGTTGTGAGGTGGTTTTTACTACATCATCATCCGCGCCGACGACCTTGAAATGGTAATCCAGGTCTGGGAAGGCGGTTTTCAAGCTGGCACTCATTCCAAGCCAGGCTTCTCTGTTGATCGGTTCGGGAATCGGGCCGCTGAATTGAAAATCATCTGTGAGCAAAGACTTAGTCTTGACGAAGTCACCCTTCTGGACGGAATCCAACAGGGTTTGTACGATTTCTCTCTGATTCATGATATTTTTCCTTTACTTTTGATTGAACTGCTTCAAAGCAAATGGGCCTGGGAATTAATGGACATTCCCTTTGGAATATCCTCCATTTCCCCCAAATGATAAACGCCTTGTTTATTTATAAGCCGAGTTCAATGTAACACACTAGTGGGTCAAAATACGCGACATCACAAACTTGTAAGGATAAGGACTTCATCTGACAGAGCACTGGATAGGCAAGTCATTCCTGCTCATCGAGGAGACTCGCCCTTACTCCTTTCCCTCCACCACTTGACGCAAAATCGCTGGCTGTTCTTCATTTGCCATCTTATTCCCTGTCGATTATGGCGTGCGGGCTAAAAGTTTGAGCAACTTGTCAAGGTTGCCTAATAGCAGACCCAGCAAAGGAAACATAAGTTGATTCAAAAAACTGAGTCCCGTTCCCCAGGTTAGTATTGAGTTGGGTTATGCGCTGATGCGGTCATGTAGATCCATAAGTTGATTTAGGCGTGCAAGGGTTGTGTCTGCCACATCAATCAATTTATTCTTTTGGACTTCCTTGATTTGAGCCTGCAGCCGATTAAGGATTCCCCATTTTGCGGTAATAATAATTTTACGCATGGCATACTGATTGATCAGAAACTGCAGAATCGTCGGAATCCAGCCAATTAATATAATCACGAAGACAAACCAAGTTGTGGCAGGGTTTAGAGAGATTAATGCGGTTGAAATTGCGACGTAACCAGCTAGGATATAAAGATAAACATTTAGAGTATTATTTAGGCGCAGGATGATTTCAGAATTTGCCGGGTCTGATTCATAGAGGTTCAAATGATAATCTGCCAGTTGAGAAGGCAAAGTTAGCATATAGAAAATCACAAGGAGCGGAATGACAAAAAACGGTCCGACTGAAAAAGTAAGTGTAGTGAGACCAAAACCTAAAAAGCTCCCCAAGCTAAGGCTAAATCCAATCGTAGAAACAATCCCATATAGTAACCCACACCATACCACAAAAGCCAGCCATTTGCGCAAAGACCAAAATGCATTCATCCATGATTGCAACTTGTCCAGGTCTTCAATGGACTGTATAGAATCGACGAGTTCATCACGGATGCCTGGCAATACGTTGTAAACAACATTAATGTGAGAAACAATCGGAGCAAGATAGGCAAGGGCAATAAGTGCAACATATAATACACGCACTTCTTTCCATTGAAAGATTTCTCTTGTTGCAACGGCCACCATGATGCCAGGAAGATACATTAGCACACCCAAAACAAACGCGCTGACTGACCAGTGTGGCTGCTTCTTAAGACGAAAAACTTTTCTAAGCCCACGTCCCACTGCATTGAAAAAATAGGCAGGGAAGGTTTTTTCCATACCTTCGTTGATGACGCGTTTGAGTTCCGCACGTTTTTCCTGAAGCGCGGCTTCATCTTCCATCATTTAGCCCTCCACCGCCTTGATTTCATCTTCCGTCAACCCATACAACGCATAGACTTGCTTATCAATCTCTGCATCGACTTGGGCAATCTGCCTATCCAGGTTACGGACTCGGTCAAGGTCATCCTCACGCCGCACGGACTGACGCTCTTTTTGCAATGCCAGCATCTTCTCCACCAGCCTCACAATCTCATCATGCGCGGGCCTTTCTTGTGCAATGCTAGCATTCACTATTCCGTGGAAAT
>WNFV01007118.1_pt1 | contig 13045 bp, 12 predicted proteins | sample 5400101 | NCBI WGS metagenome assembly WNFV01 (sample SAMN13153361, study PRJNA577476) | soil metagenome | isolation source: 115 cm soil or saprolite under grassland replicate 1 | place: USA:California | collected 2016-06-15
AAGGTCGAGTCTCGCCCGATGTAGTAATCATAGAAGATAGAGTTCTCTGGATCGACGACACATAGTTGGGTATCCAGCCTTATGTAACGGAGATAGCGTCCGATGGTCGCGGAGGTGCCTCCTGTTCCAGCACCGCATACGACCCAAATGGGTTCGGGATAGGGCTCTTGGGACATCTGTTCGAAGATCGACTCGGCAATGTTGTTGTTGCCGCGCCAGTCTGTGACCCGTTCTGCGTAGGTGAACTGGTCCATGAAATGCCCGCCGAGCGCTTCGGTCAGGCGCGCGGAAATGGTATAAATCTCACTGGGGTTATCCACCAGGTGACACTGGCCGCCGTAGAATTCAATCTGAGCAATCTTAGCAGGGGAGGTCGTTCTTGGCATCACGGCGATGAAGGGCAACTGCAGCAGGTGCGCGAAGTAGGCCTCGGAAATCGCGGTGCTCCCTGATGATGCCTCGATGATCGGGGTGTTCTCGTTCACCCAGCCATTGCAGATCGCATATAAGAAGAGCGAGCGCGCGAGGCGATGCTTCAAACTACCCGTCGGGTGCGTCGACTCGTCCTTGAGGTAGAGTGGAATATGTGGCGTACCGAGAATGTCCAGACGGATCAAATGGGTATCTGCAGATCGGTTGAAGTCCGCTGCAATCTTCTGCATGGCTTGCCTTGCCCAGGAGCGATCCTGCCGCATGCCCGATCTCCTTTCGCCGACACTGGTAGTGGCCAATAGGGCGTAACACTGGTGAGGCTGATTTGGTGTCAGACCGCGTTCATGAAGGGCCCGCCAGGCAACAGGTCAGTCTCTACCACTTTGGGAGGATGGACTTGCACAAAGTACTCCGTCCCTAGCAATTCTTTGAGCATGGGGAGCGGGAACATATCGGACCCAATAGGATACTGCGTACGGTGCTGGGACAACGCCTCCACTTTGAGCGGCACGAAGTCGCTCACGTCGATACGCGTGGTCGCAGCGTTAGGGCTGCGAGCTCCGCCCGAGTTCTCCACGACCGAGAACTGTCCATCTTCGCCACGCCCTGCGAAGTTGGTCGGTTCGCCTGTGGAGAAGACGAGGCAGGTCGTGTTCTCGTGGGCCACGACATGCGCGTTGCGCGGTTCGCCGTAGGCGAGACCCGTCTCTCCAATGAACTCGCCGGGGCCAGGTGTCGCGATGTAGCGCGAGTGGCCCGTTGCGTCTTCGACGAAGATGTCGACGGACCCGGAGAGGATGAGGTAGAGGCTCGTTGCCGGCTCGCCCTGCTCGATGATGTAGAAGCCTTTGGGATACCACTGGACGTCGAGGTGATCACGGGCGTAGCCGAGCATGGTCGACTCGTCGGCGAAGAGCATGAGCGCGTGGATAAAGTCGTCGCTGCCACGGAAGCGCGTGTCGAGGCTTTGCAGCCAGCGCACGAGCAGGCGGAGGATCAGGCGGCCATTCTGCGGGAAGTAACTATGATAAAGACGGTCGGGCGTGTGGGGGACTAAGCCGGTCTGGAGTTGTTCAGGGAACTGGTCTGGATCGCCCGCCAGCTGGCAGGCAGTGGTCGTTGCATAACAAATGGCGATGTGGTCGGGATGGCCATAGGCTCCAGACTCATCGAAGGTGAAGACGACGTGCGGTCGAAACTCGCGGATGAGGCCGACAGCCCGGCCGACCAGTTCGGTCTGTGGGATGCCCTTAAGCTTGCCGTCGCCATAGTCGAGGCACCGGACGTGCTGGACGCCGAGGGCCTGGCAGGCCAGTTCTAGCTCGCGGGCGCGTTTCTCTCCGAGGGTGCGTCGCGTAGCCACGGCGGCATCCCGAATCTGCCCGGCCTCGCCGCGAGTGAAGGAGACGACCATCGCTTCAGCACCGCTGGCGATGTACTTCGCCAATGTCCCCCCGATGCAGAAGGTCTCGTCGTCAGGATGAGCGAAAATGCCCAACAGCCGCAGCGATTGTCGAGGGCTTCTGGTCCTCTCGCGCGCCCGACCTGTTTGAGTTGACATATCGTTTCTCCTCTCGGGGATCGCCCTAGTGCGCTTTCAGCGCGGGTGTTGGGTGTTGGGTGTTGGGCGGGCGGCGTTGCGAAGCCCAACACCCAACACCCAACACCTAAAACCTTGCTTGAAAATGCACTAGGACGGTGGCGACGCGAATGCAAGGAGATGCGTCGACCGGCAGTAGTGGGCAACTGCGCACCTTGTCCGGTTAGAACTACCACGGATGCAGCTCATGTACAGGTACAGCCGAGATTGGGCGGGGGTGCATAAACCCCCAATAAGGCAAAAACTCGTGGTCGGATAGACTACGGCGGGCGATCGCTGCTGTCGCCTCATGCGATCCCGCTACCCGCGCCATCCCGACAACCCCTTCCGTTTATTTTACCTTCCTGAGGCGTCTTACAAAGAACGCCAACTTCCGCTCATCCGCGCGTGTCGGTGCTCGGAGGACTACGCAAGCGACTCGCCACGGTGGTCAGGAGTTCACAGCGCACGATGACGTAACCAGCGCACATACGTATGTCCGTCGGCGCAATACGGCAATGCCCGGCCGCAAAGCATATTTAGGTCGAGCTTCTGCTCTCTGCTTGTCAAAAGATACGGTGGAGGAGATGTAGGCGCGGGGCGCGCGATACAAACCAACGAAGGCAGACAGAGCGGGACTGCCTCTACATACACAACTATAATACACCTGATGTCAATGGCAATCGTTCATGGGACGTTTAGCGCTGTCGCGGGAAGCAATGTGGGCGCCGGTCGTCCGGCCCAGTATGCGGTGATCGCCTCGGTGACAAAGGTCAAGAGATGCCGTTGCGGCTGTTGACATGTGGCACGCACACGCAGGATGCGCTCGACAAACCGATTCCCATCGGCGCTGTGCGCGCCAAAACAGCCCTTCCGCGATCAACAGGGCCACCCAACTCGCCAATCCAGTGCGAAACCACAAACTGGTAAGGCCAATGAGCACCAGCGGAACGGCGGCAGCACAAAGCCATCGCGCGGGGCGAACAGGTCGGCCGGCGCGCAGACGTTACATTCGGCGTTGCGCCGCAGGATCTCGTCGCGGATCATCGCCAGACCCTTCCGGTGTGGCTGGAGCTGTTGATCAGCCGAAGCAATACCGGAAGGGTCTTCGTCGCGTTCGTCGTTGATCTCGCCGCGATCCACTGCGCCGCCATCGGTCGTCATTCGTCGTTCCGCCTGCCCTGAGCTTGTCGAAGGGTCGTTCGTCGCCTCGCCCCTCACATCCTCCGCGAGCGGCCGCATGTCCCACGCCGTGTACACCAGCTCCAGCACCCACGGCACGATGAAGGCGATGTCGGCTGCGCTGAAGGCCGAGGGCGGGAGGACGGGGAGGTGGTTGACGATGAAGAAACTAAAATTGACACCGCCAACTTTCTGACGTGTCACAAAGCTGAGACATCAATGGCGCTCTGCGCTGCATATCCCTACATCAGATTATAATACAACGGTCGCAGCGGGCAGTGCAGCCTTCACAGGTCAATGCTCATAGTACAGGACAAGACTCATAGTAGAGGAGGTGCAGGATGGCGGAGCCATGCATCAGCGGAATCGAGGTTCACACGTACACCTACACGCTGGATGATCTGGGCAAGGACTACAATGGTTTCAACCTGGTGTATGTTCCCGGCAGCACCGTCACACAGACAGGCCATATCATTCGCATCCTGACCGACGTGGGGGTGGTCGGCGAGTATGTCGGCGGGAGTGCTGCCGACTATGCGATCCTGCCGTCGTTTGTCCATTACCTGATCGGCAAGCCCGCGCTGGAGCGCGAGCGGATTAATGCAGATGTGAAGCGGGCGCTGCGCCAGGTAGCCCGGATCGGCCTGGCACCGGTCGATATCGCGCTGTGGGATCTTGCTGGCAAGTATTACCAGACCCCGATTTATCGGCTGCTTGGCGGCTATAAGGACCGGTTGCCCTGTCAGGCCAGCACCTACCATGGCGACACGAACGGTGGGCTGGACAGCCCGGAGGCCTATGGCGCGTTTGCCCTCCAGTGTCGCGAGATGGGCTACCCGGCGTTCAAGATCCACGGCTGGGGCCAGGCGCCGATCGCACAAGAGGTCGCGACGGTCCATGCTGTTCGTCGGTCTGTGGGCGCCAGTATGGATCTGATGCTTGACCCGGCCTGTGAGTACATCACCTTCGGCGATGCGGTCAAAGTCGGGTGGGCCTGTGATGCGGCGCGCTTCTTTTGGTACGAGGATCCCTACCGCGACGGCGGCATCTCACAGTTTGCGCACCGCAAGCTGCGCCAGTTGATCAAGACGCCGCTGCTCATGACCGAGCATGTCCGGTCGCTGGAGCCACATATCGACTTTGCGCTTGCCGAGGCCACCGACTATCTGCGTGGCGACGTTGGCTACGACGGTATCACCGGCGTGATGAAGCTGGCCCATGCGGCGGAGGGATTGGGCCTCGATATCGAGTTTCATGGCCCTGGCCCGGCACAACGCCAGTGCATGGCCTCCGTCCGCAACACCAACTACTATGAGATGGGCTTGGTTCACCCGAAAGCGCCAGCAAGCCATGATATCCGGCTCTACACCGGTGGCTACCGCGACACGCTCGACGCGATCGACGCGGACGGCTGCGTGCCGGTGCCGCAGGGCCCTGGGCTGGGGGTCGAGATCGATTGGGAATGGGTCGCCCACAATCGCACGAGTATGGTGACCTACTAAGCACATCCATGCACGCTTTATGGTAGCGTGCGCCCATCGCGGGTGCACGACCGCTCAATCTGGATGCGCCAGTCGTCGATTTCGACAGGAGGAGGAACATAAGTATGCACGTGCGCGAACATTTATGGCGTATTCTTCGCGGGCGAACTCCAGGCGTGGTGGATCCCCTGCTTTTTTGGCACGCCACCGGATCGGATAGCGCGCTACCGTGCGATGTTTGGCAAGACCCATGCGTTTTTGCCGGAGCGCAATGGAATCGTGCCCAATACGATGCATGTCGTCCTTCACAGCGCGACCCTCGCGGCGCTCCTGGTCGCGCTCCGGCTGGTCATGCTGACCGCAGCGGATGCACGCCAACCAGCTCATGGCGCGCGAGTAGAACAGCTGGCCAGTGCTGGTGCCAACATACACGCACGCCGGGTCGCACCTATCCACCGCCAGGTTTTCGCGCAGCACCGTGATCCAGGCGTTTGCCGGCAGGCCCACGCTCAGCCGTTCCCAGCTCACGCCGCTGCTGCGGCTGCGCCAGACGGCCATTTGCTGCTCTGGCATGATTCGCTGGTTGTCGGACACATGTGGCACGACATAGACAGTGTTGGGGTCGTATGGGTGCAAAGCTAGCGGGAAACCGAAGCGCGATGGGAGACCTTATCTGGCCCGCTGGTCAGCTGGTGCTGCACCGCCAGCGCCGCTGCCTCGGTGCGCGAGGCCGCGCCCAGCTTACCGAGAATACTGCTGACATGGAACTTGACGGTCGCGCGGCTGATATTCAGGTGCGCGCCGATCTGGGTGTTGGTCAACCCGTGTACCATCAGCGCCAGCACGTCCTGCTCGCGGCAGGTCAGATCCGCGACTGGTTCGGGCGGCGGCAGCAGCACGGGCGCGCGCGGGGAGCGCACCATGTTCGCGATCGACGTCGGCGCCAGCATCGGCCGCCCCATGTGGGCCACCCGAATGCCGGCAGCCAGATCGCCGGTGCTGGAGTTCTTCAGCAGATAGCCTGCGGCGCCGGCGGCCAGGGCGCGCTGAATCAGGTCGTACTCGTTACAGCTGGTCAGTACGAGCACCTGAACGTTCGGGTAGCGCTCGCGGATGGCGCGGGTCGCCGCGACGCCATCCACCTCGGGCATGAGCAGATCCATCAGCACCACATCTGGCTTGGCCGTCGCGCAGAGCTCGATCGCCTCGGCGCCATTCTGGGCTTCGCCCACCAGCACGAAATCATTGAAGGCCAGCAGCAGAGTCGCCAATCCACGCCGAACCACCAGGTGATCATCGACCACGAGCACGCGAATCGAGCTAGTCATGGCAGTATTCCCCTTTCAGATGTCGATTACACGACTTACGTGACGCCTGACATGCGATTCTTCGCAGCGATTGCTCGCAGCCGTACTTCGTCGTTTGGGCGTTCGCCGCCCGGCGAACGCCCAAACGACGAAATACCAGAGCGCACACAGGCAAAGAAGTCTCAGAATTGGCAGAAATATGTACATCCTAACGGAACTGTGGCTATCAGCGCCAAGCAGAACGATGCTCACAGCATCCATGCCAGCAGCAAGATCACAACCATGATCTCCAGGCAGCGGCAGGTATCGGCCTGAACTTTATGCCAGAACTCTTGGCGGCCCAGCCACCACCACACCCGGTGCATATACTGACGAAGATGCGGATCATCTGTGGCGGCCCCCGCCTTCAGATGGGCCAGCCGGAAGGTCGCCGGGTGTGCTGTACGAGGAGCAATCCCCACATCGTGGCAATTGCCGTCTGAATCAGCAGTGCATTCATGCTCATCACTCCGTCACGACCGCTGCGTCCCTTTCTGGTTGCACAATCTGGGGCTGTGTATTTGTCGATGCGTTTAGTCTAAGCTGTGCGTCGCGTCCGCGCATCGGCAAAATAACGCGATCGTATGCCTGTTCCTGGGCAGCGCGAGCGCGAGGGTGGAAGACGATCCAGGCAATTATGCCTATGACAATCGGGGGCCATGGGGTGCGGGGGACGGCGCAGCCGCCCCGATACCCCATCAACCGGCGAGGGAGTGAGAGTTACCAGCTAAGCTCGTAAGACGTGGTAGATCCAAAAGGGGAGCGACTCACGCAAGCTGAGTTGTCGTACTGCGCCACCTTGCCGAGATTGTGCAGCACGCCCGCGATGACCCGTTTGCTGCCCATTACCCGCAGCAGCGCTAGACTTTCGGAATAGAACGCGGTCGCCTGCCGGTAGGCGCCTTGGAGCTGGGCTACTTCGCCAAGCAAGTTCAGCGCTTCGGCAATGCCGCCGTTGTTGCCCAGCTTGCGCCACAGCTCCAGCCCTTCCTGGCAGATCGTGGCTGCGCGCTGGTAGTCGCCGTCGCGCCGCGCCAGATCGCCCAAGCGCTGCAATGTCTCAGCAATATGCCAGGTGTCGTCAACAGCGCGCAAGCGCGACACAATACACGCGGTCGCTGAACTGATCAAGCAGCTCGGCCGCCACATGAAGCGCCAGGCGAGTCTTGCCCGCGCCACCTGGGCCGGTGAGCGTCACCAGGCGTACGTCGTCGCGGCCCAGCAGCGCACAAATATTCGTGACCTCCCACTCACGGCCAATCAGCGCGCTGGGCTGCGCCGGCAGGTTATGCCGGCGCTGATCGAGCGTGTTCAGCGGCGAAAAATCGGTCGGCAGGTCGGGGGCGAACAGCTGAAAGATCTGCTCCGGGCGTGTCAGATCGCGGAGCCGATGCACGCCCAGATCGCGGAGCGCCAGGTCGGGCGGCAGCTGGTCGCGCACTAGCTCGGTCGTCACCAGCGAGAGCAGAAATCTGGCCGCCATGCGCCGCGGCCAGCAGACGAGCGGTGCGGTTCAGCGGTGGGCCGAAGTAATCGCCCCCACGCAGTTCGGCGACACCGGTGTTCAGTGCCACACGGATTCGCAGTGGCTCGGCCGTTTCCCAAGGCTCAGCCAGGATCGTGCGCTGGGCTGCTACGGCCGCCGCCAGCGCGTCGGAGGCGTTGCCGAAAACGGCGTGGCTGCCGTCGCCCACCGTCTTGAAGACTACGCCGTAGCGCGACTCGATCGCCTCCCGCAGCATGGCGTCGTGGCGTGGCAGAGCCTCGGACATCGCGTTGGTGTGCTGCTCCCAGAGATTCGAGCTGCCCGCGATATCGGTGAAGAGAAATGTTACAATTCCGATCGGCAGGTCGGACATAGATTACCTCAGCTCGGTGCGGGGGCATTATAGAACTGATAAGAGCGCTACAAGCAGAACTATTGAACCGATCGAGTGCGACAGCCCGGCCAGCGGCACGTTCCGGTTCCTACCCACATCGTGCGTCGGCCCTCCCCACTCGGCGAGCAGGCGCACTCCCCACCTGGCTGATGTTGCCGGCGGCGATCGTGGGTATGCTACTCGTACGACAGATATGCGTCGTGATCGATAGCCGGCTGCGGCGAAGGGTACGCGTGGCTGCGCGATTGCAAAGAGCCACAGCCGCGCCCTCAGTTCCGGCCAGAAGAGGAGCCCGCACCATGAACGATAAGGACATTCAGCAAGCCGTCCTGCGCGAGCTCGAGTGGGAGCCGCAGGTCAAAGCGACCGAGATTGGTGTGGCGGTCAAGGATGGCATCGTCACGCTCGCCGGCTCGGTGGATAGCTATACCAAGCGATATGACGCCGAGCGTGCCGCCAAGCGCGTCCACGGCGTGAAGGCAGTGGTCAACGACCTGGAGGTGCACCTGCCCTCCAGCAGCGAGCGCACCGATGAAGCTATCGCCCGCGCGGCGCTGCGCGCGCTGGAGAGCCACATCACCGTGCCGCGTGATCGGATCAAAGTGACCGTGCGTGACGGCTGGATCACGGGCCGGCCAATACAAATATCACGACATCGAAAACGCGGCGGCCCACTTGCACGGGATGATCGACACACTGAAGCGGGAGATCAGTGTAAACGAATAATCCCTACTATCGCGACGTTCAGCGGGCGTCACTAATGCCCTACTTTACCGTGTGGCGTGAGCGACGACGGCTATACCATCGACGCGCTCACCGATTCGGCGCGGACACCCAGGTCTACGGGTTCCTTGCTGGCTCCGGCCTCGCCAAATCGTGCGAGGCTGAGGTCGTCGGCGAACTGGTCGAACTACAACAGCGGACCGGGGAGTACGCGCCACGCGTGTAACGGGATCTTGAAGATTCAGGTTCCCAAGGCCGCCACTGGCCGGCGCAAGGTCATCCGGATCGGGCAGTCGGCGTAACCAGTGCGTTCACGAGCGAGCAGCCCTGAGCTGATCGGGACCGGCGCGTAGTGCGCGCTGGACGCCCTTGGGCGGCGCTCGCCCAGCTGCGCAGCGAAAAGCAGCTCGTGATCGTGCCAGAGGCACGCATCTCTTCGAGAGCCAGGCGTGCTGGATGCGGTGGCGCAGCTGGCGCGAAGGACGGACCTTGCCCCGGTCTGCACCAGGAGGATCTGTATGAATATGAGCGGAGATCGACTCGTCACCGTCTTCCTCTGCGGCGACGTTATGACTGGACGCGGCATCGATCAGATTCTACCCCATCCGAGCGATCCGCAGATCTACGAAACGTTCGTCTCGGATGCGCGCACCTACATCGAGCTTGCCGAGGATGTCAACGGTCCCATTCCGCGGCCGGTCGACCCTTCGTACATTTGGGGAGATGCGCTGGCTGAGCTGCAGCAGGTCGCACCCGACGCACGGATCGTGAACCTCGAGACCAGCGTGACGGTCAGTGACGAGCCCTGGCCCAAGCGCATCAACTACCGCATGCATCCAGCGAACGTCGGGTGCCTTGCCGCCGCCGGGGTCGACGTCTGCGTCCTCGCCAACAATCATATGCTCGACTACGGCTATTCCGGGCTGGTCGAGACACTGGAGACGCTGCATCGCGCCGGGCTGAAGCCGACCGGCGCAGGCCGGATTCTACCGGAGGCGCGCAGGCCCGCCGTGGTCGATCTCGCGGTCGACTTCAGAGTCGTCGTCCATGGCTTGGGAACGGAATCGAGCGGCATTCCTCCGAGTTGGGCCGTAGCCGAAGACCGCCCGGGCGTCGACGTCCTGTTCGATCTTTCGGAAGAGACGGTCGCGGCAATCGAGGAGCGCGTCCGAGCAGTCAAGCGGAGCCAGGATGTCACGATTGCCTCGATCCACTGGGGCACCAACTGGGGATACGAAGTGCCGTACGAGCGCGTCCGGTTTGCGCACCAGCTGATCGACAGCGGCGTCGACATCGTCCATGGCCACTCGTCCCATCATCCGCGTCCGATCGAGGTCTATCGGAATCGACTCATCCTCTACGGCTGCGGGGACTTTATCAATGACTACGAGGGAATCCGCGGGTACGAGCGGTACCGAGCTGACCTCGTGCTCATGTACTTCGCGACGCTGAATCCTGCCAGCGGCGACCTGGTCCAGCTCCGCATGATACCGATGCAGACCCGCAAGATGCGGCTGAACCGAGCAGCACCTCGCGATGTCGAGTGGCTGATAGATCGGCTTTCGCGAATCAGCATCGATTTCGAATCGTGGGTCGAGCAGGCTGAAGATGGCAGCCTGCTGCTGCGCTGGTAATGAACAGTACGATGCAGGCCAGGGTCGGGGGCGACCTGCGCTATACCAGCGAGCAGGAGGCCACGATCGCTCCGGATGCGATCGTGCGGGGCCAGGTCGCGCGCTCGGCGCCCGCGGTGGATCGCAGCCGCAGCCCGCTCGGACTGTGTGAGCGAACCGAATGATCACGTGGTGATGAAACTGCGGATCGTCTGCATCGCTATGGGAGGGACAGCCGATGCACTCTCCGAGCGACATTCTGGTGATTGATGACGATGCGTCGAGCGCCGAGGCAGCTCGCCCGCGCGTTCGCGTTCCTTATTTTAGGGGGTGATTCTCGCGCTGATCACGAGCGTCGTCTTTCTGCTGACCCAGCTCCTGGATGGACGTACACATGCGCCAGCGTTGCTACGGGATGCCGCGCTCATCTGGGTCGCGAACGTCCTGACGTTCGCGCTCTGGTACTGGGAGATTGACGGCGGTGGACCGGCAAAGCGTCACCGCGACGGATACGCCAGCCGCGATTTTGTGTTCCCACAAGTAGCGATTGGGCTGGCAACCGACGCCATGGTATCCCAGTTTCGTCGATTACCTGTTTCTGGCGTTCAACACAAGCACCGTGTTCAGCCCCACGGATACCGCAGTGCTCTCAGCACGAGCAAAGATTCTGATGATGCTTCAGGCCATGCTCTCCCTACTGGTGTTGGCGGTGCTGGCCGCCCGCGCGATCAACACGCTTTAACCCGCGCGCCGTTCGCTCGGCCCAGGCTCCGGATGGGCTGGCCCGCACCTCGCCACCTGGCCAGCCAACAAACTCGCCGCCTGACTGATCTCGCCGCGCTTGTGATGCTGTAGAGTAGCAACATCTCGTGATGCATCCGGCAGCTTGTGATACAATTGCAAGAGGGAGTAGCATCAAGCACCGTCGGCACCAAAGGTACCTGCCATGACCATCGACACCCCTATCCATACCAGCGAGCAGAGTATCGACCGCGTCCTGCGCGCTGGTCGCCCCGTCCTCCTGGAGTTCTGGGGGAACGGCTGCGCGCCCTGCGAGCAGCTCAACCCAGCGCTCGATCGCCTGGCCGCAACCTATGCCAGCAAAGCCCTGATCGCCAAAGTCGACGTGCGCGATAACCCGGCGCTGGCCCGGCGCTATGGCATCAGCCGGCTGCCCGGTCTGGTATTTGTGAAAGACGGCGCGACCGTGGCGCAGACAAGTGGCGCGCTGCCCGAGGCCACACTGCGCGAGTGGCTAGAATATCTTGTCGCGGGCGGGCCGCGCCCGGCGCTCCCCGAAGGCCCAAGTGTATCGCTCGACGGCACGCCCGTCGATCGCGCGGCGGGCAACGCTGCGGCAGGGCCGAGCGCCACCAATCGCCGGCCAGCAAACTCAGCGCACCCAGCGGAGCCCGGCGCCCCGGTGGTGGTGACGGATGCAACATTTGACCAGCTAGTGATCGACAACAAACTGCCGGTGCTGGTGGATTTCTGGGCACCGTGGTGCGGCCCCTGCCGCGCGATCGCGCCGGCGGTCGAGCAGCTGGCGAAGGATTTCGCCGGCCGGGCCGTCGTCGCCAAGCTCAATGTGGATGACAACCCACAGACGGCCCAGCGGTTTGGCATCAGCGGCATTCCGGCGCTGTTTGTCTTCAAAGGCGGCGCGGTCGTCGAACGGCTGCTCGGCGCGCGGCCAGCGCAGGCGCTGCGCGAGGCGCTCGCCCGCCACGTAGCCGGCGCTTAATAGCTGGAAGAGGCCGAAGGCCTCGCCCTACCGCCCCTGATTGCAATCGTCACGCACCGACCCGATCCTCTGGCATTGCCCACGCGATCTACCTGGCCAACTGACTGGTGCCTGATCTCCCCGAGTGCCCGATGCTATCAGGCTGCCGGCGTGCTAGGCTGGTTATGTTAGGACTTACGCGTTGCCTGGAGCTGGAACAGGCGCTCAATCAGCTGCCGCCCGACCAACGGCTGGCCTTCGTGCTACACGCGATCGAGGGTGTGGGCTACGCCGAGATCGCGGCGATCACCCACCAGACGCGTGGTGAGGTCCAGGCAGCCTATCACGCAGCGCGCGCGGCGCTACGCCAACGCTTCGCCAATCAGTTTCTAACCGCCGAGGATGCCAGCGCACAGCCGGCTCTGAAGGGCGGGCTAAGCGCATGATCGCGATGCATTCGACCGATCTGAAACAGCCCACGCGCCATGAGCATGCGCCGATCATACGTGTGATTGTGAACGGTCGCGCCGCTGACAATCCACAGCTTCGCACGGCGGTCGCACAGATGCGCAAGCGCGGCCATCGTGTCGAGGTGCGCGTGACCTGGGAGTCCGGCGATGCGCGGCGCTTTGCCGCCGAAGCCGCCCTGGCCGGTATTGCGACGGTCGTTGCGGCCGGCGGCGACGGCACGCTCCACGAAGTCGTCAACGGCGTGGTCGACGCCGGCGAACCGGTGTACAGCGCGATCGGCGTTCTGCCGCTCGGCACGGCCAACGATTTCGCCACCGCCTGCGGCATCCCCACCGCCGACCTGATCGATGCGTTCGAGCTGATCGCCGAAGGCACGCCATCGCCGATCGATGTTGGGAGGCTGGGCAAGCGCGTGTTTATCAACGTTGCCAGTGGCGGCTTTGGCGCGCAGGTAACGGCCGAAACGCCGCAGGAGAGCAAGCGGATGCTCGGCGCGGTGGCCTATTTTCTCACCGGCCTGCGCCATGTCACCGATCTTCAGCCTCTACCTCGATCTGCGGCCCGAGATTCGCAAAGACCAGCCACCGCAGCTATGTCTCAAGAACATGCTGCGCC
>WNFV01007121.1_pt1 | contig 13045 bp, 9 predicted proteins | sample 5400101 | NCBI WGS metagenome assembly WNFV01 (sample SAMN13153361, study PRJNA577476) | soil metagenome | isolation source: 115 cm soil or saprolite under grassland replicate 1 | place: USA:California | collected 2016-06-15
GTGAAGCGCAGCGTGACCTCGATCTCGCCCTCGTCGCGCCAAATCACGCCCCAGGCCGAGGCGAGCAAGTGCTGCGCGTCGAACTGGTCAGGCCGCGCGAAGTACTCGTCGGTCAGCGCCGCCGCATGCACGCGCTCGACCTTCAGCGTGCGCAGGCTCTGCCGCAGGTCGTCGTAGCCGATCACATAGCAGGCGTAGCCGATCCCCGATGGCTCGATGAAATACGGCGCAAAGGTGCGCTCGGTGGTCTCGTCCTTTGTATACGAGCGGTAGTGCAGCCGCACCTTGCGCCCCTCGGCCCAGCCCTGCGTCAGCACCTCCAGCGCCTCGACGTACTCACGCCGTACCCGGCGCGCGCGGACAGCATCGGCCGCGCGCGCGATATGGCCGGCCATGAGTGGCGATTTCACGTCCAGCGCGTCGGCGAGCTTCTCCAGCGCCTTCACGACATGCGGGTTATGCTCATCGCTGTGGCGCGACAGCAGCCGGGCGGCCAGGTATAGCGCCAGCGCCTCGTCATTGTTCAGCAGGACCGCGTGCGACGAGCGCCGATGATTGAGGGTGTAGCGGCGGCCCTGCTTGATCAGACCGGTGCCGCGCCCTTCTAGCAGGAGCAGATCGCGGCGGATGGTATCCGCGTCGACGCCAAACTCATGCGCTAGATCGCCGGTGGTCCATCCCTCCGGTCGCCGTGCGAGTTTGCGCTCGATGTCGTCAAGCCGCTCGTAGCGGGTTTCAGAGCGGGTCATGCGCGCCTCCATTCGTCGTAGCATGAGGATAGCATGCCAACACCGCAAATCCTGCGGTTTTTTCGTGGGGTTTGGAGCGATTATACGCAAACGCCGTGACAGATACCGTCGCAAAATCCCCCCGATCATCGTCGCCGCCAGCAAGGTTTGTTCATACAACGACCACTCACACGGCAAAGATACGTGCTACGCCGGGCGCACACGCGCCCGGTCGCGCTGCACAGCGATCGATCGGTGCAATTGCTGCGCCCCTACCCACGATGTCGCCGCCGCCGGCATTGCCTGATCGTTCGCGATGGGTCCGGTAGCGGCGCAGCCGCCACACGGCCTGTCCCTTTGGCATAAAGTTCTGGCGGCTGCGCGGCTACCCACGTTGTCGTCGCTGGCATTGCTATCAGGATGACTCATCCGAGTTTGACGAAGGATGGCATTATTCGTCTTCTGTCATTCGTCTTCCGTCTAGAAAAGTTGCGACACGGCAGCGATCACGGCGCAAACCGTGAACCGGCCGGCGCTTCCCATATCGATGGTTCGGGAATGCCGGTTCCAACTACATTCAATCGTATGACCGAACGCAGGCACTGTGCATGCGGCGGCGTACCGGCCGCAAGGCCAGGGAGACACATTGCACCGTAATGGAAAGACGCAGCGCAGCCTGGGAGACACACAGACGCTGTTGGGAGTCGCATCCGAGGGCGTGGGAACGCCGGCGGCGCTGCTGGGAATACCATCCGAGGCGTTGGGAGTCGCATCCGAGGGTGTGGGAACGCCATCCCAGGTGTTGGGGATGTTACCGGCAGCGCCAGGAACCTCGCGCCATGTGATGGGAACGCCATCACGGCGGCCTGTAGCGGCGTTCGGCGCCAACACCAGCATCGCGCGGCGTCTCGCGGCTGCGCAGCTCACGATCGAGGCGGTGCTGGCCGACGCGGCGCTACTGGCGGCGCTGTCGGCATATGGCTATGGCGCCGAGCGTATGGCCGAGGGCAAAGCGCTGCGCGACCAGGCGCTGGCGCTCCAGCAGCAGCAGCGCGCCCGCTATGGCGATCACTATAGCGCGACCGACGCGCACGCCACCGCCCAGGCGCAGGCACACCTGAGCTACACGCGGCACCGCGGCGTGGCGCGCGTGGCGCTGCGCGGGGATCGCGGCGCCGCCCAGAAGCTTGGCCTCCACCCACCGCGGCAAACCACCCAGGCGGGATGGCTGCTCCAGGCGCAGCAGTTCTATGCCAACGCGCTGGCCGATGCGACGATCCCGACCGCGCTCGCGGTGTACAACCTGACGCGGGCGGATCTGGCTGCCGCGCAGGCCCAGCTGGCGGCGGTGGCGGCCGGCGCGGTGGCGCGGCAGTCCCTCCGCAGCGCCGCGCAAGAAACCACCCGCGCGCGACGCGGCCTTGCAGGCGCTGAATGACTGGATGCGCGACTTCCTGGCGATCGCGCGCATCGCGCTGGCCGAGCAGCCGGGGGCATTGGAGCGTCTCGCTATCGCCATGGCAGTCTGATCGGCTTGTGGAGAACACGCACGCGCAGTGCCTCGAATCGTAACTATGTTCTGGATTTTGGCGATGGACGATAGACGATAGACGGCATCGCATCGTCCATCGTCCATCGTCTATCGTCTGGCCAACGCGGATCGAAGAGATGATTCGCTGCGCTTAGGGATGTGCAAAATGAAAAACATCCCAGCTACTGGGTGACGGGGTGAGGGGGTGACGGACACACACCTATCGTACAGCGCTGCTTGACGCTGCTGGTATACTAATCTCCGAAGGCAGATGTGGCGCATCCTCATACCACATCCATACAACGATGACACTGAAACTCCCCGCATTCCATTCCGTAGATCATACTGGACATCGGCCAAACGTCGGCACGATATCGAACGACAAGGAGACACACGAGCCATGGTCGACGAACAGATCCTAAGCAAAACCAAAGGCGGCCAGCAGAAAGCCGAGCGGCTCAAAGCGGTGCGCGCCAAAGAGCTACAGCTGGAGAAGCAGGTCGACGCCGGTATGTCGGAATACTCGACCACAATCGATCGCCTGACCGATGTCAAGCAGCGCCGGCAGGCTAATTTGGCCGAGCTCAGCAAGCTCGACGGGGCGATCAGCAGTGGTAAGCAGTACACCGGCGATCTGCAGACGCTGATCGAGGATCTGACCGGCGAGCTGGATGAGCTCGGCCGCAATGTCGCGACCATGAAGGACGCGCGCGGTATGGAGCGGCTGGTCGGGCGCTTCAACAAGAAGTGGGCTCGCCAGATGACCGTCAAGCGCATCCGCGACCAGAACGTCGATGGCTCGATGAAGACCATCCTGGCCTACGCGCGTGGCACAGTCGAATCGCTCAACGCCACGATCGCTAAGAACGCCGAGGTCTACAGCAAGCTCCAGGGGACCGATGTCGAGCTGTCGCGCAAGCTGGTCGAGAATCAGCCCAAGTATGAGCACTGGCGCCAGGAGGTCAAGCGGCTGGAAGGCGCGATCGCCGAGATGGATCGGCGGATCCAGGTGGCCGACGAGACCGCCTACGCTCAGCTCCAGACCGAGCGCACCGACCTACAGGCCAAACTGGACGAGGCCAAGATCAACGAGACGCAGTACTTTGAGGTGCTGAAAAATGCCAAAGAGGCCCAGCCGATCGTCCGGGCGCATATGGAAGGGTTCAAACAGGCGGTCGCCGCGCTGACCCAGAACAAGGTCAAGACCCAGGAGAAGATCGCCAACCTGACCAATGTGTTCGAGGGCATCTACCAGATCATGGAGACGGCGCTGGAGATCAAGGGCTTCGCGACGATCGACAAGTCGATCAACTACGCGGCCGACAGCACCACCCGCGTGATGACCGAGCAGGTCGAGGGAATCCTGGCCGAGACCGCCGACCGCGCCGAGAAGACGCTGATCGACGATGCCAAGCTCAAGGAGTACACCGACCACCTGGAGCAGATCATCGGCGCATTCGACGAGCGCATGTCGCAGCTGGAGAACGAGTACGCCGAGAAGCGCTAGCCATGGTTCAATGCGTACATCCTAACCATAGGACGTATGCCGGCCACGGATTTTTACCCTTGGTGTGGTCTTTTTTGCCCTCCGGGGCGAAAAAAGACCACACCATTAACGTAAAGTACCCTTTGCGTAAGCCCCATACAAAGCTAAACGTATGAAAATTTTACAAATTTCTCCTCCTTGGATTGCAACACCACCTTCTGGTTATGGAGGTACTGAACTTGTTATCTATAACCTCTGCAAAGGACTTGTCGAATTAGGACACGAGATAACGCTCTTTGCTACAAAGAACTCCCAATCTCCAGACGAACTTGATTATGTATTTAATAAAGGTCTCGTTGAAATGGATATTGACTGGTCCGCATCTCTCCCACCGTTTGTACACTACCATCAGGCGTTTCAGAAAGCAGGTGAATACGATGTAGTACACGCACATTTATCATCGGGCACTGATCTTCTTATTCTACCATTCTTATCGGACCTTGCGCAAAAAGGAAAAGCAGCTGTAGTGACCGTTCATGGCCATTGGCCATATGATCGAAATACATACATGGATCCTTATTTCAAGAAGTTTTACGCAAAAGATATTGCAACGATTAGCATAAGTCGTGCAATGCAAAAGCTATTACCAAAAGAATTTAGAGATATCGGATATGTCCACAACAGCTTGGATCCGAACACCTTGTCATTCCGGGCGCGACCCGGAATCTATACAAAGAAATCTTCGTATGTAGATTCCCGTCCTCGCGGGAACGACAGGGGTTATCTAACCTGGCTTGGCAAGATTGTACCCGACAAAGGAACGCATGAGGCAATTTTAGCTGCAAAGGAAGCAGGAGAACAATTTGTATTTGGTGGAATCGTTGACAAGTACGACAAGCTTTCAGTTGACTATTTTCAGACAAAAGTGAAGCCGCTTATTGATGATGACCAAGTCGTATATCTTGGGCCATTAGATGTAAAGACAAAAAATAAACTTATGGGGGGCGCAAAAGCATTCTTAAACCCGATCATATGGGAGGAACCTTTTGGTATGGTTATGATTGAATCAATGGCATGCGGAACTCCTGTTATTTCATACAACAGAGGCGCTGCATCAGAATTGATCAAAAATGGGAAGAATGGATTTTTAGTGAGGAATAGAAAAGAAATGGTAAAGGCAATTGCAAGGGTTGACACGATTAAGAGAATAGACTGCCGTAAACATGTTGAAGAAAGATTCTCGCCAAAAGCAGCAGCAAAAAAGCATATTGAGCTTTACCAGAGGGAAATTGCGAAAATGGATATCAGCGAAGGGAAAAACTTGACCGAAGGCATAGGCTATAGCGATCCTACGTGATTTGTAAAACGGAGTCGAGCCTTCAGGCGGTTCGTTGGCACTGGCTCCGGCTAAAGCCTCGACTCCAGTTCACGGCGCTGGTGGGATTGCTATAGCGTGGCGTCAAGTATTATTACTCGTGGTTGTTTTGGCGGCTTCGCCGCCAAAACAACCACGAAAAAAGAAGTTTCTCGGGGGCTTGCGCCCCCAAACCCCCGCAGAGGTGCTACTGACCGATGCCCTACGCCTCCATCTTTACGGCTGGGCATGCGCAATCGCGCCAGTGCCGAGACGATCGACGCTGGCACGGACGAGCGGTGTCGCCGCGCTATCGGGCTGGGTGATGACCAGCGAGTAGACCCAGCCCGGCTCGAGCTTGAGCTGCTGGCTGGTCAGCACGATCTGCGTTGAGCCGGCCGGTGTCACATTGAAGGTGTAGTTGCCTGCTGGGATGTTGACGTAGTCGGCCGAGCCAAAGTACTGATCAGTCAGCACTGGACTTGCAGAGCCGGATGGATAGATGTCCACCGTCCCTATATCGGTTGCGGCGTGAACGATCCGGACACGGGTGTGGCCTGCGGGCGGCGCCTTGCTGGTGTCGGGCAGCAGCTGCCCCTTGATGTTGGCAAGCTTACCTAAGGCGAGCACCGTGTAAGGCTTGTTACGGGTCAGATCGACGTTTATGTCGATCACGCTGTCGTCGACGCTCTTGCCGGCCGGCGCGATCTGGACGCGATGCTGGCCAGATGCTAGCGCCTGGTAGTTGGTGGTTGTCGAGTACGGTACGTTTTCGAACACCGGCGCGCCGTCGACGAACACATCGACGTTCGGTGCATCCGGCGAATCGTGCATCACGCGGATCCACGATTGCGCTGCCTGCGCCATTGCGGGCATGGGCGCCAGGAACGCAAGCACGAGCAGCGCGCTGAGCGTAAGAATGAGACGTCGCATACATACCTCCCTGTGGTTTAGTTGCCCGCCGGAGGCAGTATGATCTACATGCCAGACTGCCTTGGCGGTACGCTTACACACGGGGCCGTATCGCTGCATGATGTGTGCCAAGGATTCTGTGCTTGGAAGCATGAGTAATAAATCGCCTGCGGCCGTCGCTACAGCGGCGCGCCGATCTCCGCATTGGCCGCGAGCAGCGCATCCAGCATCGGCGCGACAGTCGCGGGGTCGCGCGGCAGTGGGTCGCTGGCGAGCGCGGCCAGCGCCGGCGCGCGTCGGCCAGTCAGCGCGGCCTCGACGATCAACTCCTGGCGGGCCACGTGCGGCGCAATCGCGGCGTGGGCCGGATGGGGCAGCGCACCGACCGCCAGCGGCCGCAGCCCCAGCGGCCCGATCTCGGCCATACACTCGACCACCGCATCGCGCGGCAGGTTGTCGATCTGGCCCTGATTGGGCACATTGACGACGAAGCGGCCGGCTGGCCCGCCCGCCAGCGCGGCGATCACGCCCGCCAGCTGCTCGCTGGATCGCTCAAGCGGCTCGGTCGCGCCGGCCACAAACTGCTCGGTTCGTGCGCGGCGCTGGCGCAGCAGTTCCTCGCGCTGCTCGATCGATGTCAGCAGCACGCCGTAGCGCTGGCCGTAGCCGGTGGCCTCGGTCAGAAAGCTCGGGAAGAACTCGGCCACGTGGCGGTCGCCCGCGCCGAACAGCACGCCGGTCTGCTCGAAGATCGTCAGCTTGACCGCCAGGCGATCGGCGAACACATCCAACAGCGGGTCGCCGGCGCGCTGGCTAGCCCAGGCGAATGGGCCGTGCTCGGCCAGCCACGCGCGTAGCAGCGGCGCGCCATCGATTCCTTCGACAGTGAAATGCAGCAGCGCCGGCAGATGGTTGATCCCGCCGACCGACATCTCGATCGCCATCGGCGCCACGCCGAACAGCTTGGCCAGGTTGTCGCGCACACCGCCGACCTCGTGGCACAGCCCGATCGTGCGGATGCCGGTGGCGCGTGTCACCGCGCGGCAGATCGTGGTCATCGGGTTGGTCAGGTTCAGCAGCCAGGCGTTGGGGCAGAGCTGCTCCATCTCACGCGCCACCTGTACAGCGAACGGGATGTGCCGCAGCCCGCGCGCCAGCCCGCCCGGCCCAACCGTATCGCCAACCGACTGCGCGACGCCATAGCGCCACGGGATGGCCAGATCATTGCGCATCGCCGCCAGCCCGCCGATAGCCACACACAGGATCACGAAGTCGGCGCCGCGCAGCGCCTCGGCGCGGTCGGTCGTCGCCTCGATCGGCAAATCGCGGCCAAGCTGCGTTGTAATTCGCTCGGCCGCGCGGGTCATCAGCCCCAGCGCGCCGGCGTCGATATCGTGCAGCGTCAGGTTCGTGCCCGCAAGCGCGTCGGTCAGGGCCAGGTCGATCGTCAGCAGCGCAGTCCACTGCATGCTACCGCCGCCGATAAATGCGATCTTCATTCTTTTTGTCTTTCGCTCACAACGCTTCAGCCTGCGGCAGCCTGGTACTTCATCTTTAATGTGTATCGTTTTTTCGCCCTGCGGGGCGAAAAAACGATACACAGAGAATTGAAAATGACCGGCAAGCGAAAGTCCTAAGATTATTGTACTGCAATCTGCAATCTGCAATCTGCAATTACCTCAAGCCAGCAGATCCTGCCACTGCCGCGCCTGATCGACCAACTGCTGTCGAACCTGTGCGCCAACCCCTTCGCCGGCCGCTTCCATCGCCAGCAGCGCCCCGCCGATCGCCGGCGCGGCCAGCAGCGGCGCGGGCTGGACATGCGGCGCACTTGCGCGCACAAGCTCGATCAGCGCATCGCGGAACAGCGGGTAGGGATCGCGAAATGTTCCACCCGCCAGCACCAGGTCGAACGGCTGATCGAGCATCTGGAGCTTGCGAGCGATCGCCACAACGTTGCGGCCAAGCTCCTGGCCGGCCTCGATCAGCACGGCGCGCGCCACTTCGTCGCCTGCGGCAGCGGTGGTGAAAACCAGCGGCGCGAGCCGGCCATTCGGCGGCGCTGCCTGACCGCGCGTGATTCGCTCCACAAGATCGAGTGTGTCGCGCACATGATAATGCTCCAGCAGGCGCTCGGTCAGCCGCGTGGCGGGGCCGCGGCCGGTGTGGGCGTAGGCGATCGCGCGCGTCGCCAGCGCGACCAGATCGTACGAACTGCCGAAATCGCCCCACTCGTCACCCAGCGCGAAGGTGCGGAAATGCTCGCCGGCGCGATTGTGGCCCACAATCGTCACGCCAGTGCCGGATATCACCGCGATGCCGTAGCCGGCGTCCGATCCGGCGCGTAGCGCCACGTAGGCGTCGTTCACCAGCACATGCGGCCCTGGCAGCTCCAGCTGCTGGAGCACCGGCAGCAGGCGCGGCTCATCGCTGGGCCAGTCCATGCCGGCCAAGCCATAGCCAGCCGCGCGCAGATCGGCCTTGCGCAAGCCAGCGCTGCTCAGCGCGCCATCGAGCGCTTGCGTCAGGCTACGCAAGGCGCCATCCAGGCCGACCGACTCCCAGTTGCCGGTTCCTGCGCGCCCCGCGCCATGAATGCGGCCGGTCTGGTCGGCGATCAGCGCGTGGGTTTTCGTTCCTCCGGCATCGACGCCGAGGTAGTAGCGTAGGTCGGACATGTGTTGGCTCCAAAGATGGCAGCGGAAAAGAGCACCGAACTCGGTCTGGTATGATAGCATGGTCGCACAAATCGCTTTTAATTAGCCCAGAGGAGATGCTACAATCTATGTCATCTGCTCACCCATTCGACGTGATCTTATTTGACCTCGGCGGCGTGCTGATCGAGCTGGCCGGCGTCGATCGCATGCTGGAATTGTGCAACCACGCCTTCTCCACCGACGAGCTGTGGGCGCGCTGGCTTGCATCCGAGGGCGTGCGCCGGTTCGAGAGCGGTCGCGCCAGTCCGGATGAGTTCGGCGCTGCAATGCTGAACGAGTTTGGCCTGTCGATCGCGGCGGCGCAGTTTCTGGAAGAGTTCACCGCCTGGCCAAAGGGCGTCTTTCCGGGAAGCTTCGAGCTGTTGGATCAGCTATCGGCCTCCTACCGGCTAGCCTGCCTCTCGAACACCAATGCGCTGCACTGGCCGCGCGTATGCGACGAGATGGGCCTGGCATGCTACTTCGATACCAGCTTTGCCTCGCACCTGGTCGGCATGCTCAAGCCCGACGCCGAGATATTCGAGCATGTCGTCGAGCAGCTCGGCTGCCCGCCCGCGCGCATCCTGTTCCTGGATGACAACCAGCTCAACATTGCGAGCGCGCGCGCGGCCGGCATGGTTGCGCGACGCGTCGCCGGCATGGCCGAGGTACGGGCGGCGCTGGCGGAGGTGGGCGTGCTGGCATAGACGCGTCACCCTAGCTCATCCACGTGCTGCCGCACTTTGCGAACCGCCTCGACCGCGTCGTCCACGCCCTGACGATCGCCGAGCAGCACGCTCTGCTCAAGCCAGATCGCCTCGCGCTCGGAGGCGCGCTGGGCGACCGGGAACTGCTGCGTGCTGAAGTCGAAGCGCTCGGGGAATAGCTTCGCGACCGGATGATTCTCGGGGGTTGGCCGAAACAGCGCGTAGTTGTTCATCACCTCGGAGCCGGGCGATACCGGTATGCCCTCGGCCTTCAGCGCATCGCAGATCTGGTGGTTGGTCATGCCGCCGAACTCGGCCGGGTCGATCGTGAAGATGTACCGGTAGCAGGCCCGCCGCGTGAGCCGGCCGTCGCGCCGCAGCGGGCGCACGCCGGGGATCTCCGAGAGCGCCTCATCCAGGTAGGCGGCGTGCTCCTCGCGCGCGGCGGTCTGCTCGGGCAGGCGAGTGAATCCGGCCTCCAGCAGCGCGGCCTGTAGTTCGCTCAGGCGCAGGTTGGCGCCCAGGCGGTAATGCTTCTGCTCGAGATCTTTGGGGCGACCGCAGTCGATCAGCGAATGGCAGGCCTCGGCATAGGCGTCGTCGTTGGTCAGCAGAATTCCGCCCTCGCCCGATGTTAGCAGCTTGGATGACTGCATGCTGAACGAGCCGAAATCGCCGATGCTGCCGGCGCCGCGATCGCGCCAGCGCGCGCCGTGGGCGTGGGCACAATCCTCGACCACCACCAGCTTGTGGCGGCGGGCGATATCCATAATCGCATCCATATCGGCCATCAGCGAGCCGATATGCACCGGCATGATCGCACGCGTGCGCGGCGTGATCACCGCCTCGACCGCCGCAGGGTCCATGCAGAAATTGCTCGGGTCGATATCAACAATTACCGGGATCGCGCCGGCCTCCAGCGGGGCATAGGCGGTGGCGGCGAAGGTGTAGGCTGGCACGATCACCTCATCGCCGAGCTGGATGCCGGCGGCGCGCAATGCGACAATCAGCGTTACGGTGCCGTTGGCCATACAGATACCGTGTTTGGCGCTTTGAAATGCGGCGAACGCCGCCGCGAACGCCGCCGCGTGTGGGCCAGGCTCGGGATAGCCACCCCAGCGCCCGCTGCGGACGACGTTGGTTACGGCGTCGATCTCGCGCTGATCCCAGATCGGCCAGGCTGGGTACCGCGTGGTGCGAACCGGCCGGCCGCCGCGAATAGCCAGATGTGCCATGGGTATTCACTCCTTTGCGTTGCACGGGTGACTTTTCAACGCGGAGACGCAGAGAGTGAAAGATACGGGGATTCGATTATTCTGCCTTATCTTGTCACTCTGCGCCTTTGCGCCTTTGCGTTAAAACGCTTTGTATCACCTTGTCATCTTGTCATCTTGTCATCTTGTCACGCAATTACCTTCAGATAGCGAACATTCACACCGCCGCGCACAAAGCCGAGCTTTTCATTCAACCCCAGCATCGCCGCGTTTACTGAATCGTTGACGACCCACAGCCGGCGGTTGCCGTGCTCCTGGGCGTAGCGGATTCCACGCAGCTTCAGCAGCGTCGCCACGCCTTTTCCACAGTACAGCCGCGCCACGCCGGTCATGTCGGTATCAAAGCCGTCCTCGGCCGTGATCAGGTTCGAGTAGCCGACGAACTCACCGCTCTTGACCGCAATGAAGCAGGCGTCGGGCAGAAAGCGCGGGTGGTTCGCCATCCCAGCGAACTGCTCCAGCGATTGGCGCGCCACCGCCTGGCCGTAGGGGACATCTTGCCAGAGCGCCCAATGTAGCTCATACAGCTTCTCCATGCGATCGGGGTCGCCGGCAAGCTCGGCGTAGGTCGTGATCGTCACACCCAGCGCCCCGACCCGCTCCTCCAGCCCGTCATACGGCGCCCAGTCGAAATCCGTCACATCCAGCGATGAATCGACCCGCTGCCAGACCTCGGCAAAGCCGCGCTCGCTGAGAAAGCGCGGGGTGCGCGGGTGGGTCTGCCAGACCATAGCCGTGACCTCCTGAGCGGCGAGCGTAGCCAGATGCTCCATGACCGCCTGGTAGAGCGCCTTGCCGACGCCACGGCCTTGCCAGTCCAGATGCACGCGCAGATCGATCTCGAATTTGCCCTCACGATGCGCCAGTTCGTCATGCCCGACGAAGGCAACCCCGGCTATCAGCGTCCCACCGCCATCCACCACCTCGGCCACTAGCGTCGCGTGGTAGCGGCGCGGGTCGCGCGTGGCATCCTCATACGCCAGCACCTCGGCGGTCGCCGCGCCCGAGTTATCCGACTTGAGCACTGCCGCGATAGCTGGATAGTCCTGCGGCAGTGTAGCTGGGCGGATCATGATGTTCATAGTGCGCTTTCAGCGCAGGTGTTGGGTATTGGGTGTCAGGTAAGAGGCGTCGAGAAGCCCAACACCCAACACCCAATACCTAGAACCCTAGTCCAACCTACGCGCGGTTCCCTATCAATTGCCTAGCTGCATCCAGCACCAGCGAGCCAGTGTTCGGGCCGGGCGACATGCTCTCCTCGTACTGCTGGCCGGGGTGCATGTAGTCGGTCGGCGTCACGAACTCGTCGTCGGGCAGGATGTAGCCAAGCTCATCGTCGGCCAGGCCGATCAGCACGCGGCCGGGGCCCGGCAGCGCAGCCTTCAGCTCGAGGCCCAGGCGCGGCAGCAGCTCGCCGGGGAGGCAGATCAGCTGCGCTGAACCCAGACCGACATAGCTGCATGTGGTCGAAAGACTGTCGCTGCTGTCGCGCATGCGGACGATGCCGATCTCCTGCGCCAGCGTATAGAGCGGGTTCGCCAGCGGCAGCTCGAAGATCGTGCGGCGAACCTCCAGCTGGGCGATATCGGCCAGCGGCGCCTGCGCCAGCGCATGGAGGGCTGCCTCGGCGTAGGCGCGCCCCATCGCCGCCACGCCATTGGCATCGCGCTGCGCGATCGCCGGGCTGAGCATACCGCCCAGCGCTCCCGAGACGTGCAACGCCATCCCACCCGCGGCCGCCTCAACAACCTGGCAGGCCGCGCCGGCGTAGTCGGCCGAGATCAGATAGCTGGTCTCGTCCAACACCTCGGGGTGGCAAGCCAGGTTGAGCAGCGTCGCCACGATCTCGCCGTCGGGCTTCTCGAACTGGAGCGCGGTCAGCTCGTCGTCCACCAGGCCGGGCGTGCGATAATTGGCAATGTAGCCGGGCAAGGTCGTAGTCGCGCAGCGCAGCCTGACGGGGCAGCAGAAGGTCAGCGCCTCCTCGGCCAGCGCGACGACGGTCTGCTTCAGCGCGGCCATGTAGGTAGCGTCGACGCCGCTGACAGCCGGCCCTGGCCCCCACAGCCCGATGGTGTCCGGGCCGCTATGCGTGTGCGTGCAGGCCACCACCAGCTCGGCCAGGATGCCACGGGCCGCCAGGGCCGCGCGGATATCTTCGACATCCGGCCGGCCCAGCCCGATCAGATCGCACACCACCAGCACAAACGCCTGCTCATCCAGCCGCAGCGCCAGCGCGCGCGCGTACAGCTCGGAATGAACCGCAGTCGCCCGTCGGTCGTTCTGGAAGCCGGCAAGAAAGATCGGCTCCTCACCCAGCGCTGGCGTGATCATCCGGCTGGCGCTGCCGGCAAGAA
>WNFV01007791.1_pt1 | contig 13045 bp, 8 predicted proteins | sample 5400101 | NCBI WGS metagenome assembly WNFV01 (sample SAMN13153361, study PRJNA577476) | soil metagenome | isolation source: 115 cm soil or saprolite under grassland replicate 1 | place: USA:California | collected 2016-06-15
GTAAACTGCAGGTCGGGGGATCGAAGCCCTCCGGCGGCTTCTCCGCACCGGCCCCGCCCGCTTCTTGACGATGTGATTTCTTCGTCGACAGACGACGTCCATGCACATCTCGCATGAGGATGGCAATTACTATCCCAATGGGAATCCGATCGGTATCAATCCCGACAACGGAATCGAAATTTCAGTCGACGATACTACGTTCACGAAAGGTATTTTACGGAACTCGGCCTTCGCCGCCCGTTGGCCCGGAGGAGGCTTCGCATGCGTCACAGGTTGATAATGTTGGTGGTGGCGATCTTGATCTCGGTACTCGCCTCGTCGGCGAGCGCGGGGAGACCGACCGCGGCCGGATCCACGACGATTTCCTTCACGACGAACGTCCTGTTCCAAGACAACGGGAGCAGCGAGCCGGCCGTCGCGATAGGCCCCGATGGGACAGTGGTCTACACAGCTCTCTCTTGGAGGCTGTTCCAGACGAACGTGTGGAAGGCCCCATTCGGCAGCGCGCCGGTCTTCCAGGGCGCACCCGATGCGCACATCGACGGCGCCGTCGGCGGCGAGGACGCGGACGTCGATTTCGGTTCCACTGGGACACTGCACTTCAGCACGCTGATGGCGATCTTCACCCCACCGTCGACGGCCGCCAAACTCGGAGTCTCCGCGATCACGTGCCCGAACGCCGACACCTCGAACAACTTCGCGAACTGCAAGGCCCAGCTGATCGACACGAACCAGGCGGACCGCCAGTGGGTGACGTCCGACGGCCGGACCGTCTACATCTCGTACCACGACAGCGGCTCGAGCACCCTCATCCACGTGCAACGTTCCGATGACGACGGATTCACATGGCATTCCGTCGCGAGCCCGATTCCGGGCCAAGACGGCCTCACGGGCATGTCGACCTTCAACAACGACCAAGGCCCGATCGTTGCGGATCCGACGACCCACTCCGTGTTCGCGATCTACGCGGCGGGCCAGGGCGGTCTCCAGAAAGGGACGAACGCGAACTTCAACAACATCGTCGTGTCCCGGAGCACCGACGGCGGATTGACGTGGCACCCGGCTCTCGTCTACCATGCCGCCGTCAACACGGCCCTGAACAACGTCTTCCCCGCCCTCGCGGTCGATCCGTCGAACGGCAAGCTGTACGCGTCGTGGTCGGACGCCCACACGATCTCCTTCGCCGCGTCATCGGATCACGGGGCGACATGGAGTGCGGCCGTGCCGGTGAATTCCGGTGACGCTGCGACGGCCGTGTTCCCGTGGGTGGCCGCGTACAACGGCAAGGTCGACGTCGTGTACTACGGCACGACCGCCTCGAGCAAGGACGATGGGAGCGCGGTCTGGGATACGTACCTCGCCCAGACGACGGACGATGGCGCATCGTTCAACCAAGTCAAGGTGTCCGACCATCCGAACCATGTCGGCGTGATCTGCACCTTCGGCACGGGCTGTGCCCGCGGCACCCGAAACCTCCTCGATCTGTTCGAGGTCGCGATTGACCCGCAGAACGGGAAGGCGGCGGTCATCTTCGTGGACGACACCCTCACAACGTACACTCGATCGGACGGGACCGTCGCGCCCTTGCCGCAGGTCATCGTCGCGCAGGAGTCGTGAGCCGAACCGGTTCCGCAGGTGGAACCCCTTACCCTTTTTCGGGTCGCTCAGATCTGGACGAGCCGCAGGAGGTGCTCCTCGACGCCCTTGAATTCGTCCGTGCGGCCGGACCACGATTCGAGGACGGATTCGAACGCCGACTCGATGTTGCCGAGGACATCCTTCATGCGCGCCTCGAGCCCCTTCGTGTGGGAGCCTCGGGTGAACACGACGAGGATCGAATGCTGCCCGTGCACCATCCGGATGCGGTAGTCGCCGTACTTCAACTCCTGCAACGAGCCGTTCTTCGACCGGAGGGCATCCGCAACGAAATTCCGGACAGCCATGAGCATTCCGCTCGCGATGTCCGAATCCACGTCGGGGCGCAGCGTGGTCGAGTAGTGACAGATCAGGATGCCGCTGTTGTGGAGCAGGAAGACGTCGTCGATCGACGACCGGCGGTGCGGCAGCACGTCCATGTACCCGAGGAGCAGGAACAGGAGGAAGAGCGCCGTGAGGACCGCGATCCAGAGGAGGAGGACCTCGAGGCCCGCGGGTGTGCCCGTGACCGTCGCGGTGAAGGAAGCGGCGCTTGAGCCGGCCGCGAAGAGGAGGCCGTCGGAGCGCTCGTAGTCGAGGTTCAGGCGAGCGACGAGGCTATCCCCGTCCACGAGGCGTGCAGTCCCCTCGATACGAATGCCAAACTGTCTCGGTCCCGGGGACACACGGTCGAAGATCCACGCGTACGTCGTCCCGTCCGTCGTGGCCCACGGGATCGACGAGTTCACCAGGAGCGTCTTCGCGGGGAGCGTGAAGTTCAGCCACACGCGCTCCGCGCCCTCGTTGCCGGTGTTGTTCCAGCCCAACATGAGGTCGACGGTCTGCCCCGGACTCACGGTCGTCGCGGAGGCGCCGAGGACGACGACGAACCGGGGGGTCACGACGCGTGCGGAGGCGAGCGCCGAGGACGAGCGGAGTCTCGTTCCGGTCGCGTTCGCGACGTCGAGCGTCGCGCCGACGTCCACGGGGACGGATGGCGGAGCGTCCGCGAAGACCCGGAGCCGCAACGTGATCGCGAAGGGGCCTGGGGTGGCATTCTGCACGACGTACCGGAGGAAGCCGCCGCTCAAGGTCCCGGCGATCGGCTGGGAATCCTCGAGGGTCGCCCACGTGGGCAGCGTGGCGTTCAACCAAAGCCGGGAGGCGGTGTCGTCGCCGGTGTTGTTCAGATACAAAACGACATGGAATGCGTCCCCGGGCCGGGGAGTCGCCTTGTCGGTGGCGGCCGCCACGAGGACGCTCGGACCGTGGATCGTGGCCTCGGACCTCTCGGAGAGCGACCCGAACGGATGGCCGGCTCCATCCGTGTAGGCGAGGTCCATCCGGAACTCGAGGCGGTCTCCGGGCTGCGCGCCTGAATCCGCCCGGACCGTCACGTTGAACACGTACGCGAGTCCGCTCACGTTGTCGAAACGCCAGGAGAGGGGACCGAGCACCACGGCGCCGGACATTGCGGCGTCGTCCCCGACGACCGCGAGGTTCGCGCTCAGGGAGGCGTTCAACCACAACACGCGCGCGACCCCCGAGCCGACGTTGAAGAAGGAGACGGTGAAGTTGAACGCTTCGCCAGGGAGGACGTGCAGCGGCACGGCCGTCGCTCCGGCGCGAATCACCGGCACGACCACGGTCACGGTCGCGGAATCGGACGTGGTCGCCTGCAACTGGCCCGCCGAGTCCGTGTAATTCAGATACGCGCGGCCATGCAGCGTCTGCCCGTCGTAGTACGATCGGCCGGAATCCACGATGGTCCACACGGTCATGTGATGCGGACCCACCGCGACTCCGTTGAAGTTCCACGTGAGGGGCGTGACCTGGACGCCGCCTTCATTCGCGGCGTCGTCCCCCTGGTACACCAGACCGGCGTCGAGGGACATCTCGATCCGGGCCGTGGCGGCGGGCTCGTTCCCGCTGTTGTTGAAGTACACGTCCAGCGGCACCATAGTGCCGGGATCGACAGGCACGAGATTCGGCTCCATGACGAGCGCGAGGGAAGGCCCGGAGACGCCGTAGACGCGGAAGAAGAGATCCGCACCGGTGCCGACCCACGAGCCCGTGTTCGCGTCGTACCATTGCGCCTCGCCGTTCGTGTAGCCGCCCGGCTGGTTCGTCGCCCACTCGTATCCCTTCGGACGGGGCTCCGAGTCGGCCGCGACGATCCAGTACCGCTGACCCGCCGTCAGCGAGACCCAGGGATAGAATCCGAACGCCACCCAGGTCCAGTTCCGGACGCCCTGCTGCGCGCTGCTCCCGATCATGCTTCCCGGGTGATTCCCGGAATCGGTCGCGACGAACAGCTGGAGGATGTCCGACCCCGAGTTCGGCTGGTCGAACACGAAAAGTTCGACGTGGGTGAGGAGGAAATCGGTCCGCGCGACGAACGACTGCGCGACCTCATGGTTCACGTAGACATTCTCGAAGGAGTTGTCCCATGGCGTCGGCGCATAGGCTTCCCGGAGCACCTCCGGCCCCGCCGCGACCGGTCGCGCGCTCCAGGGGACGGCGAGGAGGAACACCGCGAGGCACAGGATTACTGCCGCTCGCAAGCGATTCAGACCTCTGGCGCGCTCCCCCAGACCGGGAGGCCGTGTAGACGTCACCGTGCCTCGACGTGACGACCCTCGGGTTGTGCTTAAAAAGGGTTATCGACTCGATAATCCGAGGTGATAACAGAGAGCGCGAGCCCGCTTCGTGATAATCAGATATGGGAGCTTCCTCCGGAGCCAGGCTAGGGATCGCCGGCGACGACCGAGGGCCGCCGCGTGCGTCCCGCCTCGAGCCGCGAGAAGGCGACGTGCAGCGCGGCGGCGAGGGCGAACGAGGGCAGCGTCGCGCCGATCGGGAGGGCGAAGAGAAGGATTACGAAATACAGGACCACGCCGGGACCCCAGCTCGCGAGCGCGGGCCACCGCCATCGAGGCGCCGCATCGAAGAACTCTCCGGGGGCGTAGGCGCCCCGTCGCACGATGAACGAATCGGCGATCACGACCCCGAGGAGCGGGACGAAAATCCCACCGATGGCGAACAGGAAGTTGTTGTAAGCCCCGCCAAGGGACTGCCCGTTCCATTGGAGCACGCCGGCCGCCGCGAGGGCGACCGCGGTGACGCCGACGACGAGGGGGAGCTGTCGCCACCGGGGTCGGATGTTTTGGATCGAGACGGCGGTCGAGTAGATGTTCGCGAAACCGTTGTCCGTCTCGTCGACGAGGATGAGGAGGAGGGGGAAGCCGGCGAGGCCGAGGGCTGCGATCCCCGTGAGGACGTCCGGCCGGCCCGTGCCGACGACCAGAGCAGCCCCGAGGAAGAAGAACAGGATGTTCGCGAGGAGGTACCCCAAGACAGTCGCCGCGGTGCCGGACCGAACGGAGCGGGCGAACCGATTGTAGTCCGCGATCAGGGGCCACCAGGAGATCGGCATCGCGATCACGAGGTCGAGGCCGAGGAGGAGGCTGGTCGTCCCGAGGTACCCTGCGGGGGCGGGGCGGGCATCCATGTCGAGGCCCGAGACGAACAGCCGATACGCGATCAGGGCCGTGGAGAAGAAGACCAGCCAGATCGCGAACTTCTCGATCCAGTCCCGGACGACGACCAGCGGGCCGCCGATTGCGAAGACGCCGCAGACGAGGCCGAACACGGCGATCCACGCGTACGGCGTCGCTTCCCCCAGGAGCGGGCCGGAGATCGCGGTCGCGGCGAGCCCCATGACGAGGAGCTCGAACGCGGCCCATCCGAGGAGTTGGACCGCGTTCAGCGCGGTGGGGACATACGAGCCTCGACGGCCGAGGACCGCGCGGAGGCTGACCATCGTCGGCACGCCGTGGGCACTCCCGAGGACTCCGCTCGCACCGAGGAGCACGCTCCCGATGGCCGAGCCCGCGACGGAGACCGCGAGGGCCTCCCACAGGTTCAGCCCGAAGAAGAGGAGCAGGTTCGAACCCGCGACGAACACGAGGAGGCCGACCCCGAGGCTCGACCACAGGACGAACAGGTCGAACGTCCGCAAGACGCGGAGGGGTTCCGGGACCGGCTCGACGCCCCACTCCGGTGGGCGGCGGAGACGGACCATCGGTCGCTCAACCGCGGGTGATATATAACGTGTTGGCGGGTCGCCGCCCGCGGGCGGTTCAACCTGCGGGCTTGCCGAACTTCGCGTGCGAATGCCGGAGCGCGCTGACCAGCGGCAGTTCCTTGCCGGCGAGGAAGTTCATGAGGGCGCCTCCGCCCGTGCTCACGTGGTCGATCGCGTCCTGGATGCCGAGTTGCTCGACGGCGGCGACCGTGTGACCGCCGCCGACGACGGAGAAGCCGTCCGCCTCGGCGACGGCGGTGAGGAGTTCCCGCGTCCCGACGGAAAACGGCTCGAGCTCGAAGACCCCGGCGGGACCGTTGTAGAAGATCGTCTTTGCGTGGCGGATCTCGTCAACGTACCGGGCGATCGTGTCGAGGCCGATGTCGTAGATCGGAAGCTTCGCTGGAAGGGCGCGCGTCGACACGGGCTTCCCCTGTCCGTGGTCGTTCAGGACGACATCGGACGGCATCAGGATCCGACCGCGGAACGTCGACAGCAACGCCTTGCACTCGACGATCAGGGGATCGTAGTCGTCCACCTCCCTCCGCATGAATTCCGTGGTCGGCGGTCCGGGATCGATCCCCGAGGCGTCGAGGAAGAGGTTCGCGACGCCGCCCGAGGTGAGGATCTTGTCCACGATCCCCTTCTCGAGCATGTGCTTCGCGACGGCGATCGAGTCGTCCGCCTTGACGCCGCCGAGGTGGGCGAGCTTGGGCCGTGCGGGGTCTTGGACCGCCCGCGCGAGCATCGTGAGTTCCCGCTCCATCACGCGACCCGCCATGGAGGGCAGGACCTCGCAGAACCCGACGAGACTCGGCTGGGCTCGGTGGGCCGCGGCGAATGCGTCGAGCACGAAATACTCCGCGAGCGGCGCGAGACGCTGCACGATGTGTGTCGTCGCCATCTTCTCCAGCTTCGCGTCCGCGAGCGCCTCTTCCTCCGAGTAGAAGCGCGTGTTCTCCAGGACGACCACGTCGCCGACGCGCATCCCCTGGATGGCCTCGACCGCGGGCCGCCCGAACAGGCTCGGCACGAACCGGACGGGCCGGCCGAGGAGGGTGCCGATCCGCTCCGCGTGGACCTCGAGGCTCGTGAAGTCGTCCTTCCCGGGCCGGGACTGATGGGCAAGGAGCGCGACCTTCGAACGACGCAGCTCCCGGATCGTCGTCAGGTGCTCCCGGATCCGCGCGTCGTTCAGCAGCTGACCCGTCGCCGGATTGATCGGGGAATTGATGTCGACCCGGAGCAGGACCGTACGGCCCGTGAGGTCAAAATCATCCATCGTGAAGAAGTCCCGGGCCATCCGGACGGCGCTACATCCCGGCGCATAATAGTCTTTTTGCACGCGGCGGGGACGGGCCGCCGGTCGCCGGCACGCGTGTCCGTTCTCAAACAGGGAAACTAGGTTGGAACCTTTTTAGAGGGGACGAGAGGATGGTATGACCCTTCCGAGGTACCGTTACGCCCCAGGACCTCCTCCTCCCAGAGGGAAAACTCATCCGCACGACGCGGGGCGGCCCGAACGCGCTGAAGCAGCTGCTCCTCGACCTGAAGAAGTACTCCTTCTCCGGGTACGTGCGGACGGTCCGGTCGACGGGCGGGCGTCGCTCGGAAGGGATCGTCCTGCTCCGCGGCGGGAACCCGGAGGCGAGCCTCTATCAGCGCGGCGACGGGCAGGATCGAGGACGGTCCGCCCTGAAGAAAATCTGGCAGGATTCCTACGACGACGCGTGCGTCCTCGAGTTGCATGCGCGGGTGGACATGGACGGCCTCGTCCGCGAGTACGCGGATGCGGTCCTCGAGCGGCCCTCGAAGGTCGTCAAGCGGACGAAGGTCCCCCACGCCATGGGCCGCCCGGAGATCGAGAAGCAGGTGCGCGCGTGGCAGGAGAGAGGATACGACGTCTCATCCGTCGAAGCGAACCTCGAATCGGATCCGGCCGTCCTCACGGCGTCCGTCATCGCGATGCGCGAGGCGGTCAAGAAGTCGGAAGCGGTCTCGGAGATCCTGGACCAGCTCGATGTCACCGGCTTCGAGTCCCGCGCGGTGCTGCTTCGAGAGAAGCTGCAGAGTCCCATCCGCTATCCGGACGTCGATGCGGAAGTCGAGGGCCTTCGGGATGCGATTGAAGGGATGCGCCGCATCGAAGCCCGCCGCGAGCTCGAAATCGCCCGGGAGCGGGAATCCGCGGAGCGCACGCGGAAGGTGCTCGAGCTCGTGATGCGACAGACCGAAGCGCTTCCCCCGGAATCGAAGCCGAAGACCGAGGACATCGCCCGCGTCCTCGAGGAACCAACGCCCGTCCGAGATCAGGCCACGAACCTCGTGCCCACATCGACGTTCGAGTCGTTCGTGGAAGGCGAGAGCAACCGCTTCGCACACGGGGCCGCCGTCGCGGTCGCGAAGAATCCCGCGAAGGCGTACAACCCGCTCCTCATCACGTCGGGCCCGGGGCTTGGCAAGACCCATCTCCTCCATGCGATCGGCAACTACATCACGTCCCATTCCGAGAATTCGAAGGTCCTCTATCTGACATGCGAGGCCTTTGCGACGAGCCTCGAAGAGGCCCGCGTGCAAGGGGACGTCGGCGCGTTCCGGGAGCGCGTGCGCGGCCTCGATTGCCTCATGATCGACGACATCCAGTTCCTCAGCGGCATGCCGGAGATCCACGAGGAGATCTTCCATACGTTCAACGATCTCCACGAGCGGGAGAAGCAGATCGTCTTGGCGAGTGATCGTCCGCCGAAGGCGATCCCAAACCTCGACGAGAGGCTGGTGTCGCGGTTCGAGTCGGGCCTCGTCGCGGGGATCGAGCTGCCGGAACTCCCCACCCGGATCGCGATCCTCGAGCGTCGGGCTCGCGACGCGAAGGTGACGATTGACCCGGAGGTCCTCGGGTTCATCGCGAGCCTGGTGGAGAACAACGTCCGCGAACTCGGAGGCGCGTTCAACCGGGTCGTCGCATTCTCATCGGTCATGGAACGACCGATCACGGAGGACCTCGCCCGCGAAGTCCTTTCGGGCGGGCCGGCGGAAGCCGCACCCGTCGCACCGGCCGTGTCGATTTCCACAGATGCCGATCGCGATCTCCAGCCAGGCCGCAGCTACCTGATAAAGGAGGATCGACCCGCGGCGGCGTTCCGCCTGTTCGCGCGGTTCCTCGGCGGCAGGAGCCGCGGCCTGGTCATTACCAGGACGAATCCGAAGCGGCTTCGGGAGAGCTTCGATCTGCCGGCGGGGCGGGTTCTCTGGCTCACGGACCGCGAGGGGTCCACGGAGGAGACGATCGCGCCCGCACTGGAACGGCTCGTCTACGAGATCGAGGACTTCATGTCGGAGAACCCTCGCGGTGCCGTCCTCCTCGATGGGATCGAATATCTCGTCTCGAACAATTCGTTCGATGCCGTCCTGAAGTTCGTCCGCCGACTCCTCGACGCGGTGTCCGAGAGCCACTACGCCTTCGTGATCTCCCTCGGCTCCGCCACCCTGAAAGATCAGGAGCTGAAGACCCTCGAACGCGAGATGGAAGTCATCGAGGCCGCGTGAGCGATCGAAGGCTATCCCCGAGCTTCAATTTCCTTGTAGAAGTCCCGGATGTACCGGAGCGCCTCGCCCCACGACTCCTGTTTGACGAGCGTGCTCGCCTCTTTCAGGATGCTGATTGGCCGCCCGAGATCGTCGCCTTTCATCTTGAGGTCGAGGAGGGCGTTGCGGGCCTTCCGCATCTCTTCCTGCACGAACGCGGGGACGTCCCGCTGCAAGCGGTCACGGGCGGCCTTCCCGAGGCGTGACGCGCCGGCGATGTCGCGTGTGTCCATCGCCTGTCGCCCTTGGCGGAGCAATCGCTCGGCATCCCGGACCTCCATGCCCATCGTGCGCGCATCTCGCGCGAGCCGGTCGCCATCCTCGATGAAGGTGCGCGCCTGGTGATAGTCCTTCGCGTCGGTCTGGAAGGTCCCGAGCGACGCCTCGCATTCGTCCCACGCGCCGTCGTAATCGCCCGCTTCGAGGCGTCCGACGGCCGCTTGGAGCTTTGGCATCGCAAGCTGCATCCCGGCATCTCCCTTCGCCGCCTGGATTTCCTGGACGAACGAGTCGATTCGGGCGCCGATGAACTCGACGAAGGCGATATCGAGCGCCCTTCGAGCCTCCGATATCAAACTGACGGCCCGCTCGATGTCCCGCGCTTTCCCGGCCTGGATCGCCTCGTTGATGATCCGTTTTCCATCCTCGATCTCGAGCCCGATCCGCTTGGCGGAGACGAGCAGGGGCTTTACCTCGTTCACGAGCTTCGGCAGTTCTCGGTACAGGAGTTTGCGATCGCCGGAGGGGACCCTTCGATCGGCTTCCTGCTGCGCCCTCCGCAGTTTGTCGATTCGATTCTGCAGGGGGATGCGCGTCGTGCGGCCTGCAGGCCGACCCGCTGCCGCCGCCGGCGCCGCGGCGGAAGGCCGAACGGGCTGTGCGGGCATCCGCGGAGCTCGGGCGATTTCCGCTTCGGGCCGGGGCCTCTCCGCCGTCGCCGCGGATTCTTCGAAACGCACCCCGCAGTTCGGGCAGTGGTCCGCGTCGGAGGGGACGCTCGCCTTGCACACGGGGCACTCGTACTCGGTCGCCTCGCCCTCCGTGAATTCCGCGCCGCAGCCCGGGCACACGGTCGCATCCGCGGCGACGAGCGTCTCGCACACGGGGCACAAGAATTGCTCGCCGAGATCCTTCGCCGTCTCCACGGCCGGGTGAGCCTTCGTCTCCGCGACGACCTCGTCCGACTCGGGGCTATCCCGGGCGACGTTCTTCAGCGTCTCGAAGATCTCCCGGTGATCCTCCTTGCCTTCCATGATGGAGGCGAGGATTTCGTCGATGCTCCGGCCGTCCTTTTCCGCCACGTTGACGGTCTCGTGAGTTGACTCGCCGCCGAGGTCGAAGAGCGTGAGGTCGGTCTGGCACGAAGGACATACGCGCGCGTCCGCGGCGATCGAGGAATCACAGACGGGACAGACTTTCGTTTCCTTCGGTGGCGTAAGCCGACACCTCGAAATCGTCGACGCGTTTTCCATCCCTGAGCGTCGTACTAAGACTTTCCGGACTCAGTTTAGAGAATGATAAGTGCTCAAGGTGGATAATCAGCGCAAAACGATTAAGTGAGCCCTCTCCCCGTGCGATGGAATATCGACGGCGGGGTCATGGGCTTTCGCACATCAATCGACGGTCTGGACAAGGTACTCCGGTCCGAGATTACTCCTCCGAAGGTCATCCTCGTGACGGGACCGCCCGGGTCGATGAAGACTTCGTTCTGTTACACCCTCATGTCGCGGTACCTCAAAGACACCGGCGAATTCGGTCTGTACACGACGCTCGAGGAGACCGTCCAGTCGCATCTCCGCAACATGGAGTCGTTGGGCGTCGAGCTGTCGATGAACATGCAGATCAGCGACTTCACGGACCTTCGGGAGATCGACGCGGTCGTCGGGCCGGAAGACCAGACGGACTACCTCGCGTTCATCGAGCGGATGATCGGACACTACCGCAAGGTCCACGGTCACAAGTTCAAGCTCTTCGCGCTCGATTCTCTCGGGGCGTTGTACTCTCTCATGGAGAACACGACGAACATGCGGAAGCGGATGTTCTACTTCTTCAAGATGCTCCGCGACGCGGATCTCACCTCGCTCGTGGTCATGGAGCGCAACGCGGACGGGGATAGCCAGCTGCTAGGGAACGAGGGGTTCCTCGTCGATGGCATCGTGTTGCTCGGGCTCGACCGCTCGCGCGGAAAGCTCGTGCGGTACCTGCAGGTCGAGAAAATGCGGTCCGCGGATCACTCGATGGAAAAGCACGCGATCGAAGTCCGCAAGGGCGGCCTCACCGTCCTAGGACCGATCTTCGAGACGGGAGGGTCCTGATGACTCCCATTCACCCGCCGACGCCTGGGAGGCTCGGCGCGACGAACCAACCTCCGGAGGCACCTTAGATGACCGAAGCATCGATCCCAGACGCGCTGGACGCACTGAAGAAACTCGCAGAAAGCCTGAAGTCCCAGGACCAGGAGTTCCGAGAGCGGGACGCCTCGCTCCAGGAGCAATCGTCCAAGATCGAGGGGGACCGTCGCTCCCTCGAACAGGAGCGCTCCGCCATCGCGGAGGAGCGGGACTCGATCGTCGGACGCGAGAAAGGCCTGCGCGCACGAGAGAAGGAGCTCGAGCAGAAGGAACGGGCGATTGATCAGCGCGAACAGGAGTTCGAGGCGGCGCGGCAGAGCGTCCTCGCGAAGGAGAACCAACTCGTCTCGCGCGAGCAAGAACTCGCGAAACGCCTCGAGTCGCTCGTGAAGCGCGAGGAGGACACCGCCCGTCGCGACTCGGACACGAACGTTCACGCGAGGGATATAGCGACTCGGAAGACCGAGATCGCGTCGAGGCAGGAGCAGATCGTGAAGCTCCTTGAAGAGCAGAAGGCGACCCTCGAGGCGCAAATCGCTCGGAACCGCGAACTCATGGACCGCGAGAAGCGACTCGCGGCGGAAGAGGACAACATCGCATCCGCCCGAGGGAAGGTCGCGGCGCCCGCGGCCACCGGCCCCTCCATCGCTCCCAAGCCCGTGGCCACGCAGCCCGCCCCCGCGGCGGGAATGCGGCCTCAGCCCGTTGTCCCCACGCCCGCGCCGGCGCCGGTGGCGAAGTCCGCGACGCAAGTTGCGGCTGCTGCGCCTGTGGCGAAGCCGGTCCCGAAGCCCGCGGTCGCCGCAGAATCCGAGGGCGAATCGGAGATCCCCTGTCCCGCCTGCGGCACGATGATTTCATCCGACGCGATCATGTGCTACGCGTGCGGCCACCGCCTCCAGGAGGAATCCGCCGTGGAAGAGACGACGGAGGCCGAGGGCGAATCGGAGATCCCCTGTCCCGCCTGCGGCACGATGATTTCATCCGACGCGATCATGTGCTACGCGTGCGGCCACCGGATCGGACCCGAGGACGAGCGGGGCGCGAAGAAGACGGCCGTGAGCGTGAAGAAGGTCCTGAAGAAGAAGGTCATCTGACCTGGCCCCACGCCGATCGCGGAGGCCCTTCGCGGTCGGCGAACTCCCCTCTTCCGCGGCGATTCTCGACCGTTTCGCTCAATTTTCGACTATTTCCATACTCACGAATGGATAATAATAATCTCTCCATAGAATTGGATTGTTCTCCCGTGTGAGAACAGGTGCGTATCGGGATAGATAATCGCGCGGTAACCTATTTATAAAGCGGCCCGGGATGGCCCGGACGTTATGCCCACTGGTCGTAGCCTTCCGGGTATCGGAGAGCGCGATCTTCGGAGGTCTTGCCTTGT
>WNFV01012948.1_pt1 | contig 13043 bp, 12 predicted proteins | sample 5400101 | NCBI WGS metagenome assembly WNFV01 (sample SAMN13153361, study PRJNA577476) | soil metagenome | isolation source: 115 cm soil or saprolite under grassland replicate 1 | place: USA:California | collected 2016-06-15
CAGCTCCGCAGCTCCCTCGCCCGGAACGAGCGAGCCGAGCAGCTCGAGTGATCCCGATCCCACCTGAATGCCGCCCGCCTCGAGCACGACACCGTCGACATCGGACGCGCGGCCGTCGGCCACCTCCTCGTAAGACGCACGGCGCCGTTCGTAGAGCGCCCGGAAGTCCGACTCCTCCTGCGCCAGCGGCCGGTGGCCTCCCGCCGCACGTTCCCACGCCGTCTCCGGATCGACCTCGAGCAGGACGGTGATGGCACGCTCGCGCAGCTCGTTGCGGATCGACGTCGTCTCGACTGCGCCCCCGCCGAGCGCGATCACGGCCGGCTCCGCAAGCCGCAGCGCAGCGAGCGTCTGTCCTGCTTCCCGGACGCGGAACTCGGTCTCTCCCTCGTGCCGGAAGAAGTCGGGGATGGTCTGCCCCAGCGTCCGCTCGAGCTCGCGATCCAGATCGACGAACGGACGACCGAGGCGCTCGGCGACCTCGGGCCCGAGCGTCGACTTGCCCGCGCCCATGAAGCCGACGAGCGCGAGGTGGGTGCCTAGCGCGTGCGCGGCTGCCAGTCGATCCGCTCCAGGTACGCGCGATGCGCTGCGACGAAGTCACCGAGTGCGTCGCCGCCGAACTTCTCTCGTGCGGCGCGGGCGAGCTCCCACGCGACGCACCCCTCGGCGACCACCGCCAGGGCTTCGACCGCCGCCGTGTCGCTTCGCTCGACGAGCGCCTCGCCCGACTCTCCGCTCTGGAGGTCGACGGACGCGAGCGGACGCATCAGCGTCGGCAGCGGCTTCATCGCCGCGCGGACGACGATCTCCTCGCCGTTCGAGACGCCAGCCTCGACCCCGCCGGCGCGGTTCGTCTCGCGGTAGAGACCCCGCTCGTCGCGCAGGATCTCGTCGTGGGCCTCGGAGCCGCGCTTCCCCGCGAGCGCGAACCCCTCGCCGATCTCCACCCCTTTGACGGCCTGCGTTCCCATCAGCGTCGCCGCGAGACGTGCGTCGAGGCGTTCGTCCTTCGTCGCATAGGAGCCGAGGCCGGGCGGTACGCCGCGCGCGCGCACCTCGACGATTCCTCCGACGGTGTCGCGGTCGGCGCGCGCCGCGTCCACGCGCTGCTCGAGGTCCTCGCTCACGACACGGCCTTTCACCTCGATGCCGATCGCGGCCAGGAGCGCCTTCGCGGCCGCGCCGGCCGCGACGACCACGGCCGTATGCCGTGCACTGGCACGCTCGAGCGCGTCGCGCACGTCCGCCAGGCCGTACTTGAGCGCCCCAGCGAGGTCTGCGTGACCCGGGCGAGGCAGCGTGACCTCCTTGGTCCCCTTTCCGGACGCCTCGCCCTCCGGCGGCCACGGACTCATCCCCCAGTTCCAGTTGTCGTGGTCGCGGTTGCGCACGACGAGCGCGAGCGGAGTGCCGAGAGTGCGGCCGTGGCGGAGGCCTGCGAGCACCTCGACCTCGTCCTGCTCGATCTGCTGCCGCGGGCTCCGCCCGTATCCCTGCTGGCGACGGCGGAGGTCCGCGTGGATCGCCTCCCTGTCGAGGACGAGTCCTGCGGGAAAGCCGGTCACGATCGCGACGAGCGCCGGGCCATGCGACTCGCCTGCGGTGACCAAGCTCAGCGCCACGACGCAAGCCTACTGCGCGCTCCGCGCGGCTACGGCGGCGCGAGCACGCGCTGTCGGTACGCCGCGGCAAGCGCCTCCGCTCGGTTGTGGACGCCGAGCTTCTCGTAGATGTGCTCCACGTGCGTGCCGACGGTCTTCGGGCTGATCACGAGACGCCGCCCGATCTCCATGTGCCCGAGACCCTCTGCGAGAAGAAGCATGACCTCGAGCTCCCGTCGCGTGAGCCTCGCGGAGTGACCATTGTCGCTGCGTCGGAGAAGACCTCGGACGCGCGCAAGCAGCTCGTCCACCGCGAATGGCTTGACGAGGTAGTCGTCGCCGCCCAGCAGGAGTCCTGCAGCGCGGTCGAGCGGTTCGGTTCGTTCGCCGGAGATGAACAGGATCGGCGGCGTGGATCCCTCGTCGCGAACACGCCGGCAGACCTCGTATCCGGACAGCACGGGCAGATGGACGTCCAGGATGACGAGAGCCGGTCGCTCCCGTCGCACGAGGTCGGCGGCATCGCGACCGGAATTCGTCTCGGCCGTGGAGTACCCCGCGTGGAGCAGCACCTCGCAGACGAATGCGCGCAGCGCATCATCGTCGTCCACGACGAGTACTGGGCCGCAGTCCCTTTGGCGGGGGCCAACTGGCGCTCCTTTCCGGGGCTGCACGACGAGTCTAAGCACAGTCGGGCGCACCTTCAAGGGAGGGCGCGGTCGGTGCACCTCCCTAGGGCGAACGCCCGACCCGAATCAGGAGTCCGCCCGCTGGGAGGGAGCGCGACCGAGTCGTACGTTGCCGGTGCGGGGTGGAACCAAAGGAGGAGAGCGAATGAGGAGGAAGTACACGCGCCTTGGCGCGGGATTCGTGTTGGCGCTTGCGCTCGCGCTTGTGGCCGGCACCGCCGCCCCCGGCACGGCAGAGGCAGGAACATCGAGCGCCACCTTCACCTATACGGGCTCCGGCTTCCAGAAGCGGACGCTGATCGACACGGGACTGGTTTACATCGACGGTTGCGTGATCGGCAGCGATCCCGTGACCTGCTTCCCCGACGACTTTCCTGGGACGGTGTGGTTCCGCTTCCGGGCCGGGATCAAGAGCACGGTTGTGACGGCGCAGACGACGAACTTCAAGCTCGACGCGCCGGACACCTTCCGGCAGGACACGACCGCGGCCCTGTCGACGACCAACACGGCCATCGACGCCGCGGGCAAGGAAGTCAAGGTCACGACGACGCCGTTCGTCCAGTTCGACGTGGCCTACGACGCACCGTTCGCGGACTGCCCGAAAAGCACGATCCAGACGACTGACGATCTCGACAACGCCAACACGAGCGGCTGCCTGGACCTCGTCGCCCACACAGGCGAGGTCGACATCGGCAGCGGATTCGATCTGCTGGCCCAGGACGGGACCCTACCGTACACCGGCAGCAAGTCGTTCTCGGAGTCACACGACAGCCCATCGCTCGACGTCGGCGCCCTCGTCGGGTTGCCGGGTGGGCTGCTCGGGGTCCACCTCGAGTTCTTGACCACCCTGATGATGAACGCCGTGCAGGGGTATCTCGCCGACCGCAGCCTCGCGGCGAGCAGCGACCCCGGCACGCCGCTCGTCTCCGGGCCGATCAACTGGCCGAGTCCGGATCCACAGGCGGACAACGTCCCCATCCCGTGCAGCGTCCCCGCGGGTGACAACCTCATCTACGACCTCGACAACAACCGCTGGGACGGCAGCGCTGACGCGAGCGGCAGCTTGAAGCTCGTGGTCGAGATCCCCGTGATCTCCGATCCATCGTTCACGATCGGATCCGTCACTCTTCTGAGTGGCGTTCCGGTCAGTGCGGTCGGAAGCCCCGACTTCACCCAGACGTTGGGAGAAGTCCAGGCGGAGAACAAGCCGCCGGTGATCGCGGCCGTCATCCGCGGCGGCTCGATGGTCGAAGGCTCCGACACGACCTGGACAGCGGTCGCGACGGACAACTGCGCCACCGCAGGTCAACTGACCTACAGATGGCGCTTCTCCGACGGCGGGATCGCATTCGGTCGGATCGCGCATCACGTCTTCGAGGACAACGGGACCTACACGGCCGAGCTGCGAGTCACCGACCCGGCCGGGAACACGGCGACGGCGAACATCGACGACATCACGCCGATCGTGATCTCGAACGCGAACCCGAACGTGAACACGCTGCCGAACAAGGCCGCCGCGTGGGGCGACGTCGTCTACTACCATGCCGACGCCGTCGATCCAGGCCAGGCCGATCAGTCGACGCTCGGATTCCTGTGGAACTTCGGGGACGGCTCCTCCGCGGCAGGCATCGACGTTTCGCACGTCTTCGCATTGCCGGGGACATATGCGGGCAGCGTCGCGGTCAGCGACAAGGACGGCGGACTCGGGAGTGGGAGCTTCTCCACTGCGATCTCGAAGCGGGCCACAACACTCGTGTACACGGGCCCGACGTCGTCGCTCCCCAGCAAGACCATCGTGCTGTCTGCCACGCTCACCGACGACCACGGCCAGCCGGTGATCGGTCGCCTCGTCTCCTACGGTCTCGGCACGCAGACCGCGAGCGCGGCGACAAACTCGGCGGGACTTTCGAGTGTCGGGCTGGCCCTGAGCCAGAAGCCGGGCACCTATGTGCTCAGCGCTACCTTCGATGCCTCGAGCGATCCCCTGTATACCGGGAGTACCTTCTCAGGCAGTTTCCTCATCGGGAAGAAGTGACGCCTATCGACCACAAGCAAGGGAAGGGACAGCCACGGCTGTCCCTTCCCGCTTCGCCACAACCGGCGACCATCCGTCGATGGGCCGTCTGACCATTGCCTGCGCCGTTGCGGCGCTCGCCGTTGTCTCCCCCGCCGGCGGCGCCGCAGCTCCCTTTCCCTCCCAGCAGGCCGGCTCGGGCGCCGAGCCGACGGCGGGCCGAGGAAGCTTCGGCGGAGTTCCGTTCCACGCCCGGTCGGCGGCGATCCAGTGGGACGGCACCGCCCGGACGCTGACCCTTTACCTCTTCGGCCGTCCCGATGTTCGGTGCTCGGGCCTCCACCGGGCGGTTGCGATCAGACGCGGCCGCTCGGTGCAGGTGCTGGTCACTCGACGGGCCGCGAAGCTGCCGATCGACCGTGCCATTGGGGACCGGTTCGTGCGATTCGTCAAGCGGTTCGGCGCCACCGATGTAGAGATCCAACTCGTTCAGCAGCGCGTGGGATTGCGATTCACCCGGATCGACACGCGCCCGGGTGGGGTCTGGCATGGGCGGTTGGATGTCACGCCGCGCGTGTTGAACGAAAAGCGCTATTCGTACGCGGGCACCTTCGCCGCGCGCTGGTGCTCCTCCTAGCGCGTCATCTGACGCGCCGCGCCACCGTGCGCATGACGTGGACGGGTGCCGGCACGCCGGTCCAGAGCTCGAACGACGCCGCGCCCTGGGCGACCAGGACGTCGAGGCCGTCGACTACCTGAGCGCCCGCCGCCTTGGCAGCTCGTGCCGTGGCGGTGCGGGGATACGGCAAGTCGACGAGCGTCTGGCCGGACGCGAGCTCCACGATGACCTCGTCGCGCTCCGAGGTCGCGTTGACGACGAGATCCACGTCGCCGACCGTGGGCGGCCACTTACGGCGGCGCGAGAAGCGGGCCGCCGCCGGCAGCGCCTGGGCAAACGCCGTTGCGGAGCCTCCGTCGCCGAGGATCGCGGCGCGCTCGAACTCGAGGCCCTCGAGGATGGCCGCGTCCGTGGACGAGCCGTACACGCGCCCGTCCCGCACGATCAGCGTGTTCACCGACGGCGCGTCTGTCTCGACGAGCTCGGCCACGGCAAGCTTGTGCGGCGCCGTCACGTTCGCGCCCGCGAAGCCGAGTGCGACGAGCCCGCGGATCGCGTCCTCGAGCTGTTCGCTCGACACCGGCAGGGGCACGTACGCCCAATCGAGGGCGCGCGCGGCGAACGCGGCATTCTGCATCAGCGGCGACAGCGAGCCCGAGACCGGATCGCCGAGCAGCCCGACGAGCCGTGTCTCACCCGTGATCACGGCCCGCCGTAGCCGTGGGTGCGAGCGTAGTCCTGGAACGCCTTGAAGCTCGCGGTGAAGAAGTGATGCTTCTTGTCGGGCTTCCGGACGAAGTAGAGGTAATTGACCTTCGCCGGGTGGGCGGCTGCCTGCAGCGATGCGAGTCCGGGGTTCGCGATCGGAGTCGGGGGCAGTCCGGCGTGCTTGCGCGTGTTGTACGGCGAATCGCTGTCGAGCTGCGACTGCCGGATGGACTCCGTCGGCGGGATGTCCAGGCCGTAGCGAAGCGTGGCGTCGATCCCCAACGGCATCCCGGCGTGCAGCCGGTTGTAGATCACCGCCGAGACCAGCTGGCGCTCGTCGGGTGACAGGGTCTCCTTCTCGACCATCGAGGCGATGACGAGGACGTCGTAGGGCGTCAGGTTCTTCGAACGCGCGTAGCGAAGGTCGACCTGCTCCCAGTTGTCGCAAAACGCCGTGAGCTGCTCCTGCACGAGGCGGCCGGAGGTCGTCTGCGGGAAGAACTCGTACGTCGCCGGGAAGAGGAAACCCTCCATCGTTCGCACGCTGTTGTGGAAGCACGGCGGCACGCGCGGCCTGCGCGAGGCGGCGAGATATGCGAGCCGGGAGAGGCGCGCCCGAACGTGGCGCTTCCGCTCCGCGATCCTGTCGACGGCCGCAACCCGGTCGGCCATCTCCACGCGCGTGAATCCCTCCGGAAAGACGATATGGAAGGGCTTGGGGATCGCGATCACCGTCTCGACGGCGCCGGTCGCGGTCGTCCGTGTCACGGTTCGGTAGATCAGCGTGCTGGACGTCGTCGACGGCTGCTCCGTCCGACCGCTCTCACTCCCGCCTCCGATCGCCGCGACGGCAAGCCACCCGAGGCCGCCGAGGGCCAGCACGAGGGCGCCGAGCGCGAGCACGCGGCGGCGCGTCAGCTGACGAGGACTCGGATCTCGCGGCGGCCGACCCGGCCGCGGCGGCATTACGCCCGGGCGCCGCTCGCCCACGCGAGGTAGCTGGAGAGGAGATGGGCGGCCGCGCGCGCGTCCTCCGGGGCGTCTGCGGGAGCCTGCTCTGCGAGGTCGGTGGTGAAGCGCTCGTCGAACGTGACCACGGGCACGGCGGTTACCTCGGCGAGCGCCTCGACGAAGAGCTCGGTCTCGCGCGCCTGCTCTCCGCGTCCGCCACGCAGCGTGAGCGGCAACCCGACCACGACGCGCTCCGCCTCCTGCTCGCCGATCAGCGCCGCGAGTCGTTCGAGCCCATTCTCGCTGCCTGCGCGTTCGACCACGCAGAGCGGCCGTGCGATAGTGCCCGTGGGATCCGAGACGGCCACGCCCGTGCGTGCGCGGCCGTAGTCCAGGGCGAGCACCTTCACGCGAGCGCCGTGAGGATCAGTTCCTTCGCCTTCTCGAGGGCCTCGGAAAGCTTCTCGGGATCGGTGCCGCCGGCCCGCGCCATCGTGGGACGGCCACCGCCACCGCCGCCGACGATCGCGGCCGCCGCCTTGACGACGTCGGAGGCGCTCACCCGGTCCGCGACCGAGCTGTCGAAGTTCGCCACCAGGTGCACCCTGCCGTCATCGCGCGTCCCGAGCACGACGGCCGCGGGAGCCTGCTTCTGCTTGAACTGGTCGGACAGATCCAGGAGTGCGTCGGCGCTGAATCCGTCGACCGCCTGGGCGATGACGTTGACGCCGTTCACGAGCTTCACCTCGGGCGCCGGAGCGCTTGCTGCTGCCTTCGCCGGTGCTGCCTTCTTCGCCTCGCGACGCACCCGATCCAGTTCGGCGCGGAGCTCTTCGGCCTCCCGCAATCCACCGTGGAGGTACGCAAAGGCCTCGCCGGAGGTGACCGCCTCGATGCGGCGTGCGCCCGCACCGACCGAGCTCTCGGAGAGGATCGCGAACGGTCCGATCTCTGCCGTCCAGCGGACGTGTGTCCCCCCGCAGAGCTCACGGGAGTAGCCGGGGACCTCGACCACGCGCACGTGCTCCCCGTACTTCTCGCCGAAGAGCATCATCGCTCCGAGCCGGCGGGCCTCGTCGATCGGCGTCACGAATGCATGCACCGGCAGGTTCTCGAACACCTTCTCGTTCACACGGCGCTCGATCTCGGCCCGCTCCTCAGTGGTGAGCTGCTGGGGATGCGTGAAGTCGAAGCGAAGCTTGTCCGGACGCACTGCCGATCCCGCCTGCCGAACGTGATCGCCCAGGACGTCCTGGAGCGCCTTGTGTAGGAGGTGCGTCGCCGTGTGGTTCGCCATCGTCGGGAATCGGACGCCCCAGGGCACGACCGCCCGTACCCGGTCGCCCTCGCTGAAGGGGTCGCCCTCGAGCAGCAGCGCCTGATCGTCCTCGAAGCGGTAGGCGTCGCGGAGCTCGGCGCGTCGGCCGCTGTCGTCGTCGGCCTCGATCCAGCCGGCATCGGTCACCTGCCCGCCGCCGGCAGGGTAGAACGGCGATTCGCGGAGCTTGGCGAGGAAGAGCCCGTCGCCGACCTCTTCAAGCGCACCGATCTGCGTCAGGACGTCGGTCTTCTCGTATCCGACGAATTCCGTTCGGAAGCCGGCGGCCTGCGCGAACGCGGCCGCACGCTGGTCGTCCTTCGAGATCGCGGCACGCGAGCGCTCGCGTTGCTGCTCCATGAGCCGCGTGAACTCCTCCTCGTTCACGCCGAGGCCGCGCTCGCGCGCGAGCTCCTGCGTCAGCTCGAGCGGGAAACCGTACGTGTCGTGGAGACGGAAGGCGTCCTCGCCCGCGATGTCGCCACTTTTCTCGGCCACTTCCTCGAACAACCGCATGCCGCGCGCCAGCGTCTGGCCGAAGCGCTCCTCCTCGGCCGACAGGATGCGGTGGATGTCCGACCGGTGTTGCTCGAGCTCTGGATACCCGCCCTTCATCTGCTCGATCACGACGTCCGCGAGCCGCGCGAGGTAGGGCGGCTCGAGCCCGACGCGCGCTCCCTGCTGGACCGCGCGCCGGACGATGCGTCTCATCACGTAGCCGCGGCCCTCGTTCGACGGAGCGACGCCGTCGGCGGCCAGGAACGTCATCCCGCGCCCGTGGTCGGCAAGGATCCGGTGCGCCTTCGTCGCCTCGGGCGAGTCGCCGTACGCGATGCCGCTCTCGTCTGCGATCCACCGCATGATCGTCTGGTAGCCGTGGTTCCAGAACTCGAGGAAGCGCTCGCACCGCGTGCAGCTCGGCTTGCAGTCGGGTTCGCCGCAGCCGATCTCCTCGCCGCGGTCGTAGTACATCTCGGAGTCGGGGCCGCACGGGCCCGGGCCGCCGACCGACCAGAAGTTCTCGGACGCGGGGAGCCGTACGATCCGCTCTAGCGGCTGGCCGATCTGCTCCCAGAGGCGGATCGCGTCCTCGTCCTCGCCGAGCCCCAGCTCGGGATCACCGGCGAAGACGCTCACCCAGACCCGGTCCATGTCGAGCTTGAGGTGCTCGGTCATGAACTCCCACGCGTACTCGATCGCGCCGTCTTTGAAGTACTGGCCGAACGAGAAGTTCCCGAGCATCTCGAAGAACGTCAGGTGGTAGCCGTCCAGGCCCACCTCGTCGATGTCCTGTGTGCGGAACGACTTCTGGACCGTCGTGAGCAGGGGCGCGGGCGGCTGTTCGCGGCCGAGGAAGTACGGCATCAGCGGTTGCATGCCGGCCGACGTGAGCAGCGTCGTGCGATCGTCCGCGCGCGGCACGAGCGGCCAGGACGGGTGGAAGAGGTGGCCCTTCGACTCGAAGAAGGCGCGGAAACCCGCACGAAGCTCCCCTGACGTATGCACGCCTCGATTGTAGGTGCGGCAACGGCCAGGCCCGTTCGTTTCGACCCGCGTACGATCATCACTCTCAGCCTGTGACGAGTGCAGCCGAAACCGCAGAACCGGAGGCAGCGCCTGCACTCGTCGTGAAGTCGCGCGGTCCCTGGGCGCAGGCGATTCGTCGTTTCCGCCGCCAGCGGCTCGGCGTGGTCGCTCTCGTCGGCCTGGTTCTGATCTTCGGCGCGGGCGCACTATCCAGTGTGATCGCGCCCTACGAGTACAACAAGATCAGCCTGGAGCACTTCGGGACGCCGCAGCCGCCCAGTTTTGCCGGGTATCACCTCTTCGGAACGGATGACGCGGGAAAGGATGTCCTCAGCCAGACGCTCTACGGGATCCGGACCTCGGTGAAGGTCGCACTCTCAGTCGCCGGACTTGCTGGTCTGATCGGGATCGTCATCGGCGCGCTCGCCGGCTACTACGGCGGCTGGATCGACAGCCTGCTCGCGCGACTCGTCGACGTCATCGCCAGCTTCCCTGCCCTGCTCGTGCTGCTCGCGGCTTACATCACGTTGAAAGGCGTTGGCCTGCGCGAAATCGGCATCATCCTCGTGCTTCTGCTGTGGACTCAGGTTGCGCGGGTGGTCCGTGCGAGCTTCCTCTCGCTCCGCGAGAAGGAGTACGTCGAAGCGGCCCGTGCGATGGGTGCATCCGACCTGCGGATCATCGTCCGCCATCTGTTGCCGAACACCGTCGGCCCGATCATCGTCGCCGTGACCGCGGTCATCGGGCAGGCGATCCTGCTCGAGGCGACCGTGGATTTCTTCGGCTACGGGATCTTCTCGGCGGTCACGCCGACGCTCGGCAGCCTCGTCGCCGACTCTCTCAAGCCCCCGCTCAAGGGGACCGCCACGGACTTCTGGTGGCTCTACACCTTCCCGTCGATCGCGATCGTCGCAATGCTGCTCTGCGTGAACTACGTCGGCGACAGCCTCGACGGCGCGCTCAACCCCCGCTCCGCCTGAGCTCAGGCGAGCCGGACGCGCGGATCGAGCCGGGAAGTGACGAGATCGCCGAGTAGCGAGAAGACAAGCACCGAGGCCGCGCCGACCAGAACCAGGGGCTGGACCTCGAAGGGGTCGGCGTCGTACACAGCCTCCCGCAGGTAGGAAGCCAGGCCCTGCTGGTTGAAGACGAAGTCGGCGACGAGCGAGGCACCGAACAAGGCGCCGAAGTCGAGCGTCAGCAGGCTCACGAACGGAATCAGCGAGTTTCGGAGCGCATGACGGATGATCACACGCCGCTCGGTTAGCCCTTTCGCCCGTGCCGTGACTGCGTACGGCTCGTTGAGCGAGACAAGCATCGCGGACCGGACGTAACGGCTGTAGGCGCCGATGAAGCCGATCGAGATCGTCAAGACGGGGAGCGCGAGATGCTGGAACCAGACGCCGACGAAGTGAAGCCCTGTGCCCGCCTCGCCGGGAAGCGGCAGGCCACTCACGGGGAACGGATGAATGCCGTAATTAAGGGCGAGCCGCTCGAGCAGGAGCTGCAGCAACACCGCGAGCACGAACGCGGGGAACGCCCAGGCGAGGTACGACCCCGTCCGGAGGACGACATCGAGCGCCGAGCCCGGCCGCCTGGCCGCAACCGTGCCGATCAGCAGGCTAAAGATCGTCACCACGACAACCGAGAGTCCGGCCAGCAGGCCGGTATGGCCGAGGGCCGGCCACACGCGCGGCCAGATCGGGAAGTGGTGGCAGCCGGCGAGACGCCCACCACAGACCGTACGCGTGACTTCGGGACTCCCGGCGATCGTGCCTTTCACCCACCGCCAGTACTGCTCAACGGCTGGGTCGCGTAGATGAAACTGATCAGCCATTCGCAGGCGCTCCGGGCTGCAGCAAGGACCGAGCTTCCACAGCGGGTCCAGGGGAGCGGCCAGAACCACGAACGCGACGAAAGACACAACGACGAAGACGAGCGCCGCGATGAGCAGCCGCCGAAGGACGTAGACGAGCATCGGCCCGCCGCGATGAGCAGCCGCCGAAGGACGTAGACGAGCATCGGCCTAGTTCCGCCTGCGACTCTAGGCCTTCTCGGCGACGAAGACAGTGGCGTGGGTGCGGGTGCGGATGGGCTGCACGAGGGGCGGGGCGCCGACGAGCGGAGCCAGATCGCCCCAGCTGGCGGCGTACGTGCGAACCGCCTCGTCGTCCATCGTCACCCAGCCGTGCGCGTCACGGCGCTCGACCCGCGCGAAGTGCCGCCGCAGCGATTCCTCCCCGTTGTCGCTGTGGAATCTGAACCGCCCGATCGATGACGCGCGCCGGGCCAGATCCCACAACTCCTGCAAATGGTCGACCGCGTTGGTCGTCGCGACGAGCCTGCCGCCGGGTTCAAGTACCCGCGCGAGTTCGGCGAGCGCGTGGTCGAGATCGGACGCGTGGTAGAGCATCCAAGCCGCCAGGGCGACGTCGAACTCGCCTTCGCCGAATGGCAGATCCTGAATATCACCGACGCGCGCGTCGATTCCCTTCGATCGTTGGATCTCGACCATGCGCTCGGATTGGTCGATGCCCGCGACCACTGCGCCGAGCTCGTTCGCGATCCGCTCGGCGAGTTCTCCCTCCCCACCTCCGACCTCGAGCACGCACCGCGGATTCGCCTCTGCGAGGGCCTGGAACGCCAGTTCGCGCGGGTCGTCGCCTTCGGCGTTCGCGTAGACCGACTTGCGGGCTCTGAGGCGCTCTTCTGTCGCGTACTGCGAGCGAACGAAAGCGGCCTCGTCGACCCGCCGACTCAACCGCGCGCGACCTTGGGCTCTGACTCTTCCTCGGCTGCGATCTCCTCGCGGATCTTCTCGAGGGAGCGACGGATCAGACGCGAGACGTGCATCTGCGAGATTCCGACCTGTTGCGCGATCTGCGACTGCGTCAGGCCTTTGAAGAAGCGGAGGTGCAGGATCTTGCGCTCGCGATCGTCGAGGACGCGGAAGCCGGGCGCGAGCACGGCGCGATCCTCCGAGACCTCGTATCGGAGATGGTCGGAGACCGGCCGAGCTGCACGGTCAGCTGCTCGACGAGACGGGACAGCTGAACGTTCAGCTCCTGGAGCCCACGCGGCACCCGTACCGACCAGCCTTTGTCGCGAAAGTGCCGCTTGATCTCCCCGATGATGTTCGGCGTCGCGTAGGTGGTCAGCTCCACGCCACGATCGAGATCGAACCGGTCGATTGCCTTGATCAGACCGATCGCGCCGATCTGGACGAGATCCTCCAGCTGCTCACCTCGATACGAGTACCGTCGCGCGAGCGAGCGGACGAGCGACATGTACTGCTCGATCAGCTGCTCACGCGCCTGGAGGTCGCCCTCCTCGTGGTAGCGGCGCAGGAGGACCTTGTCGGACTCGCTCACCGGCGACCGCCCGTCTTTTCCACGTGCTTCGTCAACTCGACCCACTGGGCGCCGTCGCGGTCCGCGATCTCGACGCTGTCGCAAATGGTCCGGAGGATTCGGCGGAGGTTGAGCGAGTCGTCGCCGCCCTCCTCGAGCTCCTCGCGCACGGCTGTGAAGGGCCCGATCACGGTTTGAAGCTCGCCGTCGAGGACGCGCACGAGCATCGTCACGTCCTTGCCGTCATCGGATCGACGCAACAG